>Ga0136613_10001716_pt1 | contig 11411 bp, 12 predicted proteins | sample AntDrymUQ2722106_2_FD_106649 | JGI IMG/M metagenome (GOLD analysis project Ga0136613, IMG submission 106649) | Polar desert sand microbial communities from Dry Valleys, Antarctica - metaG UQ272 (21.06) | ecosystem: Environmental > Terrestrial > Soil > Desert | place: Antarctica: Dry Valley... | reverse complement strand
GCGGTCGGTGACGATGTCGCAGATCGCCGAGAAGACAGGCATCGGACGTGCCACGCTCTACAAGTACTTCGCAGACGTCGAAGCGATCCTGGCCGCCTGGCACGAACGTCAGATCGCCGGCCACCTCGAACATCTTGCCGAGCTCCGGGACCAGGCCGGCGACGCGAGCGACCGACTCGAAGCGGTGCTCGAGGCCTACGCGCTCATTCAGCACGAGCATCACCGCACCGAGCTCGCCGCACTCCTACATCGAGGCGAACACGTCGCGCGAGCGCAGCAGCACCTGATCGACTTCATCCGCGACCTTCTGGCCGAGGGCGCAGAGGCAGGCGACCTGCGGGACGACGTCGCGCCCGCCGAGCTCGCGAGCTACTGCCTTCATGCACTCGGCGCAGCCAGCAGCATGACGTCCAAGGCCGCGGTCCGCCGACTCGTGACAGTCACTCTCGCGGGATTGCGCCCCTCCCGCTGACCACTTCCATGCGCTGGAGCGAGATGCCTTACAACGTTCGTCCGTTCGTCCAGGAGCCACGTGCTCGGCGCGACGCACAGGTCATCCGCCAAGAAGTGAGCGTAGATCCTTCTCGGCGAGAACCGGAACCCCGAGCTTCTCCGCCTTCTGCGCCTTCGAGCCCGGGCTCTCGCCGACGATGACGCCAGACGTCTTCTTCGACACCGATTCCGAGACCTTCGCTCCAAGTGCTTCGAGCGCTGCCTTTGCCTCCTCGCGCTTGAAGCCCTCGAGAGTGCCGGTGAGCACGTAGTGGTGCCCGGTCAGAAGGCCTTCGGCCGGACGTTCGTCCTTCTCACCTTCCATCTGGATGCCGAGATCGCGGAGCTCGGCGACGAGCCTCCGGTTTTCCGCATCCGCGAACCACTCGGCGATGAGCACCGCTCGGTCCGGCCCGACTCCCTCCACCTCTTCGAGCTCCGACTGCGTCGCGGCGATAAGAGCATCGACCGAGCCGAAATGTCGCGCGAGGTTGCGTGCGATCACCCAGCCGACCTTGGGGATGTTCAAGCCGAAGAGGACGCGGGAGAACGGCTGCTCCTGCGAACGTGTGATCGACGCGATCGCCCGCGCCGCCGAGATCTCGGCATACCCCTCGAGCGCCTCCAGCTGCTCCGTGCTCAGCCGGTAGAGGTCCGGCAGCGACCGGACGAGCCCCTCGTCCCACAGCTTCTTGAGCGTGTTCGAACCGACCCCCTCGATGTCGAGCGCCGACCCTGCCCAGTGATAGAGCGTCTCCAGGCCCCGCGAGGGGCAGGCCCGGTTGGGGCAGCGGTGCATGACCTCGCCTTCGGGCTTGATGATTTCGGTCTTGCAGAGGGGGCAGCGCTTCGGCATCTTCCACGGCCTCGTGCTCGGCTCGTGCTCGCCGGCAGGGCCGACCACCTGCGGGATCACGTCTCCGGCGCGTTGAACGACGACGAGATCGCCGACCCGGATGTCCTTGCGCCGGATGTCGTCCTCGTTGTGCAGCGTCGCGCTGGAGACGGTGACGCCGCCGACCTGCACCGGCTCGAGCTCAGCCAGCGGGTTGAGCACCCCAGTGCGACCGACCCTCACGTGGATCGCCAGAAGGCGCGTGACCGCCGACGTCGGCGCCCACTTGTACGCACGGGCAAAGCGGGGCCTGCCGTGCAGCGAGCCGAGAGTCTCCTGCTGCGCGAAGGAGTCGACCTTGATCACGATCCCGTCGATCTCGTACCCGAGCTCGCCGCGCTTGCCCTCCCAGGCCGAGCACGCCTCGGCGACCTCCTCGATCGACTCCAGTCGCTCGGCGTCCGGGTTTGTGCGGAACCCGAGCTCACGGAGCCAGGCAAGAGTCTCCCACTGCGTCGCCGGTGCCGAGCCGCCGTGCACGCCGATCCCGTAGACGTAGATCGAGAGGGGCCGCGCCGCCGTGATCGCGGGGTTGCGCTGACGCAGCGAGCCCGCCGCGGCGTTGCGGGCGTTCGGCGCGGGCTTGCGGCCGGCCGCGAGCTGCGCTTCGTTGAAGCGATCGAAGCCCGCGAGCGGAAAGTAGATCTCACCCCGCACCTCCAACACTTCGGGGTGCGGTTTTCCGTCGCTCTCGAGGAGTCGCAGCGGCACGGACTCGAGCGTGCGCAGGTTCCCAGTGACGTCCTCCCCTCTCAGCCCGTCTCCACGCGTCGCGCCGCGCACGTACACGCCGTTCTCGTATACGAGCGAGACGGCCGAGCCGTCGATCTTCGGCTCGACCACGTACGCGACGGCTTCGTCACTGCCGAGCCTCTTTTGCACGTCGTCCGCCCACTTGGAGAGCGCCTCTGCCGTGGTGACCTTCTCCAGCGAGCCCATCGGAGAGAGGTGCTCGACCTTGCGAAACCCCTCCGCGGGCGGCGCCCCGACTCGCTGTGTCGGAGAGTCGGGCGTGACGAGCTCGGGATGCTCGTCCTCGAGCGCCTTCAGCTCGTCGTACAGGACGTCGTACGCGGCATCGGAGAGCTCCGGGTCGTCGAGGACGTGATATCGGTACAGGTGGTGCTCGACCAGGCGGCGGAGCTCTTCGGCGAGCGCGGCGGGAGAGGTCTTCCTTGTCCTCGTCCTAGAGGACATCGAGGAGCTCCTCCGGCGAGCGAACGAAGGCATCCGGCTTGTGCGCCAGCAGCGTCTCGTCGGAATGAATCCCGCCCCACCCGACCGCGACGGCATACGCGCCCGCGCCTCTTCCCGCCTGGATGTCGAACGGAGAGTCCCCGACGTAGGCCGCATCCGCGGCGTTGGCGCCGAGCTTCTCGAGGGCGTGGAGCACCGGCTCGGGATCGGGCTTGTGCCGCTCGGTGTCGTCGTGGCCGACGACGACCTCGAACTGCTCGGCAAGCCAGGGGAAGCGATCGAATGCGAGCGCGACGGTGCGGTGTCGCTTAGCGGTCACGATTCCGAGTCGCCGCCCTTCCGAGCGAAGCCGTGGCAACACGTCGATCATCCCGTCGAACGCCTCGAGCGTGTCGTGCAACGGGTCGTTGTGCTCGCGGTAGACCTCGACGAGCTCGTCGACACGCCCGGGGCCGAGCTCCTCCATCTGCGCAACCAGACCCTGACCCCCGACCGTCGCCGCGAGCTCGTCGTACCCGATGTCCCGGTCGAGAACGGCACGAACGGCGTGCTGCATCGAGGCGAGGATGATCGGCCCGGAGTCGATCAGCGTCCCGTCGAGGTCGAAGAGGACGATGCGGAAGCGCATGCCCTCGATGCTAGTCAGTACTCCACCCGCTCCAGGTACAGACCCCAGGGTGGTGCAGTCCGCCCGGCCTCGTCGCGCGGGCGACCGACGAGGAGTTGCTGCATGCGGTCGGGCGCTTCGGCGCCGAGCTCGAGCATGGTCCCTACGAGCGCTCGCACCATGTGCCGGAGGAAGCTGTTTGCGGTGATCGTGAAGTCGAGGTGCTCGCCGTCTCGCTCCCACGCGGCCCCGAGGATGTTCCGGCCGAAGCTGTCGTGCTCGCTCTCTGCGGGCGTGAACGCCCGAAAATCGTGCGTACCTGGGAGCAGCGAGACTGCTGCCGCGAGCGCCTCGAAGTCGATCGGGCGCGGCCAGTGCAGCGCCCGCCGCGCGTCCAGCGGCGCAGGGGCTCGACGAGTGAACACTCGATAGCGGTAGGAGCGCGAAATGGCGGAGAAACGTGCATGGAATCCGTCCGGCGCGCGCTCCGCGGCCACAACCGCAGCGTCATCAGGCAACGCTGACGTCAGGGCTTCAGCGGCGCGGTAGATCGGCGCGCCTGCTCGAACCCCGACGCTGGCAACCTGACCATGCGCATGCACTCCGGCATCGGTGCGCCCGGCAACTGCGAGGCCGTCCCATCCCGGATACACGGCGTCGAGCGCGCTGCGCAGCACTCCCTCGACTGTCCGCGCGTCGGGCTGCCGCGCCCAGCCGCGGAAACCGGTGCCGTCGTATTCGAGCGTGAGCTTGAGGATCACCGGGACACCATCTGCGAGGATCGCACTGTATGGAAGGCGCAAGTACGACCTCTACTCGGACGAGTTCCGCGCCTCGACGCACGAGACCTGCGCGGCGATGCGCGAGAGCGACCCCGTCTTCAGCCAGCCGGGCCTCGACGGCACGACCCCGATCTGGTTCGTCACGCGCCACGACGACGTGCTCGCGCTACTGATGGACGACGAGCGGTTCGTTCTCGACCCCGCTCTCGTGCTCACGCCCGAGAAGCTCGAGGAGAAATCGCGGGCCGATTCCCGCAGAGCTCAACGCGCGTGTCAACACCAATCTGCTGACGAAGGACGGAGCCGATCACCGCCGGCTACGGCAACTCGTCACCAAGGCATTCACGCCGCGGATGGTCGCCGCGCTCGCGCGCCGCGCATCCAGGAGATCGCCGACGAGCTGCTCGACGCCGTGGAGGCCCCAAGGGGAGATGGATCTCGTCGTCGCCTGGGAGCCGGTGACTACGGCTCGATTCGCAACGACTCGTTCGCTGAGCTCACCGTAAGGCCCGGCTCCGGGCCGCCTCCGATGACGAAGACGCGACCGCCGAGCGCCGCCATCCCCACCCCGTGGCGAGGTGTCGCAAGGTCGTCGAGACGCATCCAGCGCCGGTCGGCGACGCGGTAGGCGAGGACTTCGGCGATGGTGCCGGCCGGCTCCTCGCCGCCCGCCGACACGACTGTTCCGAGCAGCGCAGCCGCGCCGGTGCCGCCGCGTGAATCGGGCACCGGGGCGAGTCGTGTCCAGCGCTTGGCACCTGGTCGGTACGACTCGAAGTTCAGGAGGTTCGTGTCGAGTCCTGCCGTTCGCCCACCGATCGCGTACACCGTCCCCGCGAGCGCAGTCACACCGAGATGCTCCCGCGCGGTAGGCCCCACGACGATCGACCAGCGCTTCGTTCGAAGATCGAACGAGAGCGCGTTGCGGGCGAGCCTGCCGGAGGCAGTGACGCCTCCTGCGACGACGATCTTCCCTCCCGCTACGCCTGCGCCCGCGGCTGCGCGTGGAAACGGCATGCGAGGAAGCGCCCGCCACTTCCCACGCTCGAGGACGAACGCGCTGCGAAGCGGCATTCCCGAAACCGTGTAGCCGCCGAGCACGTACGGCTGTCCTCGCGCACCAACGGCCATCGAGTGATGGACACCGACCGGAAGGTCGGCCAGCCGGCGCCAGCGGTTCCGCCCGGGCGAGTACGCGTCGACGCGAGTCGATGCGCCTCTTTCGAGCGTGAGCCCGCCGAGCACCACGATCTCGCTCCCGACTGTCGCGGCGACGACCTCCGTCCGCGGAAGCGGCAGCGCTGCCCGCGTCTCCCAGGCAGCGGTGGAGCCAGAGGCGAGGGGCACCAGCACCAGCACCAGCGCGAGAGCGACGAAAGCCAGTCGCACGTCGCGCATCATGCAGGTTCCACGACGAGCAAGAGCCCCTGGACGGCGCGAATGACGACCCTCGTGCCTGCGTCGCAGCCTCCAGCGCAGCGGGCCTGCCAGAGCTCTCCGCTGACTCTGACCTGGCCGTCGGGCCAGAGCGAGGACGAGGCGACCCCGATCTTCCCGACGAGCGCGTCGACGCCGACAGTTGCCTTTCGCCGCTTCGACCACCAGATGAAGAGGCCGGACTCGACGATGTCGAGAACCGCGGCCACGGCGACCGCGACGAGGCCCCAGGGCGAGGGGAGCACGAAGACCGCGAGAAAGAGAGCGATGAGGACGAGCACGACCTGAGGGTAGTCGCGCCGATCAACACCCTGAGACCGGGTCGGGCTGAAGCCTGACCCCAGCACCGTCGCCGGTGAGACCTACGCCTCGGCGGGGGCCGTGTCCTCACGCCGGGCGCGAGGAGGTGCCAGCGGCGACGTCGCCGGCTCGAAGTCGACGAGCTCGAGGTAGACCATGTCGGCCGCGTCTCCCTGGCGGGGGCCGAGCTTGACGATGCGGGTGTAGCCGCCCGGCCGGTCGGAGAAGCGCGGGGCGATCTCCGCGAACAGGCGGTGGACGACGTCGTTGGAGCGAAGCGCGGCGAGCGCCTGCCGGCGGGCATGGAGGTCGCCGCGCTTCCCCAAGGTGATCAGCTTCTCGGCGAACGGCTTGACCGCCTTCGCCTTCGCTTCGGTCGTCTGGATCCGGCCGTGCTCGATCAGAGCGCCCGCGAGATTCGAATAGAGCGCTTTGCGATGGGCGGAGTTCCGCCCGAGCTTCTTTCCCGACCGCTGGTGTCTCACCCGATGGTGTCCTCGCCCTTCAGCATCAGGCCGTGGGATGCGAGCGCGGAGCGCACTTCCTCGATCGATTTCCGGCCGAAGTTCGGGATGGCGACGAGCTCGTTCTCCGACTTCGAGGTGAGGTCGCCGATCGTCTCGATGCCGACCCGCTTCAGGCAGTTGTACGAGCGAACACCGAGCTCGAGCTCCTCGATGGGGAAGTTCTCCATGCCGTGCGTGACCGGAGCTTCCGCCGTCGTGTCTGCGGAGATCTCTCCCAGGCTCTCGAGGTCGAGGTCCGTGAAGATCTTGAGCTGGCGGATGAGGATCTCCGCGGCCTGCCCGATCGCGTCGCGGGGGTCGAGCGAGCCGTCGGTGGTCACGTCGAGGACGAGCTTGTCGTAGTCGGTGCGCTGACCGACGCGAGCTGCTTCGACCTCGTACGCCACGCGGCGCACCGGCGAGAAGATCGAGTCGATCGGAATGACGCCGATGGTCGTCTCCGGTCCCCGGTTCAGCTCGGCGGGAACGTATCCCCGCCCGCGACCGATGGTGAGGGTCATCTCGAGCTTGCCCTTGTCCGAGACGTGCGCGATCTCGAGCTCCGGGTTCAGGATCTCGAGGTCGGCAGGCGCCTCGATGTCGGCCGCGGTCACGACCCCGGCGCCCTTCTTCGCGATGTAGACCTCGATCTCTGGCGACGCGCCGTGCAGCAGCACGATCAGGTTCTTGAGGTTGAGGATGATGTCGGTGACGTCCTCGCGGACTCCCGGAAGCGTCGTGAACTCGTGCGCGACGCCCTCGATCTTCACGGCGGTCACGGCCGCGCCCTCGAGCGACGACAGGAGCACGCGGCGAAGCGAGTTTCCGAAGGTGTTGCCGAAACCGCGGTCGAGCGGCTCGATCTGGAAGACGCCGCGATGGTCGTCCGCTTCCTCGTGGGCGATCCGCGGAGTCTGGAACTCCATCAAGCTGGTGCGTGTAGCCAAGGTGATCCTTTCTGGTTCTGGTCAACTAGAGGGCCGGGCATGCCGACCCCTACTTCGAATAGAGCTCGACGATGAGTGATTCCTGGACGGGCACGTCGATCTCGTCGCGCTCGGGAAATCTCAGGACTTGGCCCGTGAGCCCGTCATGGTCGGCCTGGAGCCAGGGAGCGACCGATGCAGTCAGGTCTGTCGCTTCCCGGACCAGCTGCTCGACCGGGCTGCCCGGTCGGAGCGAGATGACGTCGCTCGCCTTCACGCCGTAGCTCGGGATGTTGACGCGGCGCCCGTTGACCTGGAAATGGCCGTGGCGGACGAGCTGGCGCGACTGCGCGCGCGATCCGGCGAAGCCGAGGCGGTAGACGACGTTGTCGAGGCGGGTCTCCAGCATGCGCAGGAGGTTCTCCCCCGGAGCGCCCTGGCCACGGCTCGCCCTCTCGTAAGTGAGGCGGAACTGCTTCTCGAGCAGACCGTAGTAGCGCCGGGCCTTCTGTTTCTCGCGCAGCTGGAGCAGGTACTCGCTCTGCTTGATGCGGCCACGCCCGTGCTCGCCCGGCGGATAGCTGCGCCGCTCGATCGCGCACTTCTCGGTCAGGCAACGCTCGCCCTTCAGGAAGAGCTTCAGTCCCTCGCGGCGACAGAGGCGGCACTTGGGCCCGAGATCGCGAGCCACTAGTGGCCTCCCCGAGGAATCCGGTGCTGCTTGGCCGAGCGAAAACCGAGCAGCGCTAGGACGCAGGGAGCCTCGATATCAGTAGATATCGGGGCGACTGAGGACGACGCGGTGCGAAGCGTTTGCAGCCGGCCAAGCGGTGCCGTATTTCCCGGGGAGGCCACTAAACGCGCCTCCGCTTGCGCTGACGGACACCGTTGTGGGCCTGCGGAGTCACGTCCCGAACGCCGAGGATCTCGAGGCCCGCCGCCTGCAGCGATCGGATCGCAGTCTCGCGACCCGAGCCTGGGCCCTTGACGAAGACCTCCACCTTCTGGAGGCCGTGCTCCATGCCCTTGCGCGCCGCGTTGTCGGCGGTGACCTGCGCTGCAAAGGGCGTGGACTTCCGGGAGCCCTTGAACCCGGCCGAGCCGGCGGACTCCCAGACGATCACGTTGCCCTCGCGGTCCGTGAGGGTGACGATCGTGTTGTTGAACGAGGTCTTGATGTGCGCCTGGCCAATGGCGATGTTCTTCTTGACCCGGCGTCTCGTGCGACCCCGAGCCGCGGACTTGCGTGGAGGCGCCACTACTTGGACCTCTTGCTGCGGCCGACGGCCTTCGTCGGGCCCTTGCGCGTGCGGGCATTGGTCTTGGTTCGCTGCCCTCGCACAGGAAGGCCGCGGCGATGCCGGACACCGCGATAGCTGCCGATCTCCGTCAGCCGCTTGATCGCCCCTGCGCGGTTGCGGCGAAGATCGCCCTCGACCTCGAGATCCGAGTCGATGAAGGTACGAAGCTTCGCAACCTCTTCGTCGGTCAGGTCACGCACCTTCTCGTCGGGATCGAGCTCGAGCACGCGGCAGATCTTCTGCGCGGTCGAGGGACCGATGCCGTAGATGTAGGTCAGCCCGATCTCGAGCCGCTTCTGGGTGGGGAGGTTGACGCCTGCGATACGTGCCATGTGTCGGCTAGCCCTGCCTTTGCTTGTGCCGGGGATTCGTGCAGATGACGATGGTGCGGCCGTGCCGCTTGATCACGCGGCAGCGTTCGCACATCGGCTTGACGGACGGACGAACTTTCATCGGTACCTCACGTCGGCAGGAACCCGCGCCTTTCGGTCGTTTGCGAAGTCTGAGTTGGTGTCAAAGCCAGGCCAGACACCGAGGCGGCGCAAGCTTGCAGCCCCGCACCGCGGCCGGTCATCGTAGCAAATGCCTTCCCGCAGGCAGTCCCACGCGGGGGGTGAGAATGCGGGGCCCGTCGGGCGTGATGGCGATCGTATGCTCGAAGTGGGCGGCGAGTGAGCCGTCCTCGGTCGAGATCGTCCAGCCGTCGTCGGCGATGGAGATGTCCGGGCCGCCGGAGGTGATCATCGGCTCGACCGCGATCGTCATTCCTTCGGAAAGCCTCGGCCCCCGGCCGGGATCCCCAAAGTTCGGAATGTGCGGATCCTCGTGGTAGTAGCGGCCGACGCCATGGCCGACCAGGCTACGCACGACGGAGAAGCCGGCGTCCTCGACCACGGTCTGCACCGCGTGCGCAATGTCTCCGACCCGGTTCTCGTGGCGCGCCTCGGCGATGCCCGCCGCGAGCGCCTCTTCGGCGACGTCGAGCAGGCGTTGCGCCTCGGGGTCGATCTCGCCGACCGCGAACGTGTACGCGCTGTCCGCGATGTAGGCGTCGACCGTTACCCCGACATCGATCGTGACGAGGTCGCCCTCCTCGATCCGGTACGGTCCTGGGATCCCGTGCACGACGACGTCGTTCGGCGAGATGCAGATCGCTTTCGGGTATCCCTTGTAGCCCGCGGAGGTGGGGATTCCGTCTCGCTCCCGGATGAACGTGTCGGCGCCCGAATCGAGCTCGTCCGTGGTGATGCCGGGCGCGATCAGCGAGCCGACGTGCGCGATCGTCTCAGCCACGAGTGCTCCTGCAGCCGCGATGCGCTCGATCTCCCTCGCGCTCTTGCGGATGATCACGAGCTGGTGACCTTTTCAGGATCAGAGTCCAGAGAGGAACCGAGGTCAGGCTGGAGCCTGACGCGAGCCGGGTTTCCGAGCGCCTCTTCGATCGCGGCAAAGACCTCGTGCACGGTCTGCTCCCCATCCACAGCGTGCAGCCTGGCGTGATAGCGCTCGACGACCGGCTCGGTCAGGCCGTGGTAGAGGCGAAGCCGATTGCGGATCACGTCCGGCGCGTCGTCCTGCCGTCCCTCTGCTGCGCGTCGCTCGAGGAGCCGCTCGAGGGCGACATCGTCGGATACCTGGAGCAGGAGGACGACGTCGAGGGGCTTCTCGATCTCCTCCAGCATCGCGTCCAGGGCCTCCGCCTGGGGAACCGTTCGCGGGAAACCGTCGAGCACGAAGCCATGCTCGTCCGCGAGCCGCTCGCGGATCAGGTCGACCATGAGGTCGTCCGGCACGAGCTCGCCGTGCTCGAGGATCGGCTCCACACGCCGGCCGAGCTCGGATCCGTCGGCGATCGCAGCGCGCAGGATGTCGCCCGTGGCGACGTGCGGGACGTCGTAGATCGCAGCGATGCGCTTCGCCTGCGTTCCCTTCCCTGACCCCTGAGGTCCGAGGATGAGGATTCTCATGTGGTGATCCCGAGGCGAGGCATGCCTCGCCTCTACTTGAGGAAGCCCTCGTAGGAGCGCGCCATCATCTGCGACTCCATCTGGCGCATCGTGTCGAGCGCGACGCCGACCGCGATGAGGACCGACGTTCCTCCGAGCGCGCCGGCGCTCGCCTGGGAGAAGCCGCCGTAGGCTATGAAGAGACTCGGAAGCACCGCGACGAGCGCGAGGAAGAGCGCTCCCGGCAGCGTCAAGCGCGACAGGACACGATCGAGGTACTGCGCGGTGGGAGGCCCGGGTCGGATGCCGGGGATGTAGCCCCCGTGCCGGCGAAGGTTGTCGGCCTGATCGACGGGGTTGAACTGCACCGCGGTATAGAAATAGGTGAAGATCACGATCATCAGGCCCTCGATGAGCAGGTAGATCCAGTCGCCCGGCTGGAAGTACTCGTTGACGAAGTCTCGTGTCACCGGGAAGTACTGCGCCATCGTGGGCGGGAAGGCCAGGATCGCGGCCGCGAAGATGATCGGGATGACCCCGGCCATGTTGACGCGTAGCGGCAGGTAGGTCGAGCCGCCGGCGGTCATGCGACGTCCCACCATGCGCTTCGCGTACTGGATCGGAATGCGCCGCTGGCCCTCCTGCACGAACACGACCGCGGCCACGATCGCGATCGCGATCAGCGGGTAGAAGAGCTTCTCCATCGGCCCGCCGTTCCACCAGGCGGCGATTCCGATCGGCGCGCCGACCAAGATGGAGGCGAAGATCAGGATCGAGATGCCGTTGCCGACGCCGCGCTTCGTGATCAGCTCGCCCATCCACATCAGGAGCGTGGTGCCCGCGGTGAGCGTGACGACGATCAACACCAGCTCGCCGGAGCCCGCGTCGAGCGCGCCCTGATCGCGAAAGAGGAACGCATAGCCCGTCGCCTGCAGGGCCGCCAGAACCACGGTCAGATAGCGCGTGTACTGGGTGATTTTCGCGTAGCCCGCCTCGCCCTCCTTCTGGAGCTCGCCGAGCCG
>Ga0136613_10001713_pt1 | contig 11415 bp, 9 predicted proteins | sample AntDrymUQ2722106_2_FD_106649 | JGI IMG/M metagenome (GOLD analysis project Ga0136613, IMG submission 106649) | Polar desert sand microbial communities from Dry Valleys, Antarctica - metaG UQ272 (21.06) | ecosystem: Environmental > Terrestrial > Soil > Desert | place: Antarctica: Dry Valley... | reverse complement strand
CTACGGGGAGGTCATAAGCCGGGAGCGGCGGGGGGACTACCTCGGGGCGACCGTGCAGGTCATTCCACACATCACCAACGAGATCAAGAACAGAATAGGCCGCCTCGGGCAGGACAAGGACGTCGTCATCACCGAGATCGGCGGCACCGTTGGCGACATCGAGAGCCTGCCGTTTCTGGAGGCAATAAGGCAGTTCCGAAACGACGTGGGGCGCAAGAACGTGCTCTACGTTCACGTATCCTACGTGCCCTACATCGAGGCGGCCGGCGAGCTCAAGACGAAGCCGACCCAGCACTCGGCGCAGCGCCTGCGCGAGATCGGCATAAGCCCGGACGTGCTCGTGTGCCGGGCGGATCGGCCCATGAGCGAGGAGATCCGGAAAAAGATCGCGCTCTTCGCCGACACGGAGCTAGACTCCGTTATTCCCGCAGAAGACGCCCCGAGCCTCTACGCCATACCCTTGAGCCTGCACGACGAGGGCCTGGACGACCTGGTCCTGGAGAAGCTCGGAATGCAGGCGCCGCCGGCGGATCTCGACGAATGGCGTAGCCTCGTCTCGCGCACGCTTCAGGCCGAACGGCGCGTCAAGGTCGCCATTATCGGCAAGTACATCAAGCTTCAGGACGCCTACCTCTCGGTTGTCGAGGCTTTGGGCCACGCCGCCGGCGCAAACGGCTTGAAGGTCGAACTCGACTGGGTGGACTCGGAGACGCTGGAGGACCGGAAGTCCACCGAGGAGCGTTTGGCCGGGGTCGACGGGGTGCTGGTTTTGCCCGGCTTCGGGCACCGGGGGGCTGAGGGCAAGATCGAGGCGGCGCGCTACGCCAGGGAGACGAACACGCCCTACCTCGGGCTGTGCCTGGGGATGCAGATCGAGGTAATAGAGTTCGCCCGTAACGCGGCGGGCCTCGAGATGGCGAACTCGACCGAGTTCGAGCAGGACACCCCCCACCCGGTTATAGACATCATGCCGGACCAGGTGGGCGTTGACCTGGGGGGCACGATGCGCCTCGGGCGCTGGCCCTGCAAGGTCCTCCCCGGGACCCTGGCCTCCAGGGTCTACGGTTCGGACCTCGTCCACGAACGCCACCGCCACCGCTACGAGGTGAACAACGCCTACCGCGAAGCGCTGGAGGAGGCGGGTATGGTCTTCAGCGGGACCTCGCCCGACGGCAGGCTCGTCGAGATCGCCGAGCTAAAGGACCACCCGTTCTATATCGGGAGCCAGTTCCACCCGGAGTTCAAGAGCCGGCCCCTCCGCCCGCACCCGCTCTTTTTCGGCTTCCTCGAAGCCTGCGGCGCCGCGCAGAAGCCCGTCGCCGCGGAGGAGGCAGGGACCCAGGCAGGGCCCCAGGCGGAGGCTCCGGCCGGGGAGCGGGCGGCCAGCTGAGGGCGACGCTCCCCGAGACAGGCCGTGCCGGCGTGCTCGTCACCGGAGATCCCGCCGGCACCCTCGCCACCCGCAACGCCGGCCTCGTCGATTTTTGGGCGACGCTCGAGTGGGACGAGGCGCCCCCCGATTCGCCTTCCTGCCTGCCGGCCTCCGAACCGTTCTTCCGGCATGACTTGGAGGAGATGCTGGATCCCACCGGCACGACGTTGCGGATCTCCGGGACCATCCGGTCCATGACCGAAGCCGGGCTCGGCGCCGGGCTCGGGCTGGTTATGCGGTCGGTTGGCAACGCCGCCGCCCTCTCGGGGGCGGTGCTTGAGATGCGGTCTTTCAGGGAGTGTGCGCCGCGCCCGGCGCCATCCGGCCCGCTTCAGGTGCTGGCCCTGGATCTCTGGCGGGCCGGTTTCCCCGTCCGCTTCGCCCCGTCCTGGACCCCGGCCGACACCCGCCCGCTCTCCCTCGGCGGCGGTGGGGAAGAGGGGGCGCTGCGGGAATTCTTGCGAACGAGCCCTCTCTGGGAACCGTCGTGAGAGAGCCCTGTAACCCCTGCGGTTCTGCCCCGACCGTCGGCGGACATCCGGTTAGTCTTGGCCGCCCGGCTACGGGTGGACCCGAAGCGGCGGTTCTACCGGGAGCGCGGCCGTGAGGATAGGGGTGCCCAGAGAGAGGACGCCGGGCGAGACGCGGGTGGCGTTGACGCCGCATGCGGCGTACGAGCTCAGCCGGGCCGGGCACCGGCTGCTAGTCGAGGCCGGGGCTGGGGAGGCGTCCGGAATCGCCGACGCGGCCTACACGGAGGCCGGAGCCCACGTCGTGGACGACGCCCGCAAGGTTTGGGATGACTCGGGGCTCGTGGTCAAGGTCTACGGGCCGGTGGAGGAGGAGTGGCCCCGTCTTCGGGAGGGCCTGGTGCTTCTCTCATTCCTCTCCCTGCCCGTCAATTTGGGGCTCATGCGGGCGCTGCTCGACGCCCGGTGCATCGCGTTTGCCATGGAGACCATCAGGGACGCCGGAAGGCTGCCAATTCTGACGCCGATGAGTGAGATCGCGGGCCGCCTTACCCCCCAGATAGGCGCCCACTACCTTCTGCGCCAGTCGGGCGGGCGGGGCATCCTGCTCGGGGGGGCGACGGGCGTGAGGCCGGGGCGGGTCGTCGTGCTCGGGTGCGGCATCGTCGGTTCGGGTGCGGCCAGGATGGCGAGCGGTCTCGGCGCCCAGGTCGTCGTGATAGACCGCGACGTGAACCGCCTTCGCACCCTGGAGCTCGCCCGCATTCCGGGCGTTACCACCCTTGCCGCGAGTGCGTTGGGCATCCGGGACGCCGCGCTACAGGCCGACCTCCTCATAGGCGCCGTCCACGTCGTGGGAGCCCGCACGCCGGACCTCGTCGACCGGGAGACCGTCGAGGGGATGAAGGACGGGTCGGTCATCGTGGACGTGGACGTAGACTACGGCGGCTGCGTCGAGACCTCCCGCCCCACGACCCTCGACGACCCGGTCTTCGTCGACGGGGGTGTCACCCACTACTGCGTAAAGAACGTCCCCGCGGCCGTTCCGGTGACCGCCTCGCGCGCCCTGAGCAACGCTCTGCTCCCCTACGCTCGCACCCTCGCAGGCCTCGGCCTCGCCGAGGCCCTGAAGGGGGACGGGGGGCTCGCGCGGGGGGTCGCCGTCGCGGAGGGCAGGGTCGTCGACCCGGTACTCGCCAGGGCGACGGGCTCCGACCACAGCCAGCTCTCCTCCGTCCTGCCTCTCCACAGGGAGGTGCAGTGACCTTCGAGTCCGCCGGACGGTCGCTGGCGGACTTCACCGTCGAGCTCGACGTCTACTCGGGTCCCTACGAGTGGCTGCTCGCCCTGATCCTTAAAGACGAGTTGGAGATCTTCGAGGTCCCCCTGCGCGAGCTCGTCGGCCTCTACGCCGGGTCCCGCGACCCCGAATCTCCAAACGCCCTGGACCGCGACACGGACTTCGCCGGATCGGCCGCCGCCCTGATACTGCTCAAGAGCCGCACCCTCTCACCGGCAGTCGAGCCCGAGGCCGACGGCGAGGACGCCGTCGCCGCCTCCCCTGAAGAGCTCGCCGAACGCCTGCAGGAGTACCTGAAAGTACGCCGCGCCGCAGAGGACTTGCGCGGGAGGTTCGCCCGCGCCGCCGGGCACTACCCCTCCGCCCACGTCGTGCCGCCCAAGCCCGGACGCCTGCGCGTCGCCGAAGACCGCGTCGCGCTTGCCGCCCGGCGCACCTTCTCCCGCCTCCTGGAGCCGCCGGTTCGGCACCTCGGGCCGATCACGGTGACCGTTCAGGAACTCGTCGGCCTGATACGGGCCTCTCTCCTTCGCGGCCCGGTCTCCTTCGAGGACCTGACCCGCAACATGGACCGCCTGCGCTCCGCGGTCGCCTTCGCCGCCGCCCTCTCCCTGGCCCAAGAGGGCGGCGTAAGGCTCCTCCAACGGGAACCGCTCGGCGCCCTGACCCTCGAACTGGTGGAACCGCCCCGATGAGCGAACGCGCCCCCGCCCCCGAGCACCTCTTGGAGGCGGTCCTCCTCGTCAGCGCCCGCCCCATCCGGCCGGCCGACCTCGCCTCCGCGACCGGACTCCCCCCGGAGGCGGTCGAAACCGCCCTCGCCAACTTGTCTGAGCGCTACTCCCCGGAGACCTCCGGCGTGGTCCTGCGCGCCGTGGCCGGCGGCTACCTCTTCTCCACGAACCCGGCCTGCTCGGTCGCCGTGGAGCGCTTCCGCGAGGAGGCCCGCCCGGCCCCGCTCTCGGGTGCCGCCCACGAGGTGCTCGCCTGCGCCCTCTACCTCGGTCCCCTTACCCGGGGTGCGGTCTCGCGCGTCCGGGGCGTCAACTCGGACGCCGTCGTGCGTAACCTGCTCGAGCGCAACCTGCTCGCCGAAGCCGGCGCCGACCGAGACGCCCCCGGCGCCCCAGCCCTCCTCGCCGTCACCGACGAGTTTCTCGCCGCGACCGACGTAGCCTCCCGCGAGGATTTTCCCCCGCTGGACTCGCTCGTCTCCCGGGAAGAACTCGACCGTGTCCGGGAACGCCTCACCTCCCCGGAAGCCACGTCCGAGGCCCCCGCCGGGCCCGAGACCACCTGAATGCGCCTGCAGGCCTTCCTCGCCCGCGCCGGTGCCGCCCCCTCCAGGCGCAAGGCCGAAGCCCTGATCGAAGCAGGACGCGTCACCGTCAACGGCGGGACCGCCACTTTAGGCTCCTCCGTCTCCGGCGATGAGACCGTCCTTCTGGACGGCCAGAGGGTCCTCCTTCCAGACGAACACGCCTACCTGGCCCTCAACAAGCCCGCCGGATACCTGACCACCCTCAAGGACGAACCCGACAAAGACCGCCCCACCGTCGCCGACCTGATGCCCGACATTCCCGGTCTCGTACCCGCCGGCCGCCTCGACGCGGGCACGACGGGCCTCCTCATCCTCACCAACGACGGCCCGCTCGCCCACCGCATCACCCATCCCTCGGCCGAGATCGAAAAGGAGTACCGCCTGACCCTCAAAAATCCCGCCCCGCAAGAGGCCCTCTCCGCTCTCGCCGCCGGCCCAACCCTCGAAGACGGCAAAATGTCCCCGCCGACCCTCTCCAGAGTCTACAAAACCACCGACCACACCACCCTCCACCTGACCATCCACGAGGGCCGTAACCGCATAATACGCAGGGCGTGCGTAGCGGTAGGCCTGAACCTCCTCTCCCTGTGCAGGGTGCGGGTGGGCTCCGTAGAGCTCGGCGACCTCGAAAGGGGCTGCTATCGGCCGCTCACCGCCGCCGAGCTCGGGGCTTTGCGTTGACGCGGATACAGGGGACGCCCGGCGTGGACTTCGCCATCGAAGACGTGCGGGGCGATTTCCCGGATAGGATGGAGATCTCCCCGCTCGGTCGTCCGGTAGACGCTGAGGTACGGGTCCCGGGCTCGAAGAGCGTCACCAACCGCGCCCTGCTCGTCGCGGCGCTCGCCGACGGTCTTTCCGTCATAAAAAACCCGCTCTTCTCGGACGACCCCTACTACCTAATGGACGCCCTCGTCCGTCTAGGCTTCGACGTTCGGGTGGATGGGCAGGCCGGCGAGGTCAGTGTGGGGGGGCGCGGCGGGGAGATCCCGCACGGCGACGTCGAGGTGTTCGTCGGAAACGCGGGCACCGTGGCGCGTTTCCTGCCGCCCGCGCTCGCGCTCGGGCCGGGGCCGTACACCGTCGACGGCGTGCCCAGGATGAGGGAGCGCCCGATCCGGGACCTCGTTGACGCGATGCGCCGCCTCGGCGCCGCAGTGGACTACACGCACGAGGATGGCAGATTCCCCCTTCTGGTCCGTGGCGGTGGCCTGGAGGGCGGCGAGACCCCCGTCCAGGGGGCCGGCAGCAGCCAGTTCGTCAGCGGCCTCCTTATGGCCGCCCCCTACGCGCGGAGAACCGTAAACCTCGACGTCCGGGGCAGGGAGAGGTGGCCTTACGTTGGGATCACGGTAGAGGTCATGCGCCATTTCGGCGTCGAGGTTGGGGTCTCTGAGGGCTTTAGAAGCCTGACAGTCGGGCCCGGCGTGTACCGGGCGCGGGAGTTCGAGGTGGAGCCGGACGCCTCGGCGGCCTCGTACTTCATGGCGTTGGCGGCGGTGACGGGGGGGCGGGTGCGGGTGCCGGGGCTTGGATCCCGCTCCTCGCAAGGGGACTTGCGGTTCGCGGAGGTGCTCGGGCGGATGGGGTGCGAGGTCGACCTTGGGGAGGATGCGGTAGAGGTGCGGGGGCCGGGGCGGTTGCGGGGGGTCGAGGTGGACATGGGCGCCTTCTCCGACACCATGATGACGTTGGCGGCCATAGCGCCGTTCGCCTCCACGCCGACGACCATCACCAACGTCGGCCATGCCAGGCACCAGGAGACGGACAGAATCTCGGCGGTCGCGACGGAGCTCGGGCGTCTTGGGGTCGAGGTCGAAGAGGGGCGGGACGGGGTCAGGATCCTGCCCGGCCCCTTGCGGCCCGCCGTCATAGAGACCTACGGGGACCACCGAGTGGCGATGGCCTTCGCCGTCGCCGGGTTGGCCGCGAAGAGCCCGGTCGTAACCATCCGCGACCCCGGGTGTGTCACCAAGACCTTCCCAGGATACTTTGACGCCCTCGAATCGCTGCGGTAGGACTGCCGTAGAGCTGCGGCCGGGCAGGGGCGTCTGCCGGGGACTTTCGGCTATACTTCCGGGGTCGATGAAGGGCATCCTCGTAACTATAGACGGGCCCGCCGGGGGCGGGAAGAGCTCGGTCGCGCGGCAGGTCGCCGGGCGGCTCGGCGTCGTCAACCTCAACACGGGGGCCGCCTACCGGGCCGCCGCCCTTCTCGCCCTTCGGGAGGAGACGGACCTCTCCGACGCGCCGAAGCTCGCGGCCCTCGCCTCCAGGGTCTCACTCGACCCCGACGGGGCCAGCATCGACGGCGAGCGGGTACCGGAGCCCGACCTACGCACGCCCGAAGTCTCCGCGGCGGCCTCGCGGGTGTCGGTAGACGCCGGCCTGCGGGAGGTGCTGTTGCCGGTTCAGCGGGCTGCGGCTGAGGAGGCCAGGGAGCGGGGCGGGGCCGTGGTCGAGGGCAGAGACATCGGGACCGTCGTGCTGCCCGACGCCGAGCTAAAAGTGTTCCTGTCAGCCGACCCGGAGGAGCGGGCGCGCAGGAGGGCGCGGCAGACCGGGCGGGAGGCGGAGCTCGATCGCATTCGGGAGGCGATCCAACGCCGCGACCGCCAGGACTCGGAGCGCGAGGTGTCCCCATTGAGGCCCGCCGAGGACGCCGTGGTGCTCGACACGACCGCGCTCTCCCTCGACGAAGTCGTCTCGAGGGTCCTGGATCTCGCCGCCAGCCAGCGGGGCGTGAGGAAACTTTGAGCGCTTTCGAGGGCAGGAGCACGCCGGTTCGTATGTCCCGCCGGTACGACCTTTTTAGGCGGTTCATGATCCTGCTCTGCCGCATCCTGTTCGGGTTGAAGATCCAGGGCATGGAGAAGGCGCCGAAGGACGGCCCCCTGGTCATCGCGGCCAACCACATCCAGTACCCTGACCCCGTGCTCGTCTGCATGGCGATCCCCCGCCGCATGCAGTGGATGGGCAAGAAACAACTCTACGAGCCCCCGTACAAGAGGTTCTTCGAGTTTATAGGCTCCTTTCCGGTAGACCGAGAGGGCGGCGGACGGGCCGGGGTGCGGATCGCTCTCGCCTACCTCGCCGAAGGATGGGCGCTCGGCATCTTCCCCGAGGGAACCCACAAGGACGACGGGAGCGCAAGGGAGGCCAAGAGCGGGGCCGTCATGCTCGCCATCCGGGGTGGCGCCCCCGTGCTGCCCGTTTTTGTTAGCAAGATGCCGGGTCCTCTGGCGCGTCTGCGCGGCGAGCGGTTACGCCTGATAGTAGGGGAGCCGATCACGCTCGATAAGGGCCTGCGCGGCGGCAAGGCCTACCGCGAGGCCGCGGACGACGTCCTGCAGACAATCTACGCCCTGCCAAAAGAGCACCGGAAGGATCAAGCATGAGCCGCCTCCCAGTCGTCGCCGTGGTCGGCGCCCCCAACGTGGGCAAGAGTTCGCTCATAAACAGGATCCTGCGCCGCAGGGGCGCCGTCGTCTCCGATCAGCCAGGCACTACCCGCGACCGCTCGTACAACAGGGCCGACTGGGCCGGAACCGAGTTCGACCTGGTGGACACCGGGGGCATGGAGCCAAGGGCCAAGGTCGGGCTGGAGGCGCTCGTGACGCTGCAGGCGCGGGTGGCCGTGGAGGAGGCCGACGTGATCCTGCACCTGACGGACGTCAGGCTCGGCCCGACTGAGGCCGACGCCGCCATAGCCCGCGAGCTGCGCCGCTCGCCCGCCAGGGTCGTCCTCGCCGTCAACAAGCTGGACAACCCCGCCGACGACACCGAACGTCACGGCTTCCACGCTCTGGGCGAGGGGGAGCCCCACGCGGTCTCAGCCGTTCACGGCCTCGGTATCGGGGACCTTCTGGACGCCGTCGTCGCCTTGATCCCGGAGATGGGGAGCGAGGAGGACTCGGACCTGCCACGCCTCGCCATCGTGGGCCGGCCGAACGTCGGCAAGAGCACGCTCCTCAACAGGCTGGTGGGCTCGGAGCGGGCCGTCGTCTCCGAGGTCGCGGGCACCACGACCGACGCCGTGGCCGGGGAGATAGAGGTCGAGATAGAGGGGAGTTCGGAGCGGTATCTCCTGCTGGATACGGCCGGGGTGAGCAAGACCGCCAGGAAGGCCAGCGGGGTGCCCTACTACTCCTCGCTCAGGACCTCAGAGGCGATCCGGCGCTCCGACGTCTCCCTGCTCCTGGTCGACGCGGTCGAGGGCCTCGTGGCCGGCGATTTGCGGATAGCCCGTGAGATCCAGGAGTCCGGCCGGGCCTGCGGGGTCCTCGTCAACAAGCGGGACCTCGTCCCGCCCGACCGCCTGCGTGAGGTGGCCGAAGGCATCGGTGCCCGCCTCACGGACCTGAAGCCCCGCTCGTTGCCGATCTCCGCGCTTACCGGAGCCGGCGTAGACGACGTGCTGCCCTTCGCCTCCCGCTTGAGGAGGGCCTACCGGTTGCGGATCCCGACCCACGAGATCGCGGAGTTCGTCAACGAGCTCGTTGACCGCAACTCGCCGCCGAGGGGCATCAAGATCCGGTACGCCACCCAGGTCGGGACCACGCCCCCCCGGTTTACCCTCTTCGCCAGCAAGCCCGAGGACCTGCCGGACAACTACATCCGCTACGTCGAGAACGCGCTCAGGGAACGCTACGACTTGTGGGGCGTGGCCGTCGGGGTCAGGGCGAAGAGCAGCCGTTCGACGAGTAATCGTTAGGCGAGTAGCCGCCCCGGCGCGTCAGGTAATATGGGTCAAAACTGCTCACAGGCGGGTTAGAGGGAGAAGGGGAGTCAGAATGCGCGAAGGTTGGCCCGGGGGGATCACAGACGTGGGTCGTTTTTGCGAGGTTTGGCGATGAAGGCCGTGATCATGGCCGGCGGGCAGGGCACGCGCCTGAGGCCGCTTACCAGCGACCAGCCCAAACCCATGATCCCGATAGCGAACCTGCCGTGCATGGAGCACATCGTCGGCCTCTTGAAACGCCACGGCTTCACGGACATCGCCGTCACCCTGCAGTTCATGCCGGAGGAGATCCGGGACTACTTCGGCGACGGCTCGGACTGGGGCGTGAACATCGGCTACTCCGTCGAGGACGCCCCGGCCGGCACCGCGGGCTCCGTCAAGATGGCCGAAAGGCAGCTCGGCCTCGAAGGCGAGCGCCTCCTCATCATAAGCGGCGACGCCCTCACCGACGCCGACCTCACCCGCCTGTTGCGCTTTCACGAGGAGAAGGACTCCGAGGCGACCATGGTCCTTAAGAGCGTCGAGAACCCGCTTGACTTCGGCATAGTCATCCTGGAAGAAGACGGGCGCATCTCGCGCTTTCTGGAGAAGCCGGCCTGGGGCCAGGTCTTCTCCGACACGGTCAACACCGGCATTTACCTTCTGGAGCCGTCCGTGATGGGGGAGATTCCCGCAGAGGGCGAGTACGACTTCTCAAAGGAGCTCTTCCCGAAGTTGCTTGAGGCCGGCCGGCCGATGTACGGCTACGTCACCGACGACTACTGGGAGGACATCGGGACGCTGGAGCAGTTCGCCTCGGCCCAGCGAGACGTGCTCGACGGCAAGGTAAAGGACGTCAGGCCGCCAGGGACGCGGCTTCGGGAGAACATCTATGTCGGGCGCAGGGCCCAGGTTGCGGAAGATGAGCTGAAGGGCCCGGTCGTGATCGGGGAGAACGCCCGCATCGATGCCGGCGCGAAGATCGGTCCCTACTCCGTCATAGCGGATAACGTCGTCGTCTCGGCGGGTGCCAGCGTCGAGCGCAGCGTGGTGGCCGAGGGGACTTATATAGGCGAGGGGGCTGAGCTAAAGGACACGCTCGTCGGGCGCAACTCCTACGTGCAGGCCAGGGCCCGGATACTCGAGCGCAGCGCCCTTGGGGACGACGTCATCGTGGGCGAGGGGGCGACCATAGCCCCAGAAGTAAAGGTCTACCCGCACAAGACCATCGAGGGCGGCGCGAACGTCACCCACTCCCTGATCTACGAGACGATGGGCCTGCGGACGGTCTTCAAGGGCGGAGTCGTCACCGGCAAGTTCAACGTGAACCTCACCCCCGAGTTCGTCATCCGCCTGGCCTCGTCCTTCGGAACCACCCTCGACCCCGGGGCCGTCGTCACCCTGGGCCGCGACGCCTCCCGCTCCTCCCAGGTCGCCAAGCGGGCGATGACCGCGGCGCTGCTCGGGACCGGCATAAACATCCGGGATCTGAGGGCCGCCCACGCTGGCGTGGTACGCCACGACGTGCTTAGCGGCAGGTCCTCGGCGGGGGTCCACGTCCGGGCGGGTGCGGATCCGGACGACGTCGAGATCCTCTTCTTCTCCTCCGACGCAACCCCGATGACCGAGGACGACCAGCGCTCCGTGGAGAAGGCTTTCGTGCGGGAGGAGTACAGGAGGGCCTACGGGGAGGGTATAGGGGAGTTGATCTACCCCGGCCGCGTGGTCGAGCAGTTCGTCGAACGCCTGGAGCGGGTGGTCGACAAGGAGAAGACCGCTGGTGCCACGATCGTCGTGGACTTCTACGGCGGCGTCGCCGGCCTTGTCGCAAGCCGCGTCTTCTCGCGCCTTGGCATCGGGGCCGTGGTCATGGAGGGCTTCTCCAACGCCAACGTCGTCGGTTCCGGACCCTCGGCCGACCTGGACGAGAGCATCGGGCGGGTCGCCCGTATCGTGCCCACCGTGGGGGCCGTCTTCGGGGCGGTGGTCGGCCCCGAGGCCGAGCAGGTCCGGTTCGTGGACGATGAGGGGCAGCTCGTGCCGAGCGACGTTTTGCTGGCGTGCCTGATCCAGACCACCCGGCCCCGCAAATCCGTCTTCCCAATAAACCTCTCTAGCGGCTACAGGCGACTCGCCGAAGAGGGCGGGGGGACGGTCGAGATCAGCCGCACG
>Ga0136613_10001712_pt1 | contig 11415 bp, 11 predicted proteins | sample AntDrymUQ2722106_2_FD_106649 | JGI IMG/M metagenome (GOLD analysis project Ga0136613, IMG submission 106649) | Polar desert sand microbial communities from Dry Valleys, Antarctica - metaG UQ272 (21.06) | ecosystem: Environmental > Terrestrial > Soil > Desert | place: Antarctica: Dry Valley... | reverse complement strand
TTCGGGTCGACGTGTGGCGCGACGCGTAGCTGCCGTCGAGTTCAATGTTACCGACCAGAGGTCCGTCGGGGATATCACCTGCCGCCTCCGCCGCGACCTCTCGCCATCCCGACTGGCGTGCGGCAGATTCACTGGCGTGTAGTGTTCACGACGACACTCCGCGAGATTCTGGTATACTACGTGGCGGTAACGTAAGGTGGGTTTACAGTAGACGGAGCGCCACCCCGTGATACAGGGTGGCTTTTCTGTTTGGTGGGGCCCAGGAATACGAAAGGTGGGCTCCTGTATATGGCCCAAGGAACAGTAAAGTGGTTCAGCGACGAGAAGGGCTACGGCTTCATCTCCCCAGACGACGGGGGTGAGGACCTCTTCGTGCACCACACCGGAATAGCGGGAGAGGGCTTCAAGACCCTCGACGAGGGCGCCAAGGTATCGTACGAGGCGACCCAGGGGCGTAAGGGCATGCAAGCGGAGAACGTTACTCCGGCTTAGAACCCGAGAAGCGACCAAAAGCGCAAAGGCCGGGGTCTAGACCCCGGCCTTTGTCGTGTGTAGGGGCGTTCGCGAACCGCCCATACACCAACTAGTATCTATTGGAACGCGTCGGGCGAGGCCTGTACTCGTTCGAGGGAGGTCTCGTGGTGTACTTTATAGCCGTGCTCGTGGGGTTGGTGCTCGCCGAAGCCGCGACCCTTATCACCACGATCTACCTGCACAGGGTCCTGTCGCACAAGTCGATCCGGCTGCATCCTGCCGTGACGATGTTTATGCGCTTCGGGACGTGGATGCTAACGAGTATCTCGCCGCGCGAGTGGGTAGCCGTCCACCGCAAGCATCACAACTTCAGCGACGTCGACGGAGACCCGCACAGCCCCCACATCGAGGGGTACTGGCAGATCATGATCGGCAACGTCTACTACTACCGCCGCGAGGCCAACAACGACAACACCCTGGAGAAATACGCTGCCGACCTGCCCTTCGACCGTCTCGACAGGATCTTTCTGCGACGCGGAACTCTAGGCTTCTCCCTGACCGGTGTGGTCCTGGTCCTCCTTATGGGCATCGGCCCTGGGCTTACTGCGCTCGCCACGCTCGCTGTCGTCTACCTGCTCTTGAACGCCGCTATCAACGGCGCAGGCCACACCTTCGGATACAAGAGCTTCGAGAACGATGCCACCAACCTCAAGCTGCTGGCCCTCATAACCTTCGGAGAGGGTCTACACAACAACCATCACGCCCGACCAGCCTCCGCGAAGCTCTCCGCCTTCCGCGGCGAGTTCGACCCTGCGTGGCCCGTGATCCGTCTCCTCGAGAAGCTCCGACTCGCCGAGGTCCTCAGCAAGGTGGACGAGGGCTGGGAGGACCACCGCCGCCGCATCCCCACGACCACGGTAAGCCCGCTCGGCGCCACCACCGTAAAGAACTAGCGCAGCCTCTCTCGCGACGGCTCGGGATCAACTCATCAGCAAATAGAGCAACGCTTTCTGCGCGTGGAGGCGGTTCTCGGCCTGGTCGAAGACGCGGCTCCTCGGACCGTCTATGACCTCCGCCGTGACCTCCTCGCCCCTGTGCGCCGGCAGGCAATGGAGAAAACGTCGTCGAGCTTCATGAGGTCTTCGTTTACTCGGAAGGTGACGAACTTCTCCCTCACCGAGGTTTCCGGTATCGGGTGATAGTGACGGGGCGCCAGGGAAGCGTGTACGGGCGAAAATTAGTGGATAGTACCGCGGCGCGGTAAGCAGAACCGCTTATACTCTCCTGGGGAGGGAGCCCTGAACGCCGAAACTCGATTGAATGGAAAGCAGCACGTCGTGAACCACGCCGAAGAGGGCCCTTCCGCCTGCTCAGACACCTCTCCGAGGCTTCGGCGACGACTTCGCGGGACTCGGGGAACGTGATCCAGTCTGGAAGGATAGGCTAGAATGATAATCGGAGCCAGGAGAATGGACGGTGGTCACAACGAGTAGCTTGGCCATAAATTGGCGCGGCAAGTATGCTTCCTATGACAAGCCCGAAGATTGGTTGCCTGAATTCGAGAAAAGCAAGCTGTCGCCCTGGATCCTGGGACAAATGATCTTCGCCCGGCACAACGAGGGACGTTTCCGTACCCGCGTCGCGGAGCAAACCATAGTCGCTGGCTCCGCTGTGCAGTTAGAGGTAGAAGGAATAACGCCGCTGGCTCCTCTGGCGATTCTTGGCGGTCGTCTGGACGGAGCCTCCCTCGACCTGTTCGGAAAAGTGATCGTACCCTACGCGGAAGAACTCGATGCTCTGATAAACATTCCACCGGATGCGGAGGAGGGAACATACGTTTTTCTCGCCCAGCAATGGGAGCCGGGCGGACAACCGGCTTATCCGGGAGGGTCTTTGATCTACCCATCGAGCGCGACCTCCGTGGAAGTGAGAGCGAACATCGGCGAGGAAAGGTTCTGGGAGTCCTTTGAGTCCTGGAGCGAGGAAGAGGCGGAAGAGATTTTGAGGAACGCAAGATCCCTGCGCGAAGAGATTTGAGGCGCCGGATCGCTTCTACTTGACTTACCTTCTGGATACCAACATAGCGAGCTACGTGATGAGGCGGCGCCCTTCCATCGTGGCAAAGGTCGAGGAAGCCTGCGGCTTGGGACTTCTCTCCGTCTCGACCATCACCCTGGCTGAACTCGCCTTCGGAATACGGATCCTGCCCGAGGGGCGCAGAAAGACCTCGCTCCTGAACAATCTCGGAGAACTGTTGGGAACGCGCATGGATGTGAGGCCCTTCTCGGCCGATGCCGCTGAAGTGTTCGCGGAGGCGGGAGCCACGCTCAGAAGAGCGGGAGTAGCCTTTAGCTTTCAGGATCTGGCCATTGCCTCAATCGCCATTGCCGAGAACAGAACGCTTGCCTCCAACGACGCCTTCTTCGAACACGTAGAGCGGTTGTGCGGACTGAGGTTCGAGCGCTGGGAACCTTGACATAACATTGCCGGTGGGGTGAGCTTACTGGATACTTTGACTGTATGGCGCGGAGGGAGCCTCACTACGGAAACGTGATTGGATCGGGAAGCAGCACGTCGCGAATCACATCGTTGAGGTTCCTTTCCGTCTGCTGCAACACGTCCCAGAGTCTTCGGCGGCGGATGAGAACTCGGGGAACACAATAGTCCACGGCGACAACCTGGAGGCCCTAGAAGCAGGCGAACTTCAACCCAGGAGCAAGTCTAACTGCGTCTTTCGGTCGTGCAGCCGATCGGAAGCGGGTCGGCCAAGGAAGAGCGATCATCTTCTAATCCTTGCAGTGTAGACATTCGTATCGGATACTTGAGTTACCTTAATGAAGAACTGGTAGAGGGTCGGAGGGAAGACCAAGTGTCGATCACGTCAAAGGGCAAGAGTTGGGAACTGCTCCACTCGCTTTGGATCGGATGGACAATATTGACTCTCGGCTTGTTCAATTGGATAGCTTTTGTCTACATCGGTATTAGAGCAAAACAAAGAAAATGGATCTTGTGGGGATTGCTTTACTCAGGACCATTTCTGTTCTCCATATTCTATGGACCCGAAGCTCCTGAATGGCTCGTAAACTTAGGTGTTGCCTTGGAGTTACTTCTGTGGGCTGTTTCTATTCTCCACGCTTTCATTGCACGTAAGGAATACCTGCTGCGTTTGGAAGCTTTGCAGCATCGTAAGGGCGATTCCGAAGCATTGCTAAAACGCCAACTAGCTGACGAGTATGGGGAAGAGGAGCGTCGGGACGAAACGTCGACCCCGACCCCTGTGCCTTCTGCCACGGTACAGACTGCGCCGGAGCGCGGTCAGAGCCTAGAAGCTGCGCACTTGACAAGGGAACCACCTTCTTCAGCCCAGACGACCCAAACACGAAGTGACTCACCGCAACGGGTGCAGCATGCGGCAGCCTCCCAAGTGCCTGTTACGAAACTCACCGTCGCCGCGCCTGACATTATGTCGAGGGACGAACTTGAGTATCAAATATCTAGCGCCTATCCGTTCCCGCTGGCGTTCGGTTTCAGGTCGCTTGCGAGCATCGTGGACCCGAGGGATCTCTACAGGGAGCAGTTGCGGGTAGCCGAGAATATGCTCGCCTTCCTCGGGTCAGTATCGCTGGCGCTAATACGTGAACAGGATCGAGAAAAGTCTGGAATAGACCCGAAGGAATTTTGGGCGACCGGCATCTCGCCGGGCGATTGGAAGGAGATAGTCGGACGCTGCTCGAAGGTTTTCGCCAGCTATGAAGACGAGCCGCTGGCGCTGGCGATCAAGGGCGCCAACATCCGCTCCGAGAAGAAGGAAAGGAGTTTCGGAGCAAACATAACGGCCCTAATAAGGGCCAAGAACGACTTCAAGCACGACCGCGGGCCAGTGGTCTTGGAGGAGATTGCCGAAGCCTCCGTGGAGGTACAGGATAGGTTGAGGCGTTGCATGGAGGCCCTAGCGTTCTCGACCGCGTACCCATTAAGGCAGGTGGAGGATTTTGATGTCGCCCGGCGCGGGAGCGGCGTGATCCTCAAGTGTCTGCGTTACATGGGTGACCACCCGAGCTTCCCGCAGGAAGAGGTTCCCTTCCGTCAGGCGCTACCCAGAGGAGACCTGTTCCTTGACCTCGGCCAACGGGGCTGGACGCCGCTCTTCCCCTTCATGATCACCATGACTTGCTCCCATTGTAAGGCGAGAGAAACCTACTTCATAGATGCCTGGGACACTAGAAGAGGTACGGCGCGCATGAAGAGCTTTGAGCGGGGTCACACCATGAACAGCGCGGAGGTCTCCGAAGCCCTGGAGGAATGGGCGTCCAGCGCCCGGCCGAGCACGCCCTAACCCATCAGCAAATATAGCAACGCTTTCTGCGCGTGGAGGCGGTTCTCGGCCTGGTCGAAGACGCGGCTCCTCGGACCGTCTATGACCTCCGCCGTGACCTCCTCGCCCCTGTGCGCCGGTAGACAGTGCAGGAAGATGGCATCTTCGGCCGCGAGGTCCATTAGCCCCTCATCGACCTGGTAGGGGGCGAACTTCTCCTTGCGCTCCTCGGCCTCGGTCTCCTGTCCCATACTGGCCCATACGTCAGTGTAGACGACCCTGGCGCCCCGAACGGCCTCGGGAGGGTGTTCGGTCACTTTTGGGGCAATCCCTAACTTCCCAGCTAGCCCGACTATTTGTTTGTCGGGACCATGTCCTTCTGGGTGGGCGATGGCGAGTTCGGCGCCTGTCAGGGCGCAGGCTATGGCGAGGGAGTGGGCCACGTTGTTGCCGTCGCCGACGTAGGCGATCTTCGTGCCCTCGACCGTACCGAACTCCTCGCGGACGGTCATGAGGTCGGCGAGGGCCTGGCACGGGTGGTGGGTGTCCGAGAGACCGTTTACGACGGGTACGTCGGCGGCGCCGGCGAGCTCTTCCAGGTCCCCGTGGTCGAAGGTGCGGACCATAATAGCGTCGATGTAACGGGCAAGGACGCGGCCCGTGTCGGAAGGTGTCTCGCGTTTGCCGATCTGGATCTCCTCGGGGCTCAGATGGAGCGCGTGGCCGCCGAGCTGGTACATCCCGACCTCGAAGGAGACGCGGGTCCTGTTCGATGGCTTCTGGAAGACCATCGCGAGCGTACGCCCGCGCAGGGGCCTGTACGGTATACGGCTCTTCTGCAAGGTCTTTATGCGTACGGCCTCGTCCAGGATCAGGGACATCTCCCCTGGGGTGAACTCTCCGAGCGTCAGGCAGTCGCGGCCAGAGAGGGGGGAAGGGGGGGGCGGAGCATTCTGGAGGTCAGGGATCACCACGCTCACGCTACCGCCGCCTCGGGTACGGTCTCCTCTACGGCCTGGTAAACGCCGCCTCGAAAGGTATCGAGCGCAGCCCGAACCTCCGTTCTGCTTACGGTGAGCGGCGGCGCCATGCGGATGGTCGTGCCGCCAACCAGGTTGACGAGGACCCCCCGATCCAGACAGTGCTCGAAGACCTCCCCGGCAAGGCCGGCGTCGCCGAAGTCAAAGCCGAGCAGGAGCCCTTCACCCCTCACCTCCGCGCCGGGGACCTGTTCCGCCAGCTTTTCGAGCGCGTTCTTGAGCACGGCCCCCTTGAACCGCACCTCCTCGAGGAAGGCCGGGTCATTCACTACACCGAGCACGGCTTTGATCGCGGCCATGGCCAGGGGGTTGCCCCCGAAGGTCGAGCCGTGGTTTCCCGGCCCGAGCGCGGCGTACTCCTCCTTGACCATCATCGCCCCTACGGGGAAGCCGCCACCAAGACCCTTGGCGCTCGTGAGCACGTCGGGGACGACGCCAACTCCCTGGTAGGCGTACAGATGTCCCGTGCGTCCCGCTCCGGTCTGGACCTCGTCGAAGATGAGTAGCGCCCCGTGCTCGTCGCAAAGCCCGCGCAGTCCTCTGAGGAAGCCCTCGGGGGGCTCGTTCACACCGCCCTCGCCCTGGATCGGCTCGACGAGCACGGCCGCGGTCTGCGGACCAACCAGCGCCTCTGCGGCTTCGAGATCGCCGAAGGGAGCGTGGACCATGCCAGGCAGCATCGGGCCGAAGCCGTCCTGCAGGGCGGGTTGGGCCGTGGCGGTGAGACCGCCGTAGGTGCGGCCGTGGAAGGACTTCGAGAACGTCAGGATCTCGTGCTTGTTGGGACCGTAGGTATCGTTGGCGTACTTGCGTGAGAGTTTGATCGCCGCCTCTACGCTCTCTGCTCCTGAGTTGCAGAAGAAGACCCTGTCGAAGTCCGTCGCGCCGGTGAGCATCCCCGCCACCTCGGCTTGAAGTGGGATCTCATAAAGGTTGGAGCAGTGGATGAGCTTCCCAGCCTGCTCCTGTATGGCCTTGACGAGATCAGGGTGACCGTGTCCCAGGGAGTTCGTGGCGATCCCGCCTATAAAGTCCAGGTAACGGTTACCCTCGCTATCGAAGAGCCAGCTTCCCTCGCCCCCCGTTGGCGCTATCCCCAGACGTTTATATGTCTCCATTACTGCTTGCATGCCGCGACTCCTTCGGATATGAGGGTTCCAACCCGCTCGCCCGCGATCGCCGCTTCGAGCGCACCTTTTCTATTGCCGTTGAGTATCCTGGCCTCCACCCCGCCGCGGGCGGCTTCGGCCGCGGCCCGCAGCTTGGGCACCATCCCGCCCGCCGCGAGCCCCCGGTCGACGTAGTCCTCGCACTCAGCAGGGGCGAGTGTCTCCACCGTCTCGCCCTCCTCCAGCAGCCCGTCCACGTCGGTGAGTACGAACAGGTATCCGGCCTCGAGCCCGACGGCGAGGGCCGCAGCGGCCGAGTCGGCGTTGACGTTGTACGCGCCTTCGGGGCCGAGACCGAGCGGCGCGACGACGGGGACGAACCCTCCGGCCCAGAGGGTCTCGATGAGGTGAGGCTCGACCCGCACGACCTTGCCGACCCGGCCAAGATCCGGGACAGGCTCGACCAGTAGCGTGCGCCCGTCTGTCCCCGAGATGCCTGCGGCCAGCACCCCGAGATCTCCAAGCCCGCGAACGAGACCCTTGTTCACGCCACCCGCGAACACGTTCTCGGCCACCTCCATAGTCTCCTCGTTCGTCACCCTGAGCCCCGCGTGAAACCGCGTGGGGATGTCGAGTGCGTCCAGCACCCTGGTGAGCTGGATGCCGCCGCCGTGGACGATCACGACCCTGTGGCCGGCCGCAAGGAGATCAGGCAGTCCTTCCACCGCTCCCCCGGCGAGGGCTGCTCCGCCGATCTTGATCACCACGGGCTTCACGTCCTGTAGCTCCCGTTGATCCTGACGTACTCGTAGCTCAGGTCGCAGCCCCAGGCCGTGGCCGAAGCGTCACCATCGCCGAGGCGAACCGTGATCTTCACCTCGCCGACTGCGAGCTCCGCGTTGGCCTCGGCCTCCTCGTGCGGCACCGGCTCTCCGCCGGAGAAGACCTTGATGGAACCGAACCAGAGCTCTACTGTGTCGGGATCGAAAACAACCCCAGAGTAACCCATCGCCGTGAGCACCCTTCCCCAGTTAGCGTCCTCGCCGAAGACCGCGGCCTTGACCAGGCTGCTCCCTACGACGCTCTTCGCAAGCGCCGCCGCGGACTCCTCACTCGCCGCGCCATCGACGGCGACCTCGACGAGCCTGGTAGCCCCCTCGCCGTCGCGTGCGATCTCCTTCGCCAAAGTCCTCGCCACGCCCTCGACGGCCTCCGCGAAGGCCGGATAATCCGGCGAGTCGAGAGTAAGCGGCTCGCTACCCGCCGCTCCGTTCGCCATGAGGACGGCCATGTCGCTCGGGGAGGTGTCACCGTCCACGGTAACGCGGTTGAAGGTGCGGTCCGTGACCCGGTTCAGAGTCTCCGTCAGACAACCCTTTTCGACGGCGGCGTCTGTGGTCAGAAAGGCGAGCATGGTGCCCATGTTCGGGTGGATCATACCGCTCCCCTTGGCCGTCCCTCCGACCGTGATTGTCCTACCCCCGACCTCGACCCGTGAGACTGCCTCCTTTGCACGAGTGTCGGTGGTAAGGATGGACTCGGCGAAGCCGGCGCCGCCCTCACCAAGCTCGGACGACGCCGCCCAAATACCGGATGAGATGCTGTCCATCGGCAGGTGGACACCGATGACGCCGGTCGAAGCTACCGCGACCTCCGAGGCTTCGATCCCGAGCGCCTCAGCCGCAAGTTCCTGCATGACGCGGGCATCCTCGATGCCCCGCTCGCCAGTCGCAGCGTTGGCATTGCCGCTGTTCGCCACGACCGCACGCACCCCGCCGGTCTCCACAGCCTCTCGCGTCACGCCGAGCGGCGCGCCCTTGACGGCGTTGCGGGTGAACACGGCCGCCGTCTCGCAGGGAAGCTCCGAGAAGAGGAGCCCGAGATCCCGCCTCCCAGCATCGCGTACCCCACACGCAACCCCAGCCGCCATGAACCCGGCCGCAGCCGCAGCGCCACCGGAGAGAGATTTTATGCCGATTGCTGAATCTTTATTCATTACAGGGGCATATTGTCGCACTCGCGTGTGTGAGCGTCAACCGATTTATGCAGAAACTTGAATAAATATCCGGAGGTTCTACAATGGGCGGCATGGGACTCAGAGTGGGCGTTTACGGTGGGAGTGGATATACCGGTGTGGAGCTGGTGCGGCTGCTCGCCGGGCATCCCGAGGTCGGGGCGTTGAGCGTTGCGTCGCGCGGGTATGCGGGGCTTGGGATCGGGGAGGTCCATCCGCAGCTCGCCGTCGATGGAACGTACGTGTCGCCCGAGGAGATCGAAGGCCTCGACGTGGCCTTCGTGGCCTACGGGCACGGCGAGAGCGCCGAGACGGTCAGGGAGTTACTGATGTCGGGGTCCCACCTTGTAATAGACCTCTCGGCGGATTTCCGGTTGCCCCATGAGGAGTTGTATGGGGAGTGGTACGGCGAGCATCCCGCGCCGGAGCTTCTCATGGAGGCCCACTACGGGTTGCCCGAGGTCTTCGGGGCTCCTGCGGGGAGGCTCGTCGCCAACCCTGGGTGCTATCCGACGGCCGCTATTCTGGCGCTGGCGCCGGTCGTGAGGCGGGTAGAGGGGATACGCTCCGTGACGATAAACGCGCTCTCGGGGGTGAGTGGGGCCGGTGTGAAGCCGAGCGTGAAGACACACTTCGTCAGCGTGAACGAGAGCGCCGGCGCCTATGGGGCGCCGCGGCATCGGCACACGCCGGAGATCGAGACGATTCTGCGGCGGGTAGGGGAGGTGCCCGATGTGACTTTCGTACCGCACCTCATCCCCATAACGCGTGGGGAGCTCGAGACCATAGTGGTCGATGTGGAAGGAGTACCCGAGGCGGAGGAGGTCCTTGGTTGGTACGCGGAGGACTACGAAGACTGGGTGTTCGTCGAGGCGCGGGAGGAGTATCCGCACGTCGCGCACGTGGCTAACACCAACAGGTGCAGGCTATCGGCGGCTGTGGATACTAGGGCAGGGAAGTTGTTGCTTTTCTCGGCGGTGGACAACCTGCTCAAGGGCGCCTCAGGGGCGGCGGTACAGAACATGAACCTGGCTCTCGGCTACGAGGAGGACCTCGGGCTCGAGCATCTCAAGTAGGAAGTCGGTTTTGGGAGCGACAATGGCGCATGTGGACAAGACGACGAGGCAGGACCTGATCCTGCGCCTCATCTCCGAGCGCGACCTCGGTACCCAGCAGGATGTCGTCTCAGCGCTCGCAGATGAGGGCGTCGAGGTCGCGCAGGCGACCGTGAGCCGGGACCTCGCCGAGCTTGGGGTCCTCAAGGTCGGGAGCCGCTACCTGGCGTTGCCGCACGATCCCGGTTCCGCAGGAATCGAGGTCCTCCCCAGTTTCGTTCTCCGCATCGTGCCAGCGCAGAATCAGGTCGTCATCCACACCCGCGACGGGACCGCCGGGGCGGTCTCAAGCGTCCTCGACAGGGTGAAGGGGCTCAAGGTCCTTGGCACCATCGCGGGCCAGGACACCGTGCTCGCCATAGCCCCTGACGCGGACGCGGCCGGAGAGGTGGCGAGCCTCATCGCCGACGTCTGCAAGGCGAAGACGCGGCCCGCCGGCAACATCGAGTAGTCGAAGGCCGGACCTGCGGAGGGTACTGACGCCACAGCGCCTGAATCCGAACTCACCCTCGCCACAGATACATTCTCAGGAGGAACAATGCTGGAAGGAAAGAAAGTCGTGCTCGCCTACTCGGGTGGCCTGGACACCTCGGTCTGCGTCAAGTGGCTCGAGCAACAGGGGGCAGAGCCTTATGCGCTGTACCTGGATCTCGGCCAGGGAGAGCCCTCGGAAGACGTGAAGGCGAAGGCCCTGGAGATAGGTGCCACAGACGCCTTCGTGCGCGATGCAAAGGCGGAGTTCGCCGGGGAGTATGTTGCCCCTGCGATAAAGGCGAACGCGCTCTACGGCGGGAAGTACCCGCTCTTTACCGCCCTCGGACGCCCGCTCATAGCGAAGAAGCTTGTCGAGGCCGCGCGGGAGGTCGGGGCGACGCACATCGCGCACGGCTCGACGGGGAAGGGCAACGATCAGGTCCGCTTCGACGTAACAACAGCCTCCATCGCCCCTGACCTGACCGTCGTCGCCCCCGTCCGCGACTGGAACATGAACCGCCCCGAGGAGATGGCTTACGCCGAGGAGCACGGCATCCCGGTCCCCACAACGAAAGAATCCCCCTACAGCGTGGATGAGAACCTCTGGGGCCGCTCTATAGAAGCGGGGCCCCTCGAAGACCCCGACCACGAGCCTACCGAGGACGTCTTCGCTCTCACTACCTCCCCCGAGAACGCTCCGGACGAGCCGCAGTACGTCGAGATCGGCTTCGAGGAAGGACTGCCGACGACCCTCGACGGGGAAGAGCTGCCGCTGGAGGATCTCATAGCCGAGCTCGGCGCCGTGGCCGGCGCAAACGGCGTAGGCCGCATCGACATGGTCGAGGACCGCCTGGTCGGAATAAAGAGCCGGGAG
>Ga0136613_10001711_pt1 | contig 11416 bp, 11 predicted proteins | sample AntDrymUQ2722106_2_FD_106649 | JGI IMG/M metagenome (GOLD analysis project Ga0136613, IMG submission 106649) | Polar desert sand microbial communities from Dry Valleys, Antarctica - metaG UQ272 (21.06) | ecosystem: Environmental > Terrestrial > Soil > Desert | place: Antarctica: Dry Valley... | reverse complement strand
GCGGCAAACGTCACGCACAGAACGCTCCTGCCGTACGTCTTCCGACACCTGGCGGCAAACGTCACGCACAGAACGCTCCTGCCGTACGTCTTCCGACACCTGGCGGCAAACGTCGCGCGCAGGACGCGCACGCCGCGCGTCTCAGTCGCGCGCGTGGTCATTCGAGCGGCGTTGATCCGCGCCCGCCTCCGCTCTAGCGGCTCCTCCCTCGGGGGGTGGCAACCTGCCAGACCCATGCCTTGTCGGCCTCCACCGGCCGGGCGGCGCGCCCTCAGCTGATGAGGACCCCGCGCAGCACGACACGGCTGGGGTGAGAGATCGCGGCGAGGTCGTCGAGAGGATTGGCGTCGTACACGACGAAGTCGGCCGGATCACCCTCATCGAGGTTGCCGCCGGGACGACCGAGCCACGGCCGCGCGTGCCAGGAGGCGGCGCCGAGCGCTTGGGCCGCGCTCATGCCGATGCCGGCAAGCTCTCGGACCTCCTCGGCGATCAGCCCGTGCGGAAGCACCCCGCCGGCGTCGGTGCCCGCATAGATGGCGACTCCTGCCTCGTGGGCCAATCCGAGCACCTCCTTGCGCCGGTCGAACATCTCTCGCATGCGGGCGGCGTACGCCGGGAAGCGAGCCTCGCCCGCGGCGGCGTACCTTGGGAAGTTCTCGAGCTGTCTCACCGTCGGGACGAGCGCGATGCCCTTTGCCACCATCTGGTCGATGAGGTCGGTGGTGAGGCCGCTGCCGTGCTCGATGCAGTCGATCCCCGCCTCGAAGAGGTCGGGCAGCGACTCCTCCCCGAAACAGTGGGCGGTGACTCGAGCGCCATGCGCGTGGGCGGTGTCGATGGCTGCACGCAGTACGTCGAGCGGCCAGCAGGGCGCAAGGTCGGCCACGTCGCGGTCGATCCAGTCGCCGACAAGCTTGACCCAGCCATCACCGCGTTGGGCTTCCCGCGCGACGTAGGCCGGCAGCTCGGCCGGCTCGATCTCGTGGGCATAGTTGCGGATGTAGCGCTGAGGGCGGGCCAGGTGCCGACCGGCCCGGATGATCCGGGGCAGGTCGTCTCGCTCATCCATCCAGCGTGTGTCGGCGGCAGAGCCGGCATCGCGGATGAGGAGGGTGCCCGCATCACGGTCCGCCAGGGCCTGGCGCTCTGCCTCCTCGTCGGAGACCGGCCCGTGCTCATCGAGGCCCACATGGCAATGCGCGTCGACGAGCCCAGGGACGATCCAGCCTTCGGCGACGCGCTCGGCATCCGCGACTGGCTCGTACGTGATGTGGCCGTCGACGACGTACAGGTCTCTGGGAACGCCCGAAGGAAGCACGATCCCCGCGACGACAAGGGCGGAACTCATGCGCGCGACGCTACCCGACCGGCCTCACCTGCCCGGACCTCCGTACGGAGGGCGGCGTCATGCTCGGAAGCCGCCGGCTCGGCAGTGAGGCTGGCCCGCTCAGTGGGCGCTGGAGAACGCCCTCGCATCGGCGCGCAGAAGCATGACGATGACGCCGAGGGACAGCAGGCCCGACAGGACGCCGAGGAGCTGGTACCAGACCGGTGCCGGCTGCAGGAAGCTCACCAGGCCAACGAGCACGCCCAGGACGCAGATGACGATGGCAGTGATGCGCGCCCAACTCTTCCCCATGGTAAAGAAGTACGCGGTCAGCAACATGAGCCCGCCGAAGATCACCAGGGACCCGATGGCGATGGGGATGTAGGCCGGGGCAGCATCGCGTGCGAACTCAGTGTTGACGCTGCTGTCCCCGGACTCGACGTAAGCATCGATGAGCGTGTCCTCCGCAACGATCGCAATGATCGTGCGGATGACGGCGAGCCCGACAAGCGCGTAGACGAGCAGGGCTGCGGTGCGGACGGAGGATGGTGCGGTCCCGGCACTGGCGGACGCCGGTCGGTCAGCGGGTGGGGGCGAGGGGTAGGACATCAGGACTCCTGGTGCGGGCGGCGGCCCGGAACGGCCTCGCAGATGGGCGGTGCGCTGCGCACAGGAGCGGTCCTTGGGGTCACTGGCTCGCGGTGGTGTTGATATGTCCTCCAAAGCCGACAACCGCCGTAGGGTGGGAAGTCACACTGAGGAACAGGGGGAAACATGACCAGGTTCACGACGGCAATGGTTGCGGGCGCTCTCATCGCCGCCACCGCGCTGCCGGGTGCGACAAGCTCATCCGCCCAGCTCAAGCGCGAGGCTGATTCGCGCGGCAACGTCGAACGCGTCACCGAGAACCCGGACGGGACGACAGACCGTGTGGACCGTCCTCGCCATCGAGACGGAGACATCGTCTCGATCCAGGCGACCCACGGCGACCGTCGCGTGTATGTCGTCGTGAGGTACGCCGACCTCATCAGACGTGCCGACATGCAGCTGCGCGCACCGGTACGAGCTTTCAAGGGAGGTGAGGCACGCCAGTACCAGATACGGTCGGCGAACGGGACCAGTGACGACAGGCTCAACCGCCCGCTGCTGCTTGTCGGCAACAATCCTGCTGACATGTCGGACACCGGATGCCGGGCGGTCGAGGCGAGCGTCGACTTCGCGGCCGACGTCTGGCGTGCGTCGGTGTCGCGCAGCTGCCTCGGACGACCGTACTCCGTCGTGGTCGCCACGCAGTACTTCCGTCAGCTGTCCTTCGACGTGGACACCGAGACATACCTGTGGGATCGGCACAGGGTCAACGTCCGGCTGCACCGCGGCCAGCAGAGATAGTCGAACCCGGGGCACATCGGCCTTCCTGGGTCGTGCACCTCAGAGCAGGTCCTTGATGTTCTTCGGCAGCTCGAAACCCTCCGGATGCTCGGGGGACGACGAGCCCTTACCGAACCCGAAGGCCGCGGCACCGTTGTCGGGCTGCTGTGCAGGCGCCGACGTGACGCTGCGTTTCTCTGCCGCTCGTTTGGCCGGGTTGCCGGAGCCGCGCTTCTTGCGGCCCTGGGCCGCCTGCTGGCGCGCCTTCGTGCGCTTGCCGCCCATCCCGGGAAGACCTGGCATCCCCGGCATGCCGCCGCCGCTGGCCATCGACATCATCATCTTGCGGGCTTCGAAGAACCTGTCGACGAGCTGGTTGACGTCGCTCACCGAGCGCCCCGCGCCCTTGGCGATACGTCCCCGCCGTGAACCGTCGATGATCTTCGGGTTGGTGCGCTCGCTCGGCGTCATCGACAGGATCAGGGCGCGGATGCGGTCGATCTCACGGTCGTCGAAGTTGGCCAGCTGGTCCTTGAACTGGGCCATCCCCGGGATCATTCCCATGATCTTGGAGATCGAGCCCATCTTCTGGACGGCCTCCATCTGCTGCAGGAAGTCGTCGAGTGTGAAGTCGCCGCCCTTGCCCTGCAGCTTGGCAGCTGCCGTCGCCGCCTGGTCGGCATCGAAGGCCTTCTCCGCCTGCTCGATCAGCGTGAGCATGTCGCCCATCCCGAGGATGCGAGATGCCATCCGGTCGGGGTGGAAGACGTCGAAGTCGGTGAGCTTCTCGCCGTTGGAGGCGAACATCACCTGGCGGCCCGTCACCTGGGCGACAGAGAGGGCGGCGCCGCCGCGGGCGTCACCGTCGAGCTTGGACAAGACGACACCCGTGAAACCGACGCCGTCGAGGAACGCCTGAGCGGTCGCGACGGCGTCCTGCCCGATCATGGCGTCGACGACGAAGAGGGTCTCGTCCGGCTCGACGGCATCGCGGATGTCGGCGGCCTGCCGCATCAGCTCCGCGTCGATGCCGAGGCGGCCCGCGGTGTCGACCACCACGACGTCGTACAGCTTGCGCTTGGCCTCCGCGACGGCGTCGCGGGCCACCTTGACCGGGTCGCCGACGCCGTTGCCGCGCTCGGGAGCGAAGACGGTGACACCGGCTTGCCGCCCGACGACCTGAAGCTGGGTGACGGCGTTGGGTCGCTGCAGGTCTGCCGCGACGAGCATCGGGCTGTGCCCCTTGTCCTTGAGCCACAGCCCGAGCTTCCCTGCGAGGGTCGTCTTTCCTGTCCCCTGGAGTCCGGCCAGCATGATGACCGTCGGCGGGTTCTTCGCGAATCGGATGCGCCGGGTCTCGCCGCCGAGGATCGCCACGAGCTCCTCATTGACGATCTTGACGACCTGCTGCGCCGGGTTCAGCGCCTCGCTGACCTCGATGCCCTTCGCCCGCTCGCGGACCCGCTCGATGAACTGCTTGACCGCGGGCAGCGCCACATCGGCCTCGAGCAACGCGATGCGGATCTCCCGACAGGTGGCGTCGATGTCGGCGTCAGAGAGCCGGCCCTTGCCGCGCAGATTCTTGAACGTTGCGGCGAGCCGGTCTTGCAGAGTGTTGAACACGAGTCCTGATGTCCTTGCGATGGCGATCTGGCGGCCCGGAGCCGAGCCCGTGGCGACGCGGTCCTGTGAGCCCGAAAGGCGGGCGTACGTCGATGGCCCACCCTACCGGCAGCGCCTCATCTCCCCGCTCTCCGATTCGTCCGGCTGGGCGCGGGGCGCCAACGCCTGGCTGAGCCGGACGAACCGCGAGACGCCCAGCTAGCTCACATTCGTCCGCCCCCAAGCGGGCACTCCCAGCGTCGCCCGGTCGGACGAATCGGGGGAGACGTGCAGATGCAGGTGGCGGCGGGTCCGCTCGACCAGGGTGACGACAAGCTGCTTGCGCCAAGGCGACCACGCCGCCGGGCCGGTCGCGAGGGCGTCGGCCTCTGTCAGGATCTCGAGCAGCGCGAGCGTGCGTACGTCGACGACGGCAGCCGCGACGGCCGACGCCGTACGTGGGTCGTCGAGGTCTTGCGAGGTCGCCACTTCGACCAGCAGCAGGTGGTGGCGGACCAGCCGGGCCACGACGGCGACGTCCGTCGCCCCGAACCCCATCCGGCCTGCGATGTCGGCCGCGACCAGCTCGCCGATCTCGCTGTGGTCACCGTCGTCGCCCTTGCCGATGTCGTGCAGCAGCGCGGCGGTCACAAGCAGGTCTGACCGGTCGACCTGGTCCAGGAACGGCCTCATCTCGGCACAGGTCTCGACGAGGTGACGGTCGACGGTGAAGCGGTGCACCGCCGACTGCGGGGCGAGGTGGCGCACCCGCTTCCACTCCGGCAGCAGGCACTCCACAACGCCGTACTGGTCGAGGCTCTCCCAGACGTCGACCAGCGCCGGGCCACTGCCGAGGATCCGCCCGAAGAGCGCACGCCCCTCGGCTGGCCATGGCACAGGCATCGGCGCGAGCTCCCGACCGAGCCGAGCGGCAGCAGCGTCAGTGAGGACGAGCCCGCGGCTGGCGGCGGCTTCGGCAGCTCGCAGCCCCAGCAGCGGGTCGCGCGCGGGGTCGGCCTTCTCGGTGAGGACGACCTCGCCACGGTACGCGGCGATCCCCGGCCCCACGACCTCCAGCACCGGCCGGCGTGGGCCGACTGGCCGGGGTGAGGTCAGCAGCCAGTCGACGCTGCGCAGGGCCACCGACGCGAGGTGGCCGATCGAGCGACCTGTCACGACCAACGACGAGCGCAGGGCATCCGCATCGAGGAGGCCGACGCGCTCGGCCACCTCGGCGGCGTAGTCGGCGACCAACCTGTCGGTATGACGGCCGGTCGTCTCGTGCAGCGCGTCTCGGACCTCGAGCAGCTCACCTGACAACCGGCACAGCTCGGCGGCGGGGACGTCGACGAGCCAGCTCGCCAGCAGGGCGCGCAGCAACGTGACGTCACGCAGCCCACCGTGCGCCTCCTTGAGATTCGGAGTCGTGACATGGCCCAGGTCGCCGACCCGGACCCACCGATCACGGGTGTACGCCGCCAGCCGTGGCAGCCGGTGCTTCGCCGCCCGTCTCCAGTCCGCCAGCATCGTGCTGCGGGTTGCCAACGTCAGGCTTGCGTCACCCGCGACGTGGCGCATGTCGAGCAGTCCCAGCGCCACGCGGAGATCCTCCGCGGCCGCGGCCCGCAGCTCGGACTCGTTGCGGACCGAGTGGTCGAGCGACACGTTGGCGTCCCAGAGCGGGTACCACAGCCTGCTGGCCAAGGCGCCGAGGAGCCCGTCGTCGTACCCGTGTGCCGCGAGGAGCAGCACGTCGAGGTCGCTCGACGGCGACAGCTCGCCGCGTCCGTAGCCGCCGACGGCGATGAGAGCGACCCCTACCTGAGGAACTCCCACCCCTGCTGCTGCCTGGTGCCACAGGGACCGCAGCCGCTCATCGGCCGTCGCCGCCCGGTCACGTCGTTGCTCAGACCGCGTCGGCGTCCCGGTCACCCGTGCGCACCCTCACGACGCTCTCCACGGGGGTGACCCACACCTTCCCGTCGCCGATGCGCCCGGTCTGGGCGCTCTTGACGATCACGCCGACGATGTCGTCGCACTCGTCATCCTCGATGACCATCTCCAGGCGCACCTTGGGGATCAGCGCGATGTCGTACTCGGCTCCCCGGTAGACCTCGGTGTGGCCCTTCTGGCGCCCGTAGCCACTCGCCTCGGTGACCGTCATACCGGTCACCCCGAACGTCTCCACAGCGGCCCGGACGTCCTCGAGCTTGTGCGGCTTGATCACCGCCGTGATGAGCTTCATGCCTCGACACTCTCCTTCTTGTCGGCCCCGGCGGGCGCGGTCGCGCGGTCGGTCGCGATGGCGGCCCCTGGAGTCCGCACGCCGCCGAACGTCTGGTGCAGGTCGTACGCAGTCTCGCCATGCACGACCGAGTCGAGGCCACTCGCCTCATCGTCTTCGTCGACACGGAACCCGATCGTCCTCTGCAGCGCGTAGCCGATCACGAAGGTGAGGACGAACGAGTAGGCCAGCACCGCGCCCGCGCCGACTGCCTGGCGCCACAGCTGGTCGACGCCGCCGCCGTACAGCAGGCCGTCGACCCCGGCGCTGGCGATCGCCGTCCCGACGAAGCCGACACCGACGGTTCCCACGATGCCACCGACCAGGTGGACCCCCACCACGTCGAGCGAGTCGTCGTAGCCGAAGCGGTACTTGAGTCCGACCGCCAGGGCGCAGAGCACTCCAGCGACGGCTCCGATGACGATCGCCCCGCTCGGCGACACCGCCGAGCACGCCGGGGTGATCGCGACGAGGCCCGCCACCACACCGGATGCGCCACCGAGCGAGGTGGCGTGGCCGTCGCGGACCCGCTCCGTGACGAGCCAGCCGAGCATCGCCGCGCAGGTGGCGACGAGGGTGTTGACGAACACCTCGGCGGCCTGCCCGTTGGCGGCGAGCGCCGAGCCCGCGTTGAAGCCGAACCAGCCGAACCAGAGCAGACCTGCACCGATCATCACCAGCGGCAGGTTGTGCGGACGCATCGGGTCACGCTTCCAGCCGACACGCTTGCCGAGCACGAGGGCCAGCGCGAGACCTGCCGCACCTGCGTTGATGTGGACCGCCGTACCCCCGGCGAAGTCGATGGTGAGCAGCCTGTTGGCGATCCACCCGCCCACCTCGGACTCGGCTCCGTCGAAGGCGAAGACCCAGTGCGCCACCGGGAAGTACACGACCGTCGCCCAGATGGCCGTGAAGACCATCCAGGTCCCGAACCTGGCGCGATCGGCGATGGCTCCCGAGATCAGGGCCACGGTGATGATCGCGAAGACGGCCTGGAAGGCGACGAAGGCCATCGAGGGGATCGTGAAGACCAGCTCCTTGGACACGAAGCCTCCCTCGAGGCCGTCGGTCCCCATCAACGCGGTCAGACCGAAGAGCTCGGTGGGACTCCCAACGAGACCGCCGCCGACATCGTCACCGAAGGCCATCGAGTAGCCGTAGAGGACCCACAGGACGCCGACGACGCCGATGGCGCCGAAGCTCATCATCATCATGTTCAGCACGGTCTTCGAGCGGACCATGCCGCCGTAGAAGAGGGCGAGCCCTGGGGTCATCAGCAAGACCAGGGCGGCGCTGGTCAGGACCCAAGCTGTGTCTCCGGAGTTCATCGAGCTGGTCCTCTCGTCTCGGGAGGAGCCGTTGCGGCGGACCACGACATCCGGCTGGGCGACCTCTCACCGTCTACGTCGACCTTGGAGCAGGCGTGTTTCGTCAGCCGCCTCGTCATGTTGCCGCGACGTGACACTTTGCGGCTTGTGTTACACCGGCGTGAACTCGGCGGAGCTGGTCTCGTGCCCGCACCCTGGGCGTGATGGCCGCGCGTCACCGGAGGCAGTCATGCTGTTTGTGCGGTGTTCAGGCAACGGCGACCGTGGGATCGCGCTGACCGTCGAACCAACTGAGCGGACCCTCCCCGGGGCGTCGACCTGCCTACCAGCGCAGGCGTCGCTGCGGGATCCACAGGACGCACGGTTGGGAGGATCCTCGACGCGCGCCCTGACATGGCGGGCGAGGCTCGCGCCACCGCCACTCGTCGGACTCCTCGTCGTACACGACAGCACCGGCAGACGGCGTCCAGCCGTTGAGGAAGATCTCGCAGTCGCAGTAGCCGCCGCGCTGTGCCAGCCGCGCCTCGTGCACGCATCCCGCGCCACTGCACTGCCCACCGGAGCGTGTTGTCGCAGCCGAACTCCTCGAGCATCCGGTCGACGTAGCAGAAGACGCATTCCGTCGAGCGAGGCGTCGTGAGCTGACGGGCGAGAATCGTGAGCTCTCGTTCGAGCACGTCGACCGGATCGGCGGTTTCCGACATCGTCTCCCCTCCTTCTGCGAGCCTCAGGTCGAGGCTGTGCTGAGCAACCTACTGCGACCCGCCGACAGGAGCGCGAGACGATACCCTGCTGTCGGGAGGGCGAGACTGACGCCAACCGAGTGTCCTCGGCCACGATGCCGGCGGCCCGGCCTTCGTTTCGCTCTCGATGGCCCTTCGGGTCACCTTTGACGAAGCCTCGCCCCGGCGTTCCGATCACGCTGTCGGCAGTACCACCCGCACGCGCCGGAACCCCTTGCCCTTGCTCTCTACCTTGGTGATCGACACCTCACCGATCTGCCTGGTCGAGGCGACGTGGGTGCCGGAGTCGGCCTGTGCGTCGAGCCCCTCCACATCGATGATGCGGACCTGCTCGACCTGCTCGGGGATGAGGTGCTTCGCAGTCCGCATCACGTCGCTGTCGGCGAGCGCAACGTCGCGACTGACCACACGGGCGGTGATGGCGCGGTCGCGCGCGATCTCCTCGTTGACGATGCGCTCCAGGTCCGTCTTGAAACCGTCGGGCACCTCGGGCAGGTTGAAGTCCATCCGACCGGTCAGCGGCTCCATGTTGGACCCGGTGACGAGGGCGGCGAAGTCACGGAAGACCACCCCGCACACCACGTGCAGTGCCGAGTGGGTGCGCATCAGCGAGCGGCGGCGTACGTCGTCGAGACGCGCCACGACCGCCGTACCGACGGGGGGCGCGGGATCACCCTCGACCGGGACCAGCGCGCCGGCCGCACTGACGCCTTCGACCCGCGTGAACACCCCACCCCACTCGAGCACGCCGACGTCCGCCGGCTGACCGCCACCGCCCGGATAGAACGCCGACTCGTCCAAGGTGACACCGTCCGGCGCCGACGCCACGACCGTCGCTGGCCAGCGCATCGCCTGCTGGTCCCTCCAGTACAGCGGGAAGTTCACATCAGCTCCTGTGGCCGGGTGGTCATGCCGTCGGCTCAGGGTACGTCGGACCGAGCGGATGCGACGCCGCAAGAACGATCAAGTGGGCGATCCGCGCGGCCCCCACAATGGACGTATGACGAACCAGGCCGGCTCTGTAGGCAGCGTCAACGTCGTACACGAGACACTCAAGACACCCGCCCGCTACACCGCCATCGACAAACGGCCCGCCGACGGGCCAGTCGACGTGAGCGAGCTCGGCCTCGTGACCGACACCCAGTGCGACACCCGGATCCACGGCGGCGTCGACAAGGCCGTCTACGCTTACGCCGCCGAGGACGCCGCCTGGTGGTCGCGGCAGCTCGACCGCGAGATCCGTCCCGGCCAGTTCGGCGAGAACCTCACCGTGGCCGGTGTCGACGTCACGAATGCCGTCATCGGTGAGCTGTGGCGGGTGGGCGGACCGCAGCGCGGCATCCTGCTCGAGGTGCGGTTGCCCCGGACCCCATGCTCCAACCTGTCGTGGCACATGGGCATCCACCGCTTCCACCACACGTTCGACGAGTCCGGCCGCGTCGGCGCCATGCTCAAGGTGCTCGACGGCGGCACGGTGCGGGCCGGCGCCTCGATCCGGGTGGAGCACCGCCCTTCGCACGGTGTCACCGTCCGCCAGGTCTCCGACGGACTGACGCCCGAGCAGGCGCGACTGCTGCTGGACTCCGGTCTCGACCTCGCCGACGACGTGCGCGGTTGGGCCGAGCGGGCAGGGACCCGCAACCGCCGCTGACTGCAGTCGCCCTGAGTGCCTGGGCCCCGGACCGTCATACGTCCCTTCCCTACCGCCGATCTCGCGAAGGCACTGACTGGTGACCGCCCTGCATACTGAAGAGGTGCCCCCCGCCCCTCTCACCTTCATCCGCCAGCAGCTCAGCCAACAGCTGATCCGGCGGGTCGCCGGGCCCGAGGGCGCGCAACGGCGAGAGCGGATCGACACCGCGCCGGGTCCGCGCTGGTTCGACCAGGACAGCCCGATCCAGGTCGTGCACGGGGACGCGTCCATGTTCATCGGTGGACTGCGTGCACTGCTGCTGCAGTCCTTGCACCCGTTGGCCATGGCGGGTGTGGCGGCGCACTCCGGCTACGCCGGTGACCCGTGGGGCCGGCTGCAGCGGACGAGCCACTTCCTCGCTGTCACGAGCTTCGGCAGCGCGGCCGACGCCGAGGCGATGGTAGCCCGCATCCGAGGCATCCACGGTCGGGTGCAGGGGGTCGCGCCCGACGGGAGGCCGTACTCCGCATCCGACCCGCACCTGCTCCGGTGGGTCCACGTGGCGGAGGTCGACAGCTTCCTCGCCGCTCACACGGCATACGGCGCCGAGACTCTCGACCAGGAGAGCCGCGACGGCTACGTCGCAGACGTCGCTCGCGTCGCAGAGTCCCTCGGGATCGTCGGCCCACCTCGCACCGAGGCCGAGCTGTGCGACCAGCTCGACGACTATCGACCCGAGCTCGCCGGCACCACGGAGGCGCGAGCCGCCGCCAGGTTCATGCTCCTCAACCCGCCGCTACCGCTGCCGGCCAGACCGGCATACGGCGCGCTGGCTGCCGCTGCGGTGGGGCTGATGCCGCGATGGTCGCGCCGGCCGTTACGACTTCCCTACCTCCCGATGACCGAGGCGACCGCCGTCAGAGCAGCCGGCACGCTGGCCACCGGCACGATCCGGTGGGCGATGGCTTCTCCCCAGGCCAGCCTGGACGCCGCGGTCACGGACTGAGCGGGGACCCCCGGTGGCATCCGCTGCTGTCCCGATCTGACCGAACACCTGCTACGCCGCTTTCGGGCCGCCTGCACGACCCGGTTCGGTGCAGGCGGTGTTCGGTCAGTCGGCTGACCCCT
>Ga0136613_10001710_pt1 | contig 11420 bp, 10 predicted proteins | sample AntDrymUQ2722106_2_FD_106649 | JGI IMG/M metagenome (GOLD analysis project Ga0136613, IMG submission 106649) | Polar desert sand microbial communities from Dry Valleys, Antarctica - metaG UQ272 (21.06) | ecosystem: Environmental > Terrestrial > Soil > Desert | place: Antarctica: Dry Valley... | reverse complement strand
TGACAAGAGCTCGATCGCGCTGCTCGGCGCCTACAACTCGGGCATGACGAAGGTCTCGCTGCCGATCACCAACAAGGCGAACATCCTCCAGGTCAGCATGGCCAACACCTACGTCGGCCTGACCACCGACGAACCAGGCTCCGAGCCCGGCGAGCCCGACAAGTACTACCCGACGAAGAAGCGCACCTACGCGCGCGTCGTCCCGAAGGACACGATCCAGGCCGACGCGATGGTCTCGGTCATGAAGGCGGACGGGTGCAAGTCCTTCCATAACTTCAACTCCAAGACGACGTACGCCGCCGGGCTGGGCCGCAACCTCGTGATCAGCGCCAAGAAGCAGGGGCTGAAGATGAGCGGCGACGACGGCTATGACCCAAACGCACCCAACTACCGCTCGCTGGTCTCCAAGCTCAAGGACGATTGCATCTCCCTGACGGGGGAGAGCGAGAACAACGGCGCCCAGCTGCTCAAGGACGCCGGCACGGCGCTGCCCCAGGCCAAGCTGTACGGGGCCGACGCGGTGACCAACGACGAGACGGCGGATCCCAAGACGGGCATTCCGGCCAACCTCGTCCCGCGCTACAAGGGCACGATCGCGACGCTGGATCCCGACAGCTTCCCGCCCGAGGGCAAGAAGTTCTTCGAGGACTTCCAGACCAAGTACAAGGTCTCGCAGCCGAACACATACGCCATCTACGGCTACGAGGCGATGGACCTGGTGCTCGACTCGATCGAGGCCGCGGGCGCGAAGGGCAACGACCGCCAGGCCGTCATCGACCAGGTGCTGAAGAACACCAAGGGACGCGAGAGCGTCATCGGCACCTATGACATCGACGCCAATGGCGACACCTCGCTCACGGACTACGGCCTGTACGCGATCGAGAACGGCAAGCTCAAGTTCGACCGGGTGATCAAGGGCCAGTAGACGGACAAGGGCGTGGCGGGGGACGAGCCGACCGCTCGTCCCCCGTCCTCTGCCGGTCCCGACATGAACGCGCCTACGGTGCCCACGAGCCAGCGCGCCGCGGTCGTCACGCTGCGCGCGTTCCTCGGGCGCTACGGCCTGATCCTCGCGCTGCTGGTCCTGCCGGTCGTCTACGGGATCCAGGATCTCAGCACTGAGGGCGACCTCACGCGCCTCGGGGCGAACCTCGTCGACGGGCTCTCCAACGGCGCGATCTGGGCGCTGATCGCGCTCGGCTACACGCTCGTCTACGGGATCATCGAGCTGATCAACTTCGCCCACGGCGAGGTCTTCATGATCGGCTCGTTCGCCGCGGCTGCCTTCTGGGGCACGATCGGGCTGACGCTGACGAGCAGCACCGCCGGGATCGTCTTTGGCCTGCTGGTGACGCTCATCGTCGCGATGCTCGCCTCGGCGCTGCTGAACGACATGATCGAGCGCGTCGCCTACCGGCCGTTGCGCAACGCGCCCAAGCTCGCAGCGCTGATCACCGCTGTCGGGTTCTCCTTCATCCTTCAGAACGTCGGCATCCTGTGGCGCGGCGGCGGGCAGCAGGGCGTCGATGACCTGATCGGCCAGAACCACGAGGTGTTCGAGCTGGCCGGCGTGGTCATCACGCGCGGTGACCTGCTGGCGGTGGGGGTCACGGTCCCGCTCGTGATCATCGTGACGACATTCATCGCGCGTTCGCGGCTGGGCAAGGCGATGCGCGCCACCGCCCAGGATCCCGAGGCGGCCCGGCTGATGGGCATCAACGTCGACTCCACGATCTCGCTCACGTTCCTGCTCGGCGGACTGCTTGCGGGCGCGGCCGGGCTCGTGTACGCGCTCTACCAGACGAACCTGTGGTACTTCCAGGGCTTCAGGGCTGGCCTGATCGCCTTCACAGCAGCGGTCATGGGCGGGATCGGAAACCTTCGCGGAGCCGTCTTGGGCGGGCTCATCATCGGCTGTATCGAGCAGATCTCCGACAACCGCATCGGCGGTCAGTGGACGCCGGTGATCGTGTTCGGCTACCTGATCCTGGTCATGACCTTCCGCCCGCAGGGGCTGCTCGGCGAACAGACGCGGGAGGCCGGATGACAGCCCGTCATTGCTCGACCGCCGTTGCCGTGCAACCGCGAAGGAGCTGCTCGCGATGAGCGGCGCACTGCAGCTCGGTCGGTCGAAATCCGGACAGCGGGCGATCATCGCCACCGTCGCGCTCGTGGCGATCCTGTTTCCGCTGGCGTTCGATCCGCTGGCGACCCAGGTGAACACCGCAATCTACGTCGTGGCGTACGTGATGATGGCCCTCGGGCTGAACATCGTCGTCGGCTTCGCGGGGCTGCTGGACATCGGCTACGTCGCGTTCTACGCGCTCGGCGCGTATTCGATCGGCTGGCTGGCGTCCGATCACTTCACCGGCGTTGGCGGCGAGACGGGCATCCACGTGCTCGTCAGCGACCTCATCGCCAGCAGCCCCGGCATCCACCTGAACTTCTTCCTCGTGCTCGTGGCCGCGATGATCATCGCCGCCGTGATGGGGGCGCTGATCGGACTGCCCACCCTGCGCTTGCGCGGTGACTACATCGCGATCGTGACGCTCGCCTTCGGCGAGATCATCGGCCGCATCGCGCTCAACGGCGATGAGATACCGCTCGGCGACTACAAGCTGACCGCCGGGCAGCAGGCGATCGCGCCGGTCGACCAGCCCTTCCTCCCTGGGGTCAACTACGAGTTCGACTCGGCCTTCAACCTGCGCCCGTACTACTGGCTGGGGCTCGCGCTGTTGTGCTTCGCGCTGTTCGTGAACTTCCGCTTGCGCGACTCTCGCCTCGGGCGCGCCTGGATCGCGCTGCGCGAGGACGAGGTGGCGGCGGCGAGCATGGGCGTTCCGCTCGTGCGCACCAAGCTGCTGGCCTACGCCGCCGGCGCTGCGCTGGGCGGCGTCGCGGGCGCCTTCCTGGGCTCCTACACGACGGCGATCAGCTCCAACCAGTTCGAGTTCTCGTTCTCGATCTTCGTGCTGGCAATGGTGATCCTCGGGGGTCTGGGATCGATCTGGGGAGTCGTCGCCGGCGCGACGCTGCTGGCGACGATCGACCGCTACATCATCCCCGAGGTGCTCGATGACCTGCCGTCGAAGTTCGGGCTGGATTTCCGCCTGACGCAGCTGTCGTTCGGGATCTTCGGCTTCCTGCTTGTGCTGATCATGGTGCTGCGGCCCGAGGGGCTGTTCCCAGAGCGAAGACGGAAGATCGAGCTCACCGAGGGAGCCGGCGCCGCCGACGACAGCCTGTACGAGGCACGTTCGTGACCCCACTGCTCGAGGCGGTCGGCGTATCGAAGGTCTTCGGCGGGCTCGTCGCCGTCAGCGATGTCAGCTTCGACATCCCGGCGAAGTCGATCGTGTCGCTGATCGGCCCCAACGGCGCCGGCAAGACCACGTTCTTCAACGTCCTCACGGGGCTCTACCACCCCACCAGCGGCACGGTCGTCTTCGACGGCACGGACATCACGTCGCTGCGTCCCGACCGCATCCTGGACGCCGGGGTTGCGCGCACGTTTCAGAACATCCGCCTGTTCGCGACCATGAGCGCGCGCGAGAACGTCATGGTCGGCCAGCACGCACGCATGAGCGCGGGACTGTTCGGCTCGCTCCTGCGAACGCCCAAGGTTCGCAGCGAGGAGCGACACGTGAGCGAGCGCGCTGCGGAGGTACTGGAGCTTGTCGGGCTCTCCCGCTCACGCTTCGACGAGACGGCGAGCAACCTCTCCTACGGTGACCAGCGCCGCGTCGAGATCGCCCGCGCGCTGGCGTCCGAGCCGCGGCTGCTACTACTCGACGAGCCCACCGCCGGGATGAACCCGCAGGAGTCCGCGCGCCTGACGGCGTTCCTGCGTGAGCTGCGCCAGGACCTCGGCCTGACGATCCTGCTGATCGAACATGACATGAGGGTCGTCATGGAGGTGTCCGAGCGCATCACCGTGCTCGATCACGGCGAGAAGATCGCCGAGGGTCCGCCCGACGACGTGCGCTCCGACGAGCAAGTCATCGAGGCCTACCTCGGCAAGGCATCCTGATCATGGCGCTGCTCGAGGTCCAGGACATCCACACCTTCTACGGCAACATCGAGGCTCTCAAGGGCGTCTCGCTGACCGTGCAGGAGGGCGAGATCGTGACCCTGATCGGCTCCAACGGTGCCGGTAAGTCGACCACGCTGCGGTCGATCTCGGGGCTGTCGCCCGCCCGCACCGGCAAGATCAGCTTCGACGGGCGCGAGATCACCACGACGCCTCCCCAGGAGATCGTCGGGCTCGGCATCTCCCAGTCGCCGGAAGGACGTCGCTGCTTCCCGCGCATGACGGTGCGCGAGAACCTCGAGATGGGGGCCTACCTGCGCCCCGACGAGGAGATCGTCCCGGGGCTCGAGCGTGTCTTCGATCTCTTCCCGCGTTTGCAGGAGCGCGAGCGCCAGAAGGCGGGCACGATGTCGGGCGGCGAGCAGCAGATGCTGGCGATCGGCCGCGCGCTGATGGCGCGCCCGAAGCTGATGCTGCTCGACGAGCCGTCGATGGGGATCGCGCCGATCCTCGTCGAGCGCATCTACGAAACAGTGCGCGAGATCAACCGCCAGGGCACGACGATCCTGCTCGTCGAGCAGAATGCCAACTACGCGCTCGGTGTGTCCACCCGCGGCTACGTGCTCGAGACGGGCAGGGTGGTGCTGACGGACGCCACCTCGACGCTGCGCGAGAACCCCGACGTGCAGAAGGCCTACCTCGGAACATGACCGTGCTCGCCGCCATCGGTGCCACCGCGTTGTGGCTGCTGTATGCCTGGCTGGCATCCTCGATCGCGGCGTCGTGGCTGTCCGCCCGCAAGGGCTACGGCGAGAAGCCGGGGCTCGCGTCGGGGCTGCTGCTGTCAGTGCTGGGCGTCGTCGTGTGGCTGCTGTGGCCGGCACGGCCGGACTCGGCGTGGAAGCGCGAGGGTCCGCTCCCGCGTCGCAAGCGCGCCGAGCGCGGCTCGTAGCCTCCCGGTCGCGGCCGCCCGGTGACCAACCGGCGGCCGAATCCGGCGATCGTGTCGCGTAATGGGCTATATCCGCCAACTATTCGACACGACCGCCGCGCTGGAGCGCCAGGGCATCTCGGCGAGCCCGACTACTTCAGCGTGTCGCGCAGCGCCGCGTCGAGATCGGGCTGGGCGAACGCGTAGCCGAGCTCGGGCACGCGGCCGGGGACCATCCGCACGCCGGTCAGGACGATCTGGGACATCTCGCCGTACATGAGCTTGATCGTGAAGCCGGGCACGGGGGCGACGGCGGGACGGTGCAGCGCGCTGCCCAGCGCCTTGGAGAAGTCCTTGTTCGTGACGGGCTCGGGCGCGGAGGCGTTGACCGGCCCGGAGAAGTCGCTCGAGTCCAGCGCGGCGAGGTACAGGCCGATCAGGTCGTCGCGGTGAATCCACGCCATGTACTGCCGGCCGCCCCCGATCGGCCCGCCGATCCCTGCCTTGAACGGCGGCAGCATCTTCGCCAGCGCGCCGCCCTCGGCGTCGAGCACGATGCCGGTGCGCAGCTTGACGACGCGCACGCCGTGCTGCGCGGCGGCGTCGGCCTCGCGTTCCCAGCGCACGCACACGTCGGCCAGCCAGTCGCGCCCCGGCGGCCAGCTCTCGTCGACGAGCTCGGGTCCATGTGCGCCGTAGAAGCCCGCGGCCGACGCGCTGACGAGCAGCGGCGGGCTTGGCTGCGCTGCGGCGATCCCGGCGACGAGGTTGCGGGTGCCGATCTCGCGGCTGCCCTGGATCTCGCGCTTGGCGGCGCTCGTCCAGCGCTGCCCGACGTCCTCCCCGGCGAGGTGCACGACGGCATCGCGGCCCGCCAGCGCCTCCGCCGGCGCGGGCTCACCCTGCAAACTCCAGGCGGTGGCCTCGACGCCGAGCCGCCGGCCGGCGCGCTGCGGGTCGCGCGACAGCACCGTTACCTCGTCACCGCGCGCCTTGAGTGCCGCCACGAGCGGCGCGCCGATGCGTCCGGTGGCTCCGGTGACCGTGACCCTCATGCTCATGACGCTACAGCTCGCCGTGGAAGTGCAGCGGCCCCGGCTCCCCGGTCAACTCGCAGCGGCGTCGTTAGGGTGATCGCCCGATGGCCGATCGCCCCGACGAGCTCTTCCTGATCGACGGAAACTCGCTCGTGTACCGCGCGTTCTTCGCGCTGCCCGAGTCGATCGCCACGTCGACGGGATTTCCGACCAACGCGATCTTCGGCTTCGCGTCGATGCTCGTGAAGATCCTGACCGAGCACGGGACGAAGCCGACCGTCGTGGTGTGGGATGCGGGCTCGAGCGGGCGCAAGGAGGTCTACGCCGACTACAAGGCGCAGCGCACGTCGCGGCCGGACCTGCTCAGGGAGCAGTGGCCCCACTTCGAGCCGCTCGTGGAGGCCTTCGGCTACACCAACGTGCGCCTCGACGGCTTCGAGGCCGACGACGTGATCGCGACGCTCGCGCAGCGCGCGAGCGAGCAGTCCATCCCGGTCATGATCGTCACCGGCGACCGCGACGCCTTCCAGCTGATCGATCCCGCCGGGCTCGTGACGGTGATGGCGACCGCGCGCGGCATCACCGAGACGAAGCTCTACGACCACCAGGCGGTGATCGATCGCTACGGGATCGAGCCCGAGCTGATCCCCGATTTCTACGGGCTGAAGGGCGACACGAGCGACAACATCCCGGGCGTGCCGGGGATCGGCGACAAGACCGCGTCGCAGCTGCTGGCGCAGTTCGGTGACCTCGAGACCGTCCTCGGCTCGATCGACCAGATCTCCGGCGCCAAGCGCAAGGAGAACCTCGCGAACCACGCCGAGGACGCGCGCGTGTCGAAGGTCCTGGCGACGATGCGCCGCGACCTGCCGGTCGACCTCGACGTCGTCGAGGAGGCCGGCCGGGCGCCCGATCGCTCGCTCCTGCGCGAGGTCTTCCGCGAGTTCGAGCTGCGCGACCCGCTGCGCCGGCTGGAGGAGTTCCTCGGCGCCGAGGAGGCAGCGCCGGCGCCGCAGGCCGAGACGACGCTGAGCGCGCCCGTGCGGGCGGGGAGACTCGCCGACGTCGCGCGGCTGGCGGGCGACGAGCTCGTGTTGGTCGCGCGGGCGCCGGCGATCCCCGAGGGCGAGCTGCTCGCGGTCGACGCCTCGTGGCGCTTCGCCGTCGCGGGTACCGACGGGATCATGACCGGCACGATGCAGGACCCCGCCCAGCTCGTCGCGGCGGCGGGCGACCGCGCGGTCGTCGCCTACGACGCCAAGGCGCTCGGCGTAGTGCCGCAGAACCTCGTCCATGACACGCTGCTCGGGGCCTACCTGCTCGAGCCCGCACGCCGGGGCTACCCGCTGCGCGAGCTGCTCGAGGAGCGCGGCCTGGCGGCGCCCGGCATCGAGGATGAGCTCGCCGCCGAGGCGCTGCTGATCGACGAGCTCGCGACGTGGCAGCGCGAGCAGATCGTCACGCGCGACCTGAGCGTCGTGATGGAGCAGATCGAGCTGCCGCTCGTGGCGGTGCTGCGCCGGATGGAGGTGCAGGGCGTGCGCCTGAACACCGAGCGCCTGCGAGAGATCACCGCGCGCGTGCGCGACGAGGTGCGCGAGCTCGAGCTTGCGATCTTCGAGCTCGCGGGGACCGAGTTCGTCATCGGCTCGCCGCAGCAGCTCGGCGAGATCCTCTTCGTCAAGCTCGAGCTGTCGCGCAAGCGCCGCGGCAAGACCGGCTTCTCGACCGACGCGCGGGTGCTGCAGGCGATCCGCGGCGAGCACGAGATCGTGGCGCTGATCGAGCGCTGGCGCGAGCTCAACCAGCTCGACAAGACCTACTTCTCGGTCCTGCCCCAGCTCGTCGACGCGCGGTCGCGCATCCACACGACCTTTCTGCAGGCCGCCGCGACGACCGGGCGCCTTGCGTCGACGAACCCGAACATGCAGAACGTCCCGATCCGCACCGAGCTCGGCCAGGAGATCCGCGGCTGCTTCGACGCCGCCCCGGGCCACGTGCTGCTCAGTGCCGACTACTCCCAGATCGAGCTGCGCGTGCTGGCGCACATCGCCGACGAGCCGGTGCTCAAGGAGATCTTCGTGCGCGGCGAGGACGTCCACACAGCGACCGCGTCGGTGGTCTTCAAGACCGCCCCCGAGCAGCTCGACCTCGGCCAGCGCTCGAAGGCGAAGATGGTCAACTACGGGATCGTCTACGGATTGAGCGACTACGGCCTCGCAGATCGGCTCGCCATCCCGCGCGAGGAGGCCAAGGCGTTCATCGACGCCTACCTCGAGCGCTTCCCGCGCGTGAAGGCGTTCATCGACTCGACGATCGAGCGCGCTACGGAAGAGGGGCACGTCACGACGCTGTGGGGCCGGCGCCGCCAGATCCCCGAGCTCAAGGCGCGCAACTGGCAGGTGCGCGCGCTCGGTGAGCGCCTGGCGGTCAACACCGTCGTGCAGGGCACGGCGGCGGACGTCATGAAGCTCGCGCTCGTGCGCGTCGACGCCGCGCTGCGCACCTCGGCCGTCCGGCCGATCCTGACCGTCCACGACGAGCTGCTGTTCGAGGGCCCGCCCGACGAGGTCGATGGCGCTCGCGAGCTGATCCGCCGCGAGATGTGCGCCGTCTGGGAGCACGACCCTCCGCTCGCGGTCGACATCGGCGTCGGCCCGACGTGGATGGAGGCGAAGTAGGTGGACCGCGGACTGGCGCTCCTACTGACCGCGGTCGCCGGCGGACTCGTCGCACTGCAGGCGCCGATCAACTCCGCGCTCGGCCGCTCGGTCGGGACCTTCCAGGCCGCGTTCGTTTCGTTCACGATCGGCACGCTTCTGCTCGCCGTGATCGCGACGCTCTTCAAAGGCGGCCTCGGCCAGGTCGGCGAGGCGCGCCACCTGTCCTGGTACTACCTCACGGGCGGCCTGCTCGGGGCCGCCTACGTGACGACCATTCTCGTCACCGTCAGGACGCTCGGCGCCGGCGGCGCCGTCGCCGCGACGATCGCCGGCCAGCTCACGATGTCGGTCGTCATCGATCACTACGGCCTGCTCGGCGTCAACCGCGACCCCGTCGACGCGCTGAAGCTCGCCGGGGTGGCGCTGCTCGCGGTCGGGACGTACCTGGTCGTGCGCGACTGACGGAACCGTGTGGCTCGCCCCGGACGACAGCTGGAGCAATTCCTACTTCGTCGAGGGCAGCCTCGAGGCAACCGACCGCGAGCGGTCCGCCTGGTCCGCGATCCAAGCGGGCAACTGTCGGCGGGCAGGGCCGTCTCATGCTCGATGGCACGTGCCCTGCGCACCCTGTGCTTCGCGCTGATCGGCCTGATCGCTGCTGGTTTCGCGTCGGCTCACGCGGCATCCGCGGCAACGCGCGCCTGCTCCAGGCCGTCGGTCGTCAACGGCGCGAAGGCGCGGCTCGTCGTCAAGGAGGGCAGCCTGTTCGGCTGCGTCCGCGTATCGCGCCGCGCCGTCCTGGTCAAAGGCCCCCAGGACGACTACGGCTATTGGCGCAAGCCACGGCTCGCCGGCACGTTCGCCGCCCTGGAGCTCGTGTTGGACTACAAGTGCCGGACCGTCGACATCCAGGTCACCAACCTGCGCACCGGGGTGTCGCGGACCTTCAGGGCGGGTTCGTCCTCCTACGTCAGTTCAGCGCACGGATGCGATAACTACGGCTCGCCGACCACCGACATGGTGCTGCGCAGCGACGGCGCGATCGCGTTCATCGCGGGCGATGAGGTCGTCCGCGGAACGGGTGGTGGGAAGATCGTGATCCTCGACCGCGGGCCGACGGTCGATCCCACTTCGCTTGGCCTGACGCGTTCCGGCCTCGTGACGTGGTGGTCGGACGGCAGGCCTCGTTCCGCGGTCCTGCCGTGGCGCGATGCCGTTGCGCAACGCGACTCGTCTACGCGGCTGCGATAGCCGGGCGCGGAGGGCGCGGCTCACGGGCCGCCTGCAGCGCGAACTCCGGCGGGCAGATCTCCCGGTAGGCGCGGAACGACCAGTCGACGAAGCTCGGGAAGTCGAGCGCTCGCAGCCCGAGCGGCAGCAGCCGCGTCGGAGTGATCCGCCCGACGAGGTGCTGGACGCGCAGCAGCCAGCGGTACTGCCACAGATGGTCGTGCGAGAACGAGCCGTAGCGCTCGAGCGCCTGCTCGCGCGTCTGGCGCCCGGCGAGCACGTCGCGTAGCTCGGCTCCGAGAGCGAGCCCGAAGTAGAACGCCGGCCGGATGCCCTCGGCCGTCGTCGGCAGGCAGTGCCCGGCGCTGTCGCCGACGAAGAAGATGCGGTCCTCGACGGCCGGGCGCAACTGGTGGGGGATCCAGTTGCCCTGCCAGCGCTCGGCCGGCACGCCGACGTCGGCGGCCAGCTGCAGCGTCGGATCCTTGACGTGGTCACGAGGATCGAACGAGCCGACGCCTACGCGCAGCTCGCCGTCGGCCGGAAACGACCACGAGTAGCCGCGCTTGACGTACTTGGGGTCGATCCACAGCTCGAGGTCCTCGCCGCGCTCGTGCGGGTGGATCTCCAGGCCGCGCGACAGCCGCGCGTTGGGCGGCTGCACGGTGGCGCCGGCGCCGAGGATCCGCCGCCAGCCCAGCGCGTCGACGATCAGCGGTGCGCTGAGATCGCCGCGGTCGGTGTGCACGGTGAAGCCCGTACGCCCCTCGACCTTGGCGGTCTCGAAGTCGCAGTCGCCCTGCTCGCGCAGCAGCGTGCAGATCGTGCGGTAGTCGAAGGTCGAGAAGCTCCACGGCAGCTTCCAGCGCAGCGTGCGCCCGGGGACGTGGATCACGAGCTCCTCGAAGGTCTGCTGGACCGAGCCCATCAGGCCAAGATGCTCGAGCCACTGCGTCGGCGCGGCGCACGCGCTCGTCTGGCGCTCGCCGACCTCGTAGCGGTCGATCATCAGCACGCGCGGGCGGGTGGGAGTCGGTGTCTTGGCGAGCTCCCGCGCGACCGTCAGGCCGGCGAAGCTCGCCCCGCAGATGAGCACGTCGTAGTCGCCCTGAAGCGGGGTACGTTCGGCACCCCTCTTCGTGGCACGGACCGGCATCGCCACGGGATTGTAGGCCCGCTAACCTTGCCTCACACATGACAACCATCACCGAAGCAGGACCAGAGGCCAAGGTCGTCGAGGGATCTGACGGCCTGCTGCTGGAGATCGACGGGCAGATCGTTCCGAACTACGACGCGACGTTCATCCTCTTCGAGGAGGGCGAGGTCGTCACCGGCATCGTCGTGCGGATCGATAACGACGAGGTGCTCGTCGACATCGGCTACAAGAGCGAGGGGGTCATCCCCTCTAACGAGCTTTCGATCCGCAAGGCCGTCGACCCGCACGACGAGGTCGAGATGGGCGAGGAGGTCGACGCTCTCGTCCTCACCAAGGAGGATCAGGACGGCCGCCTGATCATGTCCAAGAAGCG
>Ga0136613_10001709_pt1 | contig 11423 bp, 10 predicted proteins | sample AntDrymUQ2722106_2_FD_106649 | JGI IMG/M metagenome (GOLD analysis project Ga0136613, IMG submission 106649) | Polar desert sand microbial communities from Dry Valleys, Antarctica - metaG UQ272 (21.06) | ecosystem: Environmental > Terrestrial > Soil > Desert | place: Antarctica: Dry Valley... | reverse complement strand
GTGCGCGCGCTGGAGGCGTCGAAGGCCCGCGTCACCCGGCTGCGCCAGCCAGACAAGGGCGACGTGCGCAGCGCGCTGGAGGGCGTGGCGATCGACTACGTAGCGGTGGTCGCCCGCGCGGACGCGATCGTGCTCCGGATGGCGCTCATGGTCCGAGCGGTGTCGAAGGACGTCCCGCTGCTGCTGACCATCTTCGATCCGGGAATCGCTGAGCAGGTGGCCCGCGAGGTGCCGCACACGCACGTGACCTCATTGGCTGACATCGTCGCGCCGTCGCTGGCTGGCCCGTGCATCGAGCAGCGCTACGTCGCGGTGACGATCGAGGACGATCAGCCGGTCGGACTGGTCGAGCAGGACGGCGGCGTATCCGAAGAGCCGATTCCGCGCTTCAGGCCGCGACGCGTGGAGGCGATCGCGCGCGCTCTTTTCACGCCGTATGACAAGAGCGCGGGGATGGTGCTGTTCGGCGCGATCGGGCTGCTGGCGATCTTCGCGGTCGAGATCGTGACGGCGGTGTTCACGCTCGATCAGGGCATCGTCGATGCGACGTATGGCTCGGCGAAGACGCTCGTCACCGTCGATCCCAATCCAAAGGTCTCGGACGGGCCGGGCTGGTACAAGCTGTTCACCTCGGTCACGATGATCATCGCCCTGCTCTTCGCGGCCGCGTTCACCGCGGGCCTCGTCAACCGGGTTGTCGAGCGGCGGCTGACCGGCCTGGTCGGCCGCAATGCGGTGCCGCGCCGCGATCACGTCGTTGTGGTCGGCCTCGGCGAGGTCGGCTTGCGCCTGTGCCTCGTGCTGCGCGCCTGCAGGATCCCTCTGGTGGCGGTCGAGTCCGACGAGCACGGAGAGAGCGTCGGGCTCGCGAAGGAGCTGGGCCTGCCGGTGGTGGTGGGCCGCGGCGCCGATCCCTCGCTGATGCGTCGGCTCTCGCTTGCGAAGGCGAGGGCGGTCGCCGCCGTGACGGCCGACGACTTGGAGAACATCTCGGTGGCGATGACCGTGCGCGGGATTTCGCCGGACATCCGCACCGTGCTGCGGGTCGGCGACGGGGACGTGGCCAACGAGACGCGCTCACTGCTGGCGCTCGGCATCATCCGCGACGTGCACAGGATCGCCGCCACTCTGTTGGCGGCCAAGATCCTGGGCGGCGACGCCGAGAGCGTCGTGTGCCTTGGCGACGACGCCCACCTGCGTTTCCCCGACGGCCGGCTCGAGCGCGCGGAGCTTGATGCCCTGGTGGAATAGAGCCTGAGGCGCTCGACGTACCGGTCACAGGATCGAGACGACTCGGCTACCAGATGCTCACACCCAATGGTTGGGACAGCGCGATCGTCGGCTGTACCGGACCACCATTGGGGGAGTCACATGGGTATCGAAGGCAACTGGCAGCCTGTCTCGCGGCGGCGCTTTCTCAGTCGTATGGGCGCGACGGCGGGCGCGCTCGCGCTCGGCTCGACCGCGCAAGGGTGGACGCGCTCCTGGGCGCATCCTCGATTTCGCAGCGACCCGTTCACGCTTGGGGTCGCCTCGGGCGAGCCGCTGCCTGACAGCGTCGTGCTGTGGACGCGCCTTGCGCCCGAACCGCTCGCGGGCGGCGGGATGCCGTCGCGGCGCGTACCGGTCCGCTGGGAGGTCGCCAAGGACGCGGGCTTTCGCCGGGTCGTGGAGCGGGGAGTGAGCTTCGCCGATCCGCAGCTCGCCCACAGCGTCCATGTCGAGGTTGACGACCTGCGACCTGGCCACGAGTACTTCTACCGCTTCAAGGCCGGCTCGGAGATCAGCCCGGTGGGGCGCACGAAGACTGCGCCCGCGCCGTTCGCAAGGCCCGACAGCCTGGCCTTCGCGGTCGCTTCCTGTCAGCACTACGAGCAGGGCTATTACACCGCCTACGGCCACATGGCTCAGGAGGACCTCGACTTCGTCGTACACCTGGGCGACTACATCTACGAGGGCCCGCCGAACCCCACCGGCGTGCGCCAGCACGACGGCCCCGAGCCGATCGACCTGCTCGCCTACCGGCGCCGTCACAGCCTCTACGGCGCCGACGCGGACCTGCAGGCGGCGCGCGCGGCCTTCCCGTTCATCGCCACCTGGGACGACCACGAGGTGGAGAACAACTACGCCGGTGACGTGCCCCAGGACGAGCCCGGCCGCGTGCCGGACACAGCCGCCTTCCTCAGGCGTCGTGCAGCCGCCTACCAGGCCTACTACGAGCACATGCCGCTGCGCCGCGCCCAGCGGCCCACCGGTCAGTACCTGCGCCTGTTCCGGCGGCGGACGTTCGGCAACCTGCTCGAGCTCAACGTCATGGACACGCGTCAGTACCGCTCCGATCAGGCCTGCGGCGACGGCCAGGACATCGACTGCGTGGAGCGGCTGGATCCCGCCCGCACCATCACCGGTGCCGAGCAGGAGGCATGGCTGCTCAACGGCCTCGGGCGATCGCGGGCGCGCTGGAACGTCCTTGCTCAGCAAGTGTTCTTCTCGCAGCGCGACACGATCGCGGGGCCGCAGCAGCGCTTCAGCATGGACGCCTGGGACGGCTACACCGCATCGCGCAACCGCGTGCTCGAAGGGATCATCGAGCGCCGCGTGCGCAATCCCGTCGTGCTCACCGGCGACGTCCACAACCATTGGGCCTGCGACCTGAAGGCGGACTTCGACGATCCCGCCTCGGCGACGGTCGGAGTCGAGCTTGTCGGCAGCTCGATCACCTCCGGCGGCGACGGCTCGGACACGATCTCGCCCGCGACCCAGGCGACGCTCGGCGAGAACCCGCACATCCGCTACTTCAAGGGCCGCCGCGGCTACGTGCGCTGCGCCGTCGACCGCGACCGCTGGCAGGCAGACTTCCGCACGGTGGCGTACGTCAGCACGCCCGGCGCTCCGATCGGCACAGACGCGTCGTTCATCGTCGAGGACCGGCGGCCCGGGCTGCATCAGCTCGCCTGAGAAGTCGTCGCTCGGCGCGGTGGGCGCTCCTATCAAGCGGTGAGCACTGGGGCCATCTCGCGCTCCGCTGCGTGGCGCAGCTTGAGCAGCCCCAGGCGCGCCCGGCCCTTGACCGTCCCGAGGGGGACGCCGACGCTCGCGGCGATCTCCTTCTGGGTGTAGCCCGCGACGTACGCGAGGTCGATCACCTCGCGCTGCTCCGGAGGGAGATCGTCACGAGGCGACGTGCTCGGTCGTACTCCTCGGTCGCAAGGACCTGCTCCTCGGTGCGCTCCGGCGCCTCGATCCTCTCCACGACGTCCTGGGTCATCTCCTGGTGGAGAACCCGGTGGGTCCCGCGTCTCAGCGTGTCGATGCTGCGGTTGCGCACGAGCGTGAGAAGCCACGTGCGCAGGCGTCCGCGCTCGGGGTCCAAGCGCGCGGCTCCACGCCACAGCGAGATGAAGGCGTCCTGGGTCGCCTCCTCAGCGCCGCCGGCGTGGCCTGTGACGCGCCGGGCCAGCGAGTACGCCTGGTGGTGGTAGCGGTGGTAGATGACCTCGAAGGCGCGGACATCGCCGTTGGCGACTCGGCCCATCAGCTGTTCATCGGTTTGGGTGGCGGTTCGCGCCTCCACATCGTTCATGGCAGCCACTGTACAGTATTTGTATAGATTTCGTATAGATACCGTCTAGATCAGTAAGCTGCAGCTGTGGCGGACGGTGGAAGGCTCCGGATCGGCGAGCTCAGCAAGCGGCTCGGGGTGAGCCCCGAGCTGCTGCGCGCCTGGGAGACGCGCTACGGCCTGGTGGCACCCGAGCGCACGCCGGGCGGCCTGCGGCTGTACTCCAAGGAGGACGAGCGCCGCGTGCGCGAGATGCGCCGTCAGATCGCCGCCGGGCTGTCCGCGGCGGAGGCGGCGCGCGTCGCGCTTGGGACTCGTGTCGCTCCGGTGTCGGTGGAGCGGCTGCTCAGCGATCTCGACGACGCTCTGGCCGCGCTCGACGAGCCGGCGGCGCAGGCCGCATTGGATCGCACATTCCAGTCACTGGATCTCGAGATCGCGCTCGCGCACGTGATCCTGCCGTTCCTGCATGACCTGGGCGAGCGCTGGGCGACGACGGAGCGCAGCATCGGACAGGAGCACTTCGCCAGCAACGTGATCGGTGGGCGGCTGCGTACTCTCGCGCGAGGCTGGGGCGACGGCGACAGGCCGCGCGCGCTGCTGGCCTGCCCGCCTGGCGAGCAGCACGAGCTGGGCCTGCTCTGCTTCGGGCTTCTGCTGCGCAATCGCGGATGGAGGATCGCCTACTTCGGGGCGCAGACGCCGATGGAAGATCTCATGACCGCGGTCGCGGAGCTCTCGCCCGTGCTCGTGGTGCTATGCGCGACGGTTGCGCAGCGGTTCGTCGATGCCGCCGAGGGCATCCGCGCACTCAGCGCGCAGGCGCGGGTCGCGATCGGCGGCGCGGGCGCATCGACGGCCGTCGCACGGTCGCTGGCGACGGAGCTCCTCGCCAGCGACGTGATCGCGGCAGCGCGCACCGTGCGCGACGGCGCGTCCTGACGCCCCGCTACGCACTACTCGTCCTCGAGCTCGTCCGCCTCGGGTGGCGCGTTCTCGTCCTCGTCGACGATGTCGTCACCGGCGTCGAGACCGCCGCCGAGGACGGCTCCGTGGCGGACCTGGAAGGCCTGCATCAGCTCGTCGCGGCTGTCGGCGTCGACGGGCACCTCGTCGGAGATCAGCACCCAGTCGGCGCCCTCGAACTCCTCGAGGTTGAAGATCTCCGTGTCGACGTCGGGTGAGTCGTCGATGATGACGATCACCTCGGTCTGCGGGTTGAAGTACGTGCCGGGGCGGTTGACGATGTCGTCGAGATCGAACTGACGAAGGTTGGCCATGGCGCTATCTCTATCAGGTCGGTTCGCGCAGTTGGCGCTCGACCTCGCGCAGCGACGTCCGCGGATCGCCGCTCGAGCTAAACGCCGCTCGACCCGACCTCTGACGTTCTGTACTCTCCGGGGTGAGAGATTGACTGACCAGTCAATCTAGCGCCTTCGACACTTCTCCAGGAGCCATCAATGGTCGACTTCACGCTCACCGACGAACAGAAGAGCCTTCGCGAGCTGGCCCACGACTTCGCCGAGAAGGAGATCCGTCCAGTGGCGTGGGAGCTCGACCGCGACGGCGACTGGCCGCAGGCGATCATCCACAAGGCCCACGAGGTCGGCCTGATGAACACGCACATCCCCGAGGAGTACGGGGGAGCAGGCCTCAACTTCCTCGATGCCTGCCTCATCGAGGAGGAGCTGTCGTGGGGCTGCTCGGGCGTGCAGACCTCGCTCGGCGCCAACGGCCTCGCTTCGGCCCCCGTCATGCTCGGCGGCTCCGAGGAGGTCAAGCGCGAGTTCGCCGAGGACCTCATCTCCGGGCCCAAGCTCGCCTCCTTCTGCCTCACCGAGCCCGACGCCGGCTCCGACGTGTCGGGCATGCGCACGCGCGCGGTCCGCAAGGGCGACAAGTACGTGCTCCGCGGCTCGAAGTGCTTCATCACCAACGGCAGCTACGCCGACTGGTTCGTCGTCTACGCCAAGACCGACCCCGAGGCCGGCCATCGTGGCATCTCCGCCTTCCTCGTGCGCAAGGACGACACGGTCGTCGTCGACAAGAAGGAAGACAAGATGGGCCAGCGGGCCTCGAACACCGCGACGATCACCTTCAACGAGACCGAGATCGACGCGCGCTACCTGCTCGGCGAGGAGAACAAGGGCTTCAAGCTCGCGATGAAGGTCCTCGATCGCACACGTCCCGGCGTCGCCGCGATGGCGACCGGGATCTCGCGCGCGGCGTTCGAGTTCGCGACCACGTACTCCAAGGAGCGCGTCCAGTTCGGCGTGCCGATCGCGATGCACCAGGCGATTCAGTTCATGATCGCCGACATGGCGACGAAGGTTCACCTCTCGCGCCTGGCGACCTGGAACAGCGCCGTGCTGCTCGACCAGGGCCGGCGCAACACGCTCGAGTCCTCGCACGCCAAGCGCTTCGCGGCCGACTCCGCGATGGAGGTCGCCACCGACGCCGTGCAGATCTACGGCGGCTACGGCTTCATCAAGGACTATCCCGTCGAGAAGCTCATGCGCGACGCGAAGATCATGCAGCTCTACGAGGGCACCTCGCAGATCCAGCGCCTGGTGATCGCTCGCGAGACGCTGCTGCCGCGCCGCATCGAGGAGCCCGCGACGGCGACCGCGTAGATAGCGGCGCGGACCGCGGAGCCAACCATCGAGATGCCCGCCACCGCAGGTAGCGCCGCCGGGACGTCCCCCGGCGGGCATACTCCTCGCGATGGCGCCTCGCCGAGCCTCGACGGAGGCGGCCGTCGCGGAGACGGTCGCCGCAAGCGACGTCCGCGCGGCGGCCGGTGCGCGCAGCACGGGGGGGCCGGGCTCCGCGGACCCGCTCGTCGCGGGCCTGCGCAAGGCCGGGCTCCTGCGGCTGCTCGTCCTGCACCTGCTGCGCGATGGCCCGTCCTACGGCAACCAGCTCATGGAGAGCGTCGTCGAGCTGACGGGCGGCCTCGTCGCCGTCAACCCGAACACGATGTACCCGCTGCTGCGCACGCTGGAGGCCGAGAGTTTCGTCGCCGGCGAGTGGGAGCACCCGGAGCGCCGCTCACGGCGCTTCTACCGCCTGACGGACGCCGGCCGTGCCGAGCGCGACCAGCTCGCGACGGAGATCGGCCCGCGGCTGGACGAGCTCGCCACGGCCGTCGACCTCATCCGCCGCGAGCTGCTGGGCTGACGGTGCAACCGGCTTCATAGACTCGAGAGCGGCTGCGGCCGCGCCACCCACAACGAAGGAGTTCGCACAGCGTGTTCGTGTTCAAGGCCGCCGTGGTCGGCGCAGGGACGATGGGAGGCGAGATCGCCCAGGTGATCGCTTCCGCCGGCACCCCGGTCGTCCTCAAGGACGTCAGGCAGGAGTTCGTCGATCTCGGCCTCGAGAAGGCCGCGGAGGTCACGCGCGCCCAGCTCGGCGGGCTCGTCGAGAAGGGCAAGATCACCGAGCAGCAGGCCGACGCGCAGGCCGAGGCGATCCTCGGGCGGATCACCGGAACGATCGGATACGAGGTCTTCGGCGACGTCGATTTCGTCATCGAAGCCGTTCCCGAGCGGATGGAGATCAAGCAGTCCGTGCTGGCCGAGCTGGACACGCTCACGCCCGGCCACGCGATCCTCGCCTCCAACACGTCGGCCCTGTCGATCAGCGAGATGGCCGACGCCACGAGCCGGCCCGACAAGGTCGTCGGCTTTCACTTCTTCTATCCCGCGTCGATGATGCGCCTCGTCGAGATCGTCGAGGGCGCGGACACGTCGCCCGAGACGATGCAGGTCGCGACGACGTTCGCGCAGGCGATCCGCAAGCTGCCGATCGCCTGCGGCGAGGAGCCCGGCTTCGTCGTCAACCGTGTCCTGAACTCCGCGATCTCGGAGATCTGGCGCGAGCAGGAGGCGAAGCGGCTCTCGATCAAGGCGATCGACGACGCCGTCGCCGCGGCGGGCGTGGCGCCGATGGGCCCGTTCTTTCTCACCGACCTGCTCGGCCTCGACACGGTCGTGCACGTCGCCGAGCACCTGCGTGACGCCTACGGCGACTCGTTCTACGTCCATCAGGGCATGCGCGTGCTCGTCGACGCCGGGGAGCTCGGCGCGAAGACCGGCAAGGGCTTTTATGAGAGCAACGAGCCGCGATCGGAGGGCGAGACCGAGTTCGACGCCGAGGAGCTGACGCAGCGCTTCGTGCTCAAGGCGTTCGTCGAGGCCTGCCTGCTGCTCGAGGAGGGGATGGCGACGACGCGCGACATCGACCTCGGGATGATGGCCGGCGCGGGCTTGATCCCGCCGCCGTTCGCGCGCGCCGACCAGACCGGCCTCGATGAGGTGCTCGCGCAGCTCGATCGCGCGCAGGAGGAGTGGGGCGATCGCTTCGCGCCGCCGCTGATCCTGCGCAGGCTCGTCGCGCAGGGCCGCCTCGGTGCCAAGAGCGGCCAGGGCTTCTTCGGCTACGCGCGCCCCGACGAGGGCTTCGAGCAGGGCGAGAAGGTCTCACTCGAGACGCGCGACGCCATCGCGATCGCGTGGCTTGACAACCCGCCGGCCAACTCGCTGTCGCCGCAGGTCGTGCAGGAGCTCGGCCGCATCTGCGAGCACGTCCAGGGCGACGATGCGATCCGCGCGCTCGTGATCGCCTCGGCCAACCCGATGCTGTTCTGTGCCGGGGCCGACATCAAGGCGTTCACGACGATGGACGCCGCCTCCGGCAGCGAGCTGCTGGCGCAGTGCCACGCGATGCTGCGCCAGATGGAGCGCTCGTCGACGGTCACGATCGCGGCCGTCAACGCGGTCGCGTTCGGCGGTGGCTGCGAGCTGGCGATGGCCTGCGACGTGCGTATCGCCGCGCAGTCGGCGAGCTTCGGCCAGCCGGAGATCAGCCTCGGGATCATTCCCGGCTTCGGCGGCACGCAGCGCCTGCCGCGCCTCGTGGGGGCCGCCAAGGCGCTGGAGATGAACCTCACCGGCGATCCGATCTCTGCCGCGGAGGCCTATGACATCGGCCTGGCCAACAGCGTCGTGCCTGACCACGAGCTGCTCGACGTGGCGCTTGCGTGGGCGCGCAAGCTCGGCGCCCAGGCGCCGCTGGCGGTCGCGGCGATCAAGCGCGCGAGTACGCCGGCGGGTCTCGATGAGGGGATCGCCGTCGAGCAGCAGGAGTTCGCCGAGGTGTTCGCCAGCGACGACGCGAAGGAGGGCATCGCGGCCTTTCTCGGCAAGCGCCAGGCCCAGTGGAAGGGCGAGTAGGAGCCGACGTCGCGGCCCTGGCGGAGCTCATCCGCTCCGCCGCCGGGCCGGTCGTCGCGCTGACCGGGGCGGGGATCTCCGTTCCGTCCGGGATCCCCGACTTCCGCTCGCCGGGCAGCGGCATCTGGGAGAACGTCAACCCCATGGAGGTCGCCCACATCGACGCCTGGCGCCGCGATCCGCAGCGCTTCTGGAGCTTCTACGGCGAGCGCTTCCAGATGCTCGGCGACAAGCGGCCCAACGGGGCGCACCAGGCGCTCGTCGAGCTCGAGCGTCGCGGGCTGCTGAGCGCCGTCGTCACGCAGAACATCGACATGCTGCATCGCAAGGCGGGGACGCAGACGCTCGTCGAGGTCCACGGCTCGATCGCGACGAGCTCGTGTCAGAGCTGCGGCGCGGGCTTCGCGCTGGACGAGGTCATCGAGCGGATGGGCGGCGCCGATGGCGGCGTGCCGGCGTGTCACTGCGGGCGGCCGCTGAAGCCCGATGTCGTGCTGTTCGGCGAGTATCTTCCGGCCGAGGCGCGGGGCCGCGCGATGCGCTACGCGACCGAGGCCGCGCTGCTGCTGTGTGTCGGCTCCTCGCTGGAGGTCTTCCCGGTGGCTCAGCTGCCCGCCGTCACGCTCGCCAACGGCGGAGCGGTCGCGATCGTCACACAGGGCCCGACCGCCTGGGACGATCGGGCCGCCGTCAAGCTCAACGGCGATGTCGAGGACGAGCTGCAGGCGCTGGTCGCGGCGCTCTGAGAACAGGTCGGCGCGACTAGCGCAAGCCGCCGGCGCTGCGGGCGCGCAGCGCCGACTCGAGCCGCCCGAGCACGCTGCGGATCGTTTCGATGTGATCGTCGTCGACGCCGCCTCGCAACGCGGCGTCAGCGGCGGCGTCGACATCCTTACGCCGTCCGCGCAGCTCCTCGAGGCGCTCGGGCAGGGAAGGGCGCTCGGACCACGGCTCGAGCTCTGCCAGCGCCGCCTCGAAGGCGGCGCGCAGTTGCAGCGCGGCCTCGCGCAGGCGGCCGGCGTCCAAGTCGCTGCGCGCGCGCAGCGTCAGCTCCTCGCAGGCCAGCACGGCGTCTCGGCCGGCGAGGAGCGCAGCCAGGCGCTCTTGCGGGCGCAGCGCGAAGCGCTCGGGCCGCAGGCCGTGGCCGCGGGAGGCGCAAGCGAGCTCACACGCGCTGTGCCAGCGTCCGTCGGCGACGCTCTCGCCGTCGCCGAAGCCGATCCGCGTCACGAGCGCCTGCTCGCGCGTGACCTCGCGCGCGAAGGGATCGGCGGCCGCCGCGCGGTGGCTGTGCAGGACACGGTTGAGCCGTGCGATGGCGTCATCGGCGAGCGCCTCGCCGTCGGCCTCGCGTAGCCACTGCTCCGCGGCCATCGCGCCCTGCACGGCGACGGTGTCGACAAGCGTTGCACGCGACGTGAGGACCGGCTCGGGGGACGGTTCCGGCGGCGCGTCGCGCGGGCGCCGCCGCGAGGCGAGCAGCCGCCGCTCGGGCGCACCGAGCGTGCTCAGCACGAGGACGTAGGCGGGGGCCTCACCGAGCCGCTCGCGGATCGTGTAGCGCCCGGGCTGCGGCCCGAGCACCCAGGGGAACTCGAACTGGACAAAGCGAAACCGCCGTGACACGGTCGCGGCGGTTTCGAGCTCTGGCGTCGTAGGCCGATCGTCCGCTGCGGGACTACTCGCCCTGATGCGAACGGCTCGCGCGGCTGCTCTTCGGCACCCGGATCGCGAACTTGGACGGCCGGACCTTGACCGTCGGGTTCGCGATGTCGCCGAGGCGGTCGATCAGCTTGATCCACTGCGACGGCTTCAGGATCGCCTCAGCCTGCTTACCGGCCTTCGTCGACGGATCGAACTGCGGGCGGAAGCCGACGTGGATGTGGTCGGCATGGTCGCGCATCGCGAGCGTGTTGTCGGCCCCGTCGTACTTCATCAGGGTGATGATCTGCGCGGGCTTCATCGTGCCCTGCAGCGTCAGCAGCCTGCGGACGGCGATGTCGGCGATCGAGCCCGGACCCTGGTTGCCCATGATCGGGATGCCGTTGATCTTGGCGATGTCGAGCGCATTGCCCGACGAGTGCGCCGAGACGTTGCCGCTGGACGTGTAGAAGCCGTGGCCGCAGCGCAGCGACGTGACCGTCGGCTTCAGGCCGGACGCGGCGAGGAACTCGAGCACCGCCAGCCCGCGGCGATCGATGGTCCCGCTCTGGATGTCGCGCCGGCCGCAGGAGTAGACGTCGATCCGCGGATTGGCGAGCACGCGCTGTTGCAGCGTCTGCTTGCTCATCAGCAGGATCTGGCCGATCGAGGCGTTCTGCGCGTCCGGCCCGAAGAAGGCGTTCTTGCCCTGGGCACGGTAGATCGCCGTCGACTCCAGCAGCTTCCAGCCGTCGAGGATCGGCTTCGGGTCGATCCGCGGAGCACCGCGGCCGGCCGGGCGGATCTCGAACAGCACGTGTGGCGCGATCGTGGACGACGTCGTGCCGATGGTGCCCAGAATCGCTCCCCCGACCAGCTTGCGTCCGGCGACGAGCGGCTTGAGGACGACGTCCTCCCTGTCCAGTCCGGACTCGCCCGTGAAGTACGACTTCAGGCTCTGCGTGCCGGGCAGCGTCGACGTG
>Ga0136613_10001706_pt1 | contig 11428 bp, 11 predicted proteins | sample AntDrymUQ2722106_2_FD_106649 | JGI IMG/M metagenome (GOLD analysis project Ga0136613, IMG submission 106649) | Polar desert sand microbial communities from Dry Valleys, Antarctica - metaG UQ272 (21.06) | ecosystem: Environmental > Terrestrial > Soil > Desert | place: Antarctica: Dry Valley... | reverse complement strand
TTGGTGGGAGTCTTACCCGGTCTGTGTTGGTGTGGAACACGGTGTAGTTGTGCGTGGCGGCTCGCGATGGGCCAGGTGCCGCGTCGGAGGGTTGGAGTGGTGATGTCGCGTCGGGCGTGGTTGGGCGTGGGCGCGGTGTTGCTGGCCGGTGGTGTGGGTGCGGGGGTGTGGGCGTGGTTCTTAGCCCCGGTCATTCACGGACGCTGTGAGCTGATCTTCGGTTGTGGTTTTTGATCTCTGATCGGGCTTTCGCATCTGATGGGCGTGGGGGGGTTGCCGGCGTGCTGGTCTGCCGTTTGCTCCTGCTGCTCGTCGGGTCGAGAAGGCTGGTTCAACCGAGGGGGACAGGCAGCGTGGCGAGCCGGGCGAAGGCGGCAGCGAGGTCTGTGGCCCAGGGCCAGGACTGCTGGATGCGCAGCCAGAGCTGGCGCCCGCCGCGGGTGAGGCGGGCGGCGACGTGCAGCAGTCGGTAGCGCAGGGTCTTGGGCTCGGCCTTGGCCAGCTCGCCGTCCAGCAGCAGGGTTTGGGTCCAGGCGATGAGGTCGACGGCGAGCATGACGACGCTCAGCCAGGCGTGGTTGATCGCGAACAGCCGGCTGGGGAAGCGGCCCAGGCCGGTGTCCTTGCCGCAGCGGATCCGGTCCTCCACGCGGGCGTGAGCGCGGTGGCGGGCGTCGAGGAACGCGAGCTGGCCGGTGGTGGTGTCGGTGGCCAAGGCGGTGTAGCGGTAGCCGTCGCGCTCTTCGAAGGCGTCGAGCTGGGCACCGGGGTGGGGCCGTTCTCGGCGCACGATGACCCGTATGCCCGGCGGGTAGTCGGCCAGCGCGGCGGCGGGCAGCAGCCCGGTGATCTCGGCCACCGCGGCGCCGTCTCGGGTATCGCCGTCAGCGTCGATAGCGCTGGCCCACACCTTCTGCGGAATGGTCGCGATCGCGGTGTGTTCGCGCTCCCCCACCGCCCACCCAACGGAAAACCCGCTGGTCACACCTGTGTCGCGCAGGCCACGGATGTGGCCGAGGAAGGCCTTGGTGCATCCAGCGCCGTCGGCGCGCACCAGCAGCGCAGTCCCGTGGCGGTGCTCGTCGGGCAGCTGCGCCAGCGCCTGATCGAGCACCGTGATGTGGTCGGCGGCGGTGTTGGACCCGGCGTTACCGGGCCGCAGCATCCCGGCCAACAACTCCCCGGTGTTATCCAGCGAGGCCAAGATCGGGTGGTAGCCGAAGCCATGCTTGAACGTTGGGGCAGCACCTTGTTTGTCGCTGTGGCACTCCACCAGCGACGCGTCGATGTCCAGCACCAGCCCCGGCAGCGGCGCGCCGGCGGCCCGAGCCGCCGGGTAGGCCGCACCCCGAGTCTCCGCCCGCTGCGCCCACACCACCGCCCGGGCAGCCGCCCGCGCCGCAGCGACACCACCCAGCCCAGCTGAGTCGAGCTCAGCCAGCAACCGCCAACAGGTGCTATCCGAAGCCACCGACCCGAACACCGCCGACTGGTCACCCAGGACCGCGACATCCGAAATCGTCTCCGCACCGTCGGCGACCGCGACCGCCAGATCAACCAGCACCCGCCCCGGATCATGAACCGCACGCGGCCGCCGCAACGGCGCCAACACCTGCCCCAACTGCGCGGTCAGCGTGCTCACATCAGCCAGATCGGCCAACAACCGCGACCCAGCGTGCGACACCACACCCCGACCGTCCGCAGTGACCATGATCCTCGGGCGCGTCGCGGTAACCTTCACGTCGAAAGTGCCTCTCTACCCGGCGAACTTGACCGTCAGCAAGCCAAGTTTCCCGTGGCAGACAGGCACTTTCGCTCATCCACACCCCGACACGCCGCCATGATCACGAATAGCCCGGGCTAGTGGGCGCACAGCTCCCGAGTAGCTGACACCTTCAGCCGGTGCCTAAATGCCTGTGGTGTGTAACACTAGAGGCTGAAAGCGTCAGACGGGTGGACAGTCGGTGTCTGGGGGCATCGGGTCCATGCGGGGCTTGGGGTGGTTTCTGCGGCGACCCGAGAATCCTTGTGCAACTGAATGCCAATCGTGGGCGCTCCGAGGGCGGGAGGCCTCAGTGAGCACCGTAAGTTGGATTCTGTCCGGCATCGGATTGTGGTGCGTCGTAAGCGTCGGCGTAGGCCTCGTCATCGGTCGGTTCCTGCAAGCAGGAGGCCCGCTGCCAAGACCCGCAGTCATCTTCCGCACCTCCGCGGCCCGGCTGCGAGGGCGCGCACTGGGCGGCCCCATGGTGTCCAAGACATGTCAACGGCGCCGCCCCGCTGCAGGCCGCGCGCCCGGCCCGGGGGCCCGGCCGTCCGAGTCGCCGCCCCCGGCGTCGTCCAGCCCGCGTCACGGACCGAGGTGCCCCATCCCGCTGGCCCAGAGCCATGCGGGCACCCGCGCAGCCCTCGGAATCCGCCTACCAGAACAGGGCACGTTGCTGACAGCGACTCATGACGTCGCATCCGACGATGCGCTGCTCGACAGGCTGGCCGCCGCGCCGCTCAACTCCTGCCCGCTGGTCGATGACGGAGTGGGCGGCGAGTTGGCGACCAGGCTCATGGAGTGGCGTCGCCAGGTGGAGGAACTCAACTTGCCAACTCCGCGGACCAGTCCGACATCCGAACGGTGAGCACCCGATAGCGGGACAAGGGATTGCAAGATCGAATCTAAGATCGTTAGAATACTTACGCCCTGCGATTACCCCCTCACAGGGCGTAAGAAGGTGAGGCTCGGCGTCGCCACCCCATCCGGCAGTGTTCTGTCGATCGGCGGCGCCGAGCCTCGCCCTGAATGTTACCTAGAGTATCCTTGAGCGCCACTGCTCTGGCCCTGCACCACTCAGTTACCTCGAAACTGGCTCGGTGATTGCCGAACGTCACTGTGGCTTTAGCGAGAGGTCGTTGGCAACGGGTTCCTCGGTCCGGCAATTGCCACGTGAATGGCATCGAGGCCTTCCAGAAAATTGCGCCCATAGCTCGCCAACTAATGGGGTGTGGACGACTGCCGCCTCCATGACGGACCCCCTGGGTCGGGCCGAACGCGCGTGCGCGAGCCACTATGGCACTTGCAGTGGAGCCAGTATGATGCCAATATGGCTCCCATGGACCTCAGGTCGTACGTCGAGACTCTTCGGCATGAGCTGGCGGTAGCCGCCGAGGCCTGTGGCGACGAGGCGCGCGCGCTGGCCGAGCGGCTCACCGCGCCGCTCGAGTCGGCGGCCCGGCTTGTCCTGCTCGAGGCGCTGTCGGCTGCTGCGGACGAGATCACCCGCGACCTGGCGCCGGGCTCGGTCGACGTCCGCCTGCGGGGACGTGACCCCAGCTTCGTCGTGACACCACCGCCGAGCGACGAGCTGTTCGAGGGCGCCGCCGACGTCGGATCCGAGCCTGCACATCACGCCGCAGCAGCTGCCGGGACGTCGCCTCCGTCGGCGACGGAGGCCGAGGACGGCGGTACCTCGCGGATCAACCTGCGCCTGCCCGACTCCCTCAAGCTCCGCGTCGAGGAAGCCGCCGCCCGGGAGCGGCTGTCGGTGAACGCCTGGCTCGTGCGGGCGACCGAGGCCGCGTTGGAGCCCCACGACAGCGACCGCACCTCCCGGGAGCGCAGCCCACGCGGTGGGCAGCGCTACACCGGCTGGGTGCGCTAGTCGCCGACCACGGACCCAGGAGGTCACGCGATGCCAGCTTTCGACACCCCCGAGCCGATCTCGGTCGAGGTCGCTCCGATCGTCGGTGACGTTCGGGTCATCGCGAGCGACCGCGCCGACACCGTCGTCGAGGTGCGCCCGAGCGACCCCGCCAGCGAGATCGACGTGACGGCCGCGGAACAGACCCGCGTCGAGCTCTCCCACGGCAGGCTTGTGGTCAAGGCGCCGAAACGAAAGCACTACAGCCTCTTCGGTACCGGCGGGTCGATCGAGGTGTCGATCGAGCTGCCGACGGGCTCGCATGTGCAGGGTGACGCGGCGATGGCGGACTTTCGGGGCGAGGGTCGGCTCGGCGAATGCCGGATCAAGTCCTCCACCGGCCACATCTGGCTCGACCGCACCGGCCCGCTGCACCTCAGCACGACCGGCGGGGACGTCACGGTGGATCATGCCGATGGCGACAGCCACGTCACCGGATCCGGCGAGATACGTCTCCGCGAGGTCGCCGGCACGGCAGAGATCAAGAACCTCAACGGCAACAGCTGGGTCGGCGAGGTCACCGGTGACCTGCGGTGCAGCGCCCCGCCAACGGGGATATCGCCGTGGACCGGGCGCACGCCGGGGTCCGCGCCACGACCGCCAGTGGCAGCATCCGGGTCGGCGAGGCCGTGCGCGGCTCGATCGCGCTCGATACCGCAGTCGGCCAGCTCGAGATCGGCATCCGGACGGGCACCGCGGCCCTGCTCGACGTCCGCTCCGGGTTCGGCCACATACGCAACTCCCTGGACGCGTCCGACGGACCGAAGCCGTCCGACGAGACGGTCGAGGTGCGGGCCCGCAGCTCCTACGGCGACATCGTCATCCGCCGCTCCTGAGCCGACTCGCCTATCCACGGAACGAGGGGAATCCAATGCCCGCATCTTCACCGGCAATCGCAGCCACCGGGCTGCGCAAGTCCTTCGGAGACAAGGTCGTGCTCGACCGTATCGACCTGCGCGTTGACGAGGGAACGATCTTCGCCTTGCTCGGCCCCAACGGCGCCGGCAAGACCACCGCGGTGCACATCCTGTCCACCTATCTCGGTGCCGACGCCGGCGAGGTGTACGTCGACGGCCACGACGTGGGCCGTGAGCCAGACGCCGTGCGCGCCGCGATCGGCGTCACCGGCCAGTTCTCGGCGGTCGACAAGCTCCTGACCGGCGAGGAGAACCTGATCCTGATGGCGGACCTGCACCATCTGGGCAAGCGTGCAGGCCGTCGTCGAGCAGCGGAGCTACTCGAACGGTTCGACCTGGTCGAGGCGGCCGGCAAGCCCCTCGCGGCGTACTCCGGGGGCATGCGACGCAGGCTGGACCTGGCGATGACCCTCGTCGGCAGTCCGCGCATCATCTTCCTCGACGAGCCGACCACCGGCCTAGACCCGCGCAGCCGGCGGACCATGTGGCAGATCATCCGTGACCTCGCCGCCGGCGGGGTGACGATCTTCCTCACCACCCAGTACCTGGAAGAGGCCGACCACCTCGCCGATCGAATCGCCGTTCTCGACCACGGGAAGCTGGTCGCCGAAGGCACCGCTGCCGAGCTCAAGCGCCTCATCCCTGGCGGTCACATCCGCCTGCAGTTCGCCGGGGCTGCCGGACTCGAAACGGCCGCCCGCGCCCTCGCCGAGGCGCGGCGCGACGACGACGCGCTCACGCTGCATGTCCCCAGCGACGGCGGCGTCCGATCGTTGCGAGCGCTGCTCGACCAGCTCGACCACGCGTCCGTCGAGGTGGAGGCGCTGACCGTGCACACCCCAGACCTCGACGACGTGTTCTTCGCGCTCACCGGACACCCCACCACTGAGAAGGCGGCGACAACATGAGCACCGTTTCCTACGCCGTGAGCGACGCGGCCACCATGCTGCGCCGCGACTTCCGGCACCTTCAGCGCTATCCCGTCATGACCATCAACACCGTGGGCCTTCCGACGTTCATGCTGCTGCTGTTCGTGTACGTGTTCGGCGGCGCGATGAGCGCAGCCCTCGGGGCGGCGGGTGGCGGCACGTCCTACATCAACTATCTGGTGCCCGGACTCCTGCTGATGGCGGTGGGCAGCGGATGTGCCTCGACCGCCGTGGGCGTCAACTCCGACATGACCGAGGGCATCATCGCCCGGTTCCGGACCATGGCGATATCGCGAGCCTCGGTGCTGACTGGACATGTCGTCGGAAGCGTCATCCGGACGACGTCAGCATCTTCATCGTCCTCGGTGTCGCGCTGCTGATCGGTTTCCGGCCGACCGCAGGCCCCGTCGAATGGCTCGCGTCGATCGGCGTCCTCGCGATCTACGTCCTCGCCTTCACCTGGCTCGCTGTCGCTCTCGGGATGGTAGCCAAGAGCCCAGAGGGGGCGAACGGCTCCACGCTCCTGTTCCAGTTCGGGCCGTTCTTCAGCAGCGCCTTCGTCAGCCCGGAGTCGATGCCGGCTGGGATGCGCTGGTTCGCCGAGCACATGCCGTTCACGCCGATGATCGACACGTTGCGGGGGCTGCTGCTGGGTACGCCGATCGGCAACAGCGCCGTCATCGCCGCCGCTTGGTGCGTCGTGATCGCTGTCGGTGGCTACCTGTGGGCGCGAGCGGCCTACAACCGCGATCCCGCCCGGCTTGGGCTGTAGCCGGAGGCGCTAGGGCTGGGGCGGCGTCGCCTGGCGTGGCAGGTCCTCCGGACCGCGCCGACGGCTGGGCGGCGTCGCGGCCGTCGGCGCGTCGCCGTTGCACGGCATCGGCAGCTGCCCTGGCTCGTCGCGGTGCGGCCGGCGCCAATGGGCAACCACCCAGCTCCGGCCGCGCATGTAGCCGCGTACGAGCGACATGGCGGACACCTCCGTGTCCGAGTGAACCACGGCACCCTGACACTTGCCCGAGGTCAGGGGCGTGCAGCGGGCTCACCTTGGTACGACGGCGACCGCCTCGATCTCGACGAGAGCTCCCGGAACGGCCAGTCGGGCGACGACGGCTACGGTGATCGCCGGTGGATCAGGCCGCTGCCTCCACACCTCGCCGAAGGCCTGGAAGCCCTCGGCGACGGGGTGCTCGTCGACGACCAGGATCGTCCACTTGACGACGTCCTCGATCGCGGCACCTGCCGAGCTCAGGCAGGGATCTGCGCCGCCGAGGACTGTGGCCTGCTGTTCGTGGACGCCTCCCACCCGGTCAGCGGCGGTGGTGCTCGATGGAGCGCTGCGGCAACCTCGCCAAGGTCCGCGGCCACCGCGCCAGGGCGACCTGACGGGCTTACGGATTGGCGCGCTGCCTCCCATCGGCGAATATGGACGCCAGGAGGCGCCGATGTCCGATGTCGACCTGTCGTTCGAGCCGCTGACCATCGCCCGCCGGGTCGTACGGCGGCACACGCCATGACCAGCCCGGACGGGCTGGACCTGCCCGCGCTGCAGAAGTTCTTCGACGCCGAGGTGCCGGGCACCGGCGAGCTGAGCGCGGAGCTGATGCAGGGCGGCCGGTCCAACCTCACCTACCGGCTCACCGATGGCCGCTCCACGTGGGTGCTCCGGCGGCCGCCGCTGGGTGGCCTGACCCCGTCGGCGCACGACATGGCAAGGGAGTACCGCGTGGTCGCGGCGCTGTCGGGCACGCCGATCCCGGTGGCGCGCGCCGTGGCCCTGTGTGAGGACACGTCGGTGCTCGGTGTCCCGTTCGCCGTCGTGGACTACGTCGCTGGCCGAGTCATCCGGGCCCGCGACGAGCTGCATGCGCTACCGGAGGAGGAGATCACCCGGTGCGGACACGGGCTGATCGACGTGCTCGCGGCGTTGCACGCCGTCGACCCGGAGGCGGTCGGCCTCGGTGGGTTCGGCAGGCCGCAGGGCTACCTCGGTCGCCAGGTGCGGCGCTGGTACGACCAGTGGACCCGCGTCGCCACCCGGGAGCTTGCCGACCTGGAGCAGCTGCACGCCCTGCTGACGGATGCCTGCCCGGCGGAAGCCGGCGCGTCGATCGTGCACGGGGACTTCCGGATCGACAACGCGATCCTCGACCCCGACGACGCCGGCACGGTGCGCGCCATCGTGGACTGGGAGATGTCGACGCTCGGCGACCCGCTGGCCGACCTCGGCCTGCACCTGGCCTACTCCGATGCCGCGTTCGACCCGATCCTCGGCGGGTTCGCCGCGGCGACCAGCCCGCTGCTGCCGGATCGCGACGACGTCCTGCAGCGCTACGCCACGGCCTCGGGCCGGGACCTACCGAACATCGCCTTCTACATCGCGCTGGGTTACTTCAAGGTCGCGGTGATCGCCGAGGGGATCCACGCCCGGTACGCGCAGGGGATGACCCGCGGGACCGGGTTCGACAACATCGGCGCCGCCGTCCCGCCACTGGCCGCCGCAGGGCTGGCGGCCCTCGACCGAGCGTGACCGGGTCGCCGTGCCGCCGGTGAGTGGTGCGTCACGCTGACCCGGCGCCGAGCACACGCTGGATGGCCGCAGCAAGATCATCAGCCGATCGCTCGTCGAGGCCGTTGGCCACGCGGATGCGCTTGCCCTGAACTCGACGCGCACCCCGGCGAACGTGCCGTCCACGTGGAGCGATCGACCTCGACCCCGGCGCCGCGCAACCTCAGCACCAGGTGCCACAGACCGAACGCGCCGAACGCCACGATGAACGGCCCGAGGATCCACACCGCGACGCTCGACGGATTGCGGACGATGCCGACCAGGCCCGCCGTACCGACCACAAGGCAGCAGAAGGCGACCAGGTCGTCCCAGTCACCGAACTTCGGGCGCAGCTCGACGACCGCACCCCGACTACGGATGACGAACCGACCAACCGCGATCTGCGCCTCCTCGCCCGAGCGGTTAACCACGATGTCCCATCGCGGCCCGGCGGCCGTCAGCCGAGGGTGAAGGGGTCGCGGGTGCCGCCGGTGAGCTCCACCCAAACCGACTTGTTCTCGGTGTACTCGTTCACGGCGTCGATGCCGTTCTCCCGGCCCAGCCCGCTGGCGCCGAAGCCACCGAACGGCACGCTCGGAGCCACCACCCGGTAGGCGTTGATCCACACCGTGCCGGCCCGCAGCTTCGCCGCGACCCGGTGCGCGCGGTGCACGTCCTTGGTCCACACCGCCCCGGCCAGCCCGTACGGGGTGTCGTTGGCGAGCTTGAGCGCCTCGGCCTCGTCGGTGAACGTGTACGCGGAGAGGACAGGGCCGAACACCTCCTCCCGGACGACGGTCGACTCCGGGGTGACCCCGGTCAGCACCGTCGGCCGGACGAAGTACCCGCCGAGGCCCTCGTCGGCTGCCCCGCCGTAGGCGACGGTCGCGCCCTCCTGCTGCGCCGTGCGCAGGTAACCGAGCACCTTCTCGTACTGCTGGGCGTTCGCGACCGGCCCCATCTCCGTCGCCGGGTCGTTCGGGTCGCCGAGCTTGATCCGCCCCGCCCGCTCGGCCACCAGCCGCACCAGCTCGTCGTGGACCTCGGCGTGCACGATCAGCCGGCTGCCAGCCATGCACGTCTGCCCGGTCGCGGCGAACACGCCGGCGACGATCCCGTTGGCGGCCGCCGCAAGGTCGGCGTCGGGGAACACGATCTGCGGCGACTTCCCGCCGAGCTCGAGGGTGACCTTGTTGATGTTCTCCGCGGCCGCCTTGGCGACGGCTCGCCCGGTGGCCGTCGACCCGGTGAACGCCACCTTGTCTACGCCTGGGTGCGAGGCCAGCGCCGCCCCGGTCTCCCGGGACAGCCCGGTAACGACGTTGATCACGCCGGGCGGGAAGCGGGCGAGGTCGGCGAGCTCGGCGAACCCCAGCGTCGAGGCAGGGGAGTGCTCCGACGGCTTGACCACGACCGTGCAGCCGGCCGCCAGCGCGGGCGCGAGCTTCCAGGTCATCAGCAGCAGCGGGGAGTTCCACGGCGTGATCGCCGCGACGACGCCGACCGGCTCACGGCGGGTGTAGACCAGGTAGTTCGGGTTCGGCGCCGGGATCTGGCGGCCTTCCAGCTTGTCGGCCAGCCCCGCGTAGTAGTGGTACCAGCCGCCGAGCCCGTTGAGCTGCCCGATCATCTCCCGGTACAGCTTCCCGGAGTCGTTCACCTCCAGCGTGGCAAGCCGCTGCGCGTTCTCGCTGATCAGGTCACCGAGCCGGTGCATCAGAGCCGCCCTGGCGAAGCCCGTGAGCGCCCCCCACTCGCCCTCCAGCGCCGCCCGCGCCGCCGCGACCGCGGCATCGACGTCCTCCGGCCCCGCGTCGGGCACCACGGCCCAGGGCCGGCCGGTGTACGGGTTCTGGGTTTCGAACGTCTTACCCGAGATCGCGTCGATGGCCTTGCCGCCGATCGTCATCCGGAACTGCTCGAGTGCTGCCATCACGACTCCAGTGCGCCGCCGTAGAGCATGACGTCACGACTGTCCAACATAGGCCGGATGCGGTCCCGCGCGATCTCAAGAAAATGCACGGACTCGACATGCGCGTCGAACGCCGCCCTGTCGCGGTACTGCTCGAACAGCACGAACTCGCGGGGGTCCTCGCTGGCCCGGTGGGCCGTGAACGCCTCGCAGCCGGGCTCGGCCTGCACCAGCGGCGCGTACTCGGCGAGGAGTTGGGCGACGGTGTCGTCGTTGCCCTCCTGCGCGCGGTAGTGGGCGACGACGACAACGCTCTGCTCGCTCATGCTGACCTCCAAGGGTCGGAATCCCGAAGGCGCCCGCTGCGCTCACTCGTCAACGGTTGCGGGGTCGTAGCCGAGCAGCTCGGTCAGGACCTCCCGGGTGTGCTCGCCACGGGCGGGCCGTTGCGCGGTGCGGGCATGCCCGGCGCGTCGACGCCAGCCGGCGGCGCGGGACGACGCTTCTGCAGCTCGATGAGCCAGTCGGTGCCGAACACCATCGCCTCCAGCACGACGATCAGCCCAGCGGCCGCGAGGGCGCCGAAAGCCAGCCAGAGGCTCTCGGCCAACACGCACAGCACGGCGACGACGACGAGGGCGACCACCGGGAACCAGGCCACGGGATCGACCCGATGCACCCACCCCGGCAGCCGCAGCTTCTCAGCCAGGGTTCTCATAGGTGGTGTATCGCCTGGTCACCGCGGTTTGTTAGTCACGGGCCGGGCAGGGGCTGACGTGAGTGACCAGAATGGGCCGGCGGTCGGTCGGCGGTCGCCGTCGCGAGAGGGAACCTGAGCATGAGCGATGCTGCAGCTGTGACAGAGATGCGCCTCATCGTCACCGCACGCGACTACGACGCGGCGCTGCGGTTCTATCGCGACGCGCTGGGCCTACGTGAGCACTCGGAGTTCGTCTCCGACGGCGGGGGCCACGTCACCATCCTCGAGGCCGGACGGGCCACGCTCGAGATCACCGACGAGCGCAACGCCCAGTTCGTCGACGACGTGGAGGTCGGCCGCCGGGTCGGGGGGCACCTCCGGGTGGCGTTCGAGGTGCCCGACGCGGCGGCGGCAACCCGCAAGCTGGTCGAGGCCGGCGCCGACCTGGTCGCCGAGCCGACCGAGACGCCGTGGGGTTCCCTCAACTCCAGGTTGGAGGCGCCGGCCGGCCTGCAGCTGACGCTGTTCGGCCCTGGCCCGGCTTAGCCAGCCCCGGCGCGATGAGACGAATCGACGTCGCGGAGCGTCGGGCCCGGCTCGGGTCCCGCCACCGCCTTGCTCCCCAGCGCAAGGCCGACGACCCGATCGAGGTCGCGCGTTCGATGGTCGCGCTGCACAGCACGGACGCCGCGACGGTCTACCTGGCGGCGCTGGCGCGGATGCGGTCCGC
>Ga0136613_10001703_pt1 | contig 11433 bp, 15 predicted proteins | sample AntDrymUQ2722106_2_FD_106649 | JGI IMG/M metagenome (GOLD analysis project Ga0136613, IMG submission 106649) | Polar desert sand microbial communities from Dry Valleys, Antarctica - metaG UQ272 (21.06) | ecosystem: Environmental > Terrestrial > Soil > Desert | place: Antarctica: Dry Valley... | reverse complement strand
GACGGCGCGAAGCAGTCGATGCACTCTTCGGGATCGATGATCAGGATCCGCTCGAACTCGTGGATGCAGTCGACCGGACAGACGTCGACACAGGACTTGTCCTTTATGTCGATGCAGGGCTCGGCGATGATGTACGTCACGAAGCCGAGTCTAGCCCCACCCCCGTGAGCTCCGCGACGAGCTCGGGAGCCCGCTCGACGAGAGCCGACTTCACGATCACCTGGTCGAAGCCGGCGGTGTGCGCCCGCTGCAGGCCGGAGCGATCGGTGTGGTTCGTGAACCCCATGATGGGCACGTCGGGCCACGCTTCGACGACCTCCTCCGGGTCGACGCGCGCGATGTCGGCAATGACGAGATCCGGCGGGTCGACGCTGTCGGTGGTAACGAAGCGGTGGTCCGGCAGGAGCCCTTCGAGCTTGCTCCGGAAGAAGAGGTCGACCCCCGCCAGCAGGATCGTCGGCACGGGCCGACACTAGCACCCGACGGGCGGATAATCGTCGGATGGCACTCGAGCGCGGTCTAGAGCTGATTCGAGCCGGTGAGTACTTCGAGGCCCACGAGGAGCTCGAGGACGAGTGGCGCGACGCCCCCGCCGCGGAGCGCGACTTCCTGCAGGGACTCGTGCACATCGCAGTCGCCTGGCTCCATGCCGGCCGGGGCAACCGGCCCGGATGCGAGCGCCAGCTCGAGAAGGCCGCCCGACGGCTCGACGCGTACCGGCCCTCCCATCGCGGAGTCGACGTAGACGCGCTCCTAGCTCAAGTAGGCGAGGCCCTCGTCGTTGCGTCCGACGGAGACCTCAGCCTGGGCTCGGTGAAGATCTGAGATCAGAAGGCCGGCTCGAGGCCGAGCCATTCCAGGAAGCGGTTCAGGTACACCCGCAACACGTAGAAGCGCTCGAAGAAGAGGAGCAGCCCGAGCGCGACCATGACGGCGCCCCCCACGACCTGGATGGCGCGATAGTGGTCGCGGATCCAGCGGAACGCGCCCATGGCGCGCGAGAAGACCGCGCCTGCCAGCACGAACGGCACCGCGAGCCCCAGCGAGTAAACCGCCAGCAGGAGCGCGCCCTCGAGCACCGTGTCCGACGAGCCCGCGAGCACGAGAGTGGCCGCGAGCACCGGGCCGATGCACGGCGCCGCGCACACGGCGAACGCGCCTCCGAGCAAGAAGCGCGAGCCGCGGCTGCGCGCACCCTGAAGCAACCGCGCCCCGAGCAGCCGCTCGGGCCAGGGCAGGAGCCCCATGAAGGCGAAGCCGAAGACGACCAGCACGAAGCCGGCGACCCTCTCGAGCAGGAACTGATCGGAGAGAAGACGGCCCCCGACGAGCGCGGCCCCGACCCCGAGCAGCACGAAGACCGCGGTGAAGCCGAGGACGAAGGGAATGCTGGCTGCGACGACGCGCTTCGCGTTTCCCGGCTGCCCGAGCTTGTCGGCGTCGACAGCGGACACCGCCGAGAGGTACCCCGGCACGAGCGGCAGCACGCAGGGAGCCAGGAACGACACGAATCCGGCCAGAAACGCGACGGGAATCGCGGAAAGGCTCACGAGTGAAGCACTTAGCCCTCGAACCGGGCGAGCTCCTCGTCGACCCGGCGCTCGAGCTCGGGATCGAGCGGCGTTCCCGGATCCGGCGGCGCACGCGTGCGGCTCCACGCGCGCACGAGCAGGCCGACGGTGATCAAACCGGCGACGAGCGCGACGAGCGGAAGCAGCCACGCAAGCAGCCCAAACCCGCTCTTCGGCGGTGTGGCGAGGACGCCCGGTCCGAACTCGGCTACGAGCGAATCCTTGATCTCCTTCTCCGTGCCCCCCGCGGCGATCCGCTCTCGGATGAAGAGCTTCATGCGCCGCGCGACCGGCGCATTCGACTGGTCGAGCGTCGCCTGGCAGACGGGGCAGACGATCTCGGCCTCGAGATCGGCAGCGTTCGGCGGCTGCGCCGCCCAGGTCCCCGGCGCGGTGCCAAGCGAGCAGCCGACGACGATGACGGTTAGGAGGGTTCTCACGATGCGAGCGCGCGATCGACGGCGGCGCGCAGGCGCACCCGGTCTTCGTCGGCGTTGACGGCGCCGACGAATGCCTCGATGACCCTTCCCTCGCGATCGAGGACGAACGTCTCGGGAAACCCGGTCACCCCGTAGCGCGCGAGCGTCTTTCCCGGGCCGTCATAGACGATGGGAAACGTCAGGTCGAATCTGCGCATGAATCTGCGTGCATCCTTCCGAAAGTCCTTCGCATCCAGCCCGACGACGACGAGGCCGCGCTTGCGGTCCTTCCGCCAGACCTGCTCGAGGAAAGGCGCCTCCTCCTTGCACGGGATGCACCATGACGCCCAGAAGTTGAGCACGACCCCCTGCCCGCGCAACGACGAGAGCGTGAGCTCTCCCTCGCGATCGAGTCGTTCGAGCGTGAAATCCGGCGCCTCCGGACGCTCGCCGCGGGCAGCAGCTGCCGCGAGGTCACCGCCGTCTTCCACCACGAGCGACCAGACGAGAAGCAGGAAGAGGAGCGCGACGAGGCCGACGGCTACGCCCTGTGCGACGAGCCTCGCCCGGTGCGCCACAAATCAACCCTACTTCGGGACGATGAAGACTTGCGTGCCGACCTCCATGCGCTGGAACAGCCACTCCGCGTCGGAGATTCGCATCCGGATACAGCCGTGCGAGGCCGAGTAGCCGATCGAGGCCGCGTCCGGCGTGCCGTGGATGCCGACATAGGCCGCCGAGATCCCCATCCAGCGCGTTCCGAGGGGATTGCCTGGGCCCGGCGGGACTGGATCCGAGTCCGCAGCCCAGTCCGAGGGCGGCGGGTACCACCACGGGTTGCGCTGCAGCGTGACGATCTCGAAGTTGCCGAGCGGTGTCGGGTAGGCAGGCAGTCCCGTGGCAACGCCGAACGTTCGCACGAGCTTCGCGCCGGCGTAGAAGCGCAGCTTGTTGGAGCTGCGCAGGATGACCACCGCCGGGCCGAGCGCATTCGCGGCCACCCGCGGCTTCAACACCGCGAAGGAGAGTCGGATCGGAGGTCGGGCATTGGTCTTCAGCGCGACCCGGATTGCCCGAGACACGTCGACGCGCTCGAGACGGCGTCCGTCCGCTGTTCGGGTCGCCCGGACGGTAGCCCCACGGAGGACGAGCTCGGCGCTCACGGGCATACGGTCGAGTTCGCGTCCCAGGCTCTCGACGTACCCGCGGATGCGGTCTCGCGAGACCCAGACGTGCAACGGAACGGAGGCCCCGGGTCTCGAGAAGCGGGCGCGACTCACGGACTTGGTGACCGCGGGCTTCGCTCCCAGAGCCTCCGGAGCGACCCGCACTTTCCGGGAAGGCGTGACAACGAGCACGAGCGGCCGAGCAAACCTCTTCCTCACGAGCTCCGCAGCCTGGTACGGCAGCAGCCCTCCCACGTCGACAGCCCCGATCGTGACGCCCCCGGGGATTCCGAGCTGCCGCGGTGGCGAAGTGGGCGCCGTCGGCGGCGAAGGCGCGGGTGGAGGAACGATCGTGGGCGGAGGCTCCGTCGTCGTCGTCGTGGTGGTGGTCGTCTGCGTCGGACCCGAATCCGCGCCGGCGGCGAGCGCGAACGCGGCCGAGAAGCCGACGAGAGCAGAGGCAGTGAGAAGCCCCGCCACTATCGCGCGAACGGCGAACTTCATGTCTTCAGTGTAGATACGAATCTCGACGGATCGTTCGTCACGACGGCGTCAACGCCTGCCGCCGTCAGTCGAAAGAGCTCCTCCGGATCGTCGACCGTCCAGGCGACCACCGGCGCGCCTTTCGCATGCGCCCGCCCAACCGCCGCGGGGGTCACCAGCTCGTGATGGAGGACGAGTGTCGAGGCGCGCGCCCGGGTGAGCAGGACAGAAACGAGAGCAGGAGCGAGAAGACGGAGCCCTCGCAAGCTACCGGTGACCACGGGGCGAAACCCGGGCCTCTCGTTGATCCCCAGCCGATCCCGAGGGAACGAGGCCCCGATGCGCACACGTGGCTCCAGTCTCGAAAGGCGACGTAACGCGCCGAGATGGAAGGAGCTCACGAGGGTTCGCTCCACGAGGCCGAACCGCTCGAGCGCTGCCGCGACATCGTCGAGGGCGCCGGTCGACTTGAGGTCGACGTGAACGCCGATGTCTCGTGCTTCCTCCGCGAAGAAGGCGAGCGTCTCGTCGAGCGAGGGAAGCTCCGGGCAGATCTCTCGAAGCTCGCGGAAGCTCAGCGCGCCGATCGATCCCGATACGGCGCCGTGACTCATCTCCAGGAGATCGTCCGAATGCGCGACGACCAGCTCTCCGGTACGCAGCGTGACGACGTCGAACTCGATGAGATCGACGCCGGCCGCGAGCGCGGCGCGAAAGGAGGGAAGGGTGTTCTCGGGCGCGAGCGCGGGCGCACCTCGATGCCCGATCACGAGCGGCCGACCGTCACGTCGCTCGAGCGAGATCAAGGAGCAGATGGCCGCGTCGGCAGATAGTCCTCGTCGAGGCGGCCACCTTCGGCCGCGTACCTGACGATCATCCGGTCCGTGATCCACTCGACGGGCGCGCGATCGTCCGTCCACGGGCGACCGGATGGCTCGAGCACGCGAACGTCACGCGCGAGCAGCTCTCGCAGAGACGCCAGAGCAGCGGGGCCGTTCGCCAGCCTGCGCTCGAGCTCCTGTGCCGGAAGCGGTTGCGTCAGCCCCAGCACGATCGTGTTGAAGCGGAGAGCCGGCCACTCGAGCACTTGCGACAGCTCCGCTGTGACGGTCCGACCGATCCCGTTCACGAGCCGTCTGTCGCCGGGCACGGCTGCGACGTTCAGCGCGACGATGCCGCCCGGGGTCAGCCTCTCCCGAACGAGACGGAAGAACTCGCGGGTCGCGAGGTAGAACGGCACATACGGCTGGCGATACGCGTCGACGACGATGAGGTCGTAGCGGCGCTCGGTACGGCGCAGGAAGGGACGGGCATCCGCATCGTGCACGGTCAGGCGCGGGTTGTCCTCGAGCCCGAAGAAGCGACGGCCGACGCGGCTGACAGCCGGATCGAGCTCGACGCCGTCGATCTCCGCCTCCGGGTAGTAGACGCCGAGCGCCCGGGCCGTCGTCCCGGCGGCGTTGCCGAGGATCGCGACCCGTTCGAGCGGGCGCCCGAGCAAGGGAGGTAGGGCCAGGAAGGCGTCCCACACACCGCCCGTCAGAACATTCCCACCGGGTTGCCACACCGAGTGCACGGCCACGCCCTCGTTCAGATGGAGTACCCGTCGGCCGTCGGAGCGCTCGACGACCTGGATGTACTGGTGGTAGGAGGTCTCCTCGTGCAGGAGCCCTTGCTCAGCCTTGACGGCGCCGGGCGGGACGACGACGAGTGCTGCGAGCACGGCCGCCACGACGAGGTAGCGCACCCCGAGCAGGAAGCACGCAGAGGCCGCCAGCAGCGCGGCGATGACGAGGAACGTCCGCTGGGTGCCGATTGCCGGGATGAGGATCAGCGCCGGTAGGAAGGTTCCGAACAGCGACCCCGCGGTCGAGAGCGCGTAGAGGCGACCCGCGACCGCGCCCGCAGTCTCGATGCCGGTCACGGCAAGCCGGATCGCGAACGGCGACACCATGCCGAGAAGCACGACCGGCGGTGCGAAGAGCAACAGCACCGCGATGAAGCTCCCGATCACCGCGCCCGCCGAGGCGTCGTCCAACCCCTCGACGGTGAGATCGAGAAACGGCTCCGCGACGAAGGGGATGGCAGCCACTGAGATCGCCGAGATCAAGACGATCGCGCCCAGGAGCGTGGTTCTCGGCCGCCGGTCCGCCACCCGCCCGCCGAGCCAGTACCCGAGGGCGAGAGCAGCGAGGACGATGCCGATCAGATTGGCCCACACGACGGTCGAGGATCCGAAGTACGGCGCGAGCAAACGGGACGCCGTGATCTCCGTCGCAAGCGCGCCGATCCCCGCTCCGAATACGAGCGCCCCGAGCGCGAGGCCCCCCGGTCTCGCGTTCACTGCCTCCGATGTCACGCTCCTACAACCCGAAGACCCGCTCGATCTCGCCGAGCGTTCGCGCTGCGAGCAACACCGCAGCGGCGAGGGCGAGCGCAAGAACGAGCCAGAACCGGAACCCCGCCCAGCGCTTCTCGCGATGCCACCGTTGACGGGCTGCGCGGCGAGCGCGGTGGAACCGGTACGCACGCTCGACAGCGTCGGGATCGAGCGGTGGCTCCTCTTCCTCCGGAGAAGTCCTGGTCTCGACCTTGGCCACGGACGAAGTGTAGAAACTCCACGCGCAGCCGTTGTCTTTGTCCGGCCGGCGCGCAGGTCATATTCTTCCTCTCATGGAAGGCTCTGAGGTTCGGCGCGGGCGAGGTCGGATGCCGTTCACCGACGCCACCACCATGCCCGGGCTGGGCGGTCGGCTCACGCTCGTCTTCGGTCTCCTGCTCGCGGTTTCAGCGCTGACGGGCTGGTACACGGGCGAGGGCGAGGGAACTACCGTGTCCGTCATCGGCTGGCACACGGGGACGATCGGGAAAGTCGTCCTCTTCCTCGGCATCCTGGCCGCGCTCCTGATCTGCCTTCGCGAGTTCGGAGTCGACCTGCCCGATGCGGTGCCCGAGAGCCTCGTGGCGATCGGCGTCGGCTCCATCGCGACCATTCTCGTGCTCGTCAGGCTGATCTCGATCCCGGACACGTTCTTCTTCGCGAGCCGAGGGATCGGAATCTGGGTGAGCCTGGTCTGCGCCGTCGGAATAATCGTCGCGGGCCTGCTGGAAGCCTCGGAAGACTTGTAGGCCGCAAGGCTGCCCTGACCGGACGGGTCAGGGCGAGGTAACCGTCACGGTCACCGTCCGCGCAGGGGGCTCCTGCGGGAGTGGAGTGAGCGTGCGCACGTTGGTCACCACACCCCCCGGCTCGACTTGCTCGTCGAGGGTGCGCGCGAACGCGACCCCAACGAGAAACGCGAGCACGAGCAGGAGCACCGCGAGGAGGAGGCGGGCGACGTAACGGCGGCGGCGCGGTCTGACTCGGGTGCCTCGATTGTGTCGTTCGAGCACGGTCTTTAGATGCCTACGGCTCGTAGTCGAGAGCGCCGCGGGAGTAGAGGAAGAACGCGGCGCTCTCCACGATCGACAAGGTTCCCAGCCAGGTGCGCGCGGCGGCGCGTTCGGCGACGGCCACGCGCGTCCAGGCGTCCGCCTGGCGGTACTCCGTCGCTAGCTCGCGAATCGTGAATGTCGACCCCAGCCGCTTTCGCAAGCCGTCCGTCACCGCTTCGAGCTCGGCGTGAAGCTCTTCCTCCCTGAACGGTTCCCGCGCCACCTCCTGAAACCGTCGGTAGCCGTCCTCCCAGTCGCGTCTGGCGCTCTCGACATAGGCTGTCACGGCGCGGATGCTAGATGCTTGATCGGGAATTCACGGCGGGCCGGATGACGGCCGCGCTTCAATTCCCATCAAGCATCTAGATGGTCGGTCCCGCGACGCCCTCGGAGCAGCAGCGATCCGGAGGCCAGAGGGGATCGACCTCGGCGAGGATCCGCTCGCCGAGCACGTACCCGGGACGGGCAAGGGCGAACGCGGCGTGGGCGTGTAGACACTTGAGACGACTCGGGGTGTGCGAGCCCGCGATCCCGAGTTCGAGCGACTCTCCCTCATCCTTCCCACGGCGTTCCCCCGCAAGCTCACGCCGAACCCGGCGCTGCTCCTCGGTGGCCAGCTCGAGCGAACGGGCGAGCTCGGCTTCCTCCGCCACCGCTTGGCTCCAGCGTTCGACGCCTCCCGCCGCCTCGATGCGGGCGAGCGCGGCCACGAGGTGCGGGCAGGTGAGGTAATACGTCGTTGGGAACGGCTGCCCGCCCGAGTCGTACGGATTCTGCTCGGTTATGGCCGGCAGACCGTAGCGACAGCGGACGACGACGCGGCGCAGCGCGCGTGGCTCTCGGCCGAGCTGACGCGCGACGAGCGCCCGGTCATCCATCACCCCTCACACTACGTTGAACGCGTCTCCATTCAGGGATCCCTTTCACGACGAACAGCTGCTCTCCGGGAAGCACGTATCCGATCCGTCTCGCCTCGCGTTGCGTCGTCTCCACGCTCGTGGAATTGACCAGGCGACGCTCGAGGCCGACCTTCGCGATCCGAAGTCGCTCCACCTCTATCCGGCGTGCTGCGAGATCGTTCCGCGCCTCGAAGTACGACGCGAGCGGCTGGTAGTACAGATAGACGGAAAGACCGACGAGCGCGGTCAGCCAGAGCAGCCGCAAGCGACGACGCGACCTCGGCTTCCGTTTCCCCGCTCGCTTTGTACGACTCTTCGTCGAGACAGTCTCCGCCACGCCGCAAGCTTCCACGCCGGCGCGCCGGCCCCTTCTAGATGCTTGATCGGGAATTCACGGCGGGCCGGTGACGGCCACGACACGGCGCCGGATCGCCACCCTCCCTCGTCGTCCAGGCTCTCCAGCCTGCACGACGAGTGAGTCCGTCGCCCGGCTTGGTCGTGACCGCCCCCCGGCGGCGCGTCAAATCCCGATCAAGCATCTAGGCAGTCAGGCCGTGTCCACCTTGATCACGTTCGTCGAGCCGGGGATATTCACCGCAGTGCCAGCGGTGAGGACGACGCGGTCGCCGGCATCCACGATCCCGGCTTCGCGGGCGGCGTCGATCGACTGACGCCACAGGTCGTCCACGTCGGTCGACTCGGGGATCTCGAGTGGCGTCACGCCCCACTCGATCGCCATGTGCTGAAGCGAGGTCACGACGTGGGTCAGGGCGACGACGGGCCTGCGCGGGCGTAGCCGTGCAACGGCCGACGCCGTCCTTCCCGTGAATGTGGGCACGAGGATTGCCTTCGCACCGAGTGCCTCCGCGAGATCGCAGGCCGCATTCGACATCGCCCGGCCGACGGTCGGGGCTTCGGCGGCCCCGGGCAACTGGTGGCGGTAACCGAGGCTGGGCTCGACCGCGAGGGCGATCACGGCCATCGTCTCCACCGCCTCCACCGGGTACTCGCCGATCGCGGTCTCTGCGGAGAGCATCACTGCCGAGGTTCCGTCGAGAATCGCGTTCGCAACGTCGGATGCCTCCGCACGGGTCGGCTCCGGGCGATGCACCATCGACTCCAGCATCTGAGTGGCCGTGATCGCCGGCTTTCCGCGCTCGAGCGCGGCGAGGATGATGCGCTTCTGCAGGAGCGGCACATCTGCTGCGCCGACCTCCACGCCGAGGTCGCCACGCGCGATCATCACGGCGTCGGCCTCGTCGAGGATCTCCTCGATCGCCGCGACCGCCTCCTGCAGCTCGATCTTCGCGATCACCCACGCCTGCGACCCGGCCGTCTCGAGCTTCGCCCGGAGCGCAGCGACGTCTGCTCGCGAGCGGACGAACGACTGAGCCACGTAGTCGACCCCGAGCCCGAGCGCGAAGTCGAGATCCTCGAGATCCTTGTCGGTGAGCGAGGGGACCGGCAGAGGCACGCCGGGGACGTTGACGCCTTTGTGCGGCTCGACGATGCCGCCGGTGATGACCCTGCACATGGCACGGTTGCCCTCGACCCGCTCGACCCGGAGCCGCACATGGCCGTCGTCGACGAGCACGTCCTGCTCGGGAGCGAGCACAGAGCCGAGAACAGCTGGCGCGACCGGAAGGTCGTCGGCTCGCGCCGAGCCCTCGTCGGCGACGACGACACTGTCGCCAACTTCGAGCTCGACCGGTTTCGAGAGCTCGCCGATCCGCAGCTTCGGGCCCTGAAGATCCGCGATGAGCGCGAGCGGTCTCCCAAATGCCGTCTGGGCCTCCCGCACGAGCCGCGCGCTCGTCCCGTGATCCTCGTGCGCGCCGTGCGAGAAGTTGAGACGAGCGCCGTCCATTCCAGCCTCGATCAGCCGCGAGATTGCCTGCTCGCCGGACGACGCGGGTCCGATCGTGGCGACGATCTTCGTCCTTCGGTCGAAGGCGACCATGGTCTGCGCAGGCTACTTGGCGCGCTGGAAGGCAGACCAGCCTGGATACCCAGCCCGTGAGCCAAGCTGCTCCTCGATCCGGAGCAACTGGTTGTACTTCGCCACGCGATCGGTCCGCGACGGGGCTCCGGTCTTGATCTGGCCTGCGTTCACGGCTACAGCGAGGTCGGCGATCGTCGTGTCCTCCGTCTCGCCCGAGCGATGGGAGATTATGGTCGCGTACCCGGCCGCCTTCGCGACCTCGATCGTCTCCAGCGCCTCGGTCAGCGTCCCGATTTGGTTCACCTTGACGAGGATCGCGTTCCCGACGCTCTCCGCTATGCCTCGCCGTAGGAACTCGTCGTTCGTCACGAAGAGGTCGTCACCGACCAGCTGGACGGCGTGGCCCAGCTTCTCGGTCAGCGTACGCCAGTCATCCCAGGCGTTTTCGTCGAGGCCGTCCTCGACCGAGACGAGCGGGTAGCGCTCCGCGAGCGAAGCGTAGAAGTCGATCATCGCCGCCGGCTCGAGCGTGCGACCCTCGCCCGGGAGCTCGTAGCGCCCGTCACGGAAGATCTCGCTCGCAGCCGGATCGAGCGCGATCCCCACCCGCTCGCGATGACCCGCGCGCTCCGCTGCTTCGAGGATCGCCTCGATCGCCTGCTCGGTCGAGTCCAGGTCGGGCGCGAAGCCGCCCTCGTCCCCCACTCCGGTCGCAAGCCCGCGTTCGTGCAGTACCACCCTTAGGTGGTGGAAGACCTCAGTCCCCATGCGCAGACCCTCCGTGTACGTCTCCGCGCCCGCGGGGACGATCATGAACTCCTGGAGGTCGAGCCGGTTCTGGGCATGGGCTCCGCCGTTGATGACGTTCATGAGCGGAACAGGGAGGGTGCAGGCGCTGTCGCCGCCGAGCCAGCGATAGAGCGGGAGCTCGGCTTCGTCTGCGGCGGCTTTCGCGGCAGCAAGCGAGCAGCCGAGAACGGCGTTCGCGCCCAGCCGGCTCTTACCGCGAGTTCCATCCAGGTCGATGAGGACGCGATCGAGCGCAGGTTGGTCGGCAGCGTCGAGGCCGGACAAGGCCTGCCCCATCTCTCCGTTGACATTGGACACCGCGTTCAGAACGCCTTTGCCGAGGTACGCCGCCGGATCGCCGTCCCTGACCTCCACTGCTTCGTGCTCACCGGTCGATGCGCCGGACGGCACAGCGGCTCGCCCCGACGCTCCCGACGCGAGACAGATTTCGACCTCGACCGTCGGGTTGCCGCGCGAGTCGAGGATCTGACGACCATGCACGTCGACGATCTTGCTCATGACAGCTCCTCCTTCGCCCTTTCGTAATACGCGTCTTGGGCTTCCAGGTCGAGGGCGCGCCACTCGTCGCCCTCGTCACCTGCAAGCTCCGCTGCCCGTTCGACGCGTTCTCGAAAACGGCGCGAAGTCGCCCGCAGCGCCAGCTCCGGATCCACGTTGAGACGACGCGCGAGGTTAACGATCGTGAAGAGCACGTCACCCACTTCGGAG
>Ga0136613_10001698_pt1 | contig 11450 bp, 9 predicted proteins | sample AntDrymUQ2722106_2_FD_106649 | JGI IMG/M metagenome (GOLD analysis project Ga0136613, IMG submission 106649) | Polar desert sand microbial communities from Dry Valleys, Antarctica - metaG UQ272 (21.06) | ecosystem: Environmental > Terrestrial > Soil > Desert | place: Antarctica: Dry Valley... | reverse complement strand
GACGCCGGGGACGCCGGGGACGCCGGGACTACAATCGCGGCATGGACCGCGTCGCGCTGCTGGCGTTGCTCGACGACGTCGCCGGCGGTTCCGTGGATCCACGGGTTGCGATGGCCGTGCTGGCCCGGCCCGCCGAGGATCTCGGCTTCACCCGCGTCGACCATGACCGGCCGGCGCGCACGGGCGAGCCGGAGGTGGTCTTCGGCGAGGGCAAGACGCCCGCGCAGGTCGCCGGGGTGTTCCGGGCACTGCTCGCGGCCGGGACGGCGCCCGTGCTGGCGACCCGCTGCACGCCGGAGCACGCCCGCGCCACCCCGGACGCCGAGTACGACCCGGTCAGCCGGCTGCTGGTCGCCAGGCGCGCCGCGCCCGACCCGTCGGTGGGGACCGTGGTCGTGGCGTCCGCCGGCACGAGCGACGGCCGGATCGTCGCCGAGGCCGTCGGAACGCTGCAGGCGTTCGGTGTCGACTGCGACGTCGTCGCGGACGTCGGTGTCGCCGGCGTTCACCGCGTCCTCGCCGAGCGGGACCGTCTCGCGGCCGCCCGGGCGTGCATCGTCGTCGCGGGCATGGAGGCGGCCCTGCCGGCGATCGTGGCCGGGCTCACCCCGGCGCCGATCGTCGCCGTGCCGACCAGCGTCGGCTACGGCGCCAGCTTCGGCGGCCTTGCGGCGCTGCTCGGCATGCTCACGTCCTGCGCCCCCGGCGTCAGCGTCGTCAACATCGACAACGGGTTCGGCGCGGCGCTCGTCGCCCGGCGCATCCTGCGGGCCGCTGTTCGGTGAAGGTCGGGCACGTCGACCCGTTCTCGGGCGCCAGCGGGGACATGCTGCTCGGAGCGGTGGTCGACGCCGGGGTGGGGCTCGGCGACATCGTCGCGGCGCTGACCGGGCTCGGTCTGGAGGGCTGGGCGCTGACCGCCGAGCCGGCGCTGCGGGGCGGTATCGGAGCCACCCGGGTGCTCGTCGCGACGCACGAGGACGGGGTGGTGCGGACCTGGGCGAACGTGCGGGAGCGCATCGGCGGGGCCGACCTGCCGGCCGTGGTCAAGACCCGCGCGCTGGCGACGTTCCGGCGGCTCGCGGAGGCCGAGGCCCGCATCCACCGGCGCGACGTCGAGCGCGTCCACTTCCACGAGGTCGGCGCCCTCGACGCGATCATCGACGTGGTCGGCGTGTGCGCCGGCCTGCACCTGCTGGGCATCGAGTCGCTGTCCTGCGGGCCGGTCGCGCAGGGCGTCGGCATGGCGCGCAGCGAGCACGGTCTGCTGCCGATCCCGGCGCCCGCCGTGCTGGAGCTGCTCCGGGGCGCGCCGACCTACGCGACGGGCGTCCCCGCCGAGCTGTGCACGCCCACCGGGGCGGCGCTGCTCGCTGAGTGGACGTCGTCCTGGGGTCCCATGCCGGCGCTGGTCGTCGACCGTGTCGGGTACGGCGCGGGCAGCCGTGACCTGGACCGCCCGAACGTCGTCCGACTCGTGGTCGGCGACGCCGCCGACGGGCCCGCGGCCACGCGCGCCCTCGTCCTCGAGACGACGGTCGACGACCTGCCAGGCGAGCTCGTCCCGCCGGTCCTCGACGCTCTGCGCGCCGCGGGCGCCAGCGACGCGTGGGCCCGGACGGTGCTGATGAAGAAGGGCCGGCCGGGCCTCGAGATCACGTGCATCGCCGACCCGGACCGCGGCGAGGCGCTGCGCGGGGTCCTGTTCCGCGAGACGACCACGCTGGGCGTGCGCGGCCACACAGTCGACAAGTGGGCGCTGGAGCGCGAGTTCGTGGAGGTCGACGTGGCCGGCGAGCCGGTGCGCCTGAAGGTCGGCCGGCTCGGTGACCGGATCGTCAACGTGGCGCCGGAGTTCTCCGACTGCGCCGCCGCCGCGGCCGCGACCGGGCTGGCGCTGAAGGAGGTCTTCGCCCGCGCCCGCGCTGCGTGGCGCCCCCGCGGCGACGACCCGGCGCCCGAGCCGGAGACCCCGCCGCCGGCGACCGCCTAGAGCCGCGGTGCATGGCTTGCAGTCCCCCGTGCCGGCAAGTGCCGGTACGCAGCATTCAGAACGCTGGGGGAGACGAGAATGACGACGGGTTCGTCGAGGTCGTCGCCGCCCTCGGGCTCGAGTTGAACGCGGACGTGCACGGGAGGGTCCCCCCAGACCTCCCTCCACCGCGAGATCATGAAGGTCGCGCACGAAGCCCTGGAACTCCGCCACGACCCTGAGGAGGTACGCATGCGCCACTGGGCGACCGATCTCCAGCGGCCGTCCTGGCCCGTCAATTTCACCCGTCGCGGCGTGGGCGGCGGCTAGCGTGTCGATCGCCTCGCGTCGCGACCCCCGCCAGCCTGTGTGGGCGAATGAGGCGACGTACGGCACGCGCCGACGATAGCGGGAGACCATCCCTCGTCCACTGAATCGGCCTGCGCGGGCAGAACGCCCGCGCGAAGGCTGAGGGATTCGAACCCTCTTGCGGAACTGGGCAGGACTCGATTCCGGCGGCTGCCACGGCTCCGACCCCCCGCCGCCGCCCCTTCGGACACCCGCCGTCAGGAGGTGTCGGTCGTCTCCGCCATGCGCTCGATCTCGCTGACCACGCGGTTGAGCTCGTCGGCCATGGGACTCTTGGTGCGCGTGGCGAAGGTGTCGGCCAGGGCCCGGAGGTACCCGAGGACCCGGCGCTCGGCACTGAAGCGCATCCAGACCTGCTCGCCGACCTGGCGGTAGTCGGCCAGAATCTCGCGGGCGTTGGAGAGCTTGTCGGCGAGCGCCACGCGGACGCAGCTGTCGTCGACAGCGGCGAGCGCGGCGACGTACTGGCGCTTGCGGACGTCCCACGGCGGGCGGTCCTTGGCGGGATCGTGGTCGGTGCAGTGCTCCACGATCTCGGTGACCCGCGGCCCGAAGCGGCGGCGGATCTCGTTCAGGACCGGGACGCCGCCCTGGTCCTCGACGGCGTCGTGCAGGAGGGCGGCGATCGTCTCGTCCTCGTCGCCTCCGTCCTCCAGGACGAGGGCCGCGGTGCCGAGCAGGTGCCCGACGTAGGGCACCTCCTTGCCCTTGCGCAGCTGCCGGCGGTGCAGCTGGCTGGCGTAGTGCAACGCCTCGTCGAAACGGTCGCCGAGTATCGGCTCGGACGCCTCCGGCTCACTCATAGGGCCTGCTCCCTTTCGCGTGGGGGGGTGCGGACGGGGCCGAACAGCGGGCCGCCGACCGGTCGCAGGAGAAGGCTTGACCGTGCGGACGGACCGCACATCGACCTGGGGACATCGTATGCCCGCGGTCGCCGGAACGGTAGCCGCGGGCCGGTCGTCAGTGCCGTACCGCGCGATCGCCGGCCTCGCCCTCCTGCGCCGGCTCCGTCCGGACGCGGGCGGCGCGGCGGAGGTAGACGCTCGGCACCCGCTCGGGGTGGGCTGGGTCCACGGGGTAGACGAGCACGGGGACATCGACGGCGGCCACGACGCGTTGGGAGACCAGCCCCCACCGGGGCGGTTCCTGCTGCGCGGTGCGGACCGGCTCGCCGAGCACGACGAGATCGACCGCCTGCTCCCGCACGGTCTCGACGATCGTCGCCGCGACGTGGTCGGAGACCCGGTGCACGACCGTGCAGGCGATGTTGCGCTCGGTCGCCATCTCCTGCACGAGCGTGAGCACGTCGTGCTCGGCGTCCTCCGCCGGCGCGGAGCCCGGCCGGGAGACGTGGACCGCGACGAGGTCGGCCTGCATCGTGCCGACGAGGTCGAGCAGGAACGGCAGCCTGGGGAGGAGGATCTCGACGGTTCCGACCGGCACCAGGACGCGGTCGAAGGTGCGGAACGAGGTGAGCCGGGGAGCGCGCCTCGCCGTCCACCGGTCGCGCCCTTGCCGGACTCCTCGGCGGCGCGCAGGGCGCGGCGGGCGGCGATCGGTCCGCCGAGCTCGAACGCGACGATCGACCCGAGCACGACCGCCGAGACGTCGCCGCCCAGCCAGGGGGCCTGCTCGACGACGAGGGCGACCAGCCCGATCGCCATGCCGGCGTGCGGCAGGAGCGCGAGTCCCACCCGTCCCGCCTCGCCGCTTCGGAGCCCGGGTGCGAGCAGGCCGCCGGCGGCGGCGCCCGCCACCTTCCCGGCCAGTCGGGCCGCGACGTAGGCGGCGCCGACCAGCCCGACCGATGCGAGTTCGTCGACGTGGATGCTCGCGCCGGCGACGACGAAGAACACGAGGTAGATCGGCGCCTCAAGGGTCCGGACGGCGGCGAACAGCCGGTCCGCGAGCCAGGGTGCCGCGTTCGCGACGTACAGCCCGGCGACGAGCGTGCTGACGACGACGGAGCCGTCGGCCGCGACCGCGGCGCCGACCACGCCGGTGAGGACGACCAGCAGGAGCAGGAGCAGCTCGCCGGAGCTCTCACTCGTCCGGGAGAATCTCCGCAGGAGCCAGCCGCCGGCCAGGCCGATCGCGGTCGACAGCACGACGAGCCGCCCGAAGACCTGCGCGGTGTCACCCCAGGAGGCCCCCTGGCCCGAGGACAGCAGCACGAACGGCAAGGCCAGGCCGAACAGCAGCGCCACGGCCACGTTCGTGACGCCGACGCTGGCCATGAGGAGGTCGGTGAACGGCCCGTGCGCGCGTTCCTCCTTGACCGTCGCGCTGATGGTGAGGATGCCGGACTCGGCGGCGATCAGGCCGAGAATGAGGGCCACCTGGGGCGTCGCGCCGGCCCAGCGGGTGGCCGCGAACACCAGGCCGGCGCTGAGCACCAGCTGCGCCGCGTTGACCGGGACGAGGTCCCAGGTGCGCCGCCGCAGGTCGTCGAGGCGCAGCCGGTCCCCGATCGTGAAGATGACGGCGCCGAGGGCGACTTGCGTGAGCAGGTCCAGCGAGTCGGAGTTGCGCTCGTTGATCAGGCGCATGGGCCCGTCCGGGCCGATCGCCAGCCCCAGCACGAGGAAGATCACGATCTCGGGGACGAACCGCTTCGCGATCTTGCTGACCGCGATGGCGAAGGCGCCCAGGAGCGCGATGACGAGCAGGGACGAGTCCACGGCGTCGCGTTGTTCAGTAGGCGCGGGCGACGTAGGCGATCAGGCCGTCGTTCTCCTGCGGCGCGGGCACGGAGCCGTCCTCCCGCACGAGGCAGCGGACGGTGTAGCCGCGCTCGGCGAGGTCCGCCTCGCCGCCGGTCCCGAGACGATCCCAGGGCAGCCGGAAGAAGCCGGCCCCCTCGACGGCTGCGGCCGTGTCCACGTCGGTCGTGGCAGCGGAGCGCCGCGCCTCGGCTTCCGCGAGCAGCCCCGACTGGATCGCGTCGAGCAGGTCCGCGGACGCGGCGGCCGCCCCCTCGAGCGGGATGGTCTCCTTGCGGTCGCGGTCCCGCCGCACCAGGGTCAGCGAGCCCGCTTCGAGGTCACGGGGCCCGACCTCGAGCCGGACGGGGACGCCCTTGAGCTCCCACTCGACGGCCCGCCGGCCGAACGACTGGGACGTCCGCCCGTCGAGGCGGGCCCGCACGCCCGCGTGGGTCAGCTCGCCGACCAGGCGCTCGCAGGCGGCGATCGCCTCGTCCTTGACCGCCAGGACCACGACCTGGACCGGGGCCAGCGCGGGCGGCAGCCGCAGGCCGCGGTCGTCGCCGTGCGCCATGATCAGCCCGCCGACGAGCCGGGCGGACACCCCCCACGAGGTGGTCCACGCGTGCTGCTGCCCGCCGTCGGCGTCGGAGTACGTGATGCCGAACGCCTTGGCGAAGTTCTGTCCGAGGTTGTGGCTCGTCCCCACCTGGAGCGCCTTGCCGTCGCGCATGAGCGCCTCGAGCGTGTACGTCGAGTCGGCGCCCGCGAAGCGCTCCTGGTCGGTCTTGCGACCCAGCACGGACGGGATGCCCATCACGTTGCGGATCACGTCGTCGTAGACGTGGTGGAGGATCAGCAGCGTCTCGGCCTGCGCCTCGTCGAACGTGGCGTGCGCCGTGTGCCCCTCCTGCCACAGGAACTCGGTCGTGCGGAGGAACAGCCGCGGGCGGAGCTCCCAGCGCACGACGTTCGCCCACTGGTTCAGCAGCAGCGGGAGATCGCGGTGGCCCTGCACCCAGCGCGACATCGCGTCGCCGATGACGGTCTCGGAGGTGGGGCGGACCACCAGCGGCTCCGCCAGCTCCTCGCCGCCCGCGTGCGTCACGACGGCCAGCTCCGGGCTGAAGCCCTCGACGTGCTGAGCCTCCCGCTGGAGGAACGAGTACGGGATGAACAGCGGGAACGAGACGTTGTCGTGGCCGGTCGCCTTGATGCGCGCGTCGAGCTCGGCCTGGATCCGCTCCCAGATCGCGTACCCCCACGGCTTGATGATCATCGTGCCGCGGGCCGCACCGTTCTCGGCCAGTCCCGCCTTCGCGACGACGTCGGCGTACCAGCGGGGGAAGTCCTCGGACTGGGGGGTTAGCACAGATTTGGCCATGGTCTCCGCATGATCGCACACCGGTCCCGGCCGGCCGCTCGGGGGCGGCGGCGTCCTCCCGTGGCATGAGGCGAAGATCGGCACCGCTGGGGAGGACGGGACGCACCCTCGGCCGGTACCGTCCGCAGGGTCGCGTCCGCAGGGTCGCGTCCGCAGTCGAGCCGTGCCGGTGCCCACCGTGCCTCCCGCCGTCCACCACCCACCGCGCCAGCATGCGCCGCCTCCACCATCCCCCGGCCGCTCGTGGGGCTTCGGGGTGGGGCTGCTCGTGGCCGTCACGGCGCTCGCGCTGCTCGCCGGCGTGCTGCGGTTCGGGCCGCGCCAGTCAGACCACCACCAGACGAGCGTCGAGGGGCCGATCCACGGCGTCGCGGTGATCGCGCACACCGGGTCGGTCGAGGTGCTGCGTGCCGGGCGGGGGCGGGCGCCACGGTGCGGGCGACGCGGCGCTTCGCCTGGCTGGCGCCCCGCACGACCGTCCGCACGGTCGACCGCGTCCTCGAGGTCACCGCGACCTGCCCGCCCTTCTTCGCCCTGATCTGCACCGTCGACTACGTCCTGGAGGTGCCGCCGGAGGCGACCGTGGAGTTCCGCGCGGACGTTGGGGCGGTCAGCGTGCGGGGGGTGGAGGGTGCACTGGACCTGCGGACCGAGGTCGGCGACGTCACGGTGGCGAAGGCCGCCGGACCCGTCCGGGTTCGGACCTCGAGGAACGACGTGTCGGCGACGGGTCTCGGCAGCGGCCAGGTGAGCGCCGTGACGGCGGTCGGCGACGTCCTCGTGGACGCCCTGACCGCGCCGGAGACCGTGGAGGCGCGCGCCGACGTCGGCGACGTCACGGTGCGCGTCCCGGACGGGACCTATGACGTGGACGCCTCGGCGGGCGTCGGGCACGTTCGCATCGGCGTCCGCACCGCCGTCGCGTCGCCGCGTCGCATCACGGCCGGCACGGGCGTCGGCGACGTGGATGTCGGCGCCCGCTGACCGAGCGGCTCCCGCCGCTGCCAGCAGGACTGCTACTAGCATTGGTGGTCTCATGGCTCAGGTCTCGATTCCGCGATCTGCCGGACGACGTCGTCGAGCGTCATCGCTGGCGGGCACGACGCCACGGGCGGTCCCTCGAAGCGGAGCTGCGGGCGGTCCTCGAGCGCACGGCGTTGCTCAGCAAGGAGGAGTGGCGGCCGTGACCGACGCCGTCGCCGACTCGACCCGAGGCCGGTGGGACGGAGACTCGACCGACGTCCTGCGCGCGGACCGCCGACGGTGACGGTCATCGTCGACGCCAGCGTGGCGCTGAAGTGGACGCTCGCCGAGCCCGGACGTGCCGCCGCCGTCGCGCTGCGCGACGGGCGTGACGAGCTGGTCGCGCCGGATCTGCTCGCCGCCGAGGTGGCCGACGTCCTCTGGCAGGTTGTCCGGCGCGGCGGGATGGAGCTCGACCGGGCGCTCGAAGCGCTCGACGCGCTCGTGGGCTCTCCGCTCGCCCTGGTCGCCACCGTGCCGCTGCTGCCCCCGGCCCTGCGTCTCGCGGAGACACTCGACGAGCCGGTGTACGACTGCTGCTACCTGGCGCTCGCGGAACGCCTCGGAGCGGCCCTGGCCACCGCCGACGGTCGGCTCGCCGAGGCCGCCCGCGGCCGCGACGTGGCCGTGCGGGCCGTGGCCGCCTGATGTCCACGGCGCCCCCCGGTGCGGGGCACCACGGTGCCGGTGCCGAGCGCACGCGCAACCCGGCGCCGGCGGCACTGATGGCGAGGGCGGCCGGGGCGCTGCTCGACACCCTCGACGAGCACGAGCGCCGGACCGTGCGACGCTCTTTCCCCCACACCGCCGCCCGCCGGGACTGGACCTACCTTCCGGGACCCCGGGCGGGCGTGGCGCTCGGCGAGCTCGGCCGGTCGCAGCGCAAGGCGGTGCACGCCCTGGTCGCGACCGCCCTGCGCCCGCACGCGTACGCGCAGGTCGCGGCGATCATGTCCCTGGAGGACGTCCTCGATCTGATCGAGGACGGCCGGCGGGGGCGGCACAGCGGCGACTACTGGACGGTCGTCTTCGGCGTGCCGGGCGACGAGCCGTGGGGCTGGCGGTTCGAGGGCCACCACGTCTCGTTGAACGTCACCGTGGCCGGCGGCCGGGTCGCGGGCACGCCGTGCTTCCTCGGCGCGAACCCGGCGGTCGTCCGGCACGGCGATGCGGTCGTCTCCCGGCCCCTCGTCGAGGAGGAGGACGTCGCCCGGGCGCTGCTCCACGCGCTCCACGGCGCGGCACGGGCGCGGGCGGTGATCGCCGAGGAGGCGCCGGCCGACATCGTGACCCGCGACCGCCCCCGCGTGGACGGGACCCTGGAACCCGCCGGCGTGCCGGCCGCCGACCTCTCCGGTGACGCCGCCGCGCTGCTCCGCCGGCTCCTTGGGCTTTACCTCGACCGCCTCGCGGAGCCGGTCGCCGCCGCCGAGGCCGAACGGCTCGGCGCCGCCTTCGGTGAGCTGCACTTCGCCTGGGCCGGCGCCGCCGAGACCCGCCGCCCGCACTACTACCGGATCCAGGGTCCCGACCTGCTGATCGAGTACGACAACACCCAGCACGGCGCGAACCACGTCCACTCCGTGTGGCGAAGACCGAGCGGGGACTTCGGCGGCGACCTGCTCGCGCGCCACCACGCCGAGGCGCACGACTCGACCGGGTGACGACTTTGGCGGGCCCTACGCCGCCAGGTGGTCCAGGAGCAGTTCGTTGAAGCGGTCGGCGGCGCGTTCGGGGATCCAGTGGCCCTCGCCCCGCAGGATCTCGAAGCGGTAGCGCCCGTCGACGTGGTCACCGCTCGCGTGCGCCGCGGCCGGCCCGAGCGCGGGGTCGCGGTCGCCCCACACGTACAGCGTGGGGGTCGTGATGCGCTGCAGGTCCCGCAGCGCCCGGCCGTCCACAGCCCGGTAGTAGTTCAGCGGCCCCCGCATCCGCTCGCGGGTTCCGAGCGCCGCGACGTAGGGCTCGACCTCGCGCAGACCGGACAGCCGCAGCATCCGGCGCAGGGCGACCCCGCCGCCGGCGGTCAGCGCGACCTCGGCGAGCGGTGACCGCAGGAACGGGACGTAGGCCAACCGACGCCGCTGGTCCCAGCCCTTCAGCGCCCTGGCCATCGCCAGTGGGTGCGGGGTGGACGCCACGGTGAGCGTGTGCAGGCGCTCAGCGGCCGTGCCCCCGAGGTGCCAGGCGACCGCGCCGCCCCAGTCGTGGCCGACGACCGAGAACCGCCCGGCGCCGAGCGTGTCGGCGACGGCGAGGGCGTCTCCGGCGAGCTCGCCGATCCTGTAGGCGGCGACCCCGTCCGGGCGGGCCCCCGGCGAGTAGCCGCGCTGGTCGACGGCGACGGCGTGGTAGCCGGCTGCGGCGAGCGCCGGCAGCTGCCGCCGCCACGCCCAGGAGGTCTGGGGCCAGCCGTGGAGCAGCAGGACGAGCGGGCCGTCCGGGGGGCCGTCCTGCAGCGCGCCGAAGACGAACCCGTTCGCGCTGATCTCGGTCGGCCGCATCGGCGAACGCTACCCCGCCCACCCGCTCACTCGACGGTCAGGGTTCCCGTCATGGTGCTGTGGATCTCGCAGTGATAGGCGTACTCGCCGGGTTCGGCGGGGGCTGTGAAGGTCGGCGACTCGCCGGGCGGCGCCTCGACGTCGAACTCGCCGCCGTCCGCGGTCACGGTGTGCTTGGCGCTGTCGGCGTTGGAGACCGTCACGGTCGTGCCGGCGGGAACGGTCAGGGCCGGAAATGTGAGGTCCCTGATCTCCAGGGTCGCACCACCGGCGGCGGCCGTCTCGGTCGCCGTGCCGGTGCCCGCAGCCGCGGGTGCCGACGCCGATGCGGCCGGTGTCCCCGCAGCCTCGGTGACCCCGGTCGTGGCGTCCGGCCCGCCGCACGCCGGCGCGAGGAGGGTGATCACGGCGACGGCCGCGAGCAGGACGGTGCGTGGTCCCATCGTGGTCTCCTTCTCGGCGAGGCGAACAAGCGCGCCATTCAAGCACCGCCGGGGCACCGGCGGACGCGGCCGCTGGCCACGGGCACCCCCTCGGCGGCGAGCAGCCGCTCCTGTTCGACGATCTTCCCGGAGGCCAGCCGCCCGTCGGCCCGGACGACGCGCCACCAGGGGAACCCCTCGCTGTCCCGCAGGAACGTGCCGACCGCCCGCGCGGCGCTGGGGTACCCCGCCTCGGCGGCGACCTCCCCGTAGGTGACCACCTCGCCGGGGCGCAGGCCAGCGAGCACCGCGGCGACGGCGTCGGAGAACGGGGTGGGCGGTGCGGCGGTCATCGACGACAGCATGCTCGGGCGGTTGCGCCCGCGCCGGAATCGGAACAGTGGGGTGGTGCCGAACCTCGTGATCGGGCCGAACCTGCGCTACGTCGGCGACACCTGCGCCACGATCTGGGTCGAGACCGACGGCGCCTGCGACGTCGAGGTCCTCGGCCGGCGCGAGCGGACCTTCTGCGTCGAGGGGCACCACTACGCGATCGTCACCGTCGAGGGTCTGGAGCCCGGCACGACTACCGCCTACGAGGTGACCCTCGACGGGGAGTCCGTGTGGCCCGAGGCGGGGACGGACCTCCCGCCGAGCACGATCCGCACGCTCGACCCCGGCCGGGTCACGCGGCTGGTGTTCGGGTCGTGCCGCGTGTCGCTGCCCCAGACGCCGCCGTACACCAGCCGGCGGCATCTCATCGGGTCCGGGCGGAACCTCGACGCGCTCTACGCCTACGGCCGGCGGATGCTCCGCCAGCGGCAAGCCGAGTGGCCGGACGCGCTGCTGCTGCTCGGGGACCAGGTGTACGCCGACGAGGTCTCGACCGACACCGCCGAGTTCATCAAGGGCCGGCGCGGTCCGGGCGGGCCCCCCGCCGACGAGGTCGCCGACTTCGAGGAGTACACCCACCTGTACCGCGACGCCTGGTCGGAGCCGGTCCTGCGCTGGATGATGTCGACGATCCAGACGGCGATGATCTTCGACGACCACGACGTGCACGACGACTGG
>Ga0136613_10001695_pt1 | contig 11453 bp, 7 predicted proteins | sample AntDrymUQ2722106_2_FD_106649 | JGI IMG/M metagenome (GOLD analysis project Ga0136613, IMG submission 106649) | Polar desert sand microbial communities from Dry Valleys, Antarctica - metaG UQ272 (21.06) | ecosystem: Environmental > Terrestrial > Soil > Desert | place: Antarctica: Dry Valley... | reverse complement strand
CGCGCCCTCCGGGGGAATCGGCGCGTCGCCCGGGGCCGCGTCGGGGTGGCACATCTCCAGCAGCGCGACGCGCATGATGGCGCGCTCGAGCGGTGCGATGCGGTCGAGCGCCCAGCCCTTCGAATGGCGGGCGACGAGGACGTCGAGCTGCGCTCCGCGGTCCTGGGCGGCGTGCGCGAGGGCGCGCGTGAAGATCGTGGCGTTGCGCTCGAAGACGTCGTCAAGCTCGCGGCCGGTGAGCTCGGACTGATAGAGGGCGAACACCGCATCGCGGCGCTGGTCTGACCGGCGGGACACCGAAGCTGGCTGCGGGCGGCCGCTGCTACGCGCGCGACATGTAGTCGCCCGTCGCGGTCTGGACCTTCACGTGATCGCCGACGTTGACGAACAGCGGCACGCGCAGCGTCGCGCCGGTCTCGAGCGTCGCCGGCTTGTCGCCGCCGCCCGACGCCGTGTCGCCGCGCAGGCCGGGGTCGGTCTGCGTGACCTCGAGCTCGACGGTGGTGGGCAGCTGGATGTCACCCGGCGCATCGTCGATGAACAGCACGTCGACCTCGTCGTTGGGCTTCGTCCAGCGCAGCGCCCCGGCCACCTTCGCCTGGTCCATCGCGAGCTGCTCGTAGTTCTCGGTATCCATGAAGTGCGCGTCGGTGCCGTCGACGTAGAGAAACTGCATCTTGCGCGACTCCGTGTGCACCGAGCGGAACTTCTCGCCGGCGCGGAAGGTCTTGTCGATGACGTTGCCGTCGCTCGCCCGGCGCAGCTTCGTGCGCACGAACGCGCCGCCCTTGCCGGGCTTCACGTGCTGGAAGTCGAGGACCTTGAAGATCGTCCCGTCGACCTCGATGTGGTTGCCGTTCTTGAGCTGGTTGGTGCTGATCATGGCTGGCGGTCAGTGTAGGGCGCGCCTGCGGCGACGAGGCGGGCGAGCGTCTGCTGCAGCTGGGCGACCGCTTGGCGCCAGGTGACGCGCAGGACGTGTTCGCCGCTTGCTTTTAGCCGCGCATGCCGCTCGGCATCGTCCTCGCGAGCGAGCTTGTCGTCGTGCCAGGCGGCGCCGTCGCAGCGTCGGTACAGCGAGATTTCCGCCCGCGCGGCGCTGCCCGCGGGTACGCTGCGCCGGTGGATCAGACCGGGGGGCGCGACACCGCGAACGACGGCCGGGCGAACAAGCTCGAGCTGCTGCTGACCACCCGCGGCGCACCGGTCTGGAACGTCATCCAGGCGGTCCCGCCCGTGCGCAGCGCGGTCAACAAGGTGCTCACGAACCTGGCGATCCTGAAGGTCCCGACGCGTCCCAACCCGTACTCGACGATGGCGGACTACACGTCGTGGGACTCGCTCACGGACCGCACCTTCAGCGGCCGCCACCTGCCGGCGACGGCGGCCGTGAACCCGCGCCTGCCGAAGGTCGAGGACCTCGCCGAGCTGTACGAGCGCGAGCGGTTCGTCCAGTCGCCGAAGTCGACGGTCCTGTTCTCGTACTTCGCGCAGTGGTTCACCGACGGCTTCCTGCGCAGCGAGCGGGCGAAGCCCGGGAGCACGCGCGACCTGCGCCGCAACGAGTCCAACCACGAGATCGACCTGACGAACCTCTACGGCCTGCGCTCGGACGTCACGCGCCAGCTGCGCGCGCTCGAGGGCGGCCTGCTCAAGAGCCAGCAGATCAACGGCGAGGAGTACCCGCCGTACCTCTGCGAGGACGGGGTGCCCAAGCCCGAGTTCTCGCTGATCGAGGTTCTGCGCTTCGACGAGCAGAGCGCCGAGAAGCGCAACCGGCTCTTTGCGATGGGCAGCGACACCTCGAACCTGCAGGTCGGCTTCGTGATGCACAACGTGCTGTTCCTGCGCGAGCACAACCGCATCGCGCGCCAGCTTGCCGCCGCGTACCCGCGCTGGGACGACGACCAGCTGTTCGCGACGGCTCGCAACGTCCTCACCGTGCTGCTGATCAAGGTCGTGATCGAGGACTACATCAACCACATCACGCCGTTTCTGTTCAAGTTGCGTCTGGTGCCGGGCAGCTTCCCCAACCCGAAGTGGTACCGCCAGAACTGGATGGCGGTCGAGTTCCAGCTGCTGTACCGCTGGCACAGCCTCGTGCCGCCCACCTATCGGATCCGCGGGCAGGACGTCGCGATCTGGGACACGCTGTTCGAGACGGAGCTCGTCACGAGCAACGGGCTCGGCGCGATGTTCGAGGACGCCTCGGCGCAGGCGGCCGGCGCGGTCGGCCTGCGCAACACGCCGCCCGAGCTGTGGCACGTGGAGGCAGCCAGCATCCAGCAGGGACGCGAGGTCCGCCTGCGCTCCTACAACGACTACCGCGAGCTGGCCGGCTTTCCGCGCGTCACCGCCTTCGACCAGATCACCGCGGACGCCAAGGTGCGCGAGGGCCTGCGACGGCTCTACGGCAGCGTCGACGACATCGAGTTCTTCGTCGGCCTGTTCGCCGAGGAGCCGCGCACGAACTCCGTGCTGCCGGCGCTGATCGGCCGCATGGTCGGGCTGGACGCGTTCTCGCAGGTGTACACGAACCCGCTGCTGTCCTCGCGGATCTACAACCCGCAGACGTTCTCGCCGCTGGGCATGGAGATCATCCGCACGACGACCTCGCTCGCCGACATCGTGCGGCGCAACGTGCCCGAGAGCTCGGTGGGATTCGTCGGTCTGACCCGGCAGGGTTGGACCCGAGCCTGAAGGCGGAGGGGCACATTTCTGCCGACACCTCATGAATCGTGAGTCTGGGCGCTGGGGCCGCTTGACTTCGAGCGACGCACTTGGAGACACTGCGCGCGGTGCATGACAGCCATCGCGGCGTTCGCTGAACGCTGCGCCGACAGGATCATCCGCGACGAGGTGCTCGATGGCGGGAGATGAGCAGGTTCAGCGGGGCGCTCCACGGCGGTCCCTGATCCTCGCGGGTGGCGGCGTGAAGGTCGCCTTCCAGGCCGGCGTCTTGCAGGTGCTGCTCGACGAGGCGGTGGATCTCGACTTCGACCATGTCGACGGCGCCAGCGGCGGGTCGTTCAATCTCGCGATGCTCTGCCAGGGTCAGGACGGCCGGCGGATCGCCGACAACTGGCGGCGCTTTCGGCCATTGAGCATCGTCCAGCCGAACCCGAAGCTCCCGCTCGGCGAATCGATCGCACGCCTCGAGAATCTCCGCGACCAGGTGTTTCCCATGTGGGGGCTGGATTTCAACGAGATCCGGCGGTCGCCGCTGGATGCGACGTTCAACGTCTACAACTTCACGCGGCACGAGCTCGTCGTGCTCACGCCGGCCGACATGACGCCCGACCTGCTGGTCGCCTGCGTGTCGCTGCCGATGTGGTTTCCGCCGGTGCGCCACCTCGGCAACGATCTCATCGATCCCGTCTTCATCACCGACGCGAACCTCGACGAGGCGATCCGTCGCGGTGCCGACGAGCTGTGGATCATCTGGACCGTGTCGCGCCGCGGCCGCTGGAGGCGCGGGTTCGTACGCCACTACTTCCAGATCATCGAGACGGCCGGCTACGGACACTTCAAGCGGTCGCTCGAGCGCATCGAAGCGAGCAACCGCGCGCTCGCCGCCGGCGAGCACGCGGAGTACGACCGGCCTATCACCGTCCACACGCTCTACGCCGAGGTGCCACTGCACTACATCGTCAACGTCTCGCGCGCACCGTTCAGGGCCTCGGTCGAGCGCGGCGTGCAGGCGGGGCGCGACTGGTGTCGCGAGCTCGGCGTCCCGCTGCGCGCCCCGGCAGAGGCCCCCGCTGCGGGCTCCTCGTCGGTCTCGTTCACCGAGGAGATGGCGGGCGCCGTCGCACTGGGCGAGGAGGATCCCGAGCGCGGCCACCGGCGTGCGCGGCAGGACGGATCGCGATTGATGGTTCACCTCACGATCGAGATCGACGACCTCGAGCGACTGCTCGACGATCCCCTCCACGAGGCGCTCGCGTTCGGCTGGGTGCAGGCCCCGCAGCTGGGCGGCCGGCTGGCCGTCGAGGAGGGCGCCTTCAACCTGTTTGTGAACGTCGGCGACGCGCGCCACAAGGAGATGCGCTACCGGCTGTTCTTCCGCGATGCGACGGGCCGGGCGCTGACCTTCTCGGGCGTCAAGCATGTTCGCGACGACGACGGCTTCGATGCCTGGAGCGACACGACGACGCTGTACGTGCATCTGCTCGAGGGCATGTCGCGGCCGGCGAGGACGCCGCCGTCGTTGGGGCCGGCGTCCTGCGGATCTCGCCGTCGGCCTTCGCCCGCCAGCTCACAACGTTCGACGGCAGCGGTCCCGGCCCGCTCGGAGGCATGCGGGCCGTCCTGCGCTTCGGGTGGGCGTTCGCCGGGCACCTCGTCAAGGTCTTCGGGCGGCGCGCTGGGGCAGGCTGACGGATGAGCATCGGCGACGACGACCCGGCGCTGCCGATCGAGGGCTGGACCGAGGTGCCGCTCTCCGTCGAGCGCCTGTGGCACACGTTCGCCGACGCCGAGTCGTGGCCCGCATGGAACCCGTGCTTCTCGCGGGTGTGGGTGCGCGGCGGCCGGCTGCGCGAGGGCGACAGCTTCGTCTGGCTCTTCAACCCCATCCGGCGCTGGTACCCGTACCGCCTCCCCGCGAGGGCAAAGATCGTCGAATGGCGTCCGTACGAGCGGGCCACCTGGGAGGTCACGTTGCCCGGCTTTCACGCGCTGCACAGCTACCGCTTCGAAGCCCTCGGCCCCGACCGCTCGCGCTTGGGCTCCTGGGAGGTCGCCGAGGGCCCGAACTACGTGCGCCTGCGGCGATTCTGGCTCGCGCACTTCCGCTACGTCTGCCGGTCGTCGATGGAGGGTGGCGCAGCGCTCGGCGCGCACCGCGTGGGGGTGCGGCTGCGCGCGTACGGCGAAGACCGCGGGAGGCCGCCGATCCTTGCGGTCCCCGGCCTCGACGGCTCGGTCGCAAGCATCGAGCCGATCGTCGAGCGGCTGGCCGCAGATCGGCGCGTGCTCGTCGCCGACTACACGGCCGAGCACAACCACACGCTCGAAGATCTGGCAGCGGAGATCGCGGCAGCGGCGCGCGACGCGACCTCCGGCAAGGTCGACCTGCTGGGCCAGTCGATCGGGACGCTGCTGGCCGCCGAGATCGCGACCGGCGGCACGCTGGCGGTTCGCCGGATCGCGCTGATCGGCACCTTCACGCGCGTCCGCGACCGCTCGCTGCGGATCGCCAACGCCCTCTCGGCCCTGTCTCCGTACGCGCTGCAGCGGTGGGCGTCCCCGGCGCTGCTCGCGCTCGTCTGCGGCCCCGTCGGCGACGGTCGTCGGCATCCCTTCTTCTCCGCGTCGCGCAGGAGCGTCTTCAGTCGCACCAGGCGCCGCACCGCGTGGCAGCTGGCCCGCGACTTCGCGCCGCTGCTTCGCCGGCTCGACGAGCCGCTGCTGGTCGTGCTCGGTGAGCGCGACCGGTTCATGCCCCGGGGCGACGCAGATCGCGTCCGGGCGGCGGTGCAGCCGCGCGGGCGCGTCGTGGCCATCCCGAGCTGCGGCCACGTACTGCTGCCGTCCGCGGCGATCGAGCGGGCAGCCGCCGAGATCGGCGAGTTCCTCGCCTGAGCCTCGCGCTCGTCCTCACGCGGACGGCTGGTTCCGCGCCGCTCAATCCTTCCCGGCGAGCTCGCCGAGGATGATCGGGTGCCAGTCCGCGTCGGCGTGCTCGCCGATGAAGACATCCATGTGGCCGTAGCCCGGGATGATGTGCAGCGAGTGACGGCCGGGCTCGCGGCGCTCGAACCAGTCAAACGTGCGCTGCTGGCTCTCGGGCGCGAAGCAGTGGTTCTCGCCGCCGGTGATGAACGCGAATCGCGCGTCGGTCTGCGGCGCCTGCGCGACGAAGCTCGCCGGCAGCTCGGGCCGGCCGTCGACGCTGATCAGATGCCCCGCCTTGACGCAGCGGCGGATCTGCTTCCAGAAGGTCAGCGGCGCGGCGCCGAACTCGCCCTTCGTCCACTCGTGCGTCTCACGGCTGAGCTGCTCGTGCGTCCACAGCGTCGGGTCGCTGCCACCGAACATGAAGCTTGAGACCTTGCAGACGCCGTTGTCGCAGTGGCGCCTGGAGGCCTTCGCATACGCGGTCATGAGCTTCGGCAGCACCCACGGCGCGCCGTGCTCGCCCCACTGCGGGTCCATGTAGCCGAGCAGGCGCGACACGACGGGGATGACGTACATGAGCTTCCAGCGCCCCATCCCGGTCATGACCGGATGCAGGGAGACCGCGCTCGAGACGATCGTGCGCACCTCGGGCAGCAGGCCGGCGCAGGCCGACATGACGAAGCTCGTGGAGCCCTGGCAGTGCGTGATCGCCTGGATCGAGTCGGCGCCCGTCTGCTCGAGCACCTTGCGAACCGCGAGCGGGTGGTCGAGCACCGCCGCCTGGTCGAGCGTCCAGGTGTTGTTGGGCACGTCCTTGCTCGCGCGCCAGGTCTCCATCCAGACGTCGTAGCCGTCGTCGACGAGCGCCTCGACGAGCGTGCGCGGGGTCGGCGGGCGCCAGATCTCCGTGCGCACGCCGACGCCGTGGACGAGCAGCACCGGGCCCTTCGTCGGCGGCTTGGGCCCGGTGACGTGGGTCACGCTGCACTGCACGCCGTCGGCCGTCAGAAACGGGTGGCGCTCGTCGGCGTGAGCGGCCGCGGTCGTCACGGGTCAGTCGCGCCCGCCGGGGCCGTAGACCTCCCACAGGTCGCCCGCGAACAGCGCGCCGAAGCGGCCGATCGCATCGACGCGGTGCGCGGGGTCCACGCGGAACGTCGTGCACTGCACCGCGAAGTCCGTCGGGCGGATGTGCAGGATGCCGGTCGCGACGATCTCGGCGTCGTCGTCGCCCTCGGGCTCGACATGCCCCGCGTAGATGTGCGTGAAGAGCGTCGACGTGTCCGACCACACGTCGAAGCCACGATCGTTCTCGACCTCCTTGAAGCCGCGCAGGGTGATCGGGTGCCCCTCCCCGTCATCCATGAACAGGCGGTACTTCATGAGCTTGCGCTCGCCGCCGGCCTCGACGAACAGGTTGAACCAGCCCTGCGACACCTCCAGGCGCCCACCGAGGGCGTCGCACTGGACGTGGCCCGTGATCGTGCCGGGATGCTGCTCGTCCTCGATGAAGCGCTCGACGTCGTCCATCAGCACCGTCAGGTGGAACATCAGGTCGGTCTTGGCCTTCTTGCCGGCGCGAAAGCCCTTGTCGAAGTCGTCCTCGCCGAAGGTGACGAAGCCGCGCATCTTCTCCGTGAACTGCAGCGAGGCGGGACGCTTGCTTGCCGGCGGCGCGTTCGCGGCGCTGGGCTCGGAGGTTGCGGCGTCGTCCTGGCTCGGCGGCGGTGCGGGCACGGAGGCTCCTTTCAGCTCGTCGACCATCCTGCTGGCGAAGCGGTCGGCGAGTGCTGCGATCGTCAGGCTGGGGTTGGGTCCGACCGGGCCGGGCATGACCGCGCCGTCTGCGACGTAGAGGCCGGGGTAGTTGAAGACGCGCCCGTGGGAGTCCACGACGCCCTCCTGGTCGTTGCGGCCCATCGGGCAGCCGCCGAGCGCATGCACGGTCACGACGCGGCTGAGCAGCCAGATCGGGTTGTCGAGGAACGTGCCGCCGATCTCCTCGGCGACCTGCCTGGAGATGTCGCGGACGCGCTCGAAGTACTCCTTCGAGGCGCCGTTCTTGCGCCAGTCGATCGCGAGGCCGCCGTCCTGCAGCGACATGACTCCCTCCGGGACGTCGCGGCCCATCCCCAGCAGCGGCAGGAAGCCCGCCGACTCGCCGCAGTCGCCGAGCAGCTCGGAGACCTGGTCGCCGATGTCGGTGTCCTTGTGCGAGAGGAAGTTCCCTGCGAGCCGTGGCAGGTCGGGTAGCAGGTCGATCAGGGACTTCGGAGCGGCGAGCAGCTGCAGCATCCAGCTGACGAACTCCGGCTGGCCCGCGTCCTGCAGGTAGAAGCCGCGGCCCTCGCCGCCGTCGAGCTCGTCGGGGATCCGGATCGCGCTGGTGATGACGGGCGACTGCGCCGCGTTCAGCCGGTAGGGCTCGCGCTTGCCGTCGGGCCCCTCCCGCCGGCAGTTGCGCGCGAACGTCAGCAGGTCGCCGTTGCCGCCGAAGCGCGTGCCGAGCGCCGGGCTGATGTTCGGAAAGGCGGCGCGGTTCTTCAGCAGCAGGTACGTCGTGCCGAGCGTGCCCGCCGACAGGATCAGCTTGTCGGCGGTGACCGTGTGGCGCTCCAGGGCGCTCGTGTCGGTCGGCGTGCCCTCGCTCTCGGGATCGTGCTCGACGTAGTGGATCGCGTAGCCGCCGCCCTCGCGCGGCTCGAAGGCGCGGACCTCGCAACGCGTGCGGATGTCCGCGCCGGCATGCATCGCGTGCGTGATGTACGTGTAGTCGAGCGTGTTCTTCGAGCCGTAGTTGCAGCCGATGTCGCACTCGCCGCACAGCCGGCAGGTCAGCCGCGTGCGGCCGTGGTAGTTGGCCCGCGCCTCGCGGATCGGCTCGCCGAGGACCGGCTTCTCGCCGTCGTTTGCGAACGTCACGGCGAGGTTCGGCAGCAGCCACTCGTGGCCCAGCGCCTGCGCGGCATCGCGGAAGGCGAGCGTCTTGGCGGTGCGATCGTACGGCGGCTCGGCGAGCGGGTACTTCTGGACGTTCATCATTCGCTCGACCTCGCCGTAGTGCGGGTCGAGGTCCTCGCGCGTCACCGGCCAGTGCTCATAGCCGCCCTTCCAGCTGCCGTGGCCGGGCTCCTCGCGCACGAACGTCTTCTCGTCCTTGCGCAGCAGGACGTTGGCGTAGATCAGCGAGCCGCCGCCGAGGCCGCTGGCGCAGATCGCGTCGATGCCCTCGAAGCCCCACATGTTGAACATCCCGTGCAGGCCGGCGCTGGGATCCCAGAACTGCGACTTCAGCCCCAGCGGCGAGCGCGGGAAGGACCCCGGTGCAAAGGCCTTGCCGCGCTCGAGCAGGCAGATGCGCTGGCCCGCCTCGGCGAGGCGGTAGGCCGAGACGGATCCTCCGAATCCGGATCCGACGACGACGACATCGAAGTGCTCTGGCGCGGGGCTCATCGGCGTGCGCTAGCTATAGCCGATGCCCGAGCGCGCTGCAATGGGTCATGGGTCGACGGCGTTCAGGCGTACGCCGAGCGCACCGCATGCCGGGCGCGCAGCCGCGCCGCGGGAGCGAACGACTCGCGCGCGAGCCACGCGACCAGCGGCAGCGACCACGCGAGAAACGCCAGGTGCTGTGCGTCCGGGCCCAGCAGCGCGGGCAACGTCTGGAACGTCACCCAGATCGCCACGGTCGCCGCGAGGGCGAGCAGCGGCGGGCGCTCGGGCCGCTGCAGCGCCTCCCACGCGAGCAGCGCCAGCACGAACGGCAGCCCGTAGTAGACGTGGTTCCACGGATCCAGCACGCAGCGCAGCAGCAGCAGCAGAGCGAGCAGCACCAGCAGCTGCTCGCCCTCGATGCGCGGGGCGCTGCCGCGGACGCGCGCCCACAGCAGCGACAGGGGTATGACGAGGAACGCGATCAGCGGGTGCGTCAGCGGCGACAGCCAGGCGGGCGGCACGCGCCAGCCGTCGGGCTTGGGCAGGCCGTTGCCGCCGATGACGACGCTGCCGGTGTCGCCGAGCATCCAGAACAGCTGCCACGGCTGGAAGATCTGGCTGCCGGTCGTGCTCGCGCCGGTGACGAGCGTCGCGGGCGATCCGGCGAGCGCGATCGGCGCCAGCACGACGGCCGTGACCGTGCCGGCGATCGCCAGCGCAAGCATGCGCCGCGCGGGCAGCGCCAGCAGCACCGGCCCGATCGCGAGCACCGCCCACGCCTTCGTCGCGATCGCCAGGCCGAGCAGGACGGCTGCTGCAATCGTGCGGCGGTCGGCTGCCGCCAGCACGGCGCCGATCGCCAATGCGGCGCACAGCAGCTCCTCGGGATGGCCGATCTCCAGTGCGCGCAGCGTCACGGGGTTGACGACGCAGAGGCCGAGCACGAGCGCGGGGGGACAGCCGTCGAGCGGCCGCGCTCGCCCATTCGCCGCACGAGCACGAGCGCGAGCAGCGCCACGGCGGCCAGGCATGGGATCGAGACGGCGCGGTAGACCGCGAGCTCGCCGCCGCCGAGCGCCGCGACGGCTCCGGCGAAGGGCGCGCGCAGAACGGCCGATCCGCCGTAGGCGGGCAGCAGCCCGAGGAAGCCCGCGACGTCGCCGTCGATGAGCCTTGCGAACGCGGCCGAGGCCTCGGTGTCGTAGTCGTTCCAGGCGAATCCGGCGAGGCCCAGCCACGACATGACGGCGACGCCGAGCAGCGCGGCGAGCCACCAGGGCCAGTCGCTACGAGGCTGCGTCTGCACGTCCACGCCCACGCCATCGGCTCAGAGGCGCCGGCGCTTGAGCGCCCGCGGCTGCTATTCGACGGTCTGCAGGGTCTTCGTCAGGTGGCTGAGGACTTCGTGGCCATCCTCGGTCACCACGACGAGGTCCTCGATCCGCACGCCGACGGCACCCGGCACGTAGACGCCGGGCTCGACGGTGACGACGTTGCCGGCGACGAGCGCATCCTCGCCGAGCTTGGACAGGCGCGGTCCCTCGTGGACCTCGAGCCCGACGCCGTGGCCGAGGCCGTGGCCGAAGTGCTCGCCGTGGCCGGCCTCGTCGATGATCGTGCGGGCGACCGCGTCGAGCTCGCGGCCGGTCGGGCCGGGCCGCACGGCTGCCAGCGCCTCGCCCTGGGCGAGCGCGACGAGGTCGTAGATCGCGCGGTCGCGCGGATCGAGCTCACCGGTGGCGAACGTGCGCGTGCAATCCGAGGCGTAGCCGTCGAGGTGTGCGCCCCAGTCGATCACGACGAGCGTGCCGGCTCCGATCGCCACGTCGCGCGGCTCGGCGTGCGGCCGCGCTCCGTGCTCGCCGGCGGCGACGATCGGCGCAAACGACGCGGCCTGCGCGCCGCGGCGGCGCATCGCGACCTCGAGCTGCAGCGCGACGTCGCGCTCGGTGCGCCCCACGAGTCCGGCGGCGAGGATCTCCTCGAGCGCGTCGTCGGCGAGCTGCGCCGCGGCACGGATGGCGTCGATCTCGGCGGCGTCCTTGACGGCGCGCAGGGCTTCGACGATGCCGCCGGACGCGACGAGCTCGACCTCGTCGCCGGCGAGCTCGGCGAGCTTGGCGTGCTGCTTGACAGTCAGGTCGCCGTCGTCGAAGCCCACGCGCAGCGGCCGCTTCGCCGGCAGCCCCTCGACGGCGGGACGCAGCAGCTCGGTCGAGATCTCGCGTGCCCAGATCGCATCGAGCTGCTCGGCGGCCTGCGTCAGGTAGCGGAAGTCGGTCAAGAAGCGTGGCGCCGGCCCCACCACGGCGAGGGCGTTGGATCCGGTGAAGCCCGTCAGCCAGCGGACGTTGACGATGTTCGAGACGAGCAGCACGTCGAGCTCGCGACCGGCG
>Ga0136613_10001693_pt1 | contig 11459 bp, 11 predicted proteins | sample AntDrymUQ2722106_2_FD_106649 | JGI IMG/M metagenome (GOLD analysis project Ga0136613, IMG submission 106649) | Polar desert sand microbial communities from Dry Valleys, Antarctica - metaG UQ272 (21.06) | ecosystem: Environmental > Terrestrial > Soil > Desert | place: Antarctica: Dry Valley... | reverse complement strand
TACAACACCGACATTCTCGGCTGCATTGTCGAACGCGCTTCCGGGATGCCGCTCGATCAGTTCATCGCCACCCGGATCACCACGCCGCTGCGGATGTCGGATACCCGCTTCTTCCTGCCGCCGGACGGGCGCGACCGGCTGGCGGCGGTCTACTCGAGCGGGCCGGACGGCACGATCGTCCGGGCGCCGGAGGGAGCGCGCGGGCAGGGACACTATGTCGAAGGGCCTCGCAGGAACTTCGCCGGCGGCGCCGGGCTCCTGTCCACCGCCAGGGACTACGCACGCTTCCTCGAGATGATCCGGAACGGAGGGGCCCTGGACGGCGTGCGGATTCTCGCACCACGAACGGTTGCGCTCATGACAACCAACCAGATCGGCGACCTGCGTCCGGTGCCCGGCATGGGTTTCGGCCTGGGCTTCGAAACGACGGAACGCTACGGCGCGAACGGGTTGAGCTCGGTGGGCACCTTCGGGTGGGGCGGTGCTTACGGGTCCACTTACCGCGTCGATCCCGAGGCACGGCTCACGATGGTGTTCATGATGCAGCTCATTCCGAACCGCACGGAGATGGGCCAGAGGTTCCCGACAGTCGTGTACCAGGCGCTGATAGACGGACCCGGGGCTGCACCGCACCAGAGATGATCGTCCATGGGCCGGCAGGAGAAAAGGGGCATGGCATGAACGGTGTGGGACGTATTGGATTCCTGAGATGGGGCGTGGTGCTTGCCGTTCTGGCCCTGCCGCTGGCGCCGCTTGCACAGGAGCGCGGGTGGCAGGCTGATCCCGAAGTAGTACAGCGCACAGCAAAGGCACAGCCGGGCTTCAATTTCGACGAATTGGAGGTGAAGCCCTACGTGCTGCCGGACGTGTTGAAGTCCGGGACCGGCATGGTGACGACGCCGGAAGCGTGGGCCGCCCGCCGCGCCCAGATCCTGGAGCTGTTCAGGGAACACGTGTACGGCCGGTCACCCGGCCTTCCTGAACGGTTGCAGTTCGAGGGGGTGGAGGAGAATGCGCGCGCCATGGACGGTGCGGCAACGCTCCGGCGCGTGGCCGTACTCAGCAGCCAGGGCGGGCGCGACCATCGTTTCGAGTTGACGTTGCTCCTGCCGAACGCCGCGAAGGAGCCGGTCGGGGTCATCCTGCTCCTGAACAACCGTCCTCTGAACAACGTGGATCCAACCCGGGCGGAGAAGTCAGGGTTCTGGCCGGCCGAGGCGGTGATTGCACGTGGGTACGGCATTGCCGCGCTGCAGGTCGGGGACCTTGCCCCGGACGACAAGGATCGGTTTCGCGAAGGGGTGATTGCACTCTTCGAAGGTCCCTCGTCTGCAGCCCGGCCGCCTGATGCCTGGGGCGCGCTGGCAGCCTGGGCCTGGGGGGCGAGCCGGGCGATGGACTACTTCGAGACCGACGGCCGGGTGGATGCGCGCCGCGTTGCAGTGCTCGGGCACTCGCGCGGCGGGAAAGCCGCGCTCTGGGCCGGCGCGCAGGACGAACGCTTCTCGCTGGTGATCTCCAACGAGTCTGGGCAGGGGGGGGCGGCGCTGAGCCGGCGGAACTTCGGGGAAACGGTTGCACGGATCACGAACAGCTTCCCCCACTGGTTCGCAGGCAACTACGCCTCGTTCAGCGGCCGCGAGGAGGCGCTTCCGATCGATCAGCACATGCTCCTCGCCCTCATCGCGCCTCGAGCCCTTTACGTGGCCAGCGCGGGCGAAGATCTGTGGGCAGACCCGCGCGGTGAGTATCTCTCACAGGTGCACGCCTCTCCGGTGTATGCCCTCTGGGGGGACCCTCCAATGACACCCGGCGACATGCCGCCACTCGGGCAGCCGCTGGTCGCCGGACGGCGCGGGTATCACGTGCGCAGCGGGACGCACAACCTGACCCCGTTCGACTGGGAGCGATTCGTCGATTTCGCAGATCGCCAGTGGGGGAAGAGGTAGGCGGCGCCTACTTCCCCCCTGCCGGCCGTCCCTCGACGTCCAGCACCACGACGTCACCGAGTCCGAGCTCGCGAACGTCCTTTTCAATCTGGGAGAGATCGCCGACGAGCAGGAGCGACGTGCCGGCCTCGACGGCGTACTTCGCTGCCGCGGCGTTTACCGAGCCCAGACTCGCGCCAAGCAGGCTTTCCGGCTCCCGCTGGAGTTCGGCCATCGGCAATCCGACGGTCCACAGCGCCAGCACCTGGTCGGCCACTCGCCCCACGGACTCGAACTGCTGCGCGTAACCGCGAATGCGCGTCAGGCGTGCGGCGCTCAGCTCGGTGTCGCTGATCGGCTTCGCCCCCGCGAAGTTCTTCAACTCCGTCATGAACTCGACGACCGATTCACGTGTCTTGTCGGTCTGTACGCCCCCCGAGGCGATGATGGTCCCTCCGTGCGTGAGCAGCGCCGCGTTCGAGAACACGCCGTACGAGTAGCCCTTGTCTTCCCGCAGGTTGAGATTGAGCCGCGTGCCAAAGCCGCCGCCGCCGTAGACAGCGTCAGCAAGAATCAGGGCGTAGTAGTCGTCAGCCGTGCGGGACGGCGCAGGCAGCACATGAGCCACGACGGTCTGGGCGGCATTCTGCCGGTCGATCAGGAAGACCTTGCCCGGCCCGACCGGACGGGGCGCCGGGATCGCTACTGGTGCTGCCGCACCGCCCGACCACCCCCCGAACGCCTTCCGGGCGAGCTCCGTCGCCTCCGCCAGCGTGATGTCCCCCGCAAAGACGAGCGCGGAGCTTCCCGGCTTCCAGTTCGCCTGGCGGAAGTTCACGAGGTCCTCCCGCGTCAGGCCTGCCACGGTGCCCGGAAGCCCCACCGGCGGGCGGCCGTAGGGATGCTCCAGGCCGAACGCCAGCATGAACGCCACACGGCCGGCAACAGCGGCTGGCGTGTTCGCCTGCTGTGCCAGGGCATCCAGCGCGAGCTTCTTCTCACGCTCGAATTCGTCCCCCGGAAACGCCGGATTCAGCGCCACGTCGGCGAGGATCGAGAGAGCGGGTGAGAGGTTCCGCTTGAGAACGTCAACGTGCAGACGGGCATTCTCGCGTCCGACGCTCCAGCCCAGTGTGGTTCCCAGGTCTCCCATCGCGGAGTCGATCTCGAGAGCTCCTCGCGCGGCCGTGCCGCGCCGCATCACGCGGGCCGTCATGCTCGCGAGTCCCCCCTTCCCTTCGGGATCGCTGACGCTTCCCGCGCGGGAGGCGAGCGTCACGGAGACCTTCGGCAGATCCTGGCGCTCGACGACAAAAAGCTCGAGGCCGTTGTCGAGCTTTGCGGTCTTCACGTCGGGAGCGTTGAACGGCTTGTCCCCGCCGAGCGGTGGTTCCGTCGTACGGTCCACGGTCACGGCGGAAGGACGCCCCGATTGTTCAGGCCTGAACCTGACGAGCAACCGGTTGCGCGTATTGAGATAGCCGTTCACCGCCTCGCGCACGCTTGTCGTCGTCGCCTGGCGGTAACGAGCGAAATCCGCTCCGATCATGTCCGGGTTGCCGAGATACGTGTTGTATTGGTTCAGGATGTCAGCCTTGCCCCCGAAGCCTCCGATCCGCTCCAGCCCGGTGACGAAGTTGAACTCCCACTTCGTCTTCGCGCGCGCGAGCTCCTCCTCGGTCGGACCCTCCTTCGCAAGGCGCGCGATCTCGTCGGTGACGACCCCCTCGATGGTCGCAAGGTCCGTCCCGGGCCTCGCCGTCACCCACATGATGAAGCTGCCCGTGAGCGGCTGCCCCGACGCGAACGCCACCGCGTTCGACGCCAGCGGTCTGTCGTAGATCAGCGCCCGGTTCAGACGTGCCGACAGCCCGTCGGTCAGGATGGTGGCGACCAGATTCAGCTCCGCGTCTCCTGCATCGAAGTAGGCGGGGGCGTGCCAGGCGAAGTACGTCCGTTCCTGCGGGACACGGTCGGCCACCTCCACGATCCGCTCGCCATCCAGCCGCGGCATCCCCTTGGCGGGCCGGTCGAGTGGAGGGCCCGAGGGAATCGTGCCGAAGTATCTTTCGATGAGCGGCTTCGCCTGAGCAGGGTCGAAGTCGCCGGCAACGACGATCGACAGGTTATTGGGCGTGTAGTACGTGCGGAAGAACTCACGCACGTCGTCGAGTGTCGCGGCCGTCAGGTCCTCGTGTTCGCCGATGACGTCGTTCGCATACGGGTGGCGATGCGGGTAGAGGTTCTCCGCCACCAGCTTGAACCAGCGGCCGTAGGGCGTGTTCTCGAGCCCCTGCCGGCGTTCGTTCTTCACCACCTCGCGCTGGTTGTCGAGCTTTTCGGGGGTCAGCGCCTCAGGGAGCGTCCCCAGCCGGTCGCTCTCGACCCACAGCAGGTTCTCGAGGTTTCCCGACGGAACGGTGGCGAAATAGTTCGTCCGGTCCTGGTCGGTGGTGCCATTGACGCCCCCCTCACGGAGATTGGCGCCTGCCGCTTCGGCATAGCTGAAATACTCTTTGCTTGCGTTCTTCAAGCCCTGGAACATCATGTGCTCGAAGAGGTGGGCAAAGCCGCTCCGCCCGGCGCGCTCGTTCTTCGAGCCGACATGAAACCACTGGTTCACGTGCACGACCGGGAGCTTGCGATCCACGTGAAGGATCACCTGAAGCCCGTTCGGCAGGACGTATTTCTCGAATGCAATCTTTGGAACAGTAGCCCCGGCCGGGGAGGCGGGGCGGGCGGGTTCCTGGGCCGCGAGGGGAATGGCAGCCGTCGCGAGAAGAAGAAAACACAGCCGTTTCACGAGAAACTCCTTGTACAGTCCTGAAGTGACAGCCTCTTTATGACGATAGGGCACGCCGGATGGATGCGTCCAGTGTAAGACTCGCCCGGGTCCGCCAGGTAGAGTGACGATGCAGAGGAGCGATGTTGCCATTGCCACGCTGACCCTGGTCCGGGATCCTGAGGAACACCGGCTCGTGGCGGCAGCGTTGTCCGGCCTCGCGGCGGCCGGAATGCCCGTAGCCATCAGCGACGGGGGCTCTCCACCGAATTTCCTCGATTACGTTGCCGGGCTGCCGGCGGTTCAAGCCGTACCGCCAGACCACCCGGGGCTGGTGGGTCAGATCAAAGCCAGCCTGCGCGCTGCGGCGCAGACCGGCCGCCGGTTCATCCTGTATCTCGAACCCGACAAGGAGTCGTTCGTGGAGAGCCGGCTGGCCTCCTTCCTCAGCCAGGCGCCGGATGACAACGACGTAGGGGTGGTACTTGCCGCCCGGTCCGCCAGGAGTCTCGACACCTACCCCTCCACGCAGAAATTCGCTGAGTCAGCGTTCAACACGCTGGCGGGAGAAGCCCTCCGCCTCCCCGCTGACTACCTCTATGGACCGTGTGTCCTGAACCGGGAGCTGGTTCCCTCTGCCGAAGGAGCCGGTGCGGCGCTCGGCTGGGGCTGGCGTCCGTACGTATTTGCCATAGCTCTCCGCGCGGGGTTGCGCGTTCTCGCCATCGAAGGAGAGCACCCGTGCCCGGATGCGCAGCGGGCCGAGCGGGACGCCGATCGAATTCACCGCCTGCGTCAACTCGGGCAGAACCTTAACGGGCTCGTCGAAGGCCTGACGGCGAGGATCCCCGGAGACCGCTTCCCTTCAGGTGCGGGAGGGGTGTAAGGTCTTTGGCGAGGCGCTCATGCGTTACCTGATTCTCACGTTGGCCACGGGCCTCTGGCTGGGTATTGGCGCCGCGCGCCAGCCTGCCGCCGTGCAGCCGCCGGGCCCGCCGAACATCCTGCTGATTCACGCCGACGATCTGGGCTTCGGCGACCTCAGCGTCTATGGCCAGGAGCGCTTCGCGACCCCGGCGCTCGACAGGCTGGCTCGGGAAGGCATCCGCTTCACGAATTACTACTCGGGGAGCACCGTCTGCGCCCCTTCCCGCGCGGCGCTGATGACAGGGCTGCACACCGGCCATGCTTGGATCCGGGGGAACGGCCGCCTGCCGGAAGGGGATGTCCCGCTCCGCGCGGAAGATGTCACGGTCGGCGAAGTGTTGAAGGGGGCCGGCTACCGTACGGCGGTTATCGGAAAGTGGGGACTCGGACAGCCCGGCACATCCGGTATGCCGGACAATCAGGGGTTCGACCATGCGTTCGGCGTGCTCGACCACCGGCATGCGCACCGCCAGTTCACCGATCACCTGTACCGCAACGGTGAGAAGGTGCAGACCGACCTCCAGCGCGACTTCGTGAACGATCTGTTCACCAGGGAAGCGGCGGCGTTCATCGAGCGCGACGATCCACGGCCGTTCTTCGTCTATCTGAATTACACGGTGCCTCACGCGGAAATGCGTGCTCCCGAAGAGGCCGTCGCAAGGTTCCGCGGGCAGTTTCCCGAAACGCCGTTCGAGAATCCGAAGGCGGATGCGGTGCTCGCGGGCGCAAGGCCCGACGCCGCGTCGCTGGGCTACCGGTCGCAGCCGACACCCCGTGCCGCCTTTGCGGCGATGGTGACCCGGATGGACCGCGACATCGGGACCCTCACCGACCTCCTCCGGGCACGCGGCCTGGACGGCCGTACCCTTGTCATGTTCACGAGCGACAATGGTCCGCACCGTGAAGGGGGAGCGGATCCCGTCTTCTTCAAGAGCGCTGGTCCTCTCAGGGGCATCAAGCGGGATTTGTACGAGGGGGGCATTCGCGTCCCTGCCATCGCCCGCTGGGCAGGGACCATTCCTGCCGGTCGGGTGAGCGATCACCCATGGGCTCATTGGGACGTGCTGCCGACGTTTGCCGACATCGCGGGCGCCAAAGTCCCCGCCGGACTCGACGGAATGTCCATGGCCCGGGCGCTTCGCGGCGAGACGCAGCCCACGCATCCGTTTTTCTACTGGGAGTTCCACGAGCGCGGGTTTCAGCAGGCGGTCAGGATGGGGACGTGGAAGGGTGTTCGGTTGAAGGCCGATGGGCCCCTCGAGCTGTACAACCTCGAGCAGGATCCGTCCGAAGGACAGGATGTCGCGTCGTCACATCCCGAGATTGTCGGAAGGATCGAGGCCTACCTGAAGACGGCGCGTACGCCGTCCGATCGGTGGCCCGTTCCACAGCCGTGATCGGACGAGACACGGGTCACAACAGGAGGTTCAGTGCGAAGAGGCTTGATCGGGGTGAGTAAGATGCGTGCCGTTGTTCTGTTTTGTGTTGTCGTTCTTGCAGCGTTGTCCATGCCTACTCCTGCCAATGCCCAGAAAGGGTCCGTTCGCCACGTCGTCGTTTTCAAGTTCAAGCCGGAAGCAAACCCCGACCAGATTCAGCAGGTCACCCGGGCATTCAGCGAACTGCGTGGAAAGATCCCCGGGATCACGGGGTTCGAGCACGGGGTGAACAACAGCCCCGAAGGGCGGAACCTCGGCTTCACGCACGTGTATCTCATGACGTTCGAGAACGCCGCGGCCAGGGACGCCTACCTGCCCCACCCGGAGCACAAGAAGTTCGGTGAGCTGCTGGGCAAGCTTGGCATCGTTGCCGACGTGTTCGTTGTGGACTACACCACGACAGGCTGAGCACATGGGCACCCGCAAGTTGACGAGTCGAACCCCTGCCGTCCTGTTCTTCCGCCGTGCCAAGACCGTGCGCCTGTACGGAGTGTTGAGCTCGTGAGCGGCGCGGTCTCGAACACTACACGGATCGGCTGGATTGGCACCGGCGTGATGGGGCACTCGATGTGCGGCCATCTCCTCGCCGAGGGGTACAGAACGACCATTTACAGCCGTACACGGGAGAAGGCAGCCGGGCTGCTCGAACGCGGAGCCACGTGGGCTGACTCTCCACGTGCGGTGGCCCAATCATCGGACGTCGTGTTCACGATGGTCGGGTTCCCCGCTGACGTTCGCGCCGTGTACTTCGAGCCGGACGGCATCCTTGCGGGTGCCCGGCAGGGAGCCGTGCTCGTCGACATGACGACAACCGAGCCGACGCTTGCACGGGAAATCGAGGCGGCGGCGCGGAAGGCGGGTGCAAGTGCGGTGGATGCGCCTGTCTCCGGGGGAGACGTCGGAGCGCGCAACCGTGCGCTGTCCATCATGATAGGCGGGGAGCCCGAAGCGGTGGACGCGGTGATGCCCCTGCTGCAAATCCTGGGGCGCAACATCGTCCATCAGGGGAGCCCCGGCGCCGGGCAGCATACGAAGATGTGCAACCAGGTCGTGATCGCCGGAACGATGATCGGGGTCTGCGAGAGCCTGCTCTATGCGCACAGGGCAGGGCTCGACACCGAGCGCATGCTGCAGTCGATCCGGAGTGGCGCGGCCGCCTGCTGGACGCTCGAGAACCTTGCCCCACGGGTGATGAAAGGAGACTTCGAGCCAGGTTTCATCGTGGAGCATTTCATCAAGGACATGGGGATTGCGCTGGCGGAGGCGCAGCGGATGGGCATCGCGCTCCCGGGGCTCGCTCTCGTCCATCAACTCTACCTGGCCGTTCAGGCACAGGGACACGGCCGCCGGGGCACTCAGGCCCTGATGCTGGCCCTCGAGCACATTTCGAACATCAGGCGATGAGTCGCCTCTGAGGACGTATGGCTGTCATCAAGCGCAAGACCCGCAAGAAGCTCTCGAAGCAGCTGAAGAAGGTCGTCAAGAAGCACGGGACCGAAGTGACCCTGTCGCTGGTGTCCGGCATCGTCAGCGGCCTCTCGACAGACGAGGGGAAGAAGCGTCGGGGCAAGAGGACTGGGATGGATGCGCCGGAAGTGGTCGAGCTTCCGGGCAGGGCCGCTGCGGCGCGGAAGCGATCCAATCTCTGAGCGTCTCTGGCAGGGGTGGCGGTGCTTACTGTCGCGCCATTCCGAATAGTGGGAGGCGGGTATCGCGGTTGAGTAGAGGGGGTATCACCGGCCGGGGTTGAACTGAAGAGCCGGCCGGTGGTCGGACCACCAGCCGGCTCTTGGGCTCAGGTCACCTGCGGCTACTTCTTGATGCGATCCGCCACGTCTTCGATGGCGTCGCCTACCTTCCGCTTGGCTTTCCCAAAGCCTTCCTGGACGTTTCCGCCTGCCTCATCGGCAACGCCTTCGCCATGGAGCCGTTCGTTGTCCGTCACGTCCCCCCATGCCTGCTTGGCCTTGCCCTTCACCTGATCGGTCTTGCCGTCGATTTCATCTCGATTCATCGGTTCGTACCTCCGGCAGGGTGTACCTTCAAGAATCGATACCTCATCAGTAAATGAGCTCGACCGTTGGTCTGCTGAAGGTGGTCTCCAGGGGAGACGCCGGCAACCTCAGCAGCATCCGGATTCGGGACCATGCCGTTCACAAAAAATCTCGCCGCTTGCATCGGCGAATAGAGGTTTGTTATATTTGCAAGGTTCTGGTCGGCCTTGGGACACCCTATCTAGGGCACAAACATCCGGAACATCGCGCTGCCGGTCCTCGCGACACTGCAGGCCAGACTCGGGCGCACGCATCATCAACCTTATAGGGTAAGTCAGTTCCAGGTGCCGGGCCGCTGAGGCGGCACCCTAGGCCTGGAACACCACGTTTTTTGCGCGCCATGTACCGGCGCGTGTGGAGCCATCGTGCCGACGATCAGCCAGCTCGTTCGCAAGGGGCGGGCAGCGGTCCTGACCAAGACCAAGAGCCCGGCGCTGCAGGACAGCCCCCAGAAGCGCGGCGTCTGCGTGCGTGTGTTCACCCAGACCCCGAAGAAGCCGAATTCCGCGCTGCGCAAGGTGGCGCGCGTGCGCCTGACCAACGGGATCGAGGTGACCACCTATATCCCGGGTGTCGGACACAACCTTCAGGAGCACTCGCTCGTCCTGATTCGCGGCGGCCGTGTAAAGGATCTGCCGGGCGTTCGCTACCACGTGGTCCGGGGGACCCTCGACGCCGTGGGCGTGCAGGGGCGGAAGCAGGGGCGCTCGAAGTACGGAGCGAAGCGGCCGAAGTCCTAGCGGCGCGCGAAACGACTGAAGAAGAGCCAAGATGCCAAGACGCAGAGAAGTTCCGAAGCGTGAAGTTCCCCTCGACCCGCTCTACAACAGTGCGCTCGTGACGAAGTTCATCAGCACGTTGATGCGCGACGGCAAGCGGAGCACGGCCGAGAGCATCATGTACGCCAGCCTCTCCTCGATCCAGGAGAAGACCGGCGACGACCCCATCAAGGTGTTCAAGAAGGCGGTCGAGAACGTGAAGCCGGCGCTGGAGGTGAAGTCGCGGCGCGTGGGCGGCTCGAATTACCAGGTGCCGATCGAGGTCAACCCGAACCGCCGCCTCTCGCTCAGCATCCGGTGGCTGGTGGGTTACGCGCGTTCGCGCGGCGACGGCAAGACGATGCAGGAGAAGCTCGCCAACGAACTGCTGGACGCCGCCAACCTGCGCGGCGGTGCGGTGAAGAAGCGGGAAGACACGCACCGCATGGCCGAAGCCAACAAGGCCTTCGCGCACTACCGGTGGTAGGTCGCCGGGCCCGGGGCCTGACCCGCCGCACATCGGATCGGGACCACACAGGGATAGCGTAGCAGCGCGGGAGTCGTAGCGCGGAGCCTCAGCTCCGCGGAAAGTCGGGCCCGGATCACCGAACGGGTGGTTCGAGCCAGGCCGCACGGGCAGACCCGGGGCGGTGCTCACGAGAAGTTCAATGCCAAGACAGACACCACTCAGCCGCACTCGCAATATCGGCATCATGGCCCACATCGATGCCGGCAAGACCACCACGACGGAACGGATCCTGTTCTATACGGGCCGTACGTACAAGATCGGCGAGGTGCACGAAGGCACGGCGACGATGGACTGGATGGAGCAGGAACAGGAGCGCGGCATCACGATTACGTCGGCCGCCACCACCTGTTTCTGGCGCGACATCCGGATCAACATCATCGACACCCCCGGTCACGTGGACTTCACGGCCGAGGTGGAGCGGTCGCTCCGCGTGCTCGACGGCGCGGTCGCGGTGTTCGACTCGGTTGCCGGCGTGGAGCCGCAGTCGGAGACGGTGTGGCGTCAGGCCGACAAGTACCGCGTTCCCCGGATCTGCTTCATCAACAAGATGGACCGCATCGGGGCGGACTTCAAGCGCACCTTCGAGCAGATCACGTCCAAGCTTGGCGGGAACCCGGTCGCGATCCAGCTGCCGATCGGCAGCGAGGACAAGTTCGCCGGCGTGATCGACCTCGTCAAGATGAAGGCGATCCGCTACAAGGACGAGACGATGGGCGCCGAGTACATCGTCGAGGAGATCCCCGCCGACCTGCTGGCCGAGGCGCAGCAGTACCGTGAGCAGCTCATCGAGAAGGTCAGCGAGGCGGACGACAAGCTCCTCGAGAAGTACCTGCACGGGCAGGAGATCACCGAAGAGGAGATCAAGGGGGCGCTGCGCAATCGGGTCATCAGCTCCGTGCACACGCAGGGAGAAAAGGTGGAGCCTGCCTTCGTGCCGGTCATCTGCGGATCCGCGTTCAAGAACAAGGGAGTGCAGCCGCTGCTCGACTGCGTGGTCGACTACCTGCCCTCGCCGCTCGATGTTCCGGCGATCCTCGGGTTC
>Ga0136613_10001691_pt1 | contig 11466 bp, 10 predicted proteins | sample AntDrymUQ2722106_2_FD_106649 | JGI IMG/M metagenome (GOLD analysis project Ga0136613, IMG submission 106649) | Polar desert sand microbial communities from Dry Valleys, Antarctica - metaG UQ272 (21.06) | ecosystem: Environmental > Terrestrial > Soil > Desert | place: Antarctica: Dry Valley... | reverse complement strand
TGCTCGTCGCCCACCCCGTCCTCGGGCTCGACCGAATCGGGGTGGAGTTGCAAAATTCGTTCTCACTCCGCAGCCTCAGCCACCTCCCGCTGGGCGACATCTCGATGATGATCGAGCAGGATCTCCTGGCGATGCTCCAGACGCCACGGGACCTCTCGCCGACGACAGTCGGGGCCCTGCCCCCTGTCGGGAAGGGCGACGAGGGAGCCCCCCCTGCGATCACGGGACCGAGCCGCGCATGGCCAGCTCCGACATGACGGATCGCCAGGACGAGCACGGGGATAGTCCCGATCTCGGACAAGACGTAGGTCACCATTATTTGCCGATTTCCACTTCGGCGGTCTGCGGAAGATCGGCGGCGAGGCGGGTGAACGATCACGCCGTGGAGGACGCGCGCAATTGCCCTCGACACGGACGGGAGAATCACCTACGAATACGCGCCCACTTCTCCCCCACGCCGACGCCACCGACCTCCTTGCACGCCGCAAGCGGGCCGATTTGGACACTTGCAGGGAGCGGTAAATCTATGTCGCCTTGCTATTGGCGTCGAGTTGCGATGTGGTCGCTGTGTCTCTTCGCCGGGATGTCGGGAGTGCTGTCGGCGCAGACCGCGCGTATCCCCGAACGGTTCCCGGAACTGGCCTCCGATCGCATGTTCCACCGGCCGTTTTTCTTCTGCTTCGACGATGCGATCTCGACGCCTCCCGACGGCCGAACGGTCCGATCGCGTCCTGCACCGTCCGACGACCTCACACGAGCACAGTATCTCGACGAACCTACCCCCGACTCACGTCAGATCGAGGGGAGGACGCCGGAGCCTCGAAGCCCCGGTTCGGGCGTCTTCGATCCGCCCGTCTCTTACGGCGGGCCCGACCCGTCTCGGGTGGAAGACATCGAGGCCCGCGACGGGCCGCGCATCCCCGAGCCGATGGTCTTCGACCTCGTCCGCGGGCTCGGGGCCCGCCGCGGCGAGCTCGAATTCAACACCTTGAGCCTCGTCCCGTTCCGGCGCGGCGGCCCGAAATACGAGTGGGCCCCCGAGATCGAATGGGCCGTCGCCGACGGTTTCGCCGTCGAGTACGAGCTGCCGATCTTCGATACCCGGATCGTCGCCCAGAAGTTCGCCCCCAGTATACCTTCGGCACCGCCTTCGACGACGCCTTCATCCACGGCGTGCAGGGCATCGCCTACTTCGACACCCGCGACGGGGACTTCATCCCGACGCTCCTCTACCTGGCCGGGATGCGGCTGGACGAGACGTGGAGCGTCTTCGGGATGTTCGGCGGCAGCGTCGGGCCCCAGATCTTCCCGTTCAGCGACGAGCCGGCGCGGAAGGGGACCGACCTCATCGTCAACCTGTCAATCTTCGCGAATGTGACCGAGCGGCTCGTGCTCGGGGTGGAGACCAACCACTCCCGGCAGCTCCGGGGGCCGTCGGAGTTCCTGTTCATGCCGCAGGTCCACTACGAGATCAGTAAGCACATGAAGGCCCAGTTCGGCATGGGGATGCGAGACGACGTCGAGGGTCGGCACGGGGAGTTGGGCTTCCGCATCATCTTCGAGCGTTGAACCACAGGCCTTGGGTGCCTCGGCCAGAAGACGCTTCCCCGCATTCAGGCTTTGTTGACTTACCGGAGAAGACCGTTGTTGATCGAGACCCGCCCGGAGCGGCGGCCTGTCGCGGCGACGGACGAGGCGGGGAGGGGACCTGGGCCGTCATGGCGCGGCCTGGTCGGGTTCGGGGATGACCTGCTTCTCGACGGCCAGCCGCGCCGCCCGGAGCTTGGCCCGGAGGGTGTTCCGGGCGACGCCCAGGAGCTCGCTCGCCTGCGCCTGGTTGCCCTGGACGTGGCGGAGCACCTCCTCCAGCACGATCCTGTCCACCGCCGAGTTGACCTTCTGGTAGATCTCGGTCTCCCCGCATCCGAGGAGGTCGCGCACGAACCGGGCGAGGTCGAAAGTCGAGTCCTGCGGCGCAGGCCGATGGGCACACCCTCCGCGCATGCTCGCCGGCAGGCAATCCGGCGTCAGCACCCCGCCCGTGGCATCGATAAGGGCGGACTTGATCGTCGCCTGGAGCTCCCGCACGTTGCCGGGCCAATCGTGGCCCTCGAGGAGCCTCATCGCCTCGTCCGTCACCGACCCGACCTGCTTGCCCAGCTCGCGGTTGAGGCGCCTGACCAGGTACTCGACCAGCATCGGCAGGTCGTCGAGGCGTTCCCGCAGCGGCGGGAGATGGATGGTGTAGACGTTGAGCCGGTAGAACAGGTCCTGGCGGAATCGGCCGCCGGCGATCCGCTCCGCCAGGTCCTGATTGGTGGCGGCGATCACCCGGACGTCAGTCCGGATCGTGTCGCCGCCCCCGAGCCGCTGGACTAGCCCGTCCTGCAGCAGCCGCAACACCTTGGCCTGGGCGGCGCCCGACATGTCGCCGACCTCGTCGAGGAAGAGGGTGCCCCCGTCGGCCTGCTCGAACTTGCCGATGCGGCGGCGCTCGGCCCCGGTGAAGGCGCCCCGCTCGTGCCCGAACAGCTCGCTCTCCAGCAGCGCGTCGGGGATCGCCGCGCAGTTGATCGCCAGGAAAGGCGCCCGGCTCCGGCGGCTGTGCTGGTAGATCGCCCGCGCCACCAGCTCCTTGCCGGTGCCATTCTCGCCCAGGATGAGCACGGTCACGTCATTGCCGGCCACGCGGCCAATAGCCTTGTACACCTCCTGCATGGCGGCGGACCGCCCCACGATCCGGTCGACGTCGCCGTCGGTCGGCTCCGCCTCGTCGAACACGGCCGGGACGCGAGCCAGGCGGCTCAATTCGACCGCCCGGGCCACCACGTCGCGGAGCTGGCGGAAATCGAGCGGCTTGAGCAGGTACTCGAAGGCGCCGCGCTTCATCGCCTCGATCGCGGTGTCGGTGGTGGCATGGGCAGTGATCACGATCACGGGCAGGCGCGGGTCGACCTCGCGGATGAGGTCGAAGGCATCCAGGCCCGACATGTCGGGCAGCCGAACGTCGAGGATGACCGCGTCGAGCCGCTCCCGCCGCACCAGCCCCAGGCCGTCCCGGGCCGTGCGCGCGGTGACCACGTCGAGCGCCTCGGTCCTCAGGCTATCCTCCAGCGAGAAGAGGACGTTGGGCTCGTCGTCCACCACGAGGAGTCTGGCCATGCTCGCCTCCGCATCGCCCCCACGGGGCCGGGTCGATCGCGATCCATTGTAACGGCCTATCGCCCGGCGTGGAGGCCCTGACCCCCGCCGACGGGCAGGCGGACGGTGAAGACGGCCCCCCCGCCCGGTCGATCCACGGCGGTGATCTCGCCGCCGTGGTCCTCGACGATCCGCTTGCAGATCGAGAGCCCCAGCCCGAGGCCGGTATCCTTGGTGCTGACGAACGGCTCGAAGATGCTCTCGCCCAGGTCGGTCGGCAAGCCGCACCCGCTGTCGGCGACCCGGATGGTGAGCCAGGCGTCGTGGCCCTCGCCCTGTCCGATGGTCGCGAGAGGCCCGGACCGGCCCCGGCACTCCGGACCCCACGCGACGTCGACCGAGAGGGCACCGTCCTTTGGCGTCGCGTCCAGGGCGTTGAGCAGCAGGTTGAGCAGCACGTGGCGCACACCCCCCATGTCCGCGACGATGGGCATCGGGCCATCCGGGAGGCTGCTCTCGATCGCCACCGCCTTCAGCTCCGCCCGCCCGGACACGAGGATCAGGGTCTGCTCGAGGACGCCGCGCAGGTCGAAGGGGCGTTTCTCCAGCTGCGGGGGCCTGGCGAAGTCGAGGAAGGTCTGGATCGAACCCTCCAGCCGACCGACCTCCTCTTCCAGCACGGCCAGCCGGCGGCCGCGGAGGCCGGCCGAGTCGCCGCGCTCGGCGGCGGACTGGACCAGGACCTTGATGGCCGTCAGCGGGTTGCGAAGCTCGTGCGCGAGGCCGGCCGCCAGCTGGCCCAGGGCCGCGAGCTGCTCGGCCCGCAGCACCTCGCGTCGGTTCTGCTCCACCTGCGCGACGATCGTGCCGATCTTGTCCGCCATGCTCCGCATCACGGCCTCCAGGTCCTCGACGTCCCAGTCCGCCGAGAGGGAGATCGGCCCGACGACCTGGTCCAACTTCCCGGCCGCATCGCGGATCGGCACGCTGAGCTGGACGATCGAACGGCTGATTCCGCGGGCGATCCCGAGGCCCGCGATCAGTCCCACCACGGCGCCGCACGTGCCGAGCAGCAATAGGACGAGCGCGATCCGCTCGGGCATCGCCCGGACCTGCGCGGTCGTCCGCGCGACGAACGCTTCGTTGAGGTCGAAATATTCCTGCGCCGGCGCCAACAGCCCGGTATCGAGGAGATCCTCCCGGATGTTCTTGATCTCCGGCGGAGAGTCTCGCGGTCCCGCCCGCCGCTCGAAGCGAGTCAATTCGCCCCAGAAGCGTTCGTGGGCCGCCTCGAACCGGGTGACCAGGACGCGTTCGCGATCCGTCGTGCTCAGCCGCGCGATCTCGCCCAGCCAGCGCCCGGTCTCGGTGCGGAGGGCGCGAATTGCATCGAGTTGCTTCCGTTCGCCGGTGAGGAGGAACTGGTCGAGGTGGGTCGCCATCTGACGCACGGTGATCACCAGCTCTGCGGCCGCGCGGACGCTGGAGACGTCCTGGGCCAGCAGCTCCGAGGTATTCCGGTTGAGTCGATGCACGTACCAGGCCGTCCCTACCCCGACGGTCAGGAGCAGTGCGCAAACCGCCACGATGGGGGTGGTCATCCGGATCATCATCCACGTGGCCGCCCGCACCGGTCTGTCGCTCGTCGGTCGAGAGCCTACCATCGCCGTCTCCATTCGATCCCGGGGCGGGTGCCGGACGCGAGGACTTCCGAGAGCCGACCCGGTCGGCGGGAACCCGGGACGGGCTCGCCGCCGATCGGCTCGTGGCGACAACCCGGAGTCCATGCGCGGGGCGTTTCACTCCGTGTCGTCGGCGACAGACGGCGCGTCAGGATCTGACCAGGCCGATCAATCGCTGCACACCGTCCCGCCCCCACCCGGCTCTCCCCGTCGGTGACGGGCCGTCGCCACGAGATCGCGGGCCCGATTCATGCATTGCAAGGCCGTCGCCGCGAGCCCATTGCGATCCACGTCAGATCACCCGTCGAGGGGACGATCGGCGGCACATGCCTTGCCAATGATACACCCTCGCTCCCGCTTTTCTCGGGTTCGTGTTCGAGAGCGGCCCCCTCGTGGTGCGCGACACGACGCTCGCAGGAGGAGGATACCGGAGGACCGTCTGATGAGTCCACCTGCACCGTCATCGGCGATCCTGACCGTCGAGGTGGAGCAGATGGTCTACGCGGTGAGCGCCCCGTCAGCCGCAGCCACGACATCCACCGGTCTGGAAGGGATCAAAGATGGCCATTCGGGGAAGGATGTGGCGCATGACGACGGGTCGGCGGAACATCCGGCCGTGGAGGTCCTCCTGCACGGGATCGATGCGATCCGTCACGACGGCCGAAACTCGACCCAAGATTCAACCTCATGCCAGTATGATGGGACAAAATGATGGTTACCGTGTTGGCCCGCGGCTGGTGGGCGATTGCGTTGCGCGGCCTGCTGGCCGTGATCTTCGGCGTGGCGGCCTTCGCCTGGCCGGGAATGACGCTGAGAGTGCTGGTGTTCCTGTTCGGCGCCTACGCCCTGGTCGATGGCGCCTTCGCCGTGGCCGCGGCGCTGGTCGGACGAAAGCTGGACAGGCCGTGGTGGACGCTCCTCCTGGAGGGGCTGATCGGCATCGGCGCCGCGATGCTCATCGTCGTGTGGCCGGGTATCACGGAGCTGGTGCTGCTCTACCTGATCGCGGCCTGGGCCGTCGTGACCGGGGCCTTCGCGGTCATGGCCGCCATCCGATTGCGGGCCGAGATCCGGGGCGAGTGGGTGCTGGCCTTGAGCGGGGCCGTGACGGTGGTCTTCGGCCTGGCGCTGATAATCTGGCCGGGCGCCGGCGCATTGGCCGTCATCTGGCTGATCGGGGCCTATGAGCTCCTCTTCGGGACGCTGCTGCTGGCGCTCGCATTCCGACTGCGTGCCGTGGCCCGGCCCTCGCCGGCCGAGAGGCCCTCGGCGAGCCCCGGCGGGATGTCGCAAGACCTTGCCCATTAGAGTTGTCCGGCCCCCCGGCCAATCGACGGGAGTTGCCGACGCCGCTCACGGCTCGGCGGCCCCCCACGGCTCGTCCGGGACGTCGAACGGGTACACCGGCCCGGCGTGGTTGCCGCTCATCGGCCCCTACGGAGCATTTCGATCGTGCGTGGCATCGGCATGGCTCTCACGGCCCTGGGGCTGGCCCTGATCTTGTTCCCGCTGATGGGGCTCTGGTCCTGGTTCCTCGGGCCCGCCCAGGCGGTCCTCGGCAGCCTCCTGGCCGTCTCGGGAGGATGCCTCGCCGTGTTCTCCTTCAGGGACGCCTGGAAGGCGGTACGACGCGGGCGTTGACCGCGCATCGGGGGTGGCCCTGCCAGACATCGAACGGTGTTATCGGGTGCCCCTCGGCCGAAATCCTCCGGCCCATCTGCCCCGAAGGTCCACGCGTGGCGGCGATCATCCCACTCCGGAGAAAGCCTCCGGCCATCCTGGCCGGCCTGCCGCGCAAAACCGGCCCGGCAGATGACGGGATTGCTCCCGAGCCTTGAGGGCGACCTGCTCCGGGTGATGAGCATCGCGAGGGCTCCTGGGTGCTGAGACATCGGGTGGTCGCGACCGAGGTGCTGCCTCGTGGGGTCCTCATCCTGCGCCCGCCCTGGTCGCCACGACTCCCCGCCGGGAAACAGGGTCCGGGGGAGCGGAGGACGAGAGCCACGCCCGGTTCACTTTCCGCGCGGCGTGATCAATTCTTGAGGGCCGTGCGGCTCGCCATCGGGGATTCCTGCCCTCGGCACCCCCGGAGAGCGTACCCTCGGGGGACGAATTCCGGGGGTCGGGAGGACGCCGGACAGGCGCGTGAGGAAGGCGTGCGGGACCGGCCGGAGCCCCGTAGACAGCCAGGCCGGAGAGCAGTCACGGCCTCAGCAATCGAGCCTCGCGTCGATGACCGCCGCTTCCCGCGACGGGCAATTCCCGGGGCCGGCACCTGCATTGCAATTGCATCGGCGGTGGGATGACGTGAGCGGGCTGCAGTGAGGGAGGGATGCCTCGTCCCGACAGGACCGCATGTGCATTCCTGAATTCTTAAATTATGAAGGAGGCTTGAGACGTGAAAATTTCCGGATGGATGAGGGGAACGGTCGCGGTCCTGGGCCTGGTGGCCCTGCCGGGAGTCGCCCAGGCCCAGCGGCCGGGCCAGCAAGGGCAGCCGGTCCAGCCCGGCGATCGGGCCGGGCTCGGGGCGAGCCGCGGGATCCCTCGGCCGCTGGACGGGCCGAGGGACGTACAGGAAGCTCTCAAGGTCATGTTCATGCTGACCGACGCGAACAACGACGGGCTGATCTCCAAGCAGGAGGCCGTCGATGCGTCGAACACGGTGATCGGCGGCCTCTTCTTCCGCGCCGACGCCGACGGCGACGGGCGGGTGAGCCAGCAGGAGGCCCGGCAACTCCGCCAGGAGATCCTGAACCGGCAGCCGGTGCTGCGGGCCCTGGTGCAGGAGGCCCGCCGCCCGGCCGACACGCAGCAGTCGCCGTTCCGCAGCCTGGCCGAGCTGCTCGACACGGATAACGACCGGGCCATCAAGGCCGGCGAGGTGCGGCAGGCGGTCGAGGCGGGAATCGATGCCTTCTACTCCGTGGCCGATACCGACCGCGACGGCCAGATGAGCCCCGGCGAGTTGAACGCCGCGGCCGTCGGCCTGGCCCGGGCCGCCGCCGAGGCCGCCTTCCGCGGCGTCGATGCGGACAACAACGGCTCGATCAGCCAGGCGGAGTTCGAGAAGGCGATCGTCGAGCCGGCCCGCGTCCTCTTCAAGGCCATCGACGCCGATAGCGACGGCCAGGTCACCCCCCAGGAGGCGCAGAACGCCCTGGGCGTCCTGGCCGGTCAACTCCGGATGACGGTCCCCGATGCCCGCGGCAACACCGCCCCGATCCCGGACTTCACGGCCCCGGGCGAGCCGAATCGGCCGGGACAGCCGGCCCGGCCAGGGGGTCCGTGAGCCCAGCCCCAGAGGCCGCCGCCTCACCTTCCTGCAACAGGCGGGGACGGTGAGGCGGCGGCCTTCCTAATCGCCGCCGTTCCTACAAACGCGGCGGATCGGATCGAGTCGACGGCCACACCCGAGCGAGGCATCGCGATGCATGAAGAGATCACCGTCGCCCGCCGCCGGGCCGAGATCACCGACCCTTATGGTCTCCACATGCGGCTGGCCGGATTGTTCATCCACGCCGTCGCTCAGTTCCGTTCCGAGATCCGGGTCCGTTGCGACGGTCGAGACGCCGACGGCAAGAGCATCCTCGACCTGATGTGCCTGGCCGCCGCGTGCGGATCTCGGCTCGAGATCGAGGCTCGCGGGACCGATGCCGAGTCGGCCGTCGCCGCGCTGGCGGGCCTGATCTCGGCCCCATGCCACGAGCCGCAAGGCGAGGACGCGAGCGGCCGTGGCGGGGGCGGCTCCGAGGCCCCCTGACGCCCCGAGCCCCGAAGCGACCCTCGTGGTCAATCCGCCGGGAACGCCTTCTCCGAAACCGAGGGAGGATCGTCGTGGACCACAGCGAGAATCCGACCGGGTACACGGTCGGGGGCGGAGGCGACCCCGTCGGCCCGAACGGCCGGGCAGGTCGTCGCCCCTTGAGGGTATACGACGGCGTCGAGCACCGGAGGTCGGTGGACGGGCCGTTCCGCCACCTCCGCCTCGTCGTGATCGTCCTCGTGGTCTCATGCCTGGCGCTGGCCGCCGTCGTGTGGCGGCGCCTGCTCGGAGACCTGCCGTGATCCGGCGAAGGGCGGGCTCGAGGGTTCGACAGCCCCGAGGCTTCCGCACCAGGCGTATCGAACGGGAGATGCCGGGATGAAGTCTACAGTGCTCGGCTACGGCATCGGGACGTCGGCCGTCGCGGTCGCCCTGCTGGCGACGCTGGCCGTCCCGCCGATCCGGGCGGAGAGCCCCACCGCGTTGTTCCTCGTCGCGGTCATGGTGGCCTCGTGGCACGGCGGCCTGGGCCCCGGGCTGCTGGCCACCGCCCTGTCGGCCTGGGCCATCGACTATTTCGTCATGCCCCCGGCCTTCGCGATGGCCTTCGGCCTGGGCGACCTGACGCGCGTGGCCGTCTTCGTGCTGGTCGCCCTCCTGATCAATTCGATGAATGCACGCCGACGCTCCCTGGAGGAGGCCCTGAGGCAGCGGGCGGACGGACTGGCGGAGGCCGACCGGCGCAAGGACGAGTTTCTGGCGATGCTCGCGCACGAGCTCAGGAACCCCCTGGCCCCCATCCGGTCCGCCGTCCACGCCCTGGGCCACCGCGACGACGACCCCGCCGTGACCCGGGCCCGGGACGTCGTCGAGCGGCAGGTCAGGCACATGACACGCCTCGTCGACGACCTGCTCGACGCCTCGCGGATGACGCGGGGTCGGATCGCGCTGCGCAAGGAGGTGGTCGACCTCGCCACCTGTGTCGCCCACGCCGTCGAGACCGTGCGTCCGCTGATCGATGCGCGGGGCCACGAGCTGTCGCTGTCGCTCCCGAGCGAGGCCGTGCGGCTGTCGGCGGACCCGACGCGGCTGGAGCAGGTCCTGGCCAACCTCCTGCACAACGCGGCCAAGTACACCGAGCCGGGCGGCCGGATCACGATGGCGGTCGAACGCGACGGGGAGGCCGTCGTCCTCCGGGTGCTCGACACGGGCATCGGGATCGCTCCCGAGATGTTGCCCCGCATCTTCGACCTCTTCGTGCAGGCCGACCGGACGCGCGACGGCGGCCTTGGCGGCCTGGGGGTCGGGCTCTCGCTGGTGCGGAACCTGGTCGAACAGCACGGCGGCACGATTCGGGGACTCAGCGCGGGCCCGGGCCGGGGCAGTGAGTTCGTCGTCCGCCTGCCGATGACGTCGGAGGAGGAGCGGGCCGAAGAGTCTCCCGGCCCCCCGGGGCGGGGCGTCCCGGGGAGGCGCGTGCTGGTGGTGGAGGACCATGTCGACTCGGCCCGCTCCCTGGCCCAACTCCTGGCGAGCTGGGGGCATGAGGTCCGGCTCGCCCGCGACGGCCACGAGGCGCTCGCGGCCGTCGACGGCTTTCGCCCCGAGGTCGTGCTCCTCGACATCGGGCTCCCGGGGATGGACGGCCGCGAGGTCGCCCGGCGGTTGCGCGAGCGGCCGGGGGAGGACCGGCCGGTGCTGGTGGCCCTGTCGGGGTACGCGCCGGACGGGGACGGCCTCCGGGGCCGATGCGACGAGTTCGACCGGCACCTGGTCAAGCCGGTGGAGCCGGACGCCCTGCGAGAGCTGCTCGCACTCCCGCCCTCGGCGTGCGGGGGTCGGGCTCACAAGGATGGGCCGACCATCGGTCGAACGACCTGGCGGTCCACGGGTCATCCCATGACAGAAACCGAACATTCCAGCTCTTGATCAGGGGGTGACGCATGGGACCGGGCTCCTGGGCGGGCTTGTGGCTCGGTTCCACCCGGACGGTGGAATGCCCCTGGTGTCGTCTCAGCCAGACCAGCGCGCGCCGACCGATCCCGTTCGTTGCCTCATGCAGGGATTGCCGCCGTAGATTCCGGGTGACCGAACAGGGCGTCAAGGTGTTTGAAGAGGGATCGAGGGCATCAAGCCCGGGCTCGTAGGGTGCAGGAGAACCATCGGTGGAGCACATGAGCGTCCCCCACTTCTTGGGTGTCCTCGTCGTCATGCTGGGGGCCGCGAAGCTCGGCGGGGCGCTGGCGAAGGCCGTCGGGCAGCCGTCGGTCCTGGGGGAACTCGTGGCCGGGGTGTTCCTGGGCGCCTCGGTGCTCGGGCTCGTGGACCCCAAGGTGGAAGCGATCCACCTCCTGGCCGAACTGGGCGTGGTCATCCTCCTCTTCGCCATCGGGCTCGAGACCGACCTCACGAAGCTCCTCAAGGTCGGGGGGGCCTCGGCGGCGGTCGCCGTCGCCGGGGTGGTCTTGCCATTCGCCATGGGTTATGGGGTGTGCCGGGTGATGGGCCTCCCGAACCTCGCGGCCATCATGGCGGGGGCCACGTTGACGGCGACGAGCGTCGGCATCACGGCGCGGGTCCTGTCGGACCTCGGGCGACTCCAGGAGCCCGAAAGCCAGGTCGTGCTCGGCGCGGCCGTCATCGACGACATCGTCGGCCTGATCATCCTGAGCATCGTCGTGGGCCTGACCCAAGGTCAGGCGGTCACGGTCGGCGGCGTGGCGATGACGACCGGGATTGCCTTCGGGTTCCTCATCGCGACCTTGGTCATCGGGGGCTACGTCATCCCCCCGCTGTTCCGACTCGCCCGGAGGATCGACCTGCCGGGGACGGCCACCATCCTCGCGGTCATGCTGGCCTTCGGCCTGGCGTGGCTCG
>Ga0136613_10001686_pt1 | contig 11483 bp, 11 predicted proteins | sample AntDrymUQ2722106_2_FD_106649 | JGI IMG/M metagenome (GOLD analysis project Ga0136613, IMG submission 106649) | Polar desert sand microbial communities from Dry Valleys, Antarctica - metaG UQ272 (21.06) | ecosystem: Environmental > Terrestrial > Soil > Desert | place: Antarctica: Dry Valley... | reverse complement strand
CCAAGGCAGACCTCAACGCCTACCTCCACCGGCTCGCCACCCACAAGCCGCTCAATCCGGCAGCCTGACCCCCGACGAACTAACGTCGACGACCACTAGTCGGTGATGTCCTTGGTGGTGAAGTTCGCCCACGCGGCACCCAGGAACACCACGACGTACGCCGCCTGGAGTGCCGTGCCGCGGCCGACGTTGCGCCAGAGGATCGGGTCGCGGAAGAGGTCGACGAACGACAGCCAGTAGCGGGTCGGCAGGTAGGGATGCAGCGACGTCGCGGCTTCGAGGGTCAGCAGCAGTGTCGAGGCGATGAGGGCGGCGATGGTGCCGAGGGCCGCGGCGAGAGGTGACTCCGCGACGGTCGAGAGAAAGAGCGCGATCGCGGCGACGCCGAGCATCGACAACGTCGCGTACGCCAACGAGAGTCCGGTGCGCCAGGCGAGCTCCTCGGTCGACAGCGCCGTGCCCGAGACGCTGGTGGAGGCGACGCCTTGCTGGTCGCCGAGCAGCAGCGTCCCGACGACGTACGCCGACACAGCGACGACCAGGACCGCGATGACCACGAAGGCGACGATGCTGACCAGCTTCGCCACCAGCAACCGGGTGCGGCCCACCGGTCGTGTCAAGACGTAGCGCAGGGTGCCCTCCTGTGCCTCCCCTGCGATCGCCTCGCTGGCGACGACGGCGACGGCGACCGGGAGGAAGAGTGGCAGCACGATGGCGATGGCGGCGAGTGGGAACAGCTTCCCATCCGCCAGCACCGCCGACAAGAAGGCCGGGCCCGTGCCGGGGCGAGGACCGAGGTCGGTGACCGCGAGCAGCACAGCCACCAAGGTGGGCAGGGCGTTGAGCAGAGCGACGGTGATCCAGGTACGACGACTGCGCACGAGCTTGTGCAGCTCGACAGCGATCATCGCCCGGTCAGCTGGTCACTTGTCGGCTGAGTGGCTGCGAGCACGATGTCCTCGAGGGCCCGTCGCTCGGGGCTCAGCTCCTCGACGCGCACCCCCCGTGTGACGAGCCGGGAGTTGAGCGCGGCCACGTCAGTGACCCGGACGAGGAGGGAGGCGTCGTCGTGGTGCTCGACCTGCCCGTCGAGCAGACCTCTCGCAAGCTGCACGTCAGGAGTGCGCACCAACGTGCGGCCGGTCGGCTGCTGGAGCGTGGCGAGCTCCTCCTGGATGACGAGACGGCCTTGGTCGAGGACGCCCACTCTCGTGCACAGCTGCTCCACCTCGGCCAGCAGATGACTTGACAGGAAGATCGTGGTGCCGGCCGCATGCAGCTGCAGCAGCAGGGCCCGGATCTCCCTGATGCCCTGGGGGTCGAGGCCGTTCGTCGGCTCGTCGAGGACCAGCAGCCGGGGACGCCGCAGCAGCGCACCGGCAAGGCCGAGCCGTTGGCGCATGCCGAGCGAGTAGGCACGGACCGGCCGCTTGTCGACGGCGGCGAGGCCGACTTTCTCCAGCACCTCCTCGATGCGCTTGTCACGAGTCGACGGGTCACGCTCGGGACCCATCGCGTCGAAGAGGGCGAGGTTGACCCGGCCCGACAGGTTCCGGTATGCCGCCGGACCCTCGACGAGGGCGCCGACCTCCGGGAGGACCGCACGGGCCGACGCCGGCATCGCTTGTCCGAGCACACTGATCTCACCGGAGGTGGCCAGCACCAATCCGAGCAGCATCCGCACCGTCGTCGTCTTGCCCGAGCCGTTGGCGCCGAGGAAGCCGTAGATGTCCCCCTCCCGCACGTCGAGGTCGAGGTGATCGACGGCGACGATCTGGCCGAACCGTTTGGTCAGTCCCCGGGTCGTGATCATGGCGGATCCCTTGACCCGAGATAGACGATCTCGCCATCCAGCTGCCGGCCGGCGCGGAGGAGCGTCGCCCGAGTGACCGTGCCGGTGATCAGCCAGCCGCTGTCGATCCACCGGAACCGCGTGAGCAGGACGTTGAGGGGGCCGACCTGCAGGAAGTCTCCGGCCACGAGCGCCTGGGCGCCTGGGGTGAGCCGCAGCTTCTCGCGCAGCGGAGCAGCGGCTCGATCCCCCAAGGGGATGGCGATGAGCTGCGTGACCCCCGCGCCGTACACGCCGACGGCTCGCAGCTTCCGGCTGCTGGACGAACGGCTCAGACCGGCGAGCACGTTTGGCGGCTTCAGTGGTGCGTACAGGTTGGCGGCAGCGGCGATGTCGATCACCTCGTCGTACTCGACCTCTGCACCCGGCGCGATCGAGAAGCTTGTGGTGCTGAGGCTCGGCTTCTCGAGTGACAGGGACATGAACCTCGTCGTGAGGGCAGCCGTCTCAGCTCCCTTGGCGAAGACCTCGACGCGAACGGCGAGGCCGGTGTCGGGGTCTGCCCAGACGTCGACGTGGTCGACGCTTGACTGAGACGCACCGGGAGACAGCCTCAACCCGGGGGCGTCACGACCGGCGATGCGCTCGGTCGGCAGCCGAGACAGGTCGGCCCTGTCGACGTCGGCGAGGAGGCGATGCGCAAGCTCGGGCGGCAGCAGGTCTGAGGCCCGCGGCAGCCGGATGTCGGCGTCGACGGTGCGCGTCAGTCGGGACTTCTCGTAGTCCCACAACGTGGTGCCGGACGCATCACGGAAGATATCGGTCTCTCCGGTCGCGAGCAGCTTGTCGACCCGCCACTCGTCGGCGTCGCGCCACCAGGCACGGATCCGGGTGCGCTCGCCGAAGAGCTCGCCGACATCGGTGAAGTTGTCCGCGACCGGCAGCTGGAGGGTGCCGAGCGTCTCGATGTAGCCCGAGTAGGAGAGATCGCGTGACCCCTCGATCCTGTCGAGGAGGGCGCTGGCCGTGATGGTGACGTCCCCGCGCGGCAGCACGCGAATCCCGATCGGGACGCCGATAAGGAGCGCCAGCGCCACCGCGACGCAGCTCCATCGTCGGGTCGGTGTCATGACTCAGAGTACGCCGGGGCAGCCGCCCGCTCGACCGCGCTGATCCAGACCTCGTCGAACTTGGCGGAGTCCACATCGGTGGCGACGTCGACGCGCCGACCGTCGGGATGCGGCACGAACGACATGACCGGACCGGTCCGATGGGGACGCAGCCGCATCTCCTCCTGCGTGACGCCGTCCCAGCCGGCCGCCACGGCCGCGGTGAGGGGATCGTGATGGAAGTTCAACAGGTCGTCGGGCAGTCCCGTGTGCGCGAGGGCGATCTCGGTCTTGCCTTCGTCTGCACAGTAGGCGAGGGCTTGACGAGCGAGCAGCTCGCCGAGCGGGCCCGCGGCCTGCAGGCGCCCGAGCTGCTGGCGTCGCAGGCAGACGTTGGCCGTCACCGACAGCGGCACCAAAGTCAGTTCAGCCGAGGCGGCGACGATCTGTGCGGCGTGCGGGTCGCACTGCGTGTTCCAGTCGGCTGCCGGCCCCCAGCGGGGGAGGCCTGGCGAGGCAGGCTCCTCGAACCAGCCGGCCATCGCCACGACGCTCACATCGCGAAGCGCGCCGGCGTGAGTGCGCTCGAGCGCCGCGAGGTTGGTGAGCGGCCCGATCGCCGCCACGGTCGCCCCGGCTGCGATGCTGCGGGTCAGGGCGGCGGTGGCGGGCTCCGGCCTCTTGTGCCCGGCGGCGGGGTCGAGCGATGGCTCGCCCCAGTAGCGCTCGTGGTCAGGGATGCCGCCCATCGCCGCGCCGTCGAGTGAGACGGCCGCACCGACGGCCACCGGGATCCCGTCGCGGCCGACCAGGGCGAGCAGCCGCCGTACGTAGGCTGCGCGCCTCCCGTCGGGGTCGGCGACGGTGGTGATGCCGGTGATCTCGAGGTCCGCCCAACCCAGCAGCATGGCGAGCGCGCAGGCGTCGTCGGGGTCGCCGGCGAAGTCAGTGTCGAGGTGCAGCCGCATCGCAGGCGCCCGCCCACGTCACCGTCAGCTGGACGGCTGGGGGGTCTTGCACTTCACCTTCGGGTTGACCCCGACGTAGTTCAGTGGTCCAGCCACGATCGTCAGCGCCGTGTCGCTGAACTTGCTGCAGCTGACGTCCTTGTCGTCTCCGAAGTAGCCCCGCTGGAACGCCGCAAGGACGCCGATCACCAGCCAGATGACCACCAAGACCGCACCGATCTTCATCCTGCCTCCTGCTGTGTGACGCCAGCTCCCTGACCGGGAGCGGTCCTGCAAGCCAACCTATCGCTACCGCCGGCTCCAGTGCTTCGATGCACGCTGCCCGGGGAGCCCACCCATCACGACACCGAGGAAGACGATGAGCGCGGCGACGATGAGCAGCCACTTGAGAGCGCTGACCAACCAGCCCACGATGACCAGAGCCAGCGCGGCTCCCAGCAGTAGCAAGACCCAACGCATGAGCCGATCCTATCTTGCCCGATCAGCGCCGTCGGCGGTCGCCCGGCTCACGACTGAGCCCCCTCCCAGCCCGCTGCTGCGGTCCGGAAGGGGGCTCAGTCGTGATGAGCGACCAGTGACTAGCGCCGGAACACCCGCACGCTCGCGGTGTCGGTGTCCCGCTGGGCCCGCTCGTTTCCAACGTAGACCGCCGTCATGGTCTGTCGACCGAGTGGCAGCCTGCCGTCGTACAGGATGCGGGCTTGGTCTCTCTGCATCAGCGTCTCGCCGATGACCTTGCCCTGGTATCTCAGCAGCACCCGGCTGTTCGGCGTGTAGCCGTCGTTGGGCGTGCTGATGTGGGCGATCAACCTGCGTCCCTGAAGCACCGGGTTGGGCTTGAGCTCCAGCCGGATGTCCGTCGCTACCTTGACAACCCGGACCTCGAACCTGTCGCTGCTGGCCGCGTGCAGATCCGAACCCGTGTAACGGGCCACCAGGTCGTGGACACCCACACTCATGAACTGCGCAAGCTTCATGCGGACCTTGCCGTCGTTCAGCGTGCCGGAACCCACCTGCCGGTCACCTTCGCGGACAACGACCTCACCGGTCGGGTCACCCTGACCGCCGAGCGAGTCGACAGTCACCCTGGCCTGCGGGGCGGTGCCGAAGCGAGACGGGCTCGGGTCCTGCGTGGCAGTGGTCTTCGTCTTCGCCTTGCAGGTCGAGACCGTGACGTCGTCGACATACCAGCCGTCGACCCCGCCACAACCGTCCATGCCGAAGTCGAACCGGATCTCGATCGAGTCGCCCGACTGGGCGCCGACCATCGTCAGGTCGATCTGCGACTTGCCCCAGCTGCCGGTGACCTCGCCACCGTCGGTGCCGGAGAAGCCCCGCTGCGGTGCGAGCGGGTTGGTGGCTTCCAGGTCGTCGTTCGGCGGGTTGAAGATGTACGCCGTGTCGGGGACGGCTGCGAAGGGCCCGGCGTTGACGCTGACCTTCACGTTGCCGCCGTCGTAGGCCGCCTCGGTGGCGACGTAGTGCGTGAACGACAGCCGCGGGCTCTTCTGCTGCGAGCCGGGGATGAGGATCGGCTCGCTCTGCATCTTCATGACGCCGGAGTAGTCGTTGGCGTCTGCGTTGCAGGAGCCGCCGTCTGGGTCGACCGCATAGGCGGCCGTGCCCGGGCGGGTGCCAGGCAGAGTCGAGTCGGCCTCCCACTGGAACTCCTGCTCACCGAAGAGCCAGTCCTCGCTGGTCTGCCAGTTGGCCAGACCGTTGTCGAACGAGTCCTTCCAGATGTTGTTGCGCTTCTGGACGTCGCCGCACAGGTTCGGCGCGTTCTTGGCCAGCAGCGGCTGGAAGTTGCACTGCACCGGCTCCCTGCGGAGCTCCACAGCCTGAGCCATCGCTCCGACTGCGGCGCAGTCGGCGGCGGTGATCGGACCGTCTGCCTCCACTGGTGTCGACGGGACCGCCTCAGGCGCTCCAGCCGTGCTGAGTGGGTTCAGTGCCTGACCGATGAGGTCGGTGCAGGAGCTGTCCAGGGAGTCGGCGTGGTCGGTGAAGTCCGAGGTCTCCGTCTGGTACTCCGACTGCGCGCGCCAGTAGATGTGCGCAGCCTTGGTGATCCCGATCTTCGGGACGGTGACACCGTTGTATTGGCCGCCGTCCACGAGAAGGGCGTAGCCGTGGTTCGGCACACCCGAGTTGCTGTGGACGCCGCCCTGGTCGTCGGGCGAGCACTTGTACTCGGCGTCGCTCACCTTGCCGGGGTCACCGAGGCACGTGGGGGTCCACATGTCACGGATCGCACCGCCGAAGGCGAAGCTGTCCTCACCGACCAGCCAGCGGAAGGAGTCCTCTCGCTCACCGCCGGCGTCCTTCATTGTCACGTTGACGCCGTTGGCCAGCTGGCTGACGATCGCGTTGCGGTTCTCCTGGCTGATCTGCACCACCGGGATGCTCACCTCCGCGACACCGGACATGCCGTTCGGCGGGCCGGGGACGTTGTTGCCGATGATGAGGCCGACCGCGTCTGTCGCGTCGACGTTCGTCGCCTTCTGGGTGAAGGCGCACGCGCCGCGGTCGACGATCACGATCTTGCCGGCGACCGCTCCCGCATTGGTGAGGGGAGAGCAGGCGTCGGTGGTGGTGCTTGCGGTGCCCGCACCGTCCTCGTCGACGTCGAGGCCGAGGACGACGTCATCAGTCACGCCGGTGCCATCGAGCTGGGGGCCGAACGACGCAGCACCGGCGGGGCAGACGCGCTCGATGCTCTCCGGTGAGTTGATGACGACGACCGGGTTGGCAGCGGTGTTGGTCGAGCAGGCGCCGTCGGTGCGCTTGGCGTTGATGTTGCCCTCGTCGCCATCCTGACGGTTGTTGATCAGGTCGACGGTCTCACCCCAGATGTCGGAGTACGACTCGTTGAGAGCACCCGACTGGTACTGGTAGATGAGGCCGTGGGTGTACTCGGTGTAGGCGTGGCCCCACTCGTGGGCGACCACGTCGTCAGAGGTGACGCCGTTGCAGTAGTTGGTCGTCCTGCCGTTCCAGTTGGCGTTCGGGCAGCGGATGCTCGGGTCGTTGTTGACCGTCTTCATCGTGATGCCGTTGGCGTCATACGAGTCCCGGCCGAAGGCGTTCTTGAAGAAGGAGTACGACTCACCGGAGGCGTAGACGAGGTTCTGCTGCTCCTCGTTGAGGTCAGCGGGGAAGGGGTCGCCCTCTTCCCACACCGGTGGGGTGTCTGGGCTCTCCTCGTACAGCTCGCGGTCGAGAGCGTTCTCGATCATCGAGTAGCGGTTGAGCACCTTGCCGGTGTTGGCGTCCAGGAACACGATGTCGCGCACGTTCTTGTTGTTGGTGACCTCGATGCGGTAGGCGAGCTCGTTGGTGCCCGTCTCACCGCGGATGAGACCGGTGCGGTAGACGAAGAGCTCTGGCGAGACGGCGCGGATGCCGGCCGTGCTGCCGGCCTTGCCATCCTCGCTCGTCGGCGGGTCGGACCTCACGGAGGCCACCGCGCGCTTGCCGCTCTCCTGCGCGCTGAGTCGCGGTGTCGTGGACAGCGAGAGATTCGGCACCGCGGTGCCGTTGACCGCGGTCAGGTCGCCGTCGTCGTCGAGGTGGGCCTTGAGCGTGCCGCCGAAGACGGGCACACCCTGGTAGACCTGCTCGTAGGACACGGTCGTGCCGTACTTGTCGGTGCTCCGGCCTGTCTGGCGCAGCTGGGAGGAGCCGGTGGCGCCGAGCAGCGGGCCGTACGTGTTCATGAACGCGGCGGCCTTGTCGACGGCGCGGGCGTCGTTGCTCGGGAGCAGGTCGCCGTTGCGACCGGCGGCGATGAAGCCGGCGCGACTGGTGCCGGTCTCGGGCGTGACTGCCACGGAGCCGCGCGCGTTGTTGCGCAGCTGCTTCAGCAGTGACGGGTCTGGTTTGGCGGCCAGGGACTCGGCCGGCTCTAACGCCGTGCTGGCTGAGCTGATGCCCTGCGCGAACGCAAGGCCGGTACAGATCAACAGCAGCGTGACAAAATGGCGGACTGCTCTCACAAGTGGCTCCCTCGAGGATTGATCAACGTGACCCGACCCTTTGGGGTCGGGCTTCTCCGTCCGACTGGGGGCGTACCCCCGGGAACGGTCTGTAGGCGCACCCTAACTGTGTGTCACGCCATACGTCTAGGTGCGGGCTCCCTGTCATGCTGAGAATCTGTTCTCAGGCCTCGCGCCGATGGCCTCCACCGTCAACGGCTCGGACGCGCGCACACAGTCCAGACACGGGCCTTCGTCGGTCTGGAGCTGAAAGAGCTCCAGCAGCCACGTCTCGTCGCTCGAGCAGACCACCACTTGCAGCTCACTTCGCCCATCGGTCAGCAGCAACCCGGCAGCGGACACCCCGAGCAGGTCGACGCAGGCCTCGATCAACGTGTCACTCAGCTCGACGATGTCGAGTCGGCCACCAGGGTGTCTGCCAAGGCCACGAACTTCTGAGCCAACATCGCATCGTGCCGCGCGTCGGACTGGTCGGATCTACCCGGATGGAGCTCGGTCACGTGTCCGCCTTCGCAAACCGACGCCTACGCTCGACCAGGCGTCATGTCGGCTCGTCATCCCGACGCGGCGGCTTCCCCGCTTTCGCGCCGACCGCCCGGGCCGTCGCGACCACACTCGAGCCTTGCTCGCCGTGCACCCGGTTCAGCGCAGCCTGGGACTCGAAGACGTTTCCTGGGCCAGGTGTCGCCCTGGCCTGGTCGCGGCCGGTCACGGAGAACAGCGGGCCGACCAGAGCGTCGAAGACGCGAGGCAGCAGTGTGAAGCCGGCGCGCATGACCTTGTTCGCGGCCCCGACATCGACAGTGCGCCGAGGCCTGTCGATGGCCCTGATGACGGCACGGGCCGCCCGCTCCGGCGAGACGACCGGGGGCGGCGGCCGGCCGACATGGCCGTCGTAGTTGGCGGCCTGCAGATAGATAGGTGTGTCGACACTCCCCGGCGTGACGCAGGTGACGTTGACACCACGGCAGTCACGGTTCTCCAGCTGCAGCTCACGCGCCAGCGAGCGGATCGCCCACTTGCTCACCACATACGGCGACATCTGCGGTACGGCGATCGCTCCGATGACAGAGCCGATCAGCACGAAGCTGCCCCGGCCACGCTCGCGCATCCCCGGGAGGACGCTGCGGGCGAGGTTGGCGGAGCCGAGCACGTTGACTCGCAGGACACCGTCGAACACCTCGGCAGGTATGTCGACGAAGGGTCCGTAGGCCACGACGCCGGCAGACTGGACCGCGACGTCAATCCTTCCGTGTGTCGACTGGATCTCGCGAATCGCAGCCTCGAGCGCCTCGCTGTCGCCGACGTCGACCGTCATCACATGCACGGAGGCCGCTCCCGCGGCTCGGCACTCGATCGCCGTCTCCTCAAGCGGTCCCCGGCCGCGGGCGATCAGGGTCAGGTGGGCTCCCCGTCCAGCGAGCAGATGTGCCGTGGCGCGCCCGATGCCGCTGGAAGCGCCGGTCACGACGCCGACCACCGGCTGAGCGGTCACGGCTTCAGCACGACCTTGATGCAGCCGTCGTCCTTGCGCTGGAACATCGAGTAGGCCGCGGGTGCCTCGTCGAGGGGGAGGTGGTGTGTCGCCAGATCCTCGAGCCCCAAGGGGTCGTCGTCGGCCATCACCACCGGCAGGATCTCGTCGGTCCAACGGCGTACATGGCACTGCCCCATCCGCACCTGCACGCCGCGGTCAAACATCTCCATCATCGGCAGCGGGTCCAGCTCGCCGCCGTAGACGCCGCTCACCGACACCGTGCCGCCACGCCTGACCGCCTTCAGGGACGTGCGCAGGGCGTGGAGCCGGTCCACGGAGAACTTGTCGGTGAGCGGCTTGGCCAGCGCGTCCGGCAGCAACCCGACGGCGGCGTGAGCCACCTTGCCGACAGGAGATCCGTGCGCCTCCATGCCGACGGCGTCGATGACGCCATCGGCGCCCCGGCCGTCGGTGAGCTCGATGAGAGCGTCGGCGACATCGTCAACCTGGCTCATGTCGACGGTCTCGACGCCGTGGCTCTTGGCGAGTGCAAGCCGCTCCGGGACCAGGTCGACCCCGATGACCCGCTCGATCCCCTGATGGCGGGCGATGCGGGCACACAGCTGCCCGACCGGTCCGAGTCCGATCACCGCGAGAGTGCCGTCGCTGTCGACATCGGCGTACGCGACTGCCTGCCATGCCGTGGGCAAGATGTCGGAGAGATAGAGGAGTCGGTCGTCGGCGACCCCGTCGGGGACTTTGACCGGACCGAAGTGCGCCTGCGGCACCCGCAGGTACTCCGCTTGTCCACCCGGCACCGAGCCGTACAGCTCGGAGAAGCCGAACAAGGAGGCGCCCTTGCCGGTGTCGCGGTTCTGCGTCGTCTCACAGTGCGCGAACAACCCGCGCGAACACATCCAGCAGCTCCCGCACGAGATGTTGAACGGTATGACGACGCGGTCACCCGCGGCGATGTGGCTGACCTCGGAGCCGACCTCCTCGACCACGCCCATCGTCTCGTGGCCGAGCACATCTCCGGGCTGCATGTAAGGACCGAGCACCTCGTAGAGGTGGAGGTCCGACCCGCAGATGGCTGTGGACGTCACCTTGATGATGGCGTCGGTCGGCTTCTCGATCCGCGGATCCGGGACGTCGATGACCTGGACGTCGCGCTTGCCCTGCCACGTGAGTGCCTTCACTGTTCTCCTTCGCGTTTGGTTGAATCGGTTGCGCCGGTCGTCACCGGCCACAGGTCTCGACGCAGGAGTCCTGACTCGTTCTCAGTCGCCAGCGGTGGGACAGCCGTACCCAAGGCGCAGTCGAGCAAACGCCGTGCCTGGCCGTAAGGTGGAAGGACACCTGAAACACTGCGACACCGGGCGAAAGCGTCCCTGATCCGTCGTCAGATGCCGCTACGCTGATGGGACGAAGGCATGACCTCCGCCCCGGAATGCTGCGACGGGGCTGAGGAAAGTCAATCGGCGGCGGCAAACCACGAGGTCGTGTGTCACAGCAGCGGCCCGAAACTACAGAGAGGTGAACGTGGAGATCATCGGAGTCATCATCGCGGGCATCATCATCGGGTTGCTGGGAAAGTTCCTCGCCCCAGGCGACAAGGACAACATCCCGATCTGGCTCACCATTCTGTGCGGCATCGGTGGTGTCATCATCGGCTGGTTCATCTACTCGGCCTTCGGCGGAGAAACCACCGACGGTATCGACTGGGTCCGCTGGATCGTGGCCATTGTGGTGGCAGCAGTCTTGGTGGTCATCGCCTCGACGGTCACTGGCAAGAACACAGCCAAGCGCGCATAGGCCAGCACCTCGCACGCAGCGGACAGGCCCCTCCTCCCAGGCGGGGCCCGTCCGCTGTCATGAGAGACGCCAGCCGGTCGGCGGGGCTTTGGGTTTGCGATGTAAACAAGCCAGGTGGACGGTCTACATCGCAGATCTCCGGTGTCAGGAGGGCGTTTGCGCTGTTTACATCGCAAACGCCGGCCGAGGTTGTTGGGTGGGCTTCGCAGCGGAGCAGATCGCGACGAATGTAAGACCGTCGCGATCTCGAGACGCACTTCATGAGATCGTCCCCTCAGGAGGCGATATGTCGGACGAGCGCAGTCACGGGTTCACGCGCGGCCT
>Ga0136613_10001683_pt1 | contig 11491 bp, 5 predicted proteins | sample AntDrymUQ2722106_2_FD_106649 | JGI IMG/M metagenome (GOLD analysis project Ga0136613, IMG submission 106649) | Polar desert sand microbial communities from Dry Valleys, Antarctica - metaG UQ272 (21.06) | ecosystem: Environmental > Terrestrial > Soil > Desert | place: Antarctica: Dry Valley... | reverse complement strand
CCACACGCGCATATACCGCGCGCTGCAACTGCTACAGGACGTCGGTCTCGGCTATCTCACGCTCGGCCAGCAGTCGCCCACGCTCTCGGGCGGCGAGGCGCAGCGCATCAAGTTGGTGACGGAGCTCGCGAAGGCGAAGACCGAGGCGTCCGGCGAGCTTTGGGTGGGGAACGGCAATTCCAGGCGCGCAAAACCAACTTCCACGCTCTACGTGCTCGACGAACCCACCATCGGCCTGCACATGGCAGACGTGGAGAAACTGATCCGCGTGCTGCACCGGCTCGTCACGGGGGGGAATACGGTGGTCATCATCGAGCACAATCTCGACATCATCGCCGAGGCCGACTGGCTGATAGATCTCGGCCCGGAGGGCGGCGCCGGCGGCGGGCGCATCACGGCGCAGGGCACGCCTGAAGACGTGGCACGCCTGAGCAAGCAGTCGCACACGGCGAAGGCATTGGCGGAATTTCTGAAGTAGCGATCCCGACTATCAATCGTTGTCGCCATCCATTTCTTTATCGAATCCCGCCCCCACTCATCGAACGGTACCCAATCGGCCTAGCCATCGGCGCGGTAAGCCGCGACGTCCACGGTTTTCGTTGCTTCCCCTATTGACCGAAAATACCCCGACTTGCGACCGACAACCCGCGTGCTTGACACCGCGCAAAGTCAGCAGTACTCTCGCTCGCAAAGCGAAGAGGACGTTTGAAATTCCTATACGTAGTACGTCGGCCGGCTGGTCGCCGCCACGGTCCGGCCGTTGCTCGTCTGGGAGGTCCCGTACTACCCCGTCGGGCACCTCCAGCCGCTGCCCGTACAAGGGCACAGTCGGCTACTACACCGTCGAGTTCGACGGCGACCGGCGGTACGACGACATCGTGTGGATCTACCGCCATCCGCTCTCGGAGAGCCAGAAGATCGCCGGTCTCCTCGCGTTCTACAACGAGAGGGTCGGCATCGGGGTGGACGGCGTGCCGCAGCCCCGGCCGCACACCAAATTCAGCTGACGCTCCGGCGCGCCGGCCACGGCTGGCCCTCCCCGCCGCCCCGGCCGTGCCCCAAAGGACATCCTCCGGGGCGTATCTGCGACCCTGCGACCCGACTCCGGCAGGGGACGGACCGTCCGTGCCGGGCTCCCGGACCGAGGGACATCGTGCTGGGGGAAGGCGGGACATGAGCTGTCGGGGAGAGGTCCCGTTCGCCAGCCGGTCCGAGATCATCGCCCGGGTGGCCAGGGACCTCAACGGCGTGCTCGCCGCCGCCCGCGCCACCGTGGCCGACCCGGACTACTGGGGCGAGCAGTGGTGCGAGGTCTACCGGGGCAACCCGCTGCTGCCGGCGTACGTCATGGTGGACCTGATCGGGAACGTGGTGCACGCCCAGCGGGAGGCAACCTCCTTCGAGACGGAGCACTTCACCGTCACCTACCTGCCGTCCTGGTTCTACCAGGTGGTCAGCGCCGGCCTCCCGCTCGCGATCCGCCTCGACCGGGACGCGCTGGAGGCGATATCCGCCGAGGTCTCCGACCGCGACCGCGCCGTGCCTCTGCGGATCGAGGTCGAGGTCACCACGCCACTGGACACCCGGTTGTCCGTGCCGGGGCTCACCGCCGAGCTGCGGCTGCCGCAGGTCACGTACGACATCGAGCCGAGCCACGGGTCGCTGGCGCTGCTGTCCGGTCAGGACCCGGCGGTCGTGGCGCAGGCGGAGACGGCGCAGGCGGTCGCCTCCGTGGAGCGGGTGCATTGGACGGCACCGTCCATCCGGATCACCGCTGCGCCGGGCGTCACGGTGACGCCGCGCCCGCTGTTCCCCGTCTTCGACGCCGAGTTCGACCCGTGGAAGCTCACCGGCCTCAGCCTCGACGTGGACGGGCTCGCCAACACCCCGATGTGGGGGTGGTTCGTCATGAATGCGGCCCAGTGCGCGCACGACTCGAGGGGCTCGTGGCGGGCCCGGGTGACCAGCACGCAGGCGCTCGACGTCCAGATCGAGCGCCGCCAGAACGCCGAGGCGCTGCCGAGGATCGGTGACCCGAGGCGCGTCGCGGGGTCAGCAGAGGTGGACCTGCTCGCCGGCGACGGCACCGGCCTGCTGGGCCTGCGGTTCGAGGAGGTCACCCGGCCGGACGGGGTCGAGCTGCTCTTCCTGACCAGCACCGCCGCGGTCGCGCTGGCCAGCGCGCGGAGAGAACCGGCCGCAGCGATGCTGCTCGAGCTGCTGGATCCCCTGTCGTTCGTCCTGACCGGGGGTGGCCTGCCGCCGCACAGCCCGCTCCCGGTGCGGATCCGGGTGGACCCGCAGAGCCCACAGGACCGCTTCGCGTACAGCGTGACCTACCTCAACGCCGGGACACCGGTCGCCGCCCCTTGGATGGTGGGTCGCGAAGGGCCGTTCTTCCGCCTGACGGTGATCCGGACGGACTCGGTCGCGGTCAACGCCGACCTGCTGTTCACCAACCAGGGTGCCGGCGTCACCCTGTTCACCGGCCTGACGGAGTCGCTGGCCGGGATCGTCGAGTTCCGCGAGCGGGTCGTCCCCTTCGACGAAGTCCCGACCGCGATCCTGGACTCCGGCGACGGGATCGACCCGATCGACCTGCGCTGCCGCGACCTGACGAACGAGGAGATCGCGGACCTCATCGAGACCGGCCTCGGGTTCCTACCATTTGCCCCGATCCAGGTCATGCTGGATCTAAAGGACTACGCGGACATTCTCTGTTACCTCACCGCCGGCACCAACGCGTTCGGCGAGGAGATGGGCCGCCTGGAGTTCGCCGTGACCCTGGCCGGGGTGCTGCTCCCGGAGGTGTTGGAGAAGCTGCTCAAGCAGGTGCCCCGGCTGGTCACGGTCGGCGACGCGCCGGCCGCCCGGATCGCCGGCGCCCTGGACGCCGTCAAGCCGGTGGACGTGGTTGCCACGATCGCGCCGTTGCTGGACGAGGCGCCGTGACCCGGACGGCGTCGGGCGGCGCGATGGACCTCGCCACCCTCGGCCACACCTGGTTGCGCGGCCTGCACCGCAACATGACCCAGGCGCTCATGCACCCGGTGCTCGGCCACACCCTCGAGCAGGTCACCGACGCCCGCTACCCGCTAAACGCCTTCCACCGGGTGCTCTACGAGCCCTTCGAGGCCGCCCGGCGAGTCAACGCCTTCATCACCTTCCGCGAGTTCGTCACCTCCGACACCGCGAAGGCGCTGCTGCTCAGGCTGCTCGGGCCCGACCAGTTCGTGCTGGCGACGCAGCGGGCCGGCCCGGAGTACTTCGCGGCTCGGATGCGTGTGCTGCTCGCACTGCGGACCAGCCAGCCGCCGATCGCGCAGTGGATGAGCTGGGGTCACTGGGGGCCCGGGGACATGACCGTCGAGGTGTTCGACGGGATGCCGCGCCTGCTCCCGGTGGACTTCCCGGTCCGCCGCATCGCCAAGGACGACACGGTCAGCTGGGGCTACCCGCGCTGGGACACCGGACGGATGCGCTTCCACCAGAACACTTCGTTCGGCGAGCTGCTTCGCCGCCTGCCCGACACCGATGTCCCCGACAACCTGACGGGCGGCGCGCTGCTCGCGGCGCTCAAGCTCCCGCGCGACGTCGCGTCGCGGCCGTTCACCGGGATGTCCAAGCTGCGCTTGAGCACGCTGCAGGTCGTCCAGCAGATCTGCACCGGACGGGCCCCGCCGCTCAAGGCCGTGCTTCTCGATCCGGGCCAGGCACCCGACAAGGGCTTCCGCATCTCGAGGGGGACCGGCGGCCGCAACGCCGCGGACGCCCGCTACGAGCTGGCGTCCCGCCTGGACGACACCGAGCTCGCCGACGAGGCGACGTTCGAGGCGGCGGTCGACCGGCAGCGGGAGCTGGCGGAGGCCGACGAGCGGCCCGCCGCCGCCGCGACCAACCCGGAGCACCCGGTGACCCAGCTCAGCAACGCCGAGCTGGTCGCGCTCGCCCTGGACAAGCCAGGTGCGCCGCGCATCGCCGTGAAGGTGTGGGAGCTGGAGCACCACCGCGCGCAGCGGTCGATCCGGGCCCTGGAGCGGGTGCTGTACGCGCTGGACCAGGTGGTCGACACCAGCCTCATCCGGCACCTGTGCGGCCTGTGCGACCCGCACAACCTGCGCCTGGTGACGCCGGAGGGGCACGCCGCCCTCGACTTCCGCGCGGCGTTGCTCGGGAAGGGCGTCCAGTTCGTCCCGAACGGCGCTCGCGTCCGCAAGGTCGAGGCCCGGCGCGTCGCCGACGACACCGTCGAGCAGGTCCCGGCGGACCCGCTCGACGAGGTCGCCCAGGACCTGGTCCCGCCGGACTGGGTCAACGAGGCCTTCGATGCGCATCCCGACGTCCAGCGCGGGATGAACGCGTTCTTCGGCTTCTCGCCGTACCAGCTGGAGCCGGTCTCGGCGCTGCTCGGCGACCCGGGGATCCTACGCGCCCTGCAGGCGTTCGAGAGCAAGCAGGGCGGCCAGGTGATCGACAGCTACAACCACCTCGCCGGCTGCGTTAACGCGGCGATGAGCGACTACGGCATGGATCCCAGGTTCCTGCTCCGCCTCTTCGTCGACGGGAGACCACTATGACCACCGCACTGCAGCCCTCGCTGTTCCGCTTCGTCCAGGTCCGCCGCCTGGGGCCACCGCCACCGCCACCGCCACCGCCCGACCTGCCGCAGAGCGTCTTCGACTTTACCGACGCGCTGCTCCCGGCCGTCCTCGACGTGATTCGCAATCGCGACCGCGACACCGGGGCCGAGCTGGCCGCCTCGCTGCTGGGTCAGCTGAGCCCGGCCTCGACCAAGGTGATGACCACGCTGCGGCGGATGCTCAGCCGGGTCGCGACGAACGAGCTGACCACCCTCGGGGACCTGCGGGCCGCACCGGACGGTGACGTCGCCGGCACCCCGGCGTTCGCCGATGTCGTCCGCCGGGCGACCAGCACGGTGGTCCTCGAGCGCTGGCTCGGCCTCGCGAGGTCACCCAACGCCAGCAGGGCGTTCCGGCTGCTCCGCGGCGCGGTCGTGGCCAGGCTGCTCGCCCTGCCGCTCGAGGACGCCCACCGGGTCGTCGACCTGGTCAAGGGGCACTCGATCGTCCTTCCCGACCCGCGCCCGGACATCGTCGCCGCGCCGGCCGAGGTCCCGATCGGCGGGTTGCCACAGCTGCGCAGGGACCTGCTGCGGGTCGGCGCCCGGGCGAGCGCGGCGGGACTGGGCGACGACCCGCCGCTGGTCGCCGTCCAGGGCGGCGTGCTCGGTGACCTAAACCTGGTGGTGAACCGGGCCGCGACCGCCGCCCGGCGGATGGGGATCCCCACGACGGCTCCGCTCTCGGCGCTGGTCAGGAGCATCGACGCCGAGCTGATCCAGGTCGGCGAGATCGACCCCGGGACCGAGGTCGAGGGCGGGGGCGGGGTCCAGGTCCCGATGTCGCCGCCGTCGCTGCCGGTGCTCGACGCGCGGGCCCGGGTGCTGGGGCGCGGCGACCTCATGGTCGTCCGCATCGAGCACCTGCGGTACGAGACCGGCGAGATCGCGTACGTGGAGAACGTGCTGAAGTCGGAGCTGCGCGGCCGGACCCACGTCATCGACACGGCGACCAGCGAGAAGATCGTCGAGACGGCCGACCTGTTCAGCGAGACCAGCCAGGAGCTCACGACCACCGAGCGGTTCGAGCTGCAGGACGCCGCGACCACCGCCAACACCACCACGACGGCGCTGTCCGCCGGGGTGAGCATGTCCGGCGGGTTCGGCCCGGTCAGCGTCGGGATCGACCTCAACGCGAGCACCTCGACGACCACGTCGGAGAGCAACAGCTCCTCCTCCTCGTACGGGAAGGAGGTCACCGACAAGGCGACGGAGACGATGCGGAGCGAGGCGTCGTCCAAGACGGTGACGACGAACCGCACCCGAATCACGGAGACGAACAAGCACGACTTCGACAACCGGGACGGCGACGGCCACATCCGCGGCATCTACCGCTGGCTGAACAAGGTCGACCGAGCGCAGGTCTTCAACTACGGCGAGCGGCTGCTGCTGGAGTTCGTCGTGCCGGAGCCGGCCGCGCAGCACGTCTACCTCGCCGCCACCACCGCGTCGCAGGGCGAGCCGGTCCCGCCGCAGCCGCTCGACTTCGGCCCGGAGGACATCACCGAGGCGACCTTCGTCGCCAAGGGCCGCCGCTACGACACCGCCGGCCTGGAGCGGCCCCCGGCCGCGCAGGTCACGGTCCCCGCCACGTTCACGTTCGCTCCGTCGATGGCCGCCGACCCGGTGAACCCCGACCCCGAGCAGCCGGCGCAGCCGGTCTTCCTCGCCAACTCGGTGACCATCTCCACGGTGGCCGTCCCGGCCGGCTACGCCGCCGGGACGGTCATCGCCTCGGTGGTCTACGGCGGGAGCCTGGCCACCGGGGACATCCCGCCGCCGGACTCCGGGGTTCCGGAGAACATCCTGAAGCAGGCGCCGGTCATGATCACCGTCGGCGGCCGCCGCTTCTCGATCGTCGCCGGGGACGCGGAGGAGTCCCACGTCATCGAGCTCACGGAGCGCCGCACCGGCGACGTGCCGGTGGCCATCGGGTGCCAGCAGGCCAACGGGATCGCCGTCGCGCTGCGGGTGGTCGGCTACCGGACGCCGGAGGCGTTCCAGGCCTGGCAGCAGCGCACCTTCGAGACGATCCAGCAGGCGTACCTGGCGGAGGAGTCGGCGTACGAGACAGCGCTGTCGGTCACCCAGATCCGGGCGGGCTTCACCGCCGTCACCCCGAGCGTCGTCAACCGCGCGATCGAGGTCCGCGAGCTCACCCGCGGCTGCCAGACGATCCTCACCGGCCAGGACTTCGACGACTTCGGCTCGATCGACGTCCCGGCGAACGACATCCCGCGGATCGACGTCGAGGAGGCGTGGGCCGAGGCGGACGTCATCCAGTTCTTCTCCGACACCCTCGACTGGCAGCTCATGGCGTACCTGTTCTACCCCTACCACTGGGCCGGGCGGACGCGCTGGGCGGAGCTGGTCGCCAGGACCAGCCCGGACCCGCTGCACGAGGCCTTCCTGCAGGCCGGCGCCGCCCGGGTCGTGGTGCCGGTCCGCGAGGGCTACGAGCGGGCCGTCGCCCGCTACCTGCAGGACGGCGTCGTCCCGGAGTGGGGTCCCGAGCCGTGGCGCGGGCAGCCCACCGGCTTCGTGCCCGTGGACGACCTGATCGCCGACGCGAACGACCGGCCCGGCGACGAGGTGGCGATCGACGAGCCGTGGGAGGTGGTCTCGCCGACGACGCTGATCTACCTGCAGGAGGACGCCGAGCTCAACCCCCCGAGCACGCCCGCCCCGCAGGCGGTCGCGTAGGGCGGCCGGCGGTCCGGGACCGGCGAGGGACACTCTGCCGGAGGCCTCCTGAGCCGCTCGCCGCCGGCCCTCGGCCCGGCCGCGGATCGAAGTCGCTGTCGACGAACATCTCGGTGCGGCGCCAGCCTGCATGAGCTGGGCCCGGCTGCTCAAACGGGTATTCGAGATCGATATTGAACACTGCCTCCAGTGTGGCGGGCCCTTGAAAATCATCGCTGCCATCGAAGACTCCACGGTGATCGCCAAAATCCTCAGCCATCTCGGCTTGCCCGCCCGGGCACCACCCCGATCATCGGCCCGGTCATTCAATCGATTCCAAATGGCCTGATCCCAAACCAACACCCCCTTCCGTCCGGTTCATCTCCCTGCGCCGCCCGCCCCCTTTGGTCCACACTCCCTCAAAGCACGAAAACGCTTCAATATTCGATCCCGGCTCGTCGAATGGCCCGAATAGCCCCCGATCCAAGACCGAGATCTCGCGTCATTGCCAGAGGTTCAGTACTACCTTCTCTCTTCAAGAAAAAGGGCTTTTAAAAATCCTATTCCCCATGACCACCTGTCCGGTGTCTAGGTCCAGGTTGCCGGTCGGCTCGTCCGCCAGGAGCACATCTGGATCGTGCACCAGGGCACGGGCTATCGCCACGCGTTGTTGCTCGCCGCCGGACAGGTGGTTCGGGAAGGACAGAGCCCGATCGGCCAGACCCAGCTCATTCAGGATCCTCAGGACCCGCGCTTCAGCCGTCGCGGCTCCCAGCCATTCAGCTCGATCGTCAAGAGGAGGTTCTCGGTCACGCTCAAGGTGGGCGAGAGATTGAACGACTGAGCATCGGCGTGTGCGAACCTGAGATAGCACTCGTGCACGAGTGCGGTCGTGTCGAGCAAGGTGCCGCCGGTCGTCGCGAGCCAGGCGGCTCCTCGCGATGCGGCGCAGATCGGGGTAGAGCGCCTGGAACAGGCTCGCGAGCGCCGTCGCGTCGCCCCCTCTCGCGCTTCGCAGCAGCACGGTGATGTCGCCCATGGCCGACGATACCCGTACGGCCAGCCGCTCGGCTTCTATCGCGCGCGGGGTGTGCCGAGCGTGGCGGGTGGGGCGGCATCGCCCGCTGCGTTGCCCGCGCCGAGCGGCGCCGCTGTGATGAGATAGTTGATCAGCCACGCGACGTTGGCCTGGTCGGGATCGAGGTAGTGCGTGTGTGCGCCGAGCCCGAGGCAGACCTCGAGCTCCGCGGCCGTCGCGAGCGGGTGCGCCGCGGGCGGCATGGGCTCGAAGAGCGAATAGGCATCGGTGCGGCCGAGGACCGGCGGGTGCACGGTATCGACCATCGGGTGGCCGAGGGCGTCCTCTCCTGCCGCCGGGCTGCTCCACAACCAGCGGCCGACGTAGTCGCCGCTCGTGAACGCGTTGGCCCAGCGTTCGGCGCCGATGTCGGCCGCGGTCGGTCCGTTGCCTGCGCCGTGCTTGCGCAGCACCCAGCCATAGAGCGAAGGAAAGCGGGCGGCATAGAGCTGGCGCAGCGGGCTGCCGAGCGTGAGCAGACGCACGTCGCAGCCGAACAGATCGCGCAAGCGCGTGCGGCGATCGTGGCCCCGGCGCGGCGTGCCTGGCGGCGCGTCGGAGAGGAAGCGCAAGAGCTCGGCGCTGATGACGGTGCCTTGACTGTGCGAGACGATCACGATCCGCGCATAGCCTTGCTGCGCGATGTGCCCGAGCAAGGCGGCGTAGCGGGAAAAGATGCGTGCGCGTGGAATGCTCTTGCGCGGGAATTCGCGAAAGTGGTTGTCGACGTCGAGCGCGATGTCGAGCGGCGTGCGCAAGCCCGGCAGGTAGCGCGAGAGCACGCCGCCGAACGCGGTGAGCGCGGCGGCGATGCCGGCGGCGCTGAGCACCAGCGGCTTGAGCAAGGCTTGCGAGTAGTAGGCCACGAAGGCGATGAAGCCGGCTCCGATGGCCTCGGCGACCCGCGCCCACCCGAAGGCCAGGACCAGGCCGACGAGCACGGCACCGACGATGCCGAGCACGACCACGCCGGACACCGCGCCGGTGAGGCGCCGGTAGCCGGCGGTCAGCCAGCGCCCGAGGCGGCGCGCCGCATCGCCGGCGGCGCTGCCGTCCGCACTGCCGGCCGCGCGCGCCTTGTGCGTCAGCAATTTCAGCTCGGCCAGAACGCTGGGCAGGAACATCGCCGCGAGATAGAAGACGAGGAGCAGGAGCAACGCGGCAATCACGGAGAAGAACGAGGTGCTGTCTTCGTAGCGGTTGCGCAGGAAAGCTTCTGCGGCAAAGTGATCGCGCGCCACGATCGGCGCCACGCATGCGCACGGATCAGGCAGGGCCGTCGCCGGCCGCGCGCGCAATGGATACGCCGCCGCGGCCTCGGCTGCGTCGCTCGTGCCGCGCGTGTTTTCTTCGATCGGAAAGATGCGCGGAACGTACTTGATGTCGGCAGCGGCGACCGAGACCTCGAGCACGGTGCTCGCGAGCGCCCACAACGCCATCGTCAACATGACGAAGGTGCCGAGCGAGACGAAGAGACCGAGGCGTCCGGTGCCCACACTCGCCGATCCTTCATAGCCACCGTGGCGTGCCGCGAAGAAGCCGGCGCCGAACCAGGCCGCGAACAGGACCGCCGCGACCACCCACCACCACTTGATGGCCCACAGCGCGAGCTCGACGCCGAAGAGTGCGGCCTGGACCCAGACCGCGAGCGCGGCGGGTGAGCCTTTCGACACGACGAACCCAAGCACCGCCGCAACGATCGCCGCGAGGACGAAGGTCCAGAGCAGGAGGCCGCATGCGCGCGTGAAGGGGAAGCGATCGTCGGAAACGCGCAGCGCAGCGTTGAGGGCAAGCGTCAGCAGCGCGAGCCACAGCGCTGCCAGGAGCCAGGGCACGCTCGCAGCGCTGAGCAGCATGGCCGCGCCGATCGCGACGAGCGCGAGCGGCAAGGCGAGCCGCTGCGGCGCGTCGCGCCGCCGGTAAACCGACCACAGGATTGCGAAGACGAGCACGCCGCCGCCGACCACCCAGCGCAAGGTCTGTTCGTGAGGCGCGGCGACTGCGAAAGGCGCGATCACGAGCGCGAGCATCGCGAGCTGGGCGAAGAGCAAGGCCAGCACGTTGACGAAGGCCCAGTCCAGGCCGGTCTGCAAGGCGGCCAGGCAGCGCCAGCTGAAGGGCGTTTTTCCGCTCGTGTCCTTCACATGGCGCAGCGTCTCATTGACCGTGCCGCGCCCGAGCTTGGAAAGCCGAAAGAGCATCGTGAATAATTCCGTAACGATGCGCGGAATGGCGCCGGAAAGCCGCGACAGATCGGCCCAGTACATCTCGTAGACGTCGACGCGTTGCGGCCCGCCTTCGCCTTGCGCGCTGCGCTTCAGCGCGACGACCGTGCTGTCGTACGCTTCCGGCGCCGCACCGTTGTCGCGGTACTTGGCGAGCAGGTAGCTGGTGAGCTGCAGCCCGCGATCGGGCTCCGCGGCGGCTTGCTCCTCGTCACCCGGCGGCAGCGCTTGCGTCAGCGCTGCCGACCAGGCGCCTGCAGCGCCCGCTTTCTGCGGTGCCTCCCAGCCGGCGCGGTGAAAGTCGGAACCGATCGATTGCGCGAATGCCTTGAAGAGCGGCCGGCTTTCGCTCGTCGGCGTCTCCCGTGTGCGGCGCGCGGGCGCGCTCGCCGGTGGGAGCGGCGACACGGCGAGCGCGAACTCATCGGTCGCGATGGCCTCATAGCTCGTGCCGCGCGGCGGCGAGGTGACGAGCAACTCGACGGCCGATCGCGCGGTCGAGCCCGCGACTTGATCGGCGACGCCGTGCACCACGATAACGGCAACGCGCGCCGCGTCTGCTTTGGAGTTTTCCATTGCTGCCCTCTCAGTCACGGTCGGTTTCGGGACCCCTGGATGATTTATTGAAGCCCGCCTGCGCCTGCTGCGGGTTTATTCAGGCAGGTCGACTCTAGCTGGAAATTTGGGAGCCATGAATGAATTGGCGAGTGGGCCCACCTGGATAGACGTATAAAATCGCATGCGCCCATCGTCGCAGATCCAAACTTCGCGGGCGCCCTTTGCGAAGTAGAGGGCGGCCTTGCGCTCGATCTCCGGCAGCGTATTGTGGTCCGACAGCACTTCGACACAGATTTCCGGGGCAACGCT
>Ga0136613_10001682_pt1 | contig 11492 bp, 8 predicted proteins | sample AntDrymUQ2722106_2_FD_106649 | JGI IMG/M metagenome (GOLD analysis project Ga0136613, IMG submission 106649) | Polar desert sand microbial communities from Dry Valleys, Antarctica - metaG UQ272 (21.06) | ecosystem: Environmental > Terrestrial > Soil > Desert | place: Antarctica: Dry Valley... | reverse complement strand
GCCGGGGCACGGTCGGCCACCGCATCCGCCGCCGCCTGATTCTCGCGGTTCGTGGCCGCGGACCCGGACCGGCCACCACTGCGACCGGCGGGGCCTGCGGCGGCTCGACGCGGCGGGTTGGGGTTCGCCGGTGCTGCCTCCGGTGCCGGGCCGGGCGGGGCGGGAGGAGGCGGTGGCGGCGCCGTGGGCGCGGGCGGACCGGGTGGCGCCTGCGGGACCGGCAGCGCGGGGCTGGTGGTCCGCGGCAGCTGCGTCGTCTGCGATCCGTTCGTCGCGTTGTTCACCACGGCGAGGGCGAAGACCAACGCGACGAAGGTGCCTGCCGCGGCCGTACCCAACCAGGCGACCCTGCGCGGCACCTTCTCGCGGACCACCTCAGCGGCGTGGATCGCGTAGCTCCAGGCGTCGGCGATGGCGGTGCCGATACGACGAAGGTGACGCTGCATGACGGTCGCTCCACATCCGAAGGCAGAGGAAAGCCAGGTCTGGACGAGCCCGCCGACGCGCGCTGTCAGCGTCAGTACGGTCTCCGCGAGGACGTCGCAACGATGCGCAGCGGCAGCATCCCTGTACTACCTCGCGGAGCGACCTTTGACCAGGTCAAGAGCCGCTGCCGAGGCTAAGGGCTGCGATCGCTGATCGTCAAGGGATGGACATGTCCGGCAGGATGCTGACCGTCTCTGCGGTCGAGGTAGCGCTGCGGGCGATGGACTTCGACCTGCTGGCCGAGTTGGTGCGCCGGCCCGGCGCAGTGCGGACTCACGGCCAGCTCGGCGCCGTGCTCCGCGAGACCGAGCACGACCCCGTCGAAGCGCTGCGGCAACACGTCCTGGTGTTACGCCACGCGCTGCGGGCCGCCGAACCGGGCACCGAACGACACCTAGAGGTAGTCCGCGGCGAGGGCTACCGGTTCCGGGAGCAACCCGTCGCGCCGGACGCGCCGGCGACGCTCTCCGCGCCGCCGGTCCAGCTGGACCGTACGCATCGCAGCCTCACGTTGCGGGGGGCTGCGGTGCCGCTGCGGCCGAAGGTGTTCGACCTGCTGGTCGAGCTGGTCAGCCGTCCCGGCCAGGTGCTCACCCATCAGCAGCTCGCCAGGACCCTGGTGGGGCCGGGCCGCGGCGGACCCCGTGACCACGGCGAGATCGTCCGGCGGGTCTGGCTGCTTCGTGCGGCGATCGAGCTGAACCCGGCACAACCGCGCCTGGTGGTCACCGTGGCCGGCGTCGGTTACCGGTTCGATCCCGAGCAGCCGGTCCCGACCGGCGTCCGTGCCGTGCGGACAGCCGGGCCGATCCGGGTGGACGTCACGCGCCATGTGGTGACCGTCGACGGGACCAGGCTCGATCTCGGCCCGAAGGAGTTCGCCCTGGTGGCGGAGCTGGTGAGCCATGCCGGGGAGCTGCGCACCCACGGCCAGCTCGTCGAAGCCGTGTGGGGCCCCCGACGGCGCCAGCTTTGCCACCCTGCGGCTGCTGGTGACCGAGGTGCGCACGAAGATCGCATCGCTTTGGCCGCGACGGGACCTGGTGCGCAACGTCCGCGGTGCCGGCTACCTGCTCGACGTGAGCGGCGGCGGTTCCCTCGACGAAGCCGAGTACCGGCGCATGATCGCTGCGGCTCCGGTCTATCCGCACCTGGACCCCGACAACGTGGCCGGCGACCTGGCGAGGGCCACGGCCGTCGGAGTCCAACCCGTTCGACTGGGCTCGCCGTCCCGGGCCTCGCGGCCCTGACGCTGCCCATCCGCGCGCTGCCCATCACCGACGGCGAGCTGGTCACGGTCGGCGGCTACCCCAACGGCCGGTGGCACCTGACCAGCGGCCCGGTGACCTCACACGACAGCGCCGACTTCGTCGCGCACGTCCTGCTCGGTCCCGGGATCTCCGGCGCCCCCGCCGTCGACGGCTACGACGACCTCGCCGGCCTGATCACCATGGACCACGACAGCGCAGGAGCGATCGTCGTCGGCCCCCAGCTACTGGACACGTTCGTGCACCGCACCAGCGCACTGCTCGCCCACCTGCCGACCTGAGCCTGCCTATCGCTGGCGCCGCCACGGCCCGGTGATCGCGAACATGTACCCCGGCTCCTGGATGTTGGCGAACAGGATCTTCTTGTCGGGCGAGTAGACCGGGCCGGTGAACTCGACGTTCTTGGTGGCGTCGGTGAAATCGTTGCGCGCGACCGGGAACGTCGCGCCGCTGTCGGTGGCACCGACGAGGTGTTGGATGCCCTCGCCGTCCTCGGCGAGGATCACCCCACCGTAGGGCGAGACGGTGATGTTGTCCGGCCCGTCGAACGCGCCGCCGGCGGCCGGGTCTGGGTTCTTCGCGAGCAGCAGCCTCAGGGTCAGGGTCGAGCGGCGCGGGTCGTAGAACCAGACCTGCCCGTCGTGCACGACCGGGCTCTCGGCCCGCGCGAAGCTGCAGACGATGAACGCTCCCTGCCCGCCCCACCAGGCACCCTCGAGCTTGCGGGCGCGGGTGACGTCGCCGGCGGCGGCGAACTGCTTGCGGGTGGCCGTCGTCCGGCCGTCCCGGTCGGGAACCGGCACCCACTCGATCTTGTAGGTGGTGCCGACCTTCGTGGCACGCGAGAGGTCGTCGACGTACACGCCGGCGCCGTCGGTGGCCTTCATGGCTGCGAGCACACCCTCGGTGGGTCCGAGCCTCTGCAGGCAACCCGTGCGCGTCCGGAAGCCTTTTGGTGCCTTCCAGCGGTAGAGCAGGCCGTTCGGGCTCGCCGCGTCCTCGGTGAGGTACAGGTCGCCGCGGTGCGGGTCGACGACCACAGCTTCGTGCTCGAAGCGGCCGAGCGCCTTGATCGGCTTGGGGTCCTTGTTGGCGCCGCGGTCGAACGGGTCGACTTCGAAGACATAGCCATGGTCCTTCTGGAACCCGTCTACACCGGCGAGCGCGTCGATCTCCTCGCAGGTCAGCCAGGTGTTCCAGGGCGTCACGCCGCCGGCGCAGTTGGTGGCGGTGCCGGCGATGCCGACGTATTCGGAGCGTCGGCCGCCGTCGCGATCTGCCTCGATGACGGTGCACCCGCCCGCGGCGCCAGCGTCGTAGGTGAGACCGTCGAGGTGCGGCACAGACAGCTCGGTTCCGAACGGGTCCCGGATCTCATGGTTGTTGACCAGGACGGTGCCGCCGCCACGCGAGCGAAACGCGCCGGTGCCGTCGTGGTTGCGCGGGGTTGGTTGGCCGGTGTCCAGCTTCGTGACACCGGCTTGGGTGACGATCGTGTACTTGAATCCCTCCGGCAGGGCCAGGCGCTTGTTCGGGTCGGGGATCAGCGCCCCGTAGCCCACCTGCTGGGGTGCCGCGGCGGCCGTGGGGGTGGTCAGCAGCATCTCGGTGGTGCCGATCAACAGGACTCCGGCGCCTGCCGCCGCGCTGCGCTGCAGGAAGTCCCGGCGCGATAGGCCATTGCTCATCAGTGATCTCCAGCATCCTCGAGCTTGTTGCACATCACCCGATCGGGTAGTCCGCCGTAGACGATGCGTGATCGAGGAGACGGCAAGGTGAACCAGGCCGGTCCGATGGCTGTCCGGCTCGCGAGGCCTTGATGGGGTACGCGCGCACATGAAGGACGCGCACATGAGGTGCGCGCTGGCTAGCTCAGCCGAGCCGCTCGCCGGTCTCCGGGCTGAACGCGTGCAGATCGTCCGAGTCGCGCACGGTCACCTTCACCGTCTCGGCGAGCTTGGGCGAGGAGCGCCCCTCGACCCTGACGGTGAACCGTTGCGAGTCACCGGCGATGCGCACGGTGCCGTAGACGAACGCGTCCGCACCGAGCTCCTCGACGAGCTCGACCACAAGTTCCATGCCGTTCTCGCCCTCGCTCGCGACGCGCAACGACTCCGGGCGAATGCCCACGATCACGCTGGACAGCCCCTGCTCGGCCGCAACGTCGAGGACCTCCCGTGGCAGCGGCACGGTGAGCCCGTCGAGCTTCGCGCCGTCCGCGGTCAGCGGCACCGTCTTGAGGTTCATCGCGGGGGAGCCGATGAAGCCGGCGACGAAGGCGTTCCGTGGCCGCTCGTACAGCTCGCCGGGCGTGCCGACCTGCTTGAGCAGGCCGGACTCCAGCACCGCCACCCTGTCGCCCATGGTCATGGCCTCGACCTGGTCGTGGGTGACGTAGACCGTAGTGGTGCGCAGCCGGCGCTGCAGGCTGGCGATGTTCGCCCGCGTCTCGACCCGCAGCTTGGCGTCGAGGTTGGACAGCGGCTCGTCCATCAGGAACACGCTGGGCTCACGCACGATCGCGCGCCCCATCGCCACTCGCTGCCGCTGCCCGCCCGACAGCGCCTTCGGCCGCCGGTCCAGCAGCTCCGACAGGTCCAGCAGCTCCGACAGGTCCAGCAGCTTGGCCGCCTCCTGCACCTTGGACTGGATCTGGTCCTTGGACACGCCGCGCAGCTTGAGGGCGAACCCCATGTTCTGCGCGACCGTCATGTGCGGGTAGAGGGCGTATGACTGGAACACCATCGCGATGTCGCGGCCCTTGGGCGGCACGTTGGTGACGTCCTGGCCCGCGATCTCGATGTTGCCCTCGTCGACGTCCTCCAGCCCGGCGAGCATCCGCAGCGCGGTCGACTTCCCCGAGCCGGACGGTCCGACCAGCACGAGGAACTCGCCGTCGGCGATGTCGAGATCCAGCTGGTCGACGGCGCGGACCGGCGGACTGCCAGGAAAGATCCGCGACGCCTTGCGGTATGCCACCTGCGCCATCTGATGCCTCGTTCCCCTCTACCTTTACTCAGCCCTTGACCCCGCCGGCGGCGAGCCCCGACACCAGCGAACGCTGCACGAGGTAGAACACCACGACCGCCGGTATCGCGATCAGGATGGACGCGGCGGCGAGATGGCCCCACAGGACCTGGGTCTGCGATACGAAGCTCTGCAGGCCGACGGCAAGCGTCTTGCCCTCGGAGTTGCCGGACAAGAACGCCGAGGCGAAGCCGACCTCGCCCCACGCGGTGAGGAACGCGTAGAACGCGGTGACCGCGATGCCGGGCCTGGCCAGCGGAAGGATCAGCCGCCAGAACACGCCGAACGGCGACAGCCCATCGACCCGGCCGGCCTCGTCGATGTCGATGGGGATCGTGTCGAAGTAGCCCTTGAGCAGATAGGTGCAGAACGGAATCGCGGTGGTGCAGTACACCAGCACCAGCCCGATCACACTGCCCTGCAGCCCGAACGTCAGCAGCAGGTTGTACAGCGGGACGATCAGCACCACGAACGGGAACATCTGCATCACGAGGAACGAGAGCATCATCGACCGCCGGCCAGGGAACCGGAAGCGGCTCACTGCGTAGGCCGTAGTCGCGGATATGAAAACTCCGATCACAGTGGTCAGCCCCGCTATCAGCAGGGAGTTGCCGAACCAGGTCAGAAACGGTCCGAAGTCTCCCGCGAGCACTTCGCTGTAGTTGTTCACGGTGGGCTCGTTGATCAGTTTCGGGGTGGTTTCCAGCGCGTTCTCGTCGGGCTTGAACGAGGTGACCAGCACCCAGAAGATCGGGAAGATCGCGATGAACGACGCCATGATCAACGCTGCGTGCAAGCCGACGCTGGCCAGCGGCGAGCGACGCAGCGCCCGTCCGTCGCTGCGCTGCGGCGGCCCCCCGCGGCGTGGTGGTGAGCGCCGGGACTCGGTCTGCACTACCGCCTCGGTCGCGGTCATGTCACCAGGCCTCCTCGCCCTGCCTGCGGAGAACCCGCAGGTAGATCGTGGTGAACACCAGGAGCATGGACAACGTCAAGACGCCATAGGTGGCGGCGATGGCGTAGTCACGCGTGGAGCCGGAGAAGAAGCGCTCGAAAGCGTACGTGATCAGGATCCGGGTGTTCGGGTTGTTCGTTCCGGTGATCAGGAAGATCACCGAGAAGACGTTGAACGTCCAGATCACGCCGAGCAGGATCACGGTGGCTGACACCGACCGCAGCCCAGGCAGGGTGACATTCGCGAAGCGCTGCCACGGGGTAGCGCCGTCGATCTCGGCCGCTTCGTAGAGCTCGTTGGGAATCGACTGCAAGCCACCGAGCAGCGCCACCATCGTGAAGGGCACACCAAGCCAGATGTTGACCACGATCACGGCGAACATCGCCAGGTTGGACTGACCCAACCAGGTCGGCGGGTCGGCCACCCCAATGCCGCGCAGCCCGGCGTTGAACAGGCCGTAGTCCGCGTTGAACAGGTAGCGCCAAGCGAACGCGCTGACGAAGGCCGGCACCGCCCAAGGCAGGATGAGCAGCACGCGGTACAGCCCGCGCCCTTTCAGGGTCCGGTTGAGCATGACCGCGAGCACCAGCCCGAACAGGTAGTGGAAGACCACCGATCCGAACGTCCACAGCAAGGTGCGAACCAGGATGTCGTAGAAGTCGCCGTAGGACGGGTCGCCGGACAGGACGTTTCCGTAGTTGTCGAGGCCGACCACCTCGTAGCGCGCCGGGCGGTCGAGCACCGGGTTGGCGATCGTCGAATCGTTGATGTTGGTGAAGCTGAAGTAGATGTTCTGGAGCAGCGGGATGAGCACGATCACCCCGACCACGACGACCACGGGGATCACCATCGCGTAGGCATACCAATGCCGGTGGAGGAAGGCCCCTAGGCCCCCCCAGAGGCGAGGCGCTGTGGCGCCCCGCCCCTGGGAGGTCCCCTCGGCCGTGCTGGTAACCATCAGCCGCTTGTGTACCCAGGCAGCAGCGGCCCGAAAGCCTGGGCCGCCTCGTCTGCCGCGGCCTTGGCATCCTTCGTTCCGCCAAGCAGCGCAAGGTAGCTGGGTGCGAGTGGACCGCCCCCGTCGATCAGCGCGGAGTACTCGGGAACCGACGGTCGGGCTTGCGTGTTGCTGTCCAGCAGTGGCCCGAACGCCGCCACGCCACCGCTCGCCTTGGCGTCAGCGTTGTCCAGCGCGGTCTTGCGAGTCGGGATCAGGCCGAGAGACTTCGAGACCTCGACCTGCGACTCCGTGCTCGACATGCACTGGATGAACTTCAGCGAGGACGGCTTGGCCTTGGTGCCCTGCCGGATGGTGTAGTCGTGCCCACCCTGCGGTGCCTTGCCAGGGCCGGTAGGACCGGGCACCGCCGTGACGCCCAGGCTCGCCTTGTCGCTGAACGAGGGAGCCTTGAGGTAGCCGCTGTAGGCCCACGGGCCGTTGACGATCATCGCAACTTCGCCGGCCTTGAACGCGGCCTCGATGTTGTTGTACGCGTTGGCCGAGTCCAGCGACGTGCGCGCTGCCTTCGCGTCCAACAGTCCCTTCGCTGCCTGCAGGCCCTCGACCGCCTTCGGCGAGCTCACAGTGATCTTCTTGGTTGCGGGGTCGACAAGGTCGGCGCCCGCGCTGTAGATGAACGGCAGGGCATAGTAGCTGCCAGGGTTGATGAAGATGGTCTTGTCGCCGCCCAGCTTGGCTGAGGCGGCCTTGATCTCGTCGTAGGTTTTCGGCGGAGCCACGCCGGCCGCGTTGAGCAGCTTCTTGTTGTAGTACAGGCCCATCGTGTCGATCACCTGGGGCACGCCGTAGGTCTTGCCGTCGTACTTGGTGGATGCGACAGCCAGTGAGTTGTAGTCGCCGGTGTCCTTGGCAGCGTCGGTGTCCGAAAGATCGGCGAGCAGCCCGAGCTTGGCGAGCTCTGCCACCCAGCCGACGTCGGTCCGCAGCACGTCCGGACCCTGGCCACCCTGAGCGGCGGTCTTGAAGTTGTTCTTGGCCTGGGCGAAGGGGACCTGCTCGACCTGGACCTTGTAGCCGCCCTTCTGTGCGCAGTCTTGGGCGATGCGCGAGAACACGGGGGTCTCGTCGGGTCCGCTGGTGTCCCAGAAGACGACCGTGCCGGAATCACTCTCGGCAGGAGTCGATGAACCCCCACAACCGGCTAGAGCAGCGAGACCGATAGCCGCGCCGGCGGCGACCACGATCCGAAAGGTTGAGCGTTGCATCGAAAAGCCTCCTGCAAAATTTTGCGGCAGAGTGGAACGTATTTCACACCCAGGACGGAACAGGCGTCAAGAGATCACCCCAACGAGTCCGATTTGTGACCTTCGCGTAAACGATCTGCAGCTTGAAGCGCTAGAGCCGGAAAGTCGTCTTGAAAAACCTTTCACGGCAGGGCAAGCTCCCCCCGTGGCCGGGCTTGCGGAGATCGCTTCGGCCGCCGGGGTGAGCATGGCTACCGTCAGCCGCGTACTCAACCGGCGGACAGGTGTCGGGGATAGCACTAGGGCGCGCGTGATGGCCGTCCTCGCCGACCTCCCCTACACGCCGCGCGGCCTTGGCGCGCTGGCCAGGACCGGTGTCATCGGCGTGCTGATGCCCGAGCTGGCGAACCCGGTCTTCCCCGCGTTCGCCGAGGCGTTGGAGAGCCGGGCGGCCGCCGCGGGCTACTCGCTGCTGCTGTGCGACACCCGCAGCAGCAGCGTGCGCGAGGAGCAGTACGTCCGGATGCTGCTGGGCCAGGGCGTGGACGGCATGGTCTTCCTGTCGCCGGAGGCGGCGGACACCGGCTCCTCGCACGGGCACTACCAGCAGCTGCTCGAAGACGGCGTCCAGATGGTGTTCATCAACGGCCAGACACCGCCGCTGGGAGTCCCCGACATCCGGATCGACGCCCACTTCGGGGGCTACGCGGCCACCCGGCACCTGATCGAGCTCGGTCACGAGCGGATCGGGTTCGTGTGCGGCCCGGCCCGCTCGATCCCGGCGCGGTTGTTGACATCCGGCTGGACCGCCGCCCTGGAGGAGGCCGACTTGGTTGCGGACCCGGCATGCGTCTCGCACAGCCCTTTCGGCGCGGCCGGAGGCGCCGCCGGCATCGCGCGGCTGCTGGGCTCGGTACGCCCGACCGCGGTGATCTGCTCCTCGGACCACATGGCCTTCGGTGCGATCAGCGAGGCGCAGAGCCGTGGTTGCAGCGTGCCGGGCGACCTGTCGGTCGTCGGGTTCGACGACGTCCCGCTGGCCTCGTACTCGTCGCCGGCGCTGACCTCGATGGCTCAGCCCATCAAGGAGATGGCCAAGGCCGCCATCGACGAGCTGCTCGAGCGGCTCGGTACGGAGCTACCGGAGGAGAACGCCTACAGCCGGGTGTTCCGCCCCCGGCTGGTCGTGCGGGACTCCACCGCCCCGCCGCGTTGAGGGGTCGCGGCGGGGCGGTCTCAGGCTCCTGAACCGCCACTCGTGTGGCACAACGTGCCCTGGGCGCATGTAAAGCCACATGAGTGGCGGGGGAGCCGGGAGCTCAGTCGCCGGTGATCTCGCAGAGCACGGCGCCCTGAGAGACCATGCTGCCTGGCTCTGCGCTCAGCTCACCCACGGTGCCGGCCTTGTGCGCGGTCACCGGGTTCTCCATCTTCATCGCCTCGAGCACCACCAGCAGGTCACCGGCCTGCACCGCGTCGCCGTTGGTCGCGACCACCTTTGTGATGGTGCCCTGCATGGGCGCGGTGACCGCGTCCGAGGAGGACTGACGGGTCGCCCGTTGCCGGCCACGTTGCGGCGGCGCCTGCGCGGCCCCACGGCCCGCCGGCGGTGCCGGCTCGGCCGGCAGCGACACCTCCAGCCGCCGGCCGCCGACCTCCACCACGACGGTCTGCCGTGGCGCCTGCTCGTCGGCCGGCGCCACCGCGGGGTCCGCCCAGCGGGGGATGGTGTTGTCGAACTCGGTCTCGATCCAACGGGTGTGCACGGTGAAGTGCTCGGCGTCGGCGGCCGCGAAGGCCGGGTCGTCGAGCACCACGCGGTGGAACGGCAGCACCGTGGCCATCCCCTCGACGACCATCTCGGCCAGCGCCCGGCGAGCCCGCTCCAGCGCCTGGGTGCGGTCCGCGCCGGTGACGATGACCTTGGCCAGCAGCGAGTCGAACGCGCCGCTGACCTCCGACCCCGACTCCACCCCGGCGTCCACCCGAACGCCGGGGCCGGCCGGCGCGACGAAACGGGTGACGGTGCCGGGCTGCGGCAAGAACTTGCGTCCGGCGTCCTCGCCGTTGATCCGGAACTCGATGGAGTGGCCGCGCGGGTGCGGGTCCTCGGTGACGGCCAGCTTCTCGCCCGCGGCGATGCGGAACTGCTCGCGGACGAGGTCGATGCCGGTGGTCTCCTCGCTGACCGGGTGCTCCACCTGCAACCGGGTGTTGACCTCCAGGAACGAGATCGTGCCGTCCGGCCCGACCAGGAACTCGACGGTGCCGGCGCCGTGGTAGTCGGCCTCGAGGCAGATCGCCTTGGCCGCGCTGTGGATCTCCTCGCGCTGGGCGCCGGTGAGGAACGGCGCGGGCGCCTCCTCGACGAGCTTCTGGTGCCGGCGCTGCAACGAGCAGTCCCTGGTACCGACCACGATCACGTTGCCGTGTTGGTCGGCGAGCACCTGGGCCTCCACGTGCCGCGGCCGGTCCAGGTAGCGCTCCACGAAGCACTCGCCGCGACCGAAGGCGTTGACCGCCTCGCGCACCGCGCTGTCGTAGAGCTGGCTGATCTCGCCCAGCTTGCGCGCGACCTTGAGTCCGCGCCCGCCGCCGCCGAACGCCGCCTTGATCGCCACCGGCAGGCCATGCTCCTCGGCGAACGCCGTCACCTCCTCCGCGCCGGACACCGGCTCCTTGGTGCCGGGCACGAGCGGGGCGCCGGCGCGGGTGGCGATGTGCCGGGCGGTCACCTTGTCGCCGAGGTCGCGGATGGCCTGCGGGGTCGGGCCGACCCAGGTCAGGCCCGCGTCGACCACCGCCTGGGCGAAGTCGGCGTTCTCGGACAGGAAGCCGTAGCCGGGGTGGACGGCGTCGGCGCCCGCGCTGGCGGCGGCGTCGAGCAGCTTGCCGACGTCGAGGTATGAGTCCTTCGCGGTGCTGCCACCCAGCGCGAACGCCTCGTCCGCCAGCCGGACGAACGGCGCATCCCGGTCCGGGTCGGCGTACACCGCGACGCTGCCGAGGCCGGCGTCGCGGCAGGCGCGGATGACCCGCACGGCGATCTCGCCGCGGTTCGCGATGAGCACCTTGCGCAGCGCAGCCACCGAGCCAGTCTATGGGCCCGCCCGGCGCGGGAGCGCGCGTGGCCGCTCCACCCATGATCGTTAGTCGGGTGCGTCCTGGCGTCACCTGGTGACGCTGCGCGGCACCCGACTGGCGATCACTGCCGCCGGGATCCCGCGAGCCAGCGCCCATCCGCGAGCCGACGCAGCGCGGGGAGCCTGTGGCGTCGGGCCGTCAGCCGGGCCCTGGTCTGGGCCAGCTGCTCCACGACCTCGCGGTTAAGGCGCAGCGACGTCCGGGACACCGGGGTCTGCGCCGCGAGGTGGATGGCCCGCTCAAGGGGGCTCGCCGTTCGGGTCGATCCGTCCGGCCGCCTGGACGTGCCGCTTGCTCGGCGTGGTGATCGTGCCCGCGACGCGCATCGACGTCAGCGCGGACAGCATCGCGAGCTCGTCGCCACCGTTCAAGTAGGCGACGTCGTGCGGGCGGTTGGCTACCCCGTC
>Ga0136613_10001678_pt1 | contig 11506 bp, 10 predicted proteins | sample AntDrymUQ2722106_2_FD_106649 | JGI IMG/M metagenome (GOLD analysis project Ga0136613, IMG submission 106649) | Polar desert sand microbial communities from Dry Valleys, Antarctica - metaG UQ272 (21.06) | ecosystem: Environmental > Terrestrial > Soil > Desert | place: Antarctica: Dry Valley... | reverse complement strand
CCCGAGGAGGCGCCGGCCGAACCCGTCGGCGCCGCGGACTGACCGCCAGCCTGCGGGCCCGCGAGGCGAGTCCGGACGAGTCCGCCCGGTGGGACGAGCTCGTGGCGGCGACCGGGAATCCCCATCTCCTGCAATCGGCCGGGTGGGCGCGCGTGAAGTCGGCATCCGGCTGGCGGGCCCGCCGCTTCGTCCTCGAAGGCCACGGTGTCGCGCAGGTCCTCGTGCGCTCGCTGCCGTTCGGGCTCGTCGCCGCGTACGCGCCGCGCGGCCCGCTGGTCGCCGCGGACGTGCTCGCCCTGGCGATCGCCGCGCTTCGTCAGGCGCTGCGGACGGAGCGCTGCACCAGCCTGCTCTGCGATCCGGAGATCGCCACCGGGGCGGTCGTCCGGGCCGGCCTTTCAGCGGCGGGCATCCAGGCCGCGCCGGTGCACGTGCAGCCGACACGGACGCTGCTGATGGACCTCACGCTCGACCAGGACGCCATGCTCGCGGCAATGCGGCGGAAGACGCGCCAGTACATCCGCAAGGCGGAGCGGGCCGGCGTGGTCACGGAGGAGACCGCCGACGTCGGGCGGTTCCACGCGGTGCTGCGAAGCGTTGCCGAGCGCGACCGCTTCGCGATCCACGATCCGGCGTACTTCGAGCGCATCCGCGCGGCGTTCGGCGAACAGGCCCACTTCCAGATCGCCCGCTACGGCGGCGACGACGTCGGCGCGCTGCTCGTCGTGCGGATCGCGGATCGCGCGTGGGAGCTGTTCGGCGGCTGGAGCGGCCACCACAGCGAGGAGCGCCCGTTCTACCTGCTGAAGTGGCGCTCGCTCCTGCGAATGAAGCAGCTCGGAGCAGCGCGGTACGACATGTGGGGGCTGTCAGAGCGCGGCACAGGCCCCTCGCGGCCGGAGCAGCCGGAAGGCAGCGAAGGGAGCAGGGATCGGACGAGGAGGGAGGGCGTCGCCCGACCGAGTGGCCTGGAAGGCGTCGAGAATTTCAAGCTCGGGTTCGGAGGTGAGGTCGTCACGTGGATCGGGGCGCTCGAGACCGCGGTCACGCCGGGGCTCTTCCCGATCTGGCGGCTGGCCGGGCGCCGCAGGCTCGCGAGCAGCCTATGACCGATGCGCCGACCGGCTGGGACGAGAGCGCGGTCCGATCGCCGAACGGGCACGTGCTCCAGTCGTCGGCGTGGGCACGGATCCGCGAGTCACAGGGCTGGCGTGCCGAGTTCGTTCGCATCGGCGATCCGCTCCCGGTCGCGCTGGTCCTCTGGCGGACCCTGCCGCTCGGGTGGCAGCTCGCATACGCGCCGCGCGGCCCGATCGCATCGGGCTCGGATCTCGAGCCCGCACTCCAGCACCTCACCAAGCTCGCGGCGGCGCGCGGTGCGTTGTTCCTCAAGGTGGATCCGGAGCTCACACGCGAGGTGGCCGCCGAGCCGCTGCGACGCGCGGGCTTGCGCCGTGCGCCCGATGTCCAGCCCGTCCTCGCGACGCTCGAGCTGGATCTCAGGCCCGACACCGATGCGCTGTTCGCGGCTCTCGAGAAGGACACGCGCTGGAGCGTCCGCCAGGCTGGGAAGCGGGGCGTCACGATCCGCACGGCCGCCTCTGAGACCGACCTGCGCGCGTTCTACGACCTGTACTCGATCACCGGCGGCCGCGCGGGGTTCGTCACGCGCACGTGGGGCTACTACAGGCTCGTGTGGCGCACGCTCGTGGATGCCGGATTCGCGACACTGCGGCTCGCGGAGCACGGGAGCGCCCCCGTCGCGGGCTCGATGACGTGGCGCTGCGGTGACAAGGAGCTGTACATGTACGGCGCGACGAACGAGGCGGGCCGTAGGTGCTTCGCTGCATACGGCCTGCTGTGGAAAGCGATCACCGATGCCAGGGAGCAGGGCCGCACGCGCTTCGATCTCGGAGGCATCCCTGCGGACCTTGCGAATCTGAGCGACACGATGCAGGGGCCGTACCGCTTCAAGAAGGGCTTCGGCGGCGTTCCCGTGTCGTACGTTGGGGCGCACGACGCCGTACCGCGTGAGCTGCCGTACCGCGTGTATCAAGCCGCCGAGCCGGCCTACACCCGCGTGGTCCAGCTCGTTGGCCGGGCGCGGCGATGAAGCTCGGCGTGCTCCTCGGGGCGGCGAGCGCACGCGTCGAGGGCGACGCGCGCCACATCGACGTCCGGGGCATCGCGTACGACTCACGCAAGGCGCGGCCGGGCACCGTATTCGTGGCCGTGCCCGGCTTCCATCGCGACGGCCACGACTTCGCGCGTGACGCCGTCGCGAGGGGGGCGGTCGCCATCGTCGCGGAGCGCCCCCTCGATGTGAGCGTTCCTGTCGCGGTGGTGCCCGACGTGCGGGCTGCGCTCGCGGACCTCGCCGCGGAGTTCTTCGATCACCCGACGCGACGCCTGCGGTTGGTCGCAGTGACCGGCACGGACGGGAAGACGACCACCGTGCATCTCGTGAGCGACGTGTTGGAGGCGGCGGGCGAGCGCACCGGCTACGCGACGACCGTCGACTTCAAGCTCGGTGAGAGCGAGTGGGCCAACGAGACCCGCCAGAGCACGCAGGAGGCGGTCGAGGTCCAGGAGTTCTTCGCGGAGCTGCTCGTCGCCGGCGGCACATGGGGGGTGCTCGAGGCCACCAGTCACGCGCTTGCCCTCCGGAAGCTGCGGCACTGCGACGTGGACGTGGCGGTATTCACCAACCTCTCGCCGGAGCACCTCGACTTCCACGGGACGCTCCAGCGATACCTCGAGGCGAAGGGTCTGCTCTTCGAGATGCTCGGCCATGGTGCCGCCAAGGGCGTCGCCAAGGCGGCGGTCCTGAACGCGGACGATCCTCGCTGGCGCTACCTCGCCGACCGCGCGCGGGATGCGCGCGTGATCACGTACGCGGTCGACGCGCTCGCGGACGTCCAGGCGCAGATCGTCGCCAGCGACGCGCGTGGCTCGCACCTGCAGATCACGGCGTTCGGCGAGCGCGCCGAGGTCACGCTGCCGCTGGTCGGCCGATTCAACGTGTACAACGCGCTCGCCGCTGCGGCCGCTGGCCTCGCCGCCGGCGCGACGCTCCAGCACGCGCGCGTCGCGCTGTCGCAGGCTCGGGCCGTACGCGGCCGGATGGAGCGGGTCGACCTGGGGCAGCCGTTCACCGTGATCGTCGACTATGCGCACACCGCCGAGTCGCTGGACAAGGTCCTCTCGTTGCTCCGCCCGCTCACCCCGGGGAAGCTCATCGTGGTGTTCGGAGCGGCCGGTGAGCGCGACCGCGCAAAGCGGCCTGCGCTCGCACGGGTCGCGGCCGCGCACGCGGACTTCTTCGTCATCACCCAGGAAGACCCGCGACTCGAGGATCCGGTGCGGATCCTCGAGGAGATCGAGCAGGGCGCGCTCGAGGCGGGACGGCGGCGGGCCGTCGGATACGAGGTCATCGACGACCGTCGGGCGGCGATCGTGGCCGCGATCGGGCGGGCGGAGAAGGGCGACACCGTGGTGCTCGCAGGCAAGGGGCACGAAGGCTCGATGATCGTCGGCGAGCAGAAGCGGCCATGGGACGAGGTCGGGGCCGCCCGCGCCGCGCTGCGCGCACGGGGCTTTGGCGGTTGATGCAGAGGCAGCGGCGCACCGGCTCCGCCTCGAAGGGCCAGACCCGGCTGTACGCGGAGCGCCTCGCCGACCTGGTGCCGGTGCTCCGCTCGGAGGTGCCAGCTCCTGCGGTCGCTCATGGCCGGCCGTCCGTCGTCGTGCTGATGGGCCCGCCCGGCGTCGGGAAGTCCCACTGCGCGCGTCTGCTCTGCGCGCGGCTCACGGCGGCGCACGTCTCCAGCGACCACCTGCGGAGCCGGCTCTTCATCGCTGCGAGCTATGCGCCCGAGGAGAGCGCGACCGTGTTCCGCGCGGCGGACGCCCTCGTCGATCTTCTGCTCGCGGAGGGTCACCGTGTGGTGCTCGACGCGACGAACCTGCTCGCACGCAACCGTGCGGCCGTCGCCGATACTACGCAGCGGCGGGGCGTGCCGATCGTTCACGTGCGTGTCATCGCGCACGAGCGGGACACCTTGGGAAGGCTCGCGGCACGGCGGCAGGCACGCCGTCAGGGCGACCACTCCGACGCGGACGAGGCCATCTATCGCAAGATGACCGCCTTCGAGGCGCCTGAGGGCGGCCACCTCGAGCTGCGGAACGGACCGGATCTCGAGGCCGAGATCGAGCGCATCGCGCAGGAGGTGGAGCGATGCGCCCGCGCGAGCTGATCTTCGGCGCGATCGCGATCGCGCTCGCGGCGGCCTACGGGGCGCTCGGCTCGCAGCTCTATGCGTCCGTCGGGCCGAGCGTGCTGCCGACGGCAATGCCGACGGCGCCGCGGACCGAGGTAGCCGCGCCGAAGGTGCCGGGCACGCTCGCGTTCGCGATCCAGGGCGACATCTTCGTGATCCGTGACGGCCTGATGAACCCCCAGACCGCCGAGGGGCGCAACCAGCAGCCTGCGCTGTCGGCCGACGGCCGAGTTCTGCTCTTCTCCCGCCGCGGGCAGATCGACGGCCGTAGCCGCCTCGCGACCGGACAGATCGTGAACGCGCAGCTTGGCTTCGCGGACATCGTGAGCAAGCCGTCGACGGGTGGCTCGGAGACGTTGCTCGTCGCCGGCCTGCGCACGCGTGACGCGGCGGGAGGCTTCCACGGAGTCTCCTGGTATCTCTCACCCGCGGTCTCACCCGACGGGCGCCGTCTCGCGTACGTCGAGGATGACGGTGGTGGCGCGGCGGACCTCGTCGTGATGGATCTCGGCACGCGTCGCCGGACGCCGCTCTCTTTGGGCGCGGACCTCGCCGACGCGGCGTGGTCGCCGGATGGCCGCTCCATCGTGACGACCTCATACAACACCGAGGAACCCGGCCTGGTCATCTGGGCGGCCGACCGTCGAGGGAGCGGCCAGCGCCTCACCAATCTTCCCGAAGGCGACGCGTATCGCGCGACGTTCTCGCCAGATGGCAAGAGGCTCGTGTACACGCTGCGGACCGGTGCGCGCAACGACATCCATCTCTTCGAGATCGCGTCCGGTCGCGACATCGCTCTCACGGCCGACGGGAGGAGCTGGAACGGCGTGATGTCTCCCGACGGGCGCTGGGTCGCCTTCCTGCGCGAGCAGGGTGGCGTCATCGATCTGTACGCGATGGAGCTCGGTGATGCGCCCGGCGGAGGGCCCTCGAAGCCCGCGATCAAGCTCACCAAGGGGCAGGGGATCGACGGCTCCAGCCGGCCCGCCTGGGCAGAGTGAAGTCGAGTCGGGACCCGGGTTGAATTTAGGCGAGGGAGGGCTCAGCCCGACCGAGCCGCAGGGGCCCCCGGGAGCCGACGAGACGACGTCGAGTCGTGACCGCGGTTGATTCAGGCGAGGGAGGGCTCCGCCCGACCGAGCCGCAGGGGCCCCCGGGAGCCGACGAGACGACGTCGAGTCGGGACCGGGGTTTGAACTAGATGAGACGGCGGCGGATCTGCGCGGAGATGAAGTCCATCACCGCGACCGTGAGGATGATCATGAAGATGATCAGCCCCGCCTGACGGTAGTTCAGCAGGTTCATCGTGTGGAAGAGCAGGACGCCGATACCGCCGCCGCCCACGAGCCCGATGATCGGCGCGAGGCGCACGTTGGCGTCGAGCCGATAGATGGTGAACGAGATGAACGGGTTCACGATCTGCGGCAGGACCGCCGTCCAGATCACCTGGAAGCGGTTGGCACCCGTCGCCGTGATCGCCTCGCCGGGTCCCGGGTCGATGCCCTCGATGGCTTCGGAGTACAGCTTGCCAAGCACGCCGATGTTGTGGAACGCCAGACCGAACACGCCCGCCGCGTTCCCAAGCCCGAAGATGATCACGGCCAAGATCACGACGATGAGCACGTCGATGGACCGCACGATGGTGAAGATCACGCGAGCGACGGCGTAGATCGCGGCGGTGATCGGGTTGCCGGTCATGATGTTGCGAGCGCCGAGGAACGAGAGCGGCAGGGCTACGACGATGCTGAACGCCGTCGCGATGATCCCGAGGAAGATCGTGACGATCATCTGCCCGCCGGCGGTCTCCCAGAAGGTCTCGAACTCGTTCTGCGGCGACATGATCGTGAAGTCCCACTGCAGGAGCTGGACAAGCACGCTGCCGGCGTACTCCGGATTCGCTCGCGATGTGTCGATGCTCGTGATGCGCAGGCCGACGAACAGCACGAGCAGCACCGCGGCGATCGCCCCGAGCCGCCGCCAATCGGTGAGGATGTTCCGCTCGAGCTCGCGCGGGACCGGCAGCCCACGCGCGGTGAAGTACTCCGCCACTAATGCGTATCCAGCGTCTCGAGGTGCGCCCGCATCGCGGCCGCGGTCGCGTCCGCGGACTCCGCGGCGGCGCGCTCGTCGGCGGTCGGCCCGACGCCGATCTCGACCTCAACGGCGTCCTCGCCGTAGATCTCCTTGAAGCGGACCTCGTCGATGTCGACTGGCTTGCCGTCGAACGCGACGCGTCCGTCCTTCAGCGCGATGACGCGCGTCCCGTAGCGCCGCGCGAGCGAGAGGAAGTGCAGCGAGCAGAGCACGGTGATGCCGTCCGTCCTGTTGATCTCCTCGAGGTACTTCATGACGGAGTGGCTCGTCGCCGGATCGAGACTCGCGACCGGCTCATCGGCGAGCATGAGGTCCGGCCGCTGCATGAGCGCGCGGGCGATGCCGACACGCTGCTGCTGGCCTCCGGAGAGCGCGTCCGCGCGCGAGTAGGCCTTGCCGACGATGCCGACGCGGCCGAGGTTCTCGAACGCGAGGGCGACGTCCTCCGTCGTCGGCCGCATCGCGACGGTCCGCCACAGCGGCCGCGAGCCGAGACCTCCGGCGAGCACATTCGCGAAGACGGACGAGCGCCGCACGAGGTTGAACTGCTGGAAGATCATGCCGATGCGGCGCCGCATGCGGCGCAGCTCGCTCCCACGGGTCCGGGCCATGTCGGTGCCGTCAAGGAGGATGCGGCCCGACGTCGGCTCCACGAGCCGGTTTATGCAGCGCAGGAGGGTCGACTTGCCCGATCCGGAGAGGCCGATGAGGACGACGAACTCGCCGCGCTCGACATCGAGCGACACATCATCGAGCGCGCGGGTACCGGTCGGGTACACCTTCACGAGATGCTCGATCCGGAGGATGGGTGCCACCGCGCGCGAGCATAGACAAGGGGCCCGCCTTTCGGCGGGCCCCTCCGGATCGCGCAACGTGCGCGCGGCGCGGTGCCGTGGCCCCTTACGGAGCCTGGCTCGGGCTCGGCGCAGGTGTCGCGACCGGACGCGCGGTCTTCGCCGCCTCGGCCGCGACATCGATGCCTGCCAGCTTTGCGGCCTCACGCATCGGCTCGTAGAACTTCGCATCCACCTCCTGCATGCCGTCCCACGAGAACAGGGACTTGAACGAGGCCTTCCCCGCATCAGTCTTGCCGTAGTCGACGAGGGCCGTCGTGATCTGCTTGCCAAGCTCGTCGGGGAAGCCCTTGCGCAGGGCCACGCCATCGTTCGGGATCGGGCCTGCCTTATCGATGAGCTTCGTCTTCTGCAGGATGTCCGCCGGCATGCCGGCGTTCGTGCGGACGTCGATGAAGGTGGCGCCACCTGCGACCTGGCCGCTGTACACCGCGAGCGCGACCTTGTCGTGGCCGCCCGCGAAGATCGTCGACGAGAAGAACGTCTTCGGGTCCTGGCCGGTCTTGTTCTTCACCGTGAGCGTCGGGAACACGTAGCCGGAGGCTGACAACGCGTCGGAGAACGCGAACGTCTTCCCCTTCAGGCCGGCAATGTCGTTGATCCCGCTGTCGTTCTTCACGAGGATCTGCGAGTAGTAGGTGGTGCTGAGCTGCTTGCTGTCGGGGTCGGTGCGCAGGGCTGCGAGGATCGGGGTACCGCAGGTCTTGTCGAGCACGAGCGTCATCTGCAGCGGCGCGACGAACGCGACATCGGTCTGACTCGCGCACATCGACTCGATCTGGGCCGCGTAGCTGGTCGGGATCGAGACCTTCCACGCGAGTCCGGTCGCCCTCTCGAGCGCGGACTTGATCGCGTTGCCGCTCGTCGTGAGACGCTGGACGTCCTGGGACGGCGTGAAGGCGAGCACGATCGGACGGTCGAACGATCCGATCCGTGGCTCGCTCTTGCCCTGGGTCGCCTGCGCGCCCGGCCCGGGAGCACCAGTGCCGCCGCCACCGCACGCAGCGAAGATCATGACCGCGGTCAGCGCCCACCCGAGCGGACCGCACAGCGCGCGACGCATTCGCATTCCCTCCTGTGCGCTCTGGAAGCGAACCTATGATAGTCGCGCAGATGACGTTCCTTTCGAAGCTCGCGAACGCGTCGCGGGCGCGCGACAGCATCCTGTGTATCGGCCTCGACCCCGAGCCGGACCGTATCCCTGGGCATCTCGGGGCCGGACCGCAGGCCGCGCTGCGGTTCCTCCGTCGCATCATTGCGGCGACGAGCGATCTCGCCTGCGCGTACAAGCCCAACCTCGCGTTCTTCGAGCAGTACGGCTCAGCAGGCATGGACCTGCTCGGCCTGACGCTGCAGGCGATCCCGGACGACCTCCCTGTCATCCTCGATGCGAAGCGCGGTGATGTCCCGAATACCTCGATCGCCTACGCCGAGGCCCTCTTCGGGCGTTGGCGCGCCGACGCGGCGACGGTCGCTCCGTACCTCGGCCTGGACAGCATCGCGCCGTTCTGCGAGCGCGGGTACGCGCTGGTGCTTGCGCGGACGAGCAACCCGGGGGCCCGCGATCTCCAGGATCTCGAGGTCGCCGGACGTCGGGTCTTCGAGCACGTGGTCAGCAGCGCGGTGAAGCGGTTCGCTGCCGAGCAGTGTGGATTCGTTGTCGGCTCCACTTGGCCCGCGGAGGCGCGGCGAATCCGCGAGCTCGCTCCCGATAGGCTGTTCCTGCTGCCCGGCGTCGGCGCGCAGGGCGGCGACGTGGCCGAGGCGATCCGCGCCGCGGCCGACGCGAACGGCGGCGGCGTGCTTCCGAGCGCGTCTCGCTCCGTGCTGTACGCATCCGGCGGCAGGGACTTTGAACAGGCCGCGGCTCGTGCGGCCCGCGAGCTTCGCGACGCGGCGGACCGGGCGCGCCTCGCACTGGGGCGCCGATAGTGTTCGGGATCGGCGCCGGCGAGCTCCTGCTGCTGCTCCTCCTGGCGCTGTTCGTGCTTGGTCCGGAGCGGATGCCGCGCTTGGCGCGCGACATCGGCAAGACCGTCGGCGACCTGCGGCGCACCTCGGACGAGCTGAAGCAGGAGTTCCTGAACGCGGACGCCCTCATCGACCGCACCGCGCGACTCGGTGAGCCGGAGCCGCCGGCGACCCCCGCGGCCGTCGGTGCGGTCCCCGAGCGGGCCGCCGAGACCACGACCCAGGAGACGATCGGAGATGCCGGAGCGACGCAGGCCGAGGTCGGTACGGCGCACGCCGATACCGGCGACCCGCCGGCCGATACCGGCGCCGCGCCGGCCGAAACCGCCACCGCGCAGACCGAGCGGGTCGAACCCGAGCCCGAGCCCGAGGAGACCGCGTTCGACCGCGAGGCCCGCCTCGCACGCGCCAGGCTCGAGGACCCCGCCCGTGCCGAGCGCGCCAAGGCCGAGGGTTGGACCGTGCCGAGCGACGAGGCAGGGACGAACACCGACCGCTGGAGCTGAAGGTAGACTGGCAGGTGGAGAGCGCCGGAGGGCGCTCTTGTCGTATCCGGAGGTCTGATGTCGCGTCTGTGGCCCTGGATCGTCGGGCTCATCGCCGTGCTCGCGATCTGGGTGGACATCCCGAAGCACCAGTTCTCGTTCCCGTTCAACTGTCCGGGGATCTGCTTCCGGCTGCCTGGGGGCGCGAGCGGCTTCCAGACCGAGATCAAGACGCACCTTGGACTCGACCTCCAGGGCGGGACGCAGCTCGTGCTCCAGCTGCGGCCCGACAAGCTGCCACCCGGCACGACGATCCCGATCCCCGAGCTCAACACTCAGGCCCGCGGCGTCATCGACCGGCGGATCAACGCGCTCGGCGTCTCCGAGCCGGTGATCCAGGCGCTTGGCGACGACAAGATCCTCCTCGAGCTGCCCGGGGTGTCCGACCTCCAGCAGGCGCAGGAGATCGCCACGCGCCAGGCGTTCCTCGAGATCAAGGTCCCGATCGACGGGGGCGGGTTCAAGTCGCTCGAGCCGCCGCTGACGGGCGCGAACCTGAAGCCCACGTCCGTGGCCTTCCAGGGCGCCAACCAAAACCAGCCCGTCGTGCAGTTCGAGTTCGCTGCGCCGGACGACCAGCGCTGGGTCCAGCTCTCGAAGGACTACCTCAGGAAGCCGGTGCAGATCACGCTCGACGGGCGGGAGATCTCGGCTCCGACCATCACCGTGGTCTTCACATCAGGCTCCGGGATCATCGAGGGCGGCTTCACGACGCAGTCCGCCAAGGAGCTGAGCCTGCTGCTGAACTCGGGTGCGCTGCCGGTCCCGCTCGAGATCGTGCAGTCGAGCCGCGTCGAGCCCACGCTCGGGCAGGAATCGATCCAGAAGAGCCTCATCGCGGGCATCATCGGGCTTGCGCTCGTCGCGCTCTTCATGATCGGGTACTACCGGCTGCCGGGGGCGATCGCCGTCGTGGCCCTCCTCTATTACACGGTGCTCACGTACGCGATCTTCCGGCTCGTCCCGGTCACCCTCACGCTCGCGGGCATCGCCGGATTCATTCTCTCGATCGGGATGGCCACCGACGCGAACGTTCTCACGTTCGAGCGCCTCAAGGAGGAGCTGCGATCCGGAAAGTCGCTGCGCGCCGCGCTCGAGGAGGGCCGGGTGCGCGCCTTCTCGTCGATCGCCTACTCCAACGCCGCGACCATCCTGTCGTCCGCGATCCTGTTCGTGTTCGGCACGGGGACGGTCAAGGGCTTCGCGCTCACGCTCGGGATCGGCGTCGCCGTCTCCTTCTTCACCGCCGTGATCGTGACGCAGATGCTCCTGCGCGGCGTCCTGTCGTTCCCGGCGCTCCGGAAGCGCTCCCTGTACGGCGTTGAGGAGCGCGAGATCGAGCGGGCGCGCGAGCTCCGGACCGCCCCGCCGGTGAGCGTCTGATGCTGTTCAGGTTCGTCGAGCGCAAGTGGTGGTACTTCCTCGTCTCGGGGCTGATCATCGTTCCGGGCACGATCTTCCTGCTGCTCGGAGGCCTCAAGCCAGGGATCGAGTTCCGGGGCGGGACACTCCTCGACGCGCAGTTCACGGGCGCGCCGTCCAGCGACGAGGTGCGCGAGGTCCTCTCGGGCCTCGGTCACAGCGCGATCGTGCAGCGGACCGAGGGCGAGCGCCTGCAGATCCGCACGGCAGAGCTCACGATCGACGAGACGAGCGCGGTCCAGCAGCGCCTCCAGGAGCGCTACGCATCGAGGTTCGTCGGCATGAACCCCTCGAGCGTCAGCGCATCGTTCAGCGCGGAGATCCTGCGCAACGCGGTCTG
>Ga0136613_10001676_pt1 | contig 11507 bp, 7 predicted proteins | sample AntDrymUQ2722106_2_FD_106649 | JGI IMG/M metagenome (GOLD analysis project Ga0136613, IMG submission 106649) | Polar desert sand microbial communities from Dry Valleys, Antarctica - metaG UQ272 (21.06) | ecosystem: Environmental > Terrestrial > Soil > Desert | place: Antarctica: Dry Valley... | reverse complement strand
GCTGAAGCTGGAGGTGGAGCCCGGGACCAGCGTCACCACCACGGTCACGGTGCGCAACACCGGGACCCGGGTCGAGAACTTCCGGCTGGTGGCGCAGGGCCCGGCCGCGGACTGGGCCAGCATCGACCCGGAGTCCGTGCCGGTGTACCCGGACAGTGCGGCCGAGTCGACTCTGCGCTTCGCCCCGCCGCGCTCGGCAGCCGCTCCGGCCGGCAGCGCCTGGTACGGGGTGCGCGCCATCTCCACCGTCCATCCGGGGCTCGAGGCGGCCGTCGACGGCACGCTCTCCGTGTCGGCCTTCCGGGACCTCGGTGCAGAGCTGGTCCCCCGCACCACGCGCGGCCGGTTCGGCACCGTGCACGCCGTCCAGGTGACCAACGGGGGCAACGTCGTCGAGTCGGTCGCGCTGCAGGCGAGTGATCAAGAGCAGCTGCTGCGGTTCGCCCTCCCGGCCGGGGAGGTCCCCGCACAGCCGGGAACGACGCGGGTCGACGTGACCGTGCGGGCGCCGAGCCGCCTCGTCGGCCGGCCGCGGACGTACCCCTTCCAGGTCGTGGTGACGCCGCGGGACACGTTGCCGCCGCTCCGATTGGACGGCAGCCGGGAGGCGGCACCGCTATTCGCCCGCTGGGTGCCGATCGCTGCGGCGGCCGTCGTGGTGCTCGCCACGTTCGCCGCCCTCGTCCTCCCGCGCCTTCCGTCGTTCGACAGGAGCAGCGAGACCACCACACCGCCGGCCCTCGCGCTGCCGCCGCCGTCGTCGGCGCCACCGTCCGACGCGCCACCGTCCGAGGCGCCACCGCCGGAGGCGCCACAGCCACCGCCACCGCCACCGGCGCCGGGGGCGCCTCCGGCACCGCCGTCGGAGGAGCAACCTCCTGCCCCGCCGCAGCCGTCGCAGCCGGTCGGACCTACCGAGAAGAAGCTCCAGCTCCAGATCTCCGAGCCGTCCCGGGCGGACCTCGACAAGGGGGTGGCAACCAACCAGGGCGAGGACATCGTCTTCGGCGGGGAGCCCGAGAGCCGCGAAATCGCACCAGATGACGATGACGATTCCCGCTTGGCCGCGTTCGACCGCAAGCCCTCGCTCGAGCAGTGCGAGGCTGCGCCACTGGCAAAGGACCCTGTTCCCGTCGAGACACTCGTTGGCAAGTTCCTCTGCGTCCGGACCGACGAGCAACAACTGTCCGTGGTGCGCATCGACGAGCTGAGCGGGTCCAGCTTCGAGATCCTCAAGATCAGCTTTACCACGTTCCCGAAGTGACCGGCCGATCGGGCATGTTGCCGGCAAAGCGGCGCCGGCGGAATCTGTGTCCTGAGCCGGAAGCAGGTGATCTGAACCCGCGGCCGAAGTGTCGGTGGTTGCAGGGTCGATGCGGTGAAGGTGTTGCCCCTTCGGGCAGTGGCTTCTGTCCATGGCGCTGCCCGAGTTCCGGCATCGTCACCGCGAGAAGGAGCCACGCTGGTGAGGTCGTGTGACGCGGTGCATAGGCTAGCGTCGAGGGAGGCGGGGTGGACTTCGTCGCTGAACCCGACCGCGAACGACGGGCGACGCGGCCCCGGCCCGCCGCCGTGGACGCCGAGCCCGAGCACCACGGCCATGAGCGGGCACCCGGCGACCCACCGATCGCACGGTCGGCGTCGCGGCTGAGTGTCGGCACGGCGGTCGCGCTGCAGCGCAAGGCAGGGAACCGGGCCGTGTCGCATCTGGTGGCGCAACGGCACGCAGCTTCGGTGGCCACGAAGCAAGCTGCCGGGTCGCGACAGGGCGCCGCGTCGCTGGCCGTCCAGCGCCTGGATCGGGGGAGTGATCAGCATGCGCCCAACAGCGGGACGCCGACGCCTGGCTCGGCCACCGGAACCGCGGTGGCGCCGGCCCTGAGCGGCGTGGGGCCGGCGAGCACTCCAGGAGCCGCGCCGGCGAGCGCCCCCAGCACAGCACCGACGAGTTCCTCCGCGGCCGCGCCGGTGGGTGTCGCCGGAGCGCCGATCGGGTCAACCGCCTCCGCTGCGCCGATCGCGGCCGCTGGACCGGCTTCGGCGGCCGCGCCGAATGGAATCGCCCCACAGGCCACGGCGCCGCAGGCCCCGGCAGCGGCGGCGTCCCGGCGCCGGGCGCCAGGCGGCGCAAGCGCCACCGGGCTAGCCGCGCTCGACGAGCGGGCGGAGGTGCACCGGCAGGCGGTCAACCAAGCGACTACCCAGCGGCAGACCCAGGTACGCGAGGCCGCCACGGCAGCGGGCGGGACGATCCAGGCGTCTGCGAGCCAGGAGCGGGACCGCGCCGCCGCATCGCTGGGTGCCGCGCTCGCCCAGGTCCGCCTCGCCTTCGCCACCGCGCGCGACGGGATCAACACCCAGCGGAGCGCCAAGCTCGACGTCGTACGGGCCGGTGCCCGGCAGCAACGCACCGACCTCGACCGCACGGTGCGGGATCAGAAATCCGCGCTCATCGCGCTCGGTGCCAACAAGGCGCGCCTGGCGACGCAGGTTGGCGAGGATCAGGCGAACCGGGCGATCCGCGAGTGCGCCACCAAGGCCGTCACTGCCCGGCAGACCGGCGAGAGGAAGGCCGCTCAGTACCGCGGTTATGACCGCGGGTCCCGCATCGCGGCGGTGGCTCGGGAGATGGCCGGCGCGGCGGCGGATGAGATCGGGCGGGCCGGGCGGGAGGCCGCCCAGGCGGTTCGCAAGGACGCTAGCGACCTCGCAGCGAAGTTCAACCGGGAGGCCCGTGAGGGCGCTGACCGGTTCGAGGAGGTGCGTACCGCGGCGCGGGCGAAGATCGACGGTGAGGAGCGCCAGGCCGTCGAGGGCATCGACAAGGCGGCGGACGACGCGGTGGCTGGCCTACGCGGCCAGCACGACCGGCTCGTCACGCAGCTCGATCAGCAGCGTGCCGGCCTCGGCGAGCTCGGGCAGCTCGGCGCTGCGGCCACCCGGGGCATGGCCGCGCAGGCCGACCAGGCCTGCACTGCCCTTGGCGCCCAGGCCACCCAGACTGATGCCGCCATCGGCGGGTTCTGCACCGACGTGTCGCGCAGCCTGCCGGGCGTCGCCCCGTCGGCCACCGGCCAGGTAGTCGACGAGGCGGATGCGCAGCTCGCGTCGTCGGTCGCGGAGTTCGACGCACAGCAGAGCGCCCACACCGCCCAGCTAACCACGGCGTTCCCCACCGGGGCCGCGCAGGGCCAGCAGCGGATCACCACCGGCGTGGGTGAGCTCGTCGGCCCGCTGACGAGGGCGGCCGCGGATTTCGAGGCCACCGCCGCGGACACCGAGACCAGGACCACGGAGGCGATCGGCCAGCTCGCGACCACTGCCACCGACGGCATGGCCAAGGCCACCACGGACACCGACGCCAAGCTGGGTCAGACCGTCAAGGATTCCGGTATCCGCTGGGACAACGAGCTCGCCGACGCCGACCGCCAGATGGCCGGAAAGGTCGACGAGGTGCTGTCCAATCAGGACCGAGCGCTGGCCGGGCTCGGCGGGAAGATCGACGAGAAGGCCGAGGAGGTCGAGGACGAGAGCTGGTGGGAGCGGGCGCTGAGCTTTGTGGGCGGCTTCATCGTCGGCTTCTTCGAGGAGCTGTGGGAGCTCGTCAAGGGGCTGGTGATCGTCCTGCTGGTCATTCTGGCCGTCGTCGTGGTCGTCCTGCTCATCGCCGCGATCATCGCCCTGGCCGTCGGGGGCCTGGCCGGCCTCGCGGCGGCAGCCGCATTCCTCGGGGTGATGGCCAAGATCGCCGGGGTGATCCTGCTGATCGTGGCGGCGGTCGGAATCCTGGTGATGGTCGCCGTCGTAGGATGGCGCCTCTACCAGGCGTGGAGCCGCGACGACCTGTCCGACTACGAGCGCGGCAAGCTGGTCGGCCGCGCGGTCGTCGACATCGCGTCGATTTTCGTCCCCGGTCGGGCGTTGGCCCGGCTGCGCGGTTGGCTGCGGCTGCGCCAACTGGCGCGGCTGGTCGGCGGCGAGGTACGTCTCGCGCGGCTGCTCACCTGGGCCGGTGGCGACCTCGCCGCGCTGGAGCGGCTTGCCGGGGAACTGCGCAGCCTGGACGACTTCGAGATCCTACTAACGCGGACCGCGAGCCTTGATGAGTTCCTGCAATTGCGGCGACTGTGCAACAACGACCTCGCGCTGACACTCCGGATGTTGCAGCGGGCCCGCGCCGGCGAGCTCATCGCCGCCTTCGCGGAGTTCGGCAACGACGTCGCCCTGCTCAGCAGGCTGCTCACCGAGACGGGCAGCCTCGCCGGGGCCCGGCGGATGCTCACCCTGGCCGGCGGGGACATCGCCCGGCTGCGGCGGTGGCTGACGTTCTTCAACGGTTCCGGCCCGATGGAGGCGATGTTCACCCGGATCGGCCGCGACGCCGCGCTGCTGGACGACCTGGTCGCCGGTACCCGCAACCCCGCGGAGCTGAGCCGGCTGCTCAACCGACTGGGCAACAACGCCCCGTTGTTGCGCGACGTCATCCTCAACACCGACGATGTCGCGCAGCTCGACAACATGCTGGGGATGCTGAGCAACGACGGGGTACGGCTGCGCCAGCTGCTCACGCCTGCAGGCGGGCGGCCTGCGGCGGCCACGGTGGAACAGCTCATGAGTCTCGCGCGTTCGGAGGGCCGCCCAGCCGATAACATCCTCACGCTCATCAACCAGGCGAACAGGAATCCCACGGAGCTGGCCCGGCTGCTCGGCATCGCCCGGCGCTTCGCCGGCCGAACACGGGCTCCGACCACCACGGTGCCCGCTCCCGGATACTCAGGGGCCCGGCTGGACCACTTCCTCGACGGCCACACCTATCCGTTCTTCAACTTCGCCCGGGTCGGACCGCAGGGCAAGACCTTATGGCCTGAGGTCGATCCCGGCGGCGCGCTCACCCGGGTCGAAGCCGACCTGCAGGCTGTCTGCGCGGCGCTACGCACGCCGGGCTCGGCTGTCGTCCGCGAGGCCAACCTAGCTCCGGTGACCACCCCGGTCACCGTGCTCCCCAAGAACTGGCCGGGTGGGGCCGCCGCGATCGGCCCTGGTCAGGTGCGCGGCCCGGTGATCGTGACCGTCGGCGGCGGGTTTCAGTTCGGCAGCCAGGGTACTGCCCTACCGACCCAGGTCGGCCAGCTGTTTCCCAAGGGCACCGGCTTCGACCACTTCACCGAGCCACTATTGAAGGCGATTGGAGAAATCATGGCGATTCTGTAAAATGATCGCCGTGGGCATCGCCGTACTGTTCTCGGTCCAGCTCGCCTCACGAGTGACAGGGGTGATGCTCGGCGAGCGTGAGCTGGACATCCTGCTCGCGGTGGCCCCAGAGCGGCTGCCGCACGAGTACATCCGCGGTCAACTCGTCTTCCTCGCCACTGGCCAACCCGTCCTGTATCTGGAGGACGACCTCGAAGAACTCACCGGTGGCTGCCTGCAGGCAATCGTCGAACTGCGCGCGGGACGACCCACCACCGTGAGCTACAGCGATGCGCCCGGCAGAGTCAGGTTCACCCCCGTCGGCGACCTGATCCGGATCTCCGGCGACTTCGCCACGTTCGAGGCCCCCGCAGCCGAGCTGTTCCCAGCCCTGCGCGACTGCTGCATGCGCTACATCGCATTCGCCCGCACCGCCCTTCCCGACGAGTCGGCGCTTCAGGACCGACTGTCCCAGCTAGATTACTGGGCCGACCAGGCCCGATGATCGCCGGGTGGGCGTCAACGAGGTTTCTCAGCAAGGCGAGATCGGGCATTGAGGTCGTAGAGCAGCCGTGCACTCGTCAGGGTCGCTCGTCTGGGACAGCATGCCGTCGCGATCGGCCTCGCGCTCAAATGTGCCTCCGTAGCTCGGCCGGAGCGTAGGGGCTCCTTCTCACAGTCCCGCTGGCGTCTCTGCCCGGGAGACAGACCTGCCCCTCGCGCCAGCTTGCCCGCGTGGCGCAGCTCACGGCAGTCCGGCCTGCTTGCTTGCCCGATGGGGCCAGGGTCGTTGCCCCGATGAGTGGTGCGGCCGCGTCTGGTCGCGGTGCGGTATTTCTGCGAGGGTTGGGGATAGAGCATCCTGCCGAGGGAGATGTGATGCGAGCTCACAGCCATGACGGGGACGAGGGTCGGGAGTTGCGGCCCAGGGCCGATCGGATCGAGCCCGAGGATGCGGGTTTGATGTATCGGGCGGCGGCTGCGGGGCGGACCGATGTGCTCGGCCCGGCGGGGATGCTCGGCCTGCAGCGGGCCGTGGGCAACGCCGGGGTGGCCGGGGTGATGGAGGAGGAGCGCTCCCCGGTGCTCGATGTGGTGGGTTCCGGTGGCGGTGCGCCGCTGGAGAAGGACACCCGCACGGACATGGAGTCCCGGCTCGGGCACGACTTCGGTGACGTGCGCGTGCACACCGATGCGACAGCGCACGACTCGGCCAAGGCGGTGAACGCGCACGCCTACACCGTCGGGTCGAACATCGTGTTCCAGCGCGACAAGTACGACCCGGCCTCGACCGACGGGCGCACGATGCTCGCGCACGAGCTCACCCACGTCGTGCAGCAGCGCAGCGGGCCGGTGGACGGCACCCCGGCCGGTGGCGGCATCCAGGTCAGTGACCCGTCGGATCGCTTCGAGCGGGAAGCGGTCTCCAACGCCGATCGCGCGATGTCCGCGCCCGCCCCGGTCACGGCGTCCCCGTCGGGGCCGGCGGTGCAGCGCCAGGCGGACGAGGAGGAGGAGCCGGAGGACGCCGCGGTCCAGGGCGATTTCGTCCAGCGCGCCGAAGGCGAGGAAGAAGAGGAAGAAACCGCCCCGGCCTGACGGGCGTCAGCGGCGATGCGAGCGACCAGGCCGAGATCCCTCCCGCGTCCCTGCGGGGCACCGCTGGCGGTCGGGAAGTCCGGTCACCAGCAGCCGAGCGGCCACCCTCAGGTGAGAAGCGGCGCCGAGCTGGTGCGGCTGCTCACCCTGCCCGGCGCCACGGCCGTGGGGTCGTTGCTGCACCTGCAGCGCAGCGCAGGCAACTCCGCCGTGAGCGGCCTGGTCCGCCTCGTCCTGTCCGGGCAGGGACCAGCCGCGACCAGCGAGGTCGAGGGAGCGCTGCACGGCAAGACCACGGCGCGCTACGACGGCGGCCGCTGGCGCATCGCGCGGGAGCGGGCGACGCCTGCGGAGGGCTGCGACTGCCCGCCGCCCACCCGCTGCCTGCACCTCACCGGCAATCTCGTCTCGGCGTACGCGGTGACCGTGAGGATCAGCATGCCGGGCGTCCCTCCCGGCCTCACCCCCTGCCAGCGACGTCGGGTACGGAACTTCCTGCGTGACGTCCTGCGCCCACACGAGGATGACCACGCGCGCCGGTTTCACACCTACAACGGCCGTACCGTCATCCCACTCGACCTCACCGGCTGCGGCTCCGCCGAGCTGCGCGATCAAGTCGCCGCCATCCACGCCGCCGAGGCCGCCCAGCGCCAAGCCGACGCCGACACGCTGTCCGCCGAGATCGACCCCTTCACCCGCGAAGTCGACCTTGACTGCGAGTGAGACGCATACAGCCGCTGTACGCTGTTCCTGTGGGTGGTCTCTGAAATGGCTGCCTCATCGGGCAGCCGGAAGGACAGCAGCCGCTGCCCGTGCCAGAGGGCTTCCGGACTTGGCCCGCGTGTCACCGGTCCGAAACCCTCGAACGGGGAATGTCTCGTCCCGAGGAAGCAACCGTGCCCATCATCTGTCGGCAGTGCGGGTGGCAGAGCCCGGATGACGTGCAGTTCTGCGTGAACAAGGCCTGTGGCTCCTACCTCGAATGGGAAGGCCAGCGGCCGCAGCACCCTCCGCATGGTCCGGTGGCCGGCGAGCAACGTCCTGGCCTGCCCGATCCGCGAGCCGACATTGCCCAGCAGCGGGTCGGCGTGCGTGTCGCGATGGCGGAGCGGAGCCTGGAAGTGGAGCCGGGCAGCAGCGTCACCACCACCGTGACGGTCCGTAACAGCGGCACGCAGGTGGAGAACTTCCGGCTGGTGGTGCACGGCCCGGCTGGGGCCTGGGCCACGACGGAGCCCGAGGCGGTGTCGGTCTACCCGGACACCGAGGCGGAGTCCACGCTGCGCTTCGCGCCGCCGCATTCGGACGCCGCTCCCGCCGGGCAGGCATGGTACGCGGTGCGCGCGATCTCCACCCTCCATCCGGGCCTCGAGGCGGGCGCCGACGGCACGCTCGCCGTAGGGGCCTTCCGTGGCCTCGAGGCGGAACTGGCGCCGCGCACGACGCGTGGTCGCTTTCGCACTGTCCACTCCGTCCGGGTGACCAACCAGGGCAACGTCACCGAGCCGGTTGCCCTGGACGCGAGCGACGCCGAAGAACTGCTGCGGTTCGCGGTGCCGGGCGGGGAGGTACCGATCAATCCGGGGACGGCGCAGGTCGACATGACCGTGCGTGCCCGGTGGCGGTTGGTGGGCCGGCCGCGGACCTACCCCTTTCAGGTCGTGGTGACGCCGCGGGAGGGCCTGGCACCACTGCGGTTGGACGGCAGTCGGGAGGCCGTGCCGCTGTTCGCCCGGTGGGTGCCGATCGCTGCGGCAGCCGTGGTGCTGCTCGTCGCGCTTGCCTCCCTCGTCCTCCCGCGCCTGCAGTTGGCCGCCGGTCGCGAGCCGCAAGTGCTGCCACCCGCGTCCGCCGCGCCATCACTACCACCACCACCGCAGACGGCGGCCCCAGAACCGTCACAGCCTCCTGAGCCGGCCCCGCAAGAGGACCCGCCACCGGTGGCGCCACCGGATGAGCCGGCGCCACCGGACGAGCCACCGCCACCGCCCCTGCCACCCCCAGTGCATGAAGAAGGCCAACTCCAGATCCCTCTAGGGCACGCGGGGGACCTCGACGAACGCACTGTGATCGACATGGGCTCTGTGATCGGCGCGGGTCCGGACCTCTTCTTCAGCGGGGACTCCGAGGCCGAGCGGTTCATCGAGCCGGTGGACGGCGCGCTCCTCTCCGCTGCCGGCGCCGAGAAGCCGTCGCCCGAGCAGTGCGCGGACGCGCCGCTGGCTGAGGCCCTCATCCCCATCGAGGCTCTGGCCGGTCCATTCCTGTGCGTCCGGACCGACGAGCAGCGCCTGTCGGTGGTCCGCATCGACAAGGTGAGCGGTCCCAACGCCGAGACCCTTGAGATCAGCTTCACCACCTACGAGAACTGATGCGATCGAGCAGCGGTCATTTGCCGCTGGGTGGCGCGGCGGCGTCGGGTTGTCGTGCGGTATCGCTGCGAGGCTGTGAATGGAGCGTTTCCGCCGCCGAAAAGATGTGATGCGAAGACGGAAGTCCGACGAGCCGGAGGAACAACCAAGTGCGCAAGACTCCTTCGTCCAACGAACCAAAGACGACGACAACCACCGCGACGCGGCTTGCAGACGAGACGCATCGTCACGATGGGTGTTCCGGCAGCTTGGACGCCACGGCCAGGAGGTCTCCGGGCGAGGTAGGGACGCGCTTCAGCAGTGCCGCGCTCATTGAGGTGCTCGCGCCTCAGCAGACCGACAGGGCAACGCGCGGTTCAGGTTCTGTGGCGTTGCAACGCGCTCCGGATCCGAAGAAGCTGGCAGCGGCATCAGACCAGGCGACCGCATCGACCCTCTTGGCGTGGGGTCTGCGTGGCATCCAGTTCCTTATCGCAGTCCTCGGGTTGAAAGGCTACCTGTCCGGCCCGCTGGGTTTCCCGGTCGGGGTGGACTCGAAGGGGCAGCCATCCGCGCCCATCTCGTCCCAGGCGAAATCGAGGAAGTGGCGATGGTCGTCGCGGGCGTTCACGGCTCGGAGCAGTCGGGCGTCGAGGTCGCGGACCGGTTGCTCAGCCAGCCAGCCAGCTCGCCGTGCACCGACCGTACTACACCGTCGTGCTCGTTCCCAGACTGTTCCCGGACAACGTTGCCAGCCGGGTCGCGTGGGAGAAGGACCTGGCCACGAAGCAGGGCAAGATCGCTCTGACCGAGTACAAGAAACTACGGGACGAGGCGCACGACCCCGGACGCATCACCAAAGGCGGGATCGAGCCCAACCGTCAGTTCCCCGATCTCGGAAAAGATCTTGATCTGGCGAAGCCGGTGGACTCGGCGAATCGTGTGATCGAGCCATCGAATCTGGCGCTGATGGCGTTGATCAGCGCGTTCAAGCCGTCACGGATCCTCTCGATCCATGCCATCAAGAACATGAAGAAGTCCGGGATCTACTCCGATCCGCATCCTTCGGTCGCCGGGAAGGCGCAGGCCTCGATGGCGAAGGCAGCGGATGACCTGGCCATCGACGTGGCGAAGAAGGCGAAGGCGCTCGGCGCCAACGTGCCGGGCAACGAGCGTACCGGTGGCTGGACCAGCATGTACCCGGGCCAGGACCCCAAGCTTTCGGCGGAACAGATCAAGAAGGAGAACAAGAAAGGTCGGTCATTCGGTCAGTGGGGGCCCTCTCGGGGGATCACCGTGCTCACCTTGGAGGTCGGTGAGCAGTACGGCTCGGACTCCGCGGTGACGGATCCAATCGTGTCGCGGAACTCGAAGGCCACGCCTCCGCCGTCCGCGAGGTCTTCCTCGGCCCCCCACCCGCTGGCGCTGGAGTAACTCCAGGGGCTGCCGCGGTGCCGGTTCAACGCATGGTGGTCGCCCACGTCGCAGAGAACGCCGGTAACCGGGCCGCTTCCCTGGCGGTTCAGACGATCGGGCAGCGAGCCGTTCAGGGCCAGCCCGTGGTGCAGCGTTGCCTGGGTGACCTGGGGAAGCGTATCTCCGATGCGGGTGACGCGATCGCGGACGCCCTCACGGGTGCGGCGACAGTCCTCGGGACGACCGTGACCGGTGCTGCCGAGCGGAGTTTCGTCAAGCGAATGATCCGGGCCGGCATGACCGATGCCGACGCGCTGACCCGGATGGTCTTCGCCCTCCGGCACCCCGAGACAATGTTACGCAAGCTCGATCCGAAGGACCCGGCCGACAAGGTGCGCATCAAGGAATGGATGCAGCTCAAGAAGGACCTCGTCGACCCATCGATCGAGCGCTACAGGGCGGTCGAGGACGCTTCGGCTGCCGAGATCGAGCGACGAGTCAAGCGGGCCACGAGGCAAGTCAACAGCGGCGGTGAGAGCGGCGCCCGAGGTCAGATTGAGGCGGACATCAAGAAGACGGCCAAGGTCTCGGTCGAGGAGTGGTTCGCAGCCCTCGTGCCCACCGTTACGTTCCTCGGCTTGCCGGTTCGGCCCAGCGCAGGCAGCGCAGTCGGCGGCGTGCATCAGCATCTGGCCGACAAATTGGCCATGGCGGAGGAGAATCTTCGGTCGATGCCGGAGTTACGGGGGCTGGCTGGCATCGACCCAATGGCCTTGCCTTAAGTGATCATCCTGTGGGATGATCGGGTTTGTGGCGCATGACGGGACTGAGGGGCTCTCCCCGGACGGGTGGTTGCCGGACCGGGTGTCGGTGGGGGCGTTGACGAAGGCGTTCCCGCCGGAGTTGGTGGACCGGATCGTGGAGACCACCGATACCCGTGAGGTGCGTCGG
>Ga0136613_10001674_pt1 | contig 11515 bp, 9 predicted proteins | sample AntDrymUQ2722106_2_FD_106649 | JGI IMG/M metagenome (GOLD analysis project Ga0136613, IMG submission 106649) | Polar desert sand microbial communities from Dry Valleys, Antarctica - metaG UQ272 (21.06) | ecosystem: Environmental > Terrestrial > Soil > Desert | place: Antarctica: Dry Valley... | reverse complement strand
CGCAGTCAAAGGCCTCGGTGGGTACCACCTGGCCTGCGACGCGAGCAACGAAGAGGCAGTGGCCGAGCTGCGACGGCGCAAGCGCAGGGGCGACAAGCCGTTCGCGGTGATGGCCGCTGACCTCGCGGTGGCCGCCGAGCTGGTGACGATCGATGCGGCCGAGCAGGGGTTGTTGACCGGTGCCCGTCGCCCGGTCGTACTGCTGGCCCGGCGTACGGAGGCCGACCAGCTGATCGGGGATTCGGTGGCACCCGGCAACCCCGACCTCGGGGTGATGCTGCCGTACACGCCACTGCACACGTTGCTGTTCGGAATCGATGGTGACGAGCCGGGCCCTCGCACGCTGGTGATGACGTCGGGCAACCTGGGCGGCGAGCCGATCGTCAGTGATGACGCCGATGCGTTGACCAGGTTGGCACCGTTGGCCGATGCGTGGCTGCGCCACGACCGGCCGATCGCGGTGCCCTGCGACGACTCCGTCGTCCGGGTCGTCGACGGGGTCGAGCTCGCGGTACGCCGCTCGCGCGGCTACGCACCGCTGCCGATGGCGCTGCCGTTCGAGGTGGCCCCCACGTTGGCCGTCGGCGCCGACCTGAAGAGCACCTGCTGCGTCGCGGAGGGCAGGTACGCCTGGTTGAGCCAGCACGTCGGTGACATGGACGACCTGGCGACCGTGCAGGCGTTCGGAGCCGCTGAGCAGCATCTGGAGCTGCTCACCGGAGTCGCACCCGACCAGCTCGTCGCCGACGCGCACCCGGGGTACCGCTCGAGTGCCTGGGCCCACGCCCACAGCGGCGGACGGCCGGTGCAGACAGTACAGCACCACCACGCGCACGTCGCTGCGGTCATGGGTGAGCACGGCATGGACGGCAGCGAGCCGGTGATCGGTGTCTCCTTCGACGGCACCGGCTACGGTCCCGACGGCGCTGTGTGGGGCGGTGAGGCGCTGATCGCCGACTACAAGGGCTTCGGCCGGTTCGCCCACCTGGCGTACGTGCCACTCGCGGGTGGTGACGTCAGTGTGCAGCGTCCGTACCGGATGGCGCTGTCTCATCTGAGGGCCGCCGGGATCGAGTGGGACGAAACATTGCCGTGCGTCGACGCGTGTCCGCCGGCCGAGCGCGACGTCCTCGCCCATCAGCTCGACACCGGCCTCGGCTGCGTGCCGACCTCGAGCATGGGCCGGTTGTTCGACGCAGTCGCCTCGCTGGTCGGAGTCCGACACGTCGTCGACTACGAGGCCCAGGCGGCCATCGAGCTGGAGGGCTTGGTACGCACGGCCGGCCCGGTCGACGGCTACGGGTTCGAGCTCGGGGAGCCGGCCGACCAGGGTCTGGTGTACGACGCCGCGCCGGTCATCCGGGCGATCGTGGCCGACCTGCGCGCCGGTACCGCTGCCACCACCGTCGCCGCCCGCTTCCACGCCGGGGTCGCGGACCTGGTCCGTGACCTGGCGGTCCTCGCCCGGGAACGTACCGGCCTGGGCACGGTGGTCCTCAGCGGCGGGGTGTTCCAGAACGTCGTGCTGCTGCGACGTGTCCGCGCAGCACTGCACGACGAGGGCATGACGGTCCTGGTGCCCTCGCAGCTACCACCCAACGACGGTGGACTGGCCTTCGGGCAGGTCCTGGTCGCCGCCGGCGGATGACGAAGACGGTCGAACTCGAGGGAGAAGCTCATGTGTCTGGCAGTACCAGGACGGGTCATCAGCATGGCCGAACGTGACGAGACGTTGATGGCACAGGTCGACTTCGGTGGAGTGACCAAGGACGTGTGCCTGCAGTACATCCCCGACGCCGCCGTCGGTGAGTACGTGGTGGTGCACGTCGGATTCGCGATCCAGCGGCTCGACGAGGCGTCCGCGCAGGAGACGCTCGCCAACTTCGAGAAGCTCGGCATCCTCGAGGAGGAGTTCGGCGACGGGTTCGAGCTCGCCGCCAGACAAGCCGGCGTCGACCTGCCTGCGCAGGCGTACGCCACGTCGGAGGGAATCTCATGAAATACCTGGATGAGTTCAGCAACCCCGACCTGGCCAAACGGCTGATCGAGGAGATCCACGCCGTGACGACACGCCCGTGGGCGATCATGGAGGTCTGTGGGGGACAGACCCACTCCATCATCCGGCACGGCATCGACCAGCTGCTGCCCGACGAGATCGAGATGATCCACGGTCCGGGATGCCCGGTGTGCGTGACGCCTTTGGAGATCATCGACAGGGCACTGGCGATCGCGGCCAGGCCGGACGTCATCTTTTGCTCGTTCGGCGACATGCTGCGCGTCCCGGGCAGCGATCGGGACCTGTTCCGCATCAAGAGTGAGGGCGGCGACGTACGAGTCGTCTACTCACCCCTGGATGCGCTCAAGCTGGCCCGTGAGAACCCCGACCGCGAGGTGGTCTTCTTCGGCATCGGGTTCGAGACCACGGCGCCGGCCAACGCGATGACGGTCTACCAGGCCAAGCGCCTGGGGATCACGAACTTCTCACTGCTGGTGTCGCACGTGCTGGTGCCGCCGGCGGTCGCGGCGATCATGGAGTCACCCACCTGCCGGGTGCAGGCGTTCCTGGCGGCCGGCCACGTGTGCAGTGTGATGGGGACCCACGAGTACCCACCGTTGACCGACAAGTACAAGGTGCCGATCGTGGTGACCGGCTTCGAGCCGCTGGACATCCTCGAGGGCATCCGGCGCACCGTGCTGCAGCTGGAGTCCGGTCGCCACGAGCTGGAGAACGCGTACCCGCGGGCGGTCGTGGCCGACGGCAACCAGGCGGCGATGCAGATGCTCAACGACGTGTTCGAGGTGACCGACCGCGCGTGGCGTGGCATCGGCATGATCCCCGGCAGCGGCTGGAGGCTGTCGCACGCGTACGCCGACTTCGACGCCGAGAAGCGGTTCGCGGTCACCGACATCCATACCGAGGAGTCATCACTGTGTCGGTCGGGTGAGGTGCTGCAAGGCCTGATCAAGCCGCACGAGTGCGAGGCGTTCGGTCGCGAGTGCACACCGCGCAACCCGCTGGGCGCGACGATGGTCTCCTCGGAGGGCGCGTGCGCCGCTTACTACCTCTACCGTCGCCTCGACATGGTGCAGGCCGTCGGTGGCTGAAGCCACCTGGATCGGCCCGATCCCGGACCCCATGCCGGGACCGGCTCCGGCCGCGATCGACATGGACAGCTGGGTGTGCCCGGCACCGCTGCGCGACTCACCCGCGATCGTGATGGGCCACGGGGGTGGCGGCGCCATGTCCGCGGAGCTGATCGAGCACCTGTTCCTGCCGGCGTTCGGGTCGGCGGCGCAGGCGGAGATGGGTGACTCCGCGGTCGTCGAGGTCGGCGGTGCCCGGCTGGCCTTCTCCACCGACTCGTTCGTCGTGAAGCCGATGTTCTTCCCCGGCGGCTCGATCGGTGACCTGGCGGTCAACGGCACGGTCAACGACCTGGCGATGGCCGGGGCAGTGCCGATGGTGCTGTCGACCGCGTTCATCCTGGAGGAGGGCACTGCGCTCTCCGAGATAGGCAAGATCGCCGAGGCGGTCGGCGCGGCAGCGCGTACCGCAGGCGTCAAGCTGGTCACCGGGGACACCAAGGTGGTCGACAGCGGCAGCGGCGACGGGGTCTACATCAACACCGCAGGGATCGGCTTCATCCCGGACGGGGTCGACATCCGCCCCGAGCGCGCCGAGCCCGGCGACCTGGTGATCGTCAGCGGCGACATCGGGGTGCACGGCATCGCGGTGATGAGCTGTCGCGAAGGGCTGGAGTTCGGCACCACGATCGCCAGCGACTGCGCAGCCCTGCACGGCCTGGTTGCCGCGATGCTGGCCACCGGCGCCGACCTCCACGTGCTGCGCGATCCCACCCGCGGAGGCGTCGCAGCGTCGCTGAACGAGATCGCCAAGTCCGCCAAGGTGGGCGTCACGCTCGTCGAGCGGGACCTGCCGATCCCGCAGACCGTCCGCGACGCGTGTGGGCTGCTCGGCCTCGACCCGCTCTACGTCGCCAACGAGGGCAAGCTGCTGGCGATCGTGTCGCCCGAGGACGCCGAGCAGGTGCTGGCGGCGATGCGGCAGCACGAGCTCGGACGTGAAGCCCGGGTGATCGGAGCCTGCGGCACGGAGCATCCCGGCATGCTGGTCACCAGGACCACGCTGGGCGGCACCCGTGTCGTCGACCTGCCGATCGGTGAGCAGCTGCCGAGGATCTGCTGAGTGGCCGACTCGGGCGCGACGCTGTTCGCGCGCTACGCCTACCCTCCCAACGAGCTCGGCTACTGCGGTCCGGGTGACGCGTCCGTGCTGCTCGGACGGGACTCGGTGGGCGCCGAGCAACAGATCGCTCGGCATGCCCGGCAGTTCGAGGGTGCCTGGCCGTACCTCGAGATCATCGCCTCAGCGGCGCAGATCGCCGACCCGCTGGACGCCCGCGTCGTGGAGGCGTACTGGATCGGCAACGAGCTGCTGGACACCGTGGACCCGGAGTCTCTGGTGGCGCAGCTGCAGGAGCGCTTCGTCGGGCAGGTCGGTGCCAGCTGGGAACCGGGGCTGCCGCACCACAGCTTCCACGTCTTCGCCGTCTACCCGTGGGTGGGACTGCTGCGCCGAGGTGGTGCCAACGACGTGGCCCTGTCGGTGCTCGAGCAGTGCCGAATCCGGTGGGGCGAGGTCATCACAGTCGAGGGCGAGCGGATACGGGTCCGGTCCCGACCGCTGGTGCTGCGCGACGGCCTGCTCGGGCTGGGGTCGCTGCGCGAGGAGACCGCTGCCTGGTCGGTCGACGGGAGCTCGCTGCTCGCAGTCGAAGCCGGTTCTCCACAAGTGTCGGTCGGTGACCACGTGGCGATGCACTGGGACTGGGTGTGCGATGTGCTGACGCCCGGGCAGGCCGGGCAGCTGGAGTTGCGCAGCGCCGACCAGCTGGCCCGCACCAATGCCGGCCTGCGGGCAGCCGGCTGATCCCCACCTCCCACCTTCCCCACCCGTCTCCGGTTTCCCAGGGTCCCCTGGTAAACCTCACTGCCCATGGGTTGCCTCCCATGGGCAGTGAGCACTTGCCGTGGGGAGTGTCGACGCTGGGGCGCACGAGCGGGCCTCAGGCCGCCGAATCGCCCCACCAGTGGACTCCGGTCGCGTCCACGCGGACGCTGGTCCCCACGCTGCCGAGTGGCTCGCCGATGTCGCCGTACACGATTTCCTTCCCGAGCCCCTCCGGGGTGTCGAACTGGTAGTCCGGATCGGTCACGTCACGACGGAGCCCGAGCACGCCGTCGAAGAAGGGCGACCGGTACACGATGCACAGCGTCGGGCACGGTGGCCAGGCAGGCGGCCAACACCCAGTGGCCGTACGACCGGGCCATGGTCAGCATTCTGCCCCCTTCCAGCCCGCCGAAGGTCGGACTCGCGGTTGTCAGACAGATCAATGACATGTAAGAATAAGCTGACATGTAACAGGTGATGCAAGTGGGTGATGGCAATGGCACGCAGGACGAGCGACGGCGACCGCTTGTTGCTCGTGCTCGGGGCGCTCGCCAATCCTCATCGGCTGCGCATCGTCGCGGCACTGGCCGAGGAAAGCACGTACGTGAGCCAACTGGCTCGTGACCTCGGACTGAGCCGTCCGCTGCTGCACATGCACCTGCAACGACTCCAGGCCGCCGGCCTCATCACCGACCGCATGGAGATCTCCGATGACGGCAAGGCCATGCGCTGGGTCGCGGTCACCGACTTTGCTCTCCAGCTGGACGCGGCATCCATCGCGGCCGCCGCGCCGACGCTCACCGATCCACCGTCCGCTGACGGTCGTACGAAGGGAAAGAACTGATGGACGAGGTCGACTGGAACGGAGTCTTCTTCGGGCTCGGCTTCCTGATTCTGAGCACGGTCGTGCTCGTGGTGATCCTGATCCAGGCGGGGGCATTCGCCCGGGCCCGGATCGCGCGCAAGACCGAGGAGCACTTCGAGCAACTGATGACGTCCTACCGCGCGCTGGCCGATCGCAGCACCGCGCACATCGAACGGACGTCGGGCGACCTGGCGGACGTCCGGGCACGCCTGGACTCGATCGAACGCCTCCTGCGCGAAGTCGAATGACGACACCTTGACCCCGCACGGATGCGGGTCGCCGAGCGGCAACTCGACGACCCGCCGGCAACTCGACACCCATCCGACTCCGCAGCCAGCTGAACGGCGCGTCACCGAAAGGGACTCTACCCATGTCCGTCTCCACTCCCGTGCGTCCGGATCCACGGCCGCCGTCACACACCCGGGGCCTGCGTGCCCTCCTCACCGCCCCCGCCGGGCGGCGCTCCAAAGTGGTCGTCCTGCTGGGCCTGATCGGCGTCCTGCTGCTGGCCGGCCCCCTGGGCGGCAAGGTCGGCGAGGTCGAGGACAACGGACCGACGTCTGCACTGCCCCGCGGGGCCGAGTCGACGTTCGTGGAGGAACAGCTGCCGGAGTTCGCCCGTGACGGGGTGGTGCCGATGGTGGCCGTGTACGCCCGCGACGGCGGACTGACCGGCGAGGACCGCGACGCCGTCGCCGATGACCGCGAGATCCTCCGTGAGTACGCCCACGACGGTGCGGTGGCGCCGGTCGAGTACTCGCAGGACGGGGGCGCGGCGGTGCTGGCCCTCGGCCTGGACCTGCAGGACGAGAGTGCCTTCGACTCGGTACCCCGCATCCGCTCAGCGGTCGCCGCCGACGTTCCGGACGGCCTGGACACCGCAGTGAGCGGTCCGGGCGCCACGTTCTACGACGAGGTGAGCGTCTTCGCCGGGCTGGACGGTCGAATCCTCGCGGCATCCGCGGCCGTGGTGACGCTGCTGTTGCTGCTCACGTACCGCAGCCCAGTGCTGTGGATGGTCCCGCTGGCCTCCGTCGCTGTCGCGATGGTGCTGTCGCAGGCACTGATCTACCTGCTGGCCGAGCATGCCGGGCTCCCGGTCGACGGGCAGAGCGGCGGCATCCTGCCGATCCTGGTCTTCGGTGTCGGTACGGACTATGCCCTGCTGCTGATCGCGCGCTACCGCGAGGAGCTGCGTCGCTACGACGACCGACACGTCGCCATGGCGGCAGCGGTCCGTCGAGCCGGTCCGGCCATCCTGGCCTCCGCCGCGACCGTCGTGCTCGGCCTGAGCTGCCTGTTGCTGGCCGATCTCAACTCCACCCGCAGCCTGGGTGCGGTGTCGGCCATCGGGGTCGCCTGCGCGGCCGCGTCAATGCTGGTGGTGCTGCCGATGTTGTTGGTGCTGACAGGACGCTGGGTGTTCTGGCCGTTCGTGCCGCGGCCTGACGCCGGGACCGGAGTCGACGCCGTCGACGGCAGTCGTCACGATCGGGCCGGTCGGCAGTGGCACCGGGTGGCAGGCCTGGTGGCGAGAGCACCGCGGCGGATCTGGATCGGCACGTCGGTGGCTCTCGCCGTCGTCGCGCTGGGCGGCTTCGCGACCACCGTCGGCACCACCGACGAGCAGCAGTTCCGCGACGTGCCGGACTCGGTACGCGGTCAGTCCCTGCTCGAGGAGAGCTTTCCGGCCGGCCGGTCGGCTCCGGTCGACGTTGTGGCGGATGCTGCGGCGGTCGACGAGGTGCGCGTGATCGCCGCGGAGGTCGGCGGGGTCAGCTCGGTCGCCGAGCCGGTCACCTCGGTGGACGGCTCGCGCGTCCTGGTGCCGGTCACGCTGGACGCCGCACCGGACAGCGACCGCGCCGAGGACACGGTGTCCGCCCTGCGCCAGCAGCTCGAGCCGGTGGGCGCCTCGGTCGGGGGTGCCACCGCTGAGGCCATGGACGTGGCCGACTCCTCCGCCCGCGACGCAGCGGTCGTGATCCCGGCCGTACTCGTGGTGGTCCTCCTGGTGCTCGTGCTGCTGCTACGTGCCGTCGTCGGTCCGCTGGTGCTGCTGGCCACGGTGCTGCTGTCGTACGCAGCCGCATTCGGTGCCGGCGCGCTGGCGATGCGGGCGATGGGGTTCAAGGCGGTGGACGTGTCGTTGCCGCTGCTCGCATTCGTGTTCCTGGTCGCGCTGGGAGTGGACTACACGATCTTCTTGATGTCGCGCGTGCGCGAGGAGGTGCTGCTCCACGGACCGCAGGAGGGTGTGCTGCGCGGCCTTGTCGCCACTGGTGGTGTCATCACCAGCGCTGGACTGGTGCTGGCGGCGACGTTCGCGGTGCTGACGGTCATGCCGATCACGTTCATGGTCGGCCTAGGCGTGGTCGTCGCCCTCGGCGTGCTCATCGACACGTTCGTGGTCCGTACCCTCGTGGTGCCGACTCTGGCCCTCGATCTGAGCCGTGGGTTCTGGGCACCGTCACGCTTGGGGAATCCCGACGACGACCGCAGGTGACTCTGGGAAAATTGTCCGAGAGATCACCAGTTGAGGCTTTTCATGATCGGTGCGAGCCGCTAGCGTTCGCAGCGAAACCGTCCGGCCGGGTCGCGACCGGATGAGCACCGCATTCACCGGGGGCACACGTGCGACGTCATCGACATCCAGCACCCATCGCTGGGCGGCGGGCGCGCGGCGTCCTGGCCGCTCTGGCCGCGTCGGCCCTGGCAGCCGGCCTGGCGGCTCCGCTGACCGGCAGCGCGGGGGCCGCGCCGGCCGATCCTGCATCCGCCGCTGCCGCGAGCGGCGCCAAGGTGCCCGTCCCGGAGCTGGACTACACCGCCTGCCGGGGCTCCCTCGAGGGACTGCGCTGTGCCCGCGTCGAGGTTCCGCTGGACTACGACCGGCCACGTGGCGCGACCACCGCGTTGGCGCTGGCCAAGCGTCCGGCCGATCAGCCCGAGGGCAAGATCGGCACACTGTTCGTCAACCCGGGCGGGCCCGGTGGCGCTGCGCGTGACTTCGTGCGCGCCGCGGCCTTCTTGCTCGGGCCCATCGTGCGTGCCCGCTTCGACATCGTCGGCATCGACCCTCGCGGGGTCGGTGGCAGCACACCGGCACGATGCACCATCGCCAAGCTGCCGCCCGTCCCGCGGTTCGCATTCCCGTACAGCCAACAGCAGATCCGCAAGGTGCTCGTGTCCAACGCACGGCTGCGCGGTGCCTGCGACCGAAATGGCAATGCCATCCTGGATCACATGTCGACTGCCGACACGGCGCGAGACATGAACCTGGTCCGTCGGGCCGTTGGTGATGCGAGGCTCAGCTACTACGGCATCTCCTACGGCTCGTACCTCGGCGCCTCCTACGCCGCGATGTTCCCCGGCAAGGTGCGCGCGTTGATCGTCGATGCTGTCCTTGACCCCGTCGCCTGGTCGACCGGCCGAGGCGATGCCGCTCGCAGGCTGCCCTTCTCCTACCGGCTCGGAAGCGGGCTCGGCGCCAACAAGGCGATGCACAGCGCCCTGCGGGAGTGCGACCGAGTGGGCAAGCGGCGCTGCGCCTTCGCCCACGACTCCGTCGCCAGATGGGAGCAGCTGGTGGCGCGGTTGAAGCGCGGACCGGTCGACCTCGGGGGTGGAGGCGAGTTCAGCTATGCCGATCTGATCGGCTTCTCGCTCGGGCCCATGTACGACGGCTCGGGCTACCGACCGCTGATGCGCAATCTCGAGATGCTGTACAGGATCGCGTTCGGCAACCGCAGGAACGGGACAGACGCCACCGGGCTGCGGGAGGCCTTCCAGGACTCCGTGGTCGAGCGTGCGATCGTCGGCCCCTATGCAGCCGGCTCGTTCGAGCCGGGTCACCGTCGGGTCAGCTTCTCGCCAGGCTTCCAGGGGGTGGCCTGCGCCGACAGCGTCAACCCGAAGGACCCGCGCGCCTGGGTCGGTGCCGCCGTCAAGGACGAGAAGCGCGGTGCCGGCGGATTCGGCCGGCTGTGGACCTGGATCTCCTCCGCGTGTGCCGGCTGGCCGGGCAGCTCGAGCGACGCCTTTCGTGGTCCCTGGAGGGTCCGTACCGAGACACCCCTGCTGATCGTCGGCAACACGTACGACCCGGCCACCCCGATCTCGGGGGCGCGTGCCCTGCGCCGTCTGCTCCCCGGCTCCCGGCTGGTCGAGCTGCAGACCTGGGGCCACGGTGCCATCGGTCAGAGCAGGTGCGTGACCGAACGCTTCTCGGCGTACCTCGTCAAGCGGTCCCTCCCAGACCGAGGTGCCACCTGCCAGCCGGACCGGGTGTTGTACCCGGGGAGCTGAGGCGTACGTGCACGCGGTCCACAGGTCTATGGGTGGCTGCACTACGACCCCCCACGGCAAGTTGTCACCGACCATGGGTTGCAACCCGTGGTCGGTGCGGTTTGCCATGGGGCTTGTGACTGCTGAAGCCTGATGTGACGGGTGGGGCGCCGACACGGGGCATGCGGCTGCTCAGGATTCGATCAGCTGGTCCTTGCCGGCCACGACGAGCCCGGAGTCGGTGACGGTCAGCCCGCGGGCCCGGTCCTCGTCGGCGTCGACACCGATCCGCACCCCGGCGGGGACGACCACGTTCTTGTCCAGGATCGCCCCTCGCACGACCGCGCCGGGCCCGATGGTGACGCTGTTGAGCAGCACGGACTGATCGACCTGCGCGTCGGCGTCGACGAAGCACCCGGGCGAGAGCACCGACGCCTTGACCAGTCCACCGCTGACCACGACCCCGGGCGAGACGATGGAGTCGAAGGCCCGGCCGACCGTCTGGCCAGACCCCTGGACGATCTTCGCCGGCGGGTGCGGCCCGTAGTCGGTGTAGATGGGCCAGTCGCCGTTGTAGAGGTTGAACACCGGCAGCCGGGAGACGAGGTCCATGTGCGCCTCGTAGTACGAGTCGAGCGTTCCCACGTCGCGCCAGTAGTCCTTGTCCCTGGAAAGCGATCCGGGCATGTCGTTGTCACGAAAGTCGTAGACGCCGGCCTCGCCGCGCGCGACGAACGCGGGGACGATGTCGCCGCCCATGTCGTGCTTGGAGCCGTCGAGCGCTGCGTCCCGGGTGACCGCGTCGACGAGGGCGTCGGAGTCGAAGACGTAGTTGCCCATCGAGGCGAGCACCTCACCCGGGGCGTCGGACAGCCCTGCGGGTGCGGTCGGTTTCTCGAGGAACTCGCGGATCGTGCCGGGGGTGGAGGGATCGACGTCGATGACTCCGAACTGGTCGGCGAGCGAGATCGGCTGCCGGATCGCGGCGACGGTGGCCGCGGCGCCGGACTCGACGTGGGCATCCACCATCTGGGCGAAGTCCATCCGGTAGACGTGGTCGGCGCCGACCACCACCACGATGTCCGGCCGCTCGTCGCGGAACAGGTTGAGGCTCTGGTAGATCGCATCCGCGCTGCCGAGGTACCAGCGCTTGCCCAGTCGCTGCTGGGCCGGCACCGGAGCGACGTAGTTGCCGAGCAGGGTGGACATGCGCCACGTCGTGGTCACGTGCTTGTCCAGGCTGTGCGACTTGTACTGGGTGAGCACGACGATCTTGAGGAAGCCGGAGTTCGCGACGTTGGACAGTGCGTAGTCGATGCGCCGGTAGGTCCCCCCGTATGGCACCGCCGGCTTGGCCCGGTCCGCGGTCAACGGCATGAGACGCTTGCCCT
>Ga0136613_10001673_pt1 | contig 11518 bp, 10 predicted proteins | sample AntDrymUQ2722106_2_FD_106649 | JGI IMG/M metagenome (GOLD analysis project Ga0136613, IMG submission 106649) | Polar desert sand microbial communities from Dry Valleys, Antarctica - metaG UQ272 (21.06) | ecosystem: Environmental > Terrestrial > Soil > Desert | place: Antarctica: Dry Valley... | reverse complement strand
GACGCCGCCACCCGCGAGGCGGCGGCGCGCGCCGACTACCTCCTGTTCACCTCCGCATCCTCGGTGCGCTTCTACGCGCATGCGGCCGGCGACGGCGCCCTCACCGGACCGCGCCTGCTCTCCATCGGCCCGGCCACCAGCGCGGAGCTGCGCGAGCACGGCGCCGAGCCCGACCTCGAGGCCGACCCGCACACGCCCGACGGCCTCGTCGAGGCGCTGCTGCGCGACGCCGCCGAGCGCTAGTTCTCGCGCGGCAGCTTCGGGACGCCGCGGTACACGATGGCCATGCCCATCACGGTGATGACGCCGAAGATGATCCACATGAGCGTCTCGTTCCACTCCCAGTGGCCGAAGGCGCTGCCGACGATCGCGATCAACGGCAGACACACCAGGAGAGCGATGCGCAGGTGGCGGTCCACACTCATGAGGGTAAGAGGCCCGCGAGTCCAAGCGCAAGTGACAAAGCTGTCACGCACAGGCGAGCACGCTGGTGACCGCCGCGACGGCGAGGGTCAGGATCGTCAGCGAGTCCATGACTCGCTCTAGCGGCCGCCCACGCCTTCTCACCCCCACCAACGCACACGCGAGAATGCGCGGATGGCGCGGCCGATCACGTTCCTGTCGGACTACGGGCTCGCCCACGAGTTCGTCGTCGAGCCGGGATGACCGCTGAGGCGCACGACGCCGCAACGCTGCCCGGCGTGGAGCCGAGGTGACCGCCGCGGCGGAGCTCGGGCGCCCCTGGCTGCACTTCCGCGAGACCGGCTCGGTGCTCGACCGGGCGCGCGAGCTGGCCGCGGCGGGAGCGCCGCACGGCACGCTCGTGACGGCCGGCCTCCAGACCGCGGGCCGGGGGCGCCAGGGCCGCGCGTGGTCGGCGCCCGCGGGGCGCGCACTGCTGCTCGCGCTGGTCGTCCGCGAGCCGGACCCGCTGCTGTCGCTCCGAGCCGGCCTCGCGGTCGCCGACCTCGCCGGAGCGGACGCGCGCGTGAAGTGGCCCAACGACGTACTGCTCGACGGGCGCAAGGTCGCCGGCGTCCTCGTCGAGGGCCGGCCGCAGGAGGGCTGGGCGGTGGTCGGCATCGGCGTGAACGCCGCCGCCGAGGTGGCCGAGCTGCCCGATCGCGCCGGCACGCTCGGCCTCGCCCCGGCGCAGCTCGAGGACGCCCAACGGCAGCTGCTCGCCGCGCTCGAGCGGCGACTCGCTGAGGCGCGGGCCGCGACGCTGGCCGCGCTGCGCGAGCGCGACGCCCTGCTCGGCTCGGCGGTCACCTGGGCGGGAGGCAGCGGGACCGCCGCCGGAATCACCGACGACGGAGCGCTCCGCGTCCGCGCCGACGACGGGTCGGAGTCGGCGCTCGACGCCGGCGAGGTCCACCTCGAGCCGCGTCGCGGCTGACGCGCGGCTCAGAGTCCGTTTCACAATGATCGGTGATCGGGACCCGCCCGCCGGTCGTGGACCGAGCCGGGCGCCGCACGAATCCGAAGGGAGTACGGACGTACTTCCGAGCGATTCGGGTGGCGATCCGGCGAAGTGTCCACGGCCACCCTGGGCGTGCCGGGATTGTGAAACGGGCTCTTAGGCGGCTTCGTCGCCCGCGGCGTTCTCCACCGCGGCCCGGACCCGCTCGCTGGCCGCCTCGAGCGGGCTCGGGGCGCCGGTCTTCTTCGCGCGCGAGCGGCGCGGCCTGGGCGGCGCCGGAGCGTCGGCCGGATGGACCGCCGGCTCGGTCGCCGCCGGAGGGTCGGGCGGAGCCGGCGGCTTCGGCGCGCGCCGGCGCCGTGGCTTCGGCGCCTCGTCGTCCTCCGACACGGGCTCGGCCTCGGCCTCGGCGGCCACCGGCTCGGCCGGCCTCGGGGCTCGCCGGCGGGTGCGGCGGGGCCTCGGCGGAGTGGGCTCGCCGGTCCCCTCGACCGGACCCTCGGCAGACTCCTCGGCGGCAGCCGTGGCGACCGCCTCGACCTGGCCGGCGCCGACCCCCTCCCCCGCGCCCTTCTTGCGCCGCCGGCGCGAGGAGCGCTTGCCGCCCTTGCCGCCGCCGCCCTTCGGGAAGTTGCGCAGCAGCTCGCGGGCCAGGGCCGCCGGCTTGCGCGACATCCGCGTCCGCGCGCCGTTGATGACCTCCCCCGCCTCGGCCGTGTGCGGCAGGGCGGCGGCCAGCAGCGCGGCGGACAGGCGCCGGTCCTGCTGGCGCGCGGCGTGCACCAGGCGGCGCGCGTTGCGCGCGTGCGCGCCCCCGCTGGAGTTCACCAGCAGGCCGAGCAGCCGCTTGGTCTCCGGCCAGCGCTGGACCGCGTACTCCTCGTGCACCTCGCGCGTCAGGTTCGCGCAGCGCCAGATCCAGTTGTTGGCCTGGTCGCGGCGGCCGATCTTCTTCTCGGCCAGCGCCTGCAGCACGACCTTGACGCCCTCGCGCTTGTCGTCGCGCGGCCAGCCCTCCACGAAGTCCAGCGCGCGGTCGAACGCCTCGGCGTCCTTGGACGCCGCGATCTCCTGCAGCGCGCGCAGGCGCAGCTGCGGGTTCTTGTTGCGCTCGACCGCGGTGGTCAGGAACGTGCGCTTGAGCTCGCCGCCCTGGTCGAAGTGCAGCATCGCCCGCGCCCGCCGCCAGCCCGTCGGCACCACGCGCGCGCCGGCCAGCGCCGCCCACTGCACCTGCTCGCCGTAGTCGAGGTGCTCGACGGCGATCCGCCACAGCTCACGCTCGAAGACCTCGATCCGCCGGTTCTCGTCGGCCGTGACCGGGAGCACGCGGCGCTCGACCCGCAGCCGCCGCCCGCGACCGCGGCGCACGGGGCCGACGACGATCGCGCCGCCGCGGTAGACGTCGCGGTCGAGCAGCGAGTGCAGCGTGACCACCGGGTCGTCGTGCTTGGTCGCCGGGTGGACGAAGTCGACGACGATGCCCGCCTCCTTGCCCGGCTGGCGGCGCGTGACGCGGCCCACGCGCTGCTGGTAGATCCGCCTGGAGGCGGTCGGGGCGAGGTGCATGCAGACCGTCGCCCGCGGCGAGTTCCAGCCCTCGGCGAGCAGCTGGGCGTTGATCAGGACGTCGATGTCGCCGCGCTCGTAGCGGGCCAGGATCTCGGCCAGCTCGCGCTTGGGCGTCTCGCCCGAGACCGCCTGCGCCTTCATCCCGAGGTCGCGGAAGGCCTCGGCGACGTTGTAGGCATGGCGCACGCCGGCCGAGTAGACGACGCCCGGCACGCCGTTGAAGCGCGTCTTGTAGAGGTCGGCGACCGCCAGGTTGAAGGGCAGCTGGTCCAGCAGCTCGGCCAGCATCTCCTGGTCGAACTCCGTGTCCACGTCGCCGCGGCGCAGCGGCACCTTGGCGATCGTCCTCACGCCGGGCCCCGGCGGGATGCGCACGCAGCGCAGCGGCGAGATCACGCCGCGCCGCGCCGCCTGGGCGAGATCGAAGCGCGAGGTCTGCGTCGGGAAGAGGTCGGTGACGTGGCGCGCGATCAGCGCGCCCGTCGCGGTCATGCCGACGAAGACGGGGCCGTCCCAGCGGCGGATCGACGCGGACGTCTTCTCGCCCAGCGCCGTGTGCGCCTCGTCGCAGATGACGATCGTGTACGCGTCGGAGATCTTGCCCACGTTGCGCACGAACCACTGGTAGGTCTCGACCGTCACGGGGCCGTCGCCCGGGTCCTTGTCGCCGAGCAGCGCGGGGGAGATGCGCTTCGCGTAGCCGCGGTCGCGCAGCTCGCCGTGGAACTGGTCGACGAGGTTGCGGCGGTGCGTGAGGATCAGCACGCCGCCGGTGCGCGAGGCCTCGGCGAAGCCGAGCGCGGCGACCGTCTTGCCGGCGCCCGTCGCGTGCTCGAACCAGAAGCGCTTGGCGGCGTTCGGGTCCTCGGGCTGCTCGGCCAGCTGGTCGCCGTCGGCGTCGCCGTCGGGGGTCCAGTCCAGCGGCTCCTCGGGCTCGTCGTCGTCGTCGTCGGCGTCCTCCTCGCCCGGGATGCCGACCGGGGCGAGGGCGACCACGTCCTCCGCCGCCACCGTGCCGTTGCTGTGCCCGTTGCCGTTGCGCTGGGCCTCGGCCAGCAGCGCGGTCAGCGTGCCCGACAGCGCGTCGACCTGGTGGGCGGACAGCACCGTGCCGTCGGCCAGGCGCGGCTCCTCCTCGCTCAGCAGCCGCTCGAGGCCCAGCAGCAGCGACCACTGGCGGCGCCACTCGACCGACGGGTGCGCCCGCCCCGCATCCAGCTCCGCCAGCGCGGCGTCGAGCGCCACGCGGCGTGCGCTGCCGGGAGCGAGCGCGACGGCGGCCTCCTCGCCCTCGAACAGGAACGGCTCACGGGTGAGCTTCTGGGCCCGCTCGAGGTCAGCGGAAGTCGGTGCGTGCGCGGCCTGATCGGCCACTGGCGTGGATTCGGCCAAGGAAGGCAGAAGGATCGGTGTCGAACAGGGTTGCGGGCACTGCACGCGGCCCTGCTGGGAAAGCTCACGGGCTCGAGGTCGAGCGGGGTGCTGCTGCTGCTGCGCCCCTCGGTTCGGCCGCCCGTGAGTGGCTCCTATTGAAGCAGACGCGGCCGCGGCAGGATCCGGTGTGCCACCCTTGCAGGCATGCGCCGGGCCCTTGCGCTGCTTGCCGTGGCCGCCCTCGCGGGCCTGGTTGTCATCGGCCTGACCCAGGCCGGCGGGACGGCCGGGTCGCCGAGCCGCGCCGAGCCCGCCCGCTTCGACCTGGCGGCCGCGCAGCGGCAGCTGCAGGGCGCACCCGCGCCGCTGGCCGAGCTGCACGCGCAGTCCAACCGGCTGCTCGAGGGCGATCCGGTCGCGTTCGAGCGACGGCTGCGCGCTCTGCGCGGGCACCCCGTGGTGGTCAACAAGTGGGCCTCCTGGTGCGGCCCGTGCCGCGCCGAGCTGCCGATCTTCCAGGCGGTCTCGACCGCCCGCGGACGCGAGGTCGCGTTCATCGGCGTCAACGCCCGCGACAAGCGGCCCGCCGCGGAGCGCTTCGCCGCGAGCTTCCCGGTGCCCTATCCCTCCTACGAGGATCCCGACGAGAAGATCGCCCGCGTGCTCGGCGTGCCGTCCAACTTCCCCGTCACGGTCTTCATCGACGCCGAGGGCGAGACGGCCTTCGTCCACCAGGGCGGCTACGGCACGCGAGCGCAGCTCGCCGCCGACATCGAGCAGCACCTCGGCTAGTCGGGACCACTGATGAGCGAGGTGCGGGTCGACCCGCTTTCGGGTCTGAAGGCGATCGTCGCGGGCGAGCGCGCCGAGCGGCCCGGGGGCGGCCTCGCCGTCGAGCCGCCCGCGCCGGTCGACGAGGCGAGCGACCCGTTCCTGGAGGGCCACGAGGACCGCACCCCGCCGGAGCTGCACGCGCTGCGCCCCGCCGGCGGCGCGCCCGACACGCCCGGCTGGACGGTGCGGGTGGTGCCGAACCTCTATCCGGCGCTCGAGCCGGGCCACCCCGCGCCGGAGCCCGAGGCCACTCCGGACCTGTTCTCCGCCGCCGCCGCGACGGGCGCCCACGAGGTGATCGTCAACGCGCCCGAGCCGGTCGGCTCGCTCGCCGACCTCGCGCCCGCCCAGGTGGCCCTGGCCGTCGACGTCTGGCGCGAGCGCATGCGCGCCCACGCGCAGGCGCCGTGCCGGCACCTGATCGTCAACGAGCGCCCCGAGGCGGGCGCCACCCTGCCCCACACGCACGCGCAGCTGTTCGCGCTCGGCTTCGTGCCCGCCGCGATCGCGCGCGAGCGGGAGCGCTTCGGCGCCTACGCGGCGCGCACGATGGGCTCCAACCTGCTCGCCGACCTGGTCCAGGAGGAGGTCCGCCGGCGCGTGCGCGTGGTCGCCATCGACGACGAGGCGGTGCTGATGGCGCCCTACGCCTCGCGCGTCCCGTTCCAGCTCATGCTCGCGCCCCGCCGCCCGCGCGCCCGCTTCGAGGACGACGGCCCGACGGGCGCCGCGCTGCTGCACGACGCGCTGCTGCGCCTGCGCCGCCGCCTCGGCGCATCGCCGCCGCTGAACCTGTGGGTCCGCACCGCGCCGCAGGGCGCGGAGAGCTTCTGCTGGCGCATCGACGTCATGCCGCGGCTCGGCCAGCTCGCGGGCCTGGAGCTGGGCACCGGAGTGCACCTGTGCAGCGTCCCGCCCGAGCTGGCCGCCGCGGAGCTGAAGGCGGCCTGACGGGACGCTTATGCGCTCCCACGAGCGGCCGATAGGAGTCTGGATGCGCTCGGAGACGACCCGCGCCCGCTTGCGCTGGCGGCCCTTGACCGCCGCCGCCGGCGTGCTGACCGCGCTCGTCGCCCTGGTCGCGATCGGCCACGAGGGCCAGCCCCGCCTCGTCTCGCTGTGGCTGCTGTTCGCGGGGCTGGCGCTCGCAACGCTGAGCCTGCACGCGATGCGCAAGGAGCGCGCGGCGCAGCGGCTGCTCGACCAGCGCCGGGCGGAGCGCGACCGGGCCGAGACCGGCCGTCGCGCCGCCGAGGCGCGCTCGCTGGAGCTGGCCGCGACCTCGCCGGACATCGTGGTGCGCCACGGCCCCGACGGCGCGATCACCCACGTCTCCCCGGCCTGCCGCGAAGTGCTGGGCTACGAGCCGGAGGAGCTGCTCGGCCGCTCGGGCGACCAGCTCGTGCACGTCGAGGACCTGCCGGTGATCCTCGCCATGCGCAATCGCGCGCGCGAAGCGGACGACGTCAGCGCCACCTTCCGGCTGCTCCGGCGCGACCGGCGCGCGGTGTGGGTGGAGGCGAAGCTGCGCATCGTGCGCGACCCCTCCACCGGCAGGTCGCAGGAGACGCGCGCCATCGTGCGCGACGTCACCGACCGGGTCGAGGCCCAGCGCGCGCTGGCCGAGGCCGAGGAGCGCTTCCGCACCGCCTTCGAGGAGGGTGCCGCCGGCATGGCGATCGTGAGCCTCGACGGCTGGATCCTGCGCGTCAACCGCGCGCTGTGCGCGATCACCGGGCACCAGCACGACGGGCTGCAGGCCCGCACCATGCACTCCCTGCTGCACCCGGACGACCGCGTGCACGAGGTGCAGGAGACCGAGCGCATGCTGGCCGGCCAGATCGCCACCGTGCGCGGCGAGCGGCGCTACCGGCACGAGGATGGCCGCTTCGTCTGGGTGTCCGTGAGCACCACGCTGGTACGCGACGGCGGCGGCCGCCCGCTGCATCTGCTCACCCAGGCGCAGGACGTCACCGAGCGCCGCCGCTACGAGGCCGAGCTGCGCCACATGGCCGACCACGACGCGCTGACCGGGCTGCTCAACCGCCGCGCCTTCGAGCGCGAGCTGGCGCGCCACGTCGAGCACGTCACCCGCTACGGCCCGCGCGGCGCGGCCGTGCTGCTCGACGTCGACCGCTTCAAGACCGTCAACGACACGCTCGGGCACGGGGCGGGCGACGAGCTGCTCGGGAAGGTCGCGCGCGCGCTGCGCGAGCGCCTGCGCGACGGCGCCGTGATCGCGCGCCTCGGCGGCGACGAGTTCGCGGTGCTGGTGCCCGACGGCGGCCCGGCCGACGCCGAGGCGACGGCGCGCGACCTGCTGGAGGCGATCCACCTGGTCCGCATCTCCAGCCCCTCCGGGCGCCTGCGCACCGTCAGTGCGAGCATCGGCGTCGCGCCCTTCGACTCCGAGGGGCTGACCGGCGAGGACGTGCTCGTCAACGCCGACCTGGCGATGTACGACGCCAAGGAAGACGGGCGCGACCGCGTCGCCTGCCACAACGGGGCGCGGGGCTCGCCGGGCCGGCCGGCGACGCGCCTGTCGTGGACCGACGTGATCCGCGACGCGCTCGACGAGGAGCGCCTGGTCCTGCACGCGCAGCCGATCATCGAGCTCGCCAGCGGCGAGATCAACCAGTACGAGCTGCTGCTGCGCATGCGCGACCCGCTCGGCGAGCTGATCTCGCCCGTCGCGTTCCTGCCGGTGGCCGAGCGCTACGACCTGATCGGGGCGATCGACAAGTGGGTCGTACGACGCGCGATCCGCATGCTGGGCGAGGAGCGCGCGCGCTCCCGACGGCTCGTCTTCGAGGTGAACATCTCCGGGCGCTCGACCGGCGACCCGGAGCTGCTGGAGCTGATCGAGCGCGAGCTGGCCGAGCACCACGTCGACCCGGAGCAGGTCGTCTTCGAGATCACCGAGACGACCGCGGTCGGCAACATCCCGCGCGCGCAGGAGTTCGCCGCCCGCCTCAACGCGCTCGGCTGCCGCTTCGCGCTCGACGACTTCGGCGCCGCCTTCGCGTCCTTCTACTACCTCAAGCACCTGCCGTTCGACTACCTCAAGATCGACGGCGAGTTCGTGCACTCGTGCATGGACAACCGCACCGACCAGCTGGTCATCCAGGCGGTCGTCGACATCGCGCGCGGACTCGGCAAGCGCACCGTGGCGGAGATGGTCGGCGACCAGGCGACGATGGAGATGCTCGCCGCGATGGGCGTGGACCACGCGCAGGGCTACCACATCGGCCGCCCGGCGCCGCTGGCGAAGTGGCTCGTCGAGGAGCGCCGCAAGGCGCAGCGCACGATCAAGGCGCTGCCGGGCGTCGTGTGAGGGCGCTCGTCCAGCGGGTCGGCCGGGCCTCGGTGGACGTCGACGGCGAGCGCGTGGCCGCGATCGGGCCGGGGCTGCTGGTGCTGCTCGGCGTCACCCACGACGACCGCTCCGAGCACGCCGACAAGCTCGCCGCGAAGGTCCGCGCCCTGCGCGTGTTCGCAGACGCCGAGGGACGCATGAACGAGCCGCTCGGCGAGCGCGAGGTGCTCTGCGTCTCCCAGTTCACGCTCTACGGCGACGCCCGTCGGGGCAACCGGCCCTCCTACGTCGCCGCCGCGCCGCCGGAGCACGCGGAGCCGCTGTACGAGCGCTTCTGCGAGCGCCTCGGCGCCCGCCGCGGGCGCTTCGGCGCGCGCATGGCCGTCGAGCTGGTCAACGACGGCCCGGTGACGCTCCTGCTCGACGTGACGTCGCCGTCGGCGAGCGGCGACGAAGGAGCTCGCTCGCCTGGCAGGCGAAACCCTTAATCTGCCGGACCATGCCCCCCGAGGATCGCTTCGTCTGTCGCTTCGCCGCCGAGCCGCCGCAGGAACCGCTGCCCTCCGGGCCCTGGGCCGAGACCCTGCAGGCCGAGTTCCTGGCCGCGTGCCTGCGGATCGACGCCGACGGCGAGGACCTCGGCGAGGCCGGCGAGCCGGTGTGGTTCCCGGACCGCGGCTGGCACGGGCGCACCTACGTGCCGGTCAGCGCGCGCTCGAGCACTGGCTTCGAGCTGTTCGGCTACGTCTCCTTCGCACCCGGCGAGGAGGCGGACGAGCCGTCGGACTTCTACGCCTGGGCCGACTTCACCGACGTCACGGCGGACGACAACCCGGACTGGCGGATGGACCTCAACGAGGAGGTCGTCGGCGGCTGGCGCGGCGAGTCGGACACGGTGGCCGCGATGACGCTCGTGTGGGGGCGCCCGCTGGTTGGCGACGGCGCGGTCGTCACCGCCGAGCTGGCGCGCCTCACCGTGGACCAGTGCCGCGTCGCGGAGGACCGCTTCACGCTGCTCGCCCCCGACGCCTACGACGGCGACTACCTCGAGGTCGCGCTCTACGACCGCAAGGGCTCCCAGCTCGCGCGCGAGTCGCTCTACGAGGACACCGAGGAGGACGACGGCTAGCCGGTCGCCGCGAGGCGGCCGCCGCGCAGCACGCGCCAGGCGGCGAGCAGGATCAGCGCCGTGACGACGTACATCGCGACCGTCATCGCGGCCGCGTAGCCGTAGCGCAGCTGCTCGAAGCCGACGTCGTAGACGTAGATCGGCAGGAACAGGGTGGCGCGATCGGGCCCGCCGTCGGTGACGAGGTAGGCGCGGACGAGCGCGTCGTAGACCGCGACCTCCTCCGCGTCGGCCGTGAGCTGGAACTCGATCGCGCCGGCGCCGCCCCCTCCCCGCCGCCGGCCGCGCCGCAGCCCGTCAGCGCCAGTGCCAGCCCCAGCGCCGCGATCAGCGCCCGAGCCATCCCGCCCCCCTCGTCGCCTGCAGGAACCGCCGCTGGGCCGCCGCGAAGGCGACCACGGCCGGGAGCGTCGCCACGAGCGCCCCCGCCAGCGCGAGCGACGTGCCGCCCGCCCCGATGAAGTACAGCGAGCGCAGGCCGAGCGGCAGGGTGTACGTCTCGCGCGAGAACAGGTAGAGCAGCGGGTCGACGAAGTTGCCCCAGTGCAGCACGAAGGTCAGCGCCGCCACCGCGAACGCGGTCGGCCGCGCCAGCGGCTCGGCGACCGACCACCACGTCGCCGGCGGCCCGAGGCCCTCGAGCCGCGCGGCGTCGAAGAGGTCGCGCGGGATCCGGCGGTAGCTCCAGTAGAACAGGAGCACGGCCAGCGGGGTCGTGCCCATCAGCGCGGGCGCGATCAGCGGCACGTAGGTGTCGACGAGCCCGAGCCGGCTGAAGATCGCGAAGCGCGGCACCCACAGGCCCGGCAGCGGGACGATCAGCAGCGCGAACGCCAGGCCGACCGCGCGGCGGCGCCAGCGCGGCGCCAGCTGGGCGATCGCGAAGCCGCCCCACGACGCGCACAGCACCGACAACGGCACGGCGACGGCCACCACCAGCAGCGAGTTCAACGTCTGGCCGAGCAGCGGCTCCAGCTCGAACGCCGCCTGCAGGCTCGCCGTCGTCGGCGGCAGCGGGGCCAGCTCCCAGCCGGTCGGGGCCGTCCGGCCGACCGGCTGCAGCGCGCCCAGCACGAGCACCACGAGCGGGAGCAGGAACGGCGCGACGGCGAGCGTCGCCATCGCCTGCGCAGCGGTCGGGCGGCGCGGCCCGGTCCGAATCCCACGAGGCCGGGCCGCGCGTGCCGGCGACGAGGGGGACGGTCAGCCGGTGCGGCCGTTCCCGTTGCCGTTGCCGTTCCCGTTGCGCAGCGGCGTGACGCGGTCGATCATCCCGTATTCGAGCGCCTCCTCGGGCGTGAAGAAGCGGTCACGCTCGAGGTCGGCGGAGAGCTGCTCCTGCGTGCGCCCGGTGTGCTCGGCGTAGATCTCCTCCATCCGGCGGCGCAGCGCGAGCGACTCCTTGGCGTGGATCGCGATGTCGGTCGACTGCCCCTGGTAGCCGCCGCTGGGCTGGTGGATGAGGATCCGGCTGTTGGGCAGCGCGGCGCGCTTGCCGCGCGCGCCCCCGGCCAGGATCAGCGAGCCCATCGACATCGCGATGCCGCAGCAGGTGGTCGCCACGTCGGGCTTGATGAAGCGCATCGTGTCGTAGATCGCCAGGCCCGCGTAGACCTGGCCGCCCGGGGAGTTGACGTAGAGCTGGATGTCCTTCTCGGGGTCCTCGGCCTCCAGGTGCAGCAGCTGCGCGACGACGAGGTTGGCGATCTCGTCGTCGATCGCCGTGCCGACGAACACGACGCGCTCGCGCAGCAGGCGCGAGTAGATGTCGAACGAGCGCTCACCGCGCGAGTCCTGCTGGATGACGACGGGGACGAGTGGCATGGACGCGATCTTTCCGCAACCAACAGGTTGCACGTTTCGGCGGATG
>Ga0136613_10001668_pt1 | contig 11528 bp, 9 predicted proteins | sample AntDrymUQ2722106_2_FD_106649 | JGI IMG/M metagenome (GOLD analysis project Ga0136613, IMG submission 106649) | Polar desert sand microbial communities from Dry Valleys, Antarctica - metaG UQ272 (21.06) | ecosystem: Environmental > Terrestrial > Soil > Desert | place: Antarctica: Dry Valley... | reverse complement strand
CGACCTCACCAGCGTCGAGGTGCTCGAAGACCGCCCGAACCTGTCCGGAGACCTTTTCCCACATCGAGCCCGCGTCGCGCTCCTCCTTGGTCTCGCCGACGCAGACGACGGGCAAGAGCCCGGCGAAGACAGCATGGGCCGCTTTGCGGGCCACAGTTTCGTCGGTCTCCTCGAAGATCTCACGCCGCTCCGAGTGCCCCACGATGACCGCCCCGGCCCCCACGTCCTCGAGCATCGGCGCCGAGACCTCCCCCGTGAACGCCCCTGAATCCTCATAGTAGAAGTTTTGCGCACCGGCGACGACCGGTGTGCCCTGAGTCAGCCGGACGACCTCGCCGAGGGAGGTGAACGGCGCGAAGACCGTCACGTCGACCCCTTCGGCGCCCTCGATGCGGGGCAAGAGCTGCTCCACGTAGTCCCGGGCTTCTCCGATGAGCTTGTTCATCTTCCAGTTCGCCGCCATCATCGGTCTCCTGCTGACCATCTAATCTTCCTCCTTGTTCGGCAGCACCGCGACCCCCGGCAGCTCTCTGCCCTCCACGTACTCTAGAGAGGCCCCGCCGCCGGTCGAGATGAAACCCATCTCGTCTTCCAACCCGAGCTTCCTCACCGCCGCGACCGAGTCGCCGCCGCCGACGATGCTTATAGCCTCGCTCTCCGCCACAGCCCTGGCAACGCCCTCCGTGCCTTTGGCGAAGGCGTCTATCTCGAAGACGCCCATCGGCCCGTTCCAGAAGATGGTACACGCCTCCGTTATATAGCCCCTGAACTTCTCGACCGTCTCCGGGCCGATGTCCACGCCCATCGTGTCCGACGGGATCTCCTCGACCCTCAAGACCCTGGCGTCCGCGTTTTCCTCGATCTCCTCGGCCACCACCACGTCGACCGGCAGGACGAGCCTCTCGCCAGCCTCGCCCATGAGGCGCTTGGCCTCTTCGAGGTACTCGTCCTCGACCAGGGATTTGCCGACCTCGTAGCCTTGCGTCTTGAAGAACGTGAAGCACATGGCGCCCCCGATGAGCAGGGTATCCGCGACCTTGAGCAGGCTCTCTATTACCGCGACCTTATCCGAGACCTTCGCCCCCCCGAGGATGGCGACGAAGGGCCGCTCCGGGTCGCGCAGGACCTTGTCGAGGTTGTCGAGCTCCTCCTCCATGAGTAGCCCGGCCGCGGCGGGCAAAAGCTCCGCGACCCCAACGGTCGTGGCGTGCGCCCGGTGAGCAGCCCCGAAGGCGTCGTCGACGTACAAGTCGAAGGGAGCGGCGAGCTGCTCCGAAAACTCGGGGTCGTTCTTCGTCTCGCCGGGATAGAAACGGGAGTTTTCGAGGAGCACGACGCCTTCGCCGTTCGATTCGTTCAGGGCCTCCTCGACCTCGGGGCCGACGGCGGCATCGAGCTTCTCGACCGGCGCTCCGAGGAGCTCTTCGAGCCTCCTTGCGACCGGGTCCATCGCGTACTTCGGGTCTGGCTCACCCTTGGGCCTGCCGAGGTGGGAGATCAAGGCAGGTCGCGCCCCCCCTTCGAGGAGATACCGGATGGTCGGGATCGCCCTCCGGATGCGCGTGTCGTCCGTGACCTCGCCGTCCTTGACCGGCACGTTGAAGTCCACCCGCACGAGCACCCTCTTCCCGCTTACGTCCAGATCCCTCACGCTGCGTTTGTTCATCACACCCCCGCGCATAGCAGTTCAGCTAAGAGGGAGCAAGGAAGATTAGAGTGGTGAGTCAGACCTTTCCCGACTCCCCACTCCCTACTCTCGGCCCCCGTTGCTCCTTTGGAGCCCGACCCCCGGCGAGACGCCGGGGGCTCCAAGTAGGTGTCCCTACAGCTTCTCGCCGATAAAGCGGACAAGGTCCACGGTGCGGTTGGAGTAGCCCCACTCGTTGTCGTACCAGCCCAGGATCTTGACGTTCTGGCCGGTGGACATGGTCAGCTCCGAGTCGAAGACGCAAGAGGCCGGGTTGCCGACGATGTCGCTGCTTACCAGGGGCGCCTCAGAGTAGTCGAGTATCTCCGCTAGTTCCCCTTCGGCGGCCTCCTTGAAGGCGTCGTTAACCTCTTCCACGGAGGTCTCCCGGGAGCAACGCGCCACGAAGTCCGTGATCGAGCCGTCCGGGACGGGGACGCGGAGAGACATCCCATCTATCTTGCCTTCGAGCTCCGGGTAGATCACCGCCGCCGTCCTCGCCGCCCCCGTAGAGGCCGGTATGATGTTGTTCGGCGCGCTGCGGGCCCGCCTCGGGTCCTTGTGCGCCGCGTCCAGGAGGCTCTGGTCGTTGGTGTAGGCGTGGCAGGTGGTCATGTAACCGGACTCGATCCCGAAGCTGTCCTGCAGCACCTTGACCATCGGGATGATGCAGTTGGTCGTGCAGCTGGCGTTTGAGACGACCTGGTCGTTGTCCGGGTCGTAGGACTCGTGGTTGACCTTGTAGACGAAGGTGCCGTCCACGCCCTTGGCGGGTGCGGAGATCACGACCTTCTTGGCGCCCCCTTCGAGGTGCTTGGCCGCGCCGTCACGGTCGGTGAAGACGCCGGTCGACTCGACTACCACGTCGGCTCCGACGTCGCCCCAGGGGATCTGGGCCGGGTCGCGCTCGGAGAACGTCTTTATCTCCTTGTCGTCGATGCGCAGGATGTTGCCGTCGACGCTCACCTCGCCGGGCCAGATGCCGTGCACCGAGTCTCGCTTGAACAGCAACGCCAACCCGTCCATCGGCGCCATGTCGTTTACCGCGACGATCTCGACGTCGTTCCCACCCTGCATCGCCGCCTTCGCGGTGAGCATCCCTATCCTGCCGAAACCGTTTATCCCTACGCGTACGGCCACAATTCCTCCATTCGCCGTCGCTTGCTGATTACCTTGTTATTCCCCAATCGCCCGGCGTATAACGGGCATCGTCACTCTAGCCGACCATCTTACCAGCCACCGGCGTCCAGACTACCTCAAAGCTCCCGTGGGCCTATCCACTTTTTGGTCTCCGGCGGCGTGTAGCGCTCCATCCGTTCTAACAGAACGCTCGGGTCTCCTTCCGTCAAAACGAGGGAGCGGTGGTCCGGGTGGACGAAACCCTCGATCACGGCTTGGTCGAAGAGCGTGGAGAGAGGGTCCCAGAAGCCGTCCACGTCCAGGAGACCGCACGGCTTCTCGTGTATGCTCAGTTGCGCCCAGGAGAGCACCTCTAAGAACTCCTCGAGCGTACCATAGCCTCCCGGCAGGGTGACGAAACCGTCGGAGAGGTCGGCCATCAGCATCTTGCGCTCATGCATGGAACCGACCACGTGGAGCTTGGTGAGATCGGCGTGCGCGATCTCTTTGGAGATCAGCGCCTCGGTGATCACACCTACCACCTCGCCGCCCTCCTCGAGCGCCGCATCGGCCACTGCCCCCATCAAGCCGACCCGTCCGCCGCCGTAGACCAGCCCGAGCCCGCGGCGTGCGATCTCTTTTCCCATGCTCCTCGCGGCCTCCGCGTATGCCGGGCGCGAGCCCTCCCTCGAACCGCAGAACACGCACACCGTCTCCAACGCTACCCGGCCCTCGCCGCGAGCCTTCGCAGGCGGTGGTTGGCAGCGCTCTTCGAAATCCCCCCGAGCTCGGCGAGCTCGGCGAGCGAGGCGTCGGGGTGTTCGAGCCGGAGCGCGAGCATCTCGCCGAGCGCCTCGGGCAGGCTTTGGGGGTCGAGGTTCTGCAGAGCCTCCTGCTGACGGGCCGCGGCGGTGGCGGTGCGCGCCGCGTTCGCCGCGTCGAAGTTCGTCACCCGGTTGGCGTTCGCCTTCGCCTCGCCGAGGACCGCCCGAGCCTCGTACTCGAGGACCGCCTCGTGCAGACCCATCTGGGCGAGGAGCGTGGTCACCCAGTCGGCGCCTTTGGCGTACACCACCCACCGTCCCCTGCGCCTGACGACCTTGAGTGGCGCCCGCGAGAGGGCCGCGACGCGCCTCACGAAGTCCTCGTCCGAGTGGACGAACTCCAGATGGTGGCCGCGACGGTAGCCCGGAGGGGTCACGGAGCCCGCGCCCTGGAAGGCGCCGCGGAGGTAGGCGGCGCCCGCTGGGGATCCGGGCCTCGCACCAGCTTCGCGCAGTGCACGTTCCCGCTCGATGCGGAGCTCCTCAACGGCCTGGACGGCCCGGTTGCCCTCGACGCGCACCGCGTAGCGGGTCCTTCCGAAGGCGTCTGGACCGGACGTGTCCAGGTGTGGCTCCAGGTCGAACTCCGAACGCCAGAGCCTTACCACCGACCGGGCGACGGCAGCGCTAGAGGTGCGTAGGGTCACGCCGGAATCGTCGTGAGCGCCGGCGGCGTCCACGAGGCCGGCGAGCTCGACCCTCCGGTGGGTATCGTTTGCGTTCGTGCTCCCCGTTCGAGCAGCAAGCTGCCGCCGCAGCTCAGAGGCGAACGAGGGCAACCTCGCGCACCTCCTCTGCCAGGCGTTGGGCGTCGTGGCGCACCCCACGGTTCGTGTCGCCGTGGGAGATCAGGTCGGCCTCGCGTACCCGAACACCGGAAGCTTCGATCTCCTCGCGGTCCACGACCACGGGCGCGGCCCCTTGGGCCGCGTAACGGTCGATGAGATCCTTCGAGAGCTCGCCAGAGTGGACGAGCACGTCGGTAACGACCGGACCGACGTGCTCCGTTATCACCCGCAGGTGATCCGAGACGGTGAACCCCGTGGTCTCGCCCGGCTGGGTCATCACGTTCGCCACGTAGACGACGGGCCCCGCGAAGCGCGCGAGCGCCTCCCGAGTCCCGACGCCCAGGAGCGAGGGGATAGTGCTCGTATAAAGGCTCCCCGAGCCCAAGACGACCACGTCTGCCTCTTGCACGGCCTTCGTCATCTGCGGCGGCGCGGGTACGCCCTCGGGCTCGACGCTGATCCGGGAGATCCTGCCCTCCCTCTGGTGCATGGCGGAGACGGCGGACTCTCCCTTGACCACCGCGCCGTCAGCGTAGCGAGCCACCAAAGTCAGGCTCTTCTCGGCCGCCGGAAAAACCCGTCCCTTGACGCGTAAGAAGCGGGCCGCCTGCTCGACCCCCTCGGCGAACCCCCCGGCCATGTCCGCAAGCGCCGCGATGATGATGTTCCCGACCGAGTGGTCCGAGAGTTCGCCTCCCCCGCCCTCAAAGCGGTAATCAAAGACCTCGGCGAGCTGCCTCCGCCCGGCGAGCGCTATTAGGCAGTTCCTCACGTCGCCCGGCGGGGCCACCCCAAGCTCCTGCCTGAGCCGGCCGCTCGACCCGCCGTCGTCCGCCACCGTGACGACCGCGACGAGATCCCCGACCCGGCCCCGGAGGCCCCGCAACAGCACCGGCAGCCCGGTCCCACCGCCGAACGCCACCACCCGCAAATCTTCGCTCCTATCCATGTCACCAGTATACTGCCCGCTCCCGCCGTCCTTTAGCCGGAGAGACGCTGCCGGTCGTGAGGCTCGTCGAGGTTCAGGATCGGACCCTTCGGGACTATCTTGGTCGGGTTGATGCTCTCGTGGCTGCGGTAGTAGTGGCGCTTTATGTGCCTGAAATCGACCGTCTCCGCGACGCCGGGCTGCCCGTACAGATCCTTCAGGTAACCCCAGAGGTTCGGGTAGTCCACGACGCGCCGGAGGTTGCACTTGAAGTGGCCGTAGTAGACGGGATCGAAGCGCACCAGCGTCGTGAAGAAGGCCCAGTCTGCCTCTGTGATGCGCTCACCACAGAGGTAGCGTCTTCTACCGAGCACCCCTTCCCAGCGGTCCAACGCGTCGAAGAGCTGCGTGACGGCTTCTTCGTAGGCTTCTTGGGTCGTGGCGAAGCCCGTTTTGTAGACGCCGTTGTTGACCGGATCGTAGAGCTCGTCGAGCGTCCGGTCTACCTCCTCGCGCAGGTCTTCCGGGCAGAAGTCCACGTCTGGCCTCGCGCCGGGCACGGCGTCGAACTCGTGGTCGAACATGCGGATGATGTCGCGCGACTCGTTGTTGACTATCGTCCCCGTCTCTTTGTCCCAGAGTACTGGGGTGGTGACCCGGCCCGTGTAGTTGGGGTCGGCCTTGATGTAGACCTCGCGCAGGTACCGGGCGCCGTTGACGGTGTCGGGGATCATGCCCGGCTCGTCGTGGAAGGCCCAGCCGTCGTCGCCCATGTACGAGCCGACGGCCGAGAGGCCGATGGCGTCCTCCAGGCCCTTGAGCTTGCGTAGTATCGCGGTGCGGTGCGCCCACGGGCAAGCCCAGGAGATGTACAGGTGGTAGCGGCCCGGCTCCGCCTTGTAACCGCTCAACCCGCCCGCCGTCACGAAGTCGCGGAAGGACGTCTCGGTGCGGACGAAGTGTCCCTCCTCGTCCTGACGCTGCCTCTCAGTTCTCCACTCGCCCTCGACTAGCATTCCCGGCACCAAAGCAAACCTCCGATCTTAGCCGCCAGCTACAAGCCTTCGGCGGCCAGCCTCTCCGCCGATGCTCCCCTTCGAGTCAAATTCTACTCGCCGTCCCGACGGTACGAGCAGGCGCCATCCGGCGGCGTTCACCGCTCCTTCCGGGCGCCGACGGCAGGTGGCTAGTGGTCGAAGTATTTGTGATTTGTGTCTACAATTGCTTGCGGATATACTGCGCGGCATACTGCTCGGGGAAAGGGGCTGGGATGTCTGATGGTGGGTCTGCCGTCGCCGGTGGGAGCGAACGGCGCCGGTTCGTCAATACTGCCGCGGCGATTACGGCGACCGGGGGATTGCTCTTCGGCTACGACACGGGTGTGATCTCGGGTGCTTTGCTGTTCATAAGGCAAGACTTCGCGCCGCTTTCGCCCTTCTTGGAGGGCGTTATCGTCAGCTTCTTGCTCGTCGGCGCCGTCGTCGGGGCGCTCTCGGGCGGGCCGCTGTCGGACCGCGTCGGCCGCAGGCCCACCACGCTCCTCGCCGCCGTCATCTTCGGGGTGGGGGCTTTGGCCGTGGCCTTCGCGCCGGGCGTGGGGTTCATAATCTTCGGCCGCTTCCTGCTGGGCCTGGGGGTCGGGCTCGCCTCGATGATCGTGCCGCTCTACATCGCCGAGATAGCCCCGGCGGACAGGCGGGGGGCGCTGGTCTCGCTGAACCAGCTCATGATCACCATCGGCATCCTCCTCTCCTACATCGTCGGCGTCATCTTCGCCCCCATCGAGGGCTGGCGCTACATGTTCGGCATCGCGCTGGTACCGGCCCTGATCCTCGGCGTCGGGATGTTCATGTTGCCCGAGAGCCCGCGCTGGCTCTTCGAGCACGGCCAGTTGGACAAGGCCCGCGCCGTGCTGGGGCGCTCGCGAAGCCCCGAGGAAGTGGATCTGGAGCTTCGGGAGATGGAGGAGATAAAAAGCCTGGAACAAGAGCAGGCGCGCGTCAGCTACAAAGAGTTGCTCGCCCCCTACGTCCGGCCCGCCCTCGTGATAGGCATCGGATTGGCCGTCTTCCAGCAGATAACCGGCATCAACACCGTCATCTACTACGCGCCCACGATCCTCCAGGGCGTCGGTTTCTCGGAGGGGGGCGCCATCGCGGCCACCGCCCTTGGCGTGGGCGTGGTGAACGTCGGGTTCACGATCCTCGCCGTCAGGATAATCGACAGGGCGGGGCGCAGACCGCTGCTCATCATCGGGCTGATCGGCATGGTCGTGAGCTTGATCCTGCTGGGCGTGGTCTTCTCGCTAGACTCCACCTCGGGCGCCGCGGGCCTGCTGGCGACCGTGTGTTTGGGGCTGTACATAGCGTCGTTCGCGATCAGCCTCGGACCGGTGTTCTGGTTGATGATATCTGAGATCTACCCGTTGAGGATAAGGGGCACCGCGATGAGCGTGGCGTCGATCGCCAACTGGGGCTCTAACTTCCTCGTGGCCCTTACGTTCCCGGTGTTGCTGGCCGCGCTCGGAGGGTCCGGCTCGTTCTGGTTGTTCGCGGCTTTAGGGATCGTGGCGTGGTTCTTCGTGTACTTCCGGGTGCCCGAGACCAAGGGGCGCTCCCTCGAGGAGATAGAGGCCAGCTTCCGCGGCACGACGGTCTCGTCCAGCCGGGGGCGCTGAGCGGGGAGAGAGGATGATACAGCGCATAGTCATCTTCGGGGCCACGGGGGACCTGACCGCGCGCTATCTGCTCCCCGCTCTGGCCCACCTCTACGAAGCGGGCGATCTCCCGGACGGGATCAAGATTACCGGCGTGGACCGGAGAGGGTGGGATAACGACAAGAACGGCTTCCGCCGTCTCGTCCTCGACAGCCTGGAGCGTTTCGCGGGCGGCATCTCCGCCGGTGCCCGCGCGAAGTTCGTCGTCGAGGTCCTGGAGTACCGCCAGGCCGACGTAACCGACGCCGATAGCGTCATCGAGGCTTTGGGCACCCTGGACGAGCCCGTCGTCGCTTACCTGGCTCTGCCGCCGGCGGTCTTCGCGCCGACCATCGAAGCTTTGAAGAAAGCGAACCTGCCGGAAGGGAGCAGGGTCGCCATCGAGAAGCCATTCGGGGAGAACCTCGAATCGGCCCAAATGCTCAACCGTCTGTTGCACGAGTTCCTGCCCGAGGGATCGGTGTTTCGCATCGACCATTTCCTCGCCTGGCAACCGTTCCCGGCGATCATGGGTCTGCGTTTCGCCAACGGCATCTTCGAGCCGCTCTGGGACCGCAACCATATAGAGCGCGTCGAGATCGTCTGGGACGAGACCCTGGCCCTCGAAGGCAGGGCCGGCTACTTCGATCACGCCGGGGCTTTTAAAGACGTGATCCAAAACCACCTCCTCCAGCTTCTGTGCCTGACGGCCATGGAGGCTCCCATAGCCCTTCATCGGCGCAACCTGCGCGACCGCAAGATAGACGTGCTACGCGCCATCCGGCGCCTCGACGCCGAAGAGGTGCGACACCGAACCGTACGCGCCCGCTACGGCGCTGGCAGGATCGGGGAGCGCGACGTCCCGGCCTACGTCGACGAAGAAGGGGTCGATCCCGAACGCAGGACCGAGACCTTCGCCCAGGTCACGCTCTCCGTAGACAACCTGCGCTGGGCTGGGGTGCCTTTCGTGCTGCGCACGGGGAAGGCCCTCGCCGGGGACCGCGGCGAGATCGCCGTGCATTTCAAGCCCGTGCCCCACCTCCCATTCCAGAAGGCGGGCGAACCTCGCCCCAATGTGCTGCGCGTCCAGCTGGGACCCGACCGGGTGGCCTTGGACCTGAACGTCAACGGCCCCTACGACCCCTTCGACCTGGAGCAGATAGAGCTGAGCGCCAGCTTCGCCCCTCAGGAGTTTTTCTCCGCCTACGAGCGCATCTTCCTCGACCTGCTGGAAGGCAACACCACCCTCTTCGTCCGGGGCGACGAGGCCGAGGAGTCCTGGCGGGTCGTCGAGCCGATCCTGGAAGCGTGGGAGCAAGAACTCGTGCCACTACTCGAGTACCCCGCCGGTTCGGACGGCCCTTCTCTGGAGGCGCTCGGGGAGGACGTGATCCGCACCCCGGCGCCAGACCAGGGTATCGGCTAGAGCGCAGCGAGGCCAACGCGACCTTCGAGGATTACGGCGGTGGCGGTAACGGTTTTTCGAGCGGCAAGATCCAGGGCGCCGGGGCGAGCGTGCGCGGCTGCGCGGCCAGGTCTACGGTGGGGTCTATCATGTGTTGGGATTCCCGTCCGTTCAGCGAAGCCATGACGGTAGCCCGGACCTCGATCTGCTCGTATCCCTCGGCCCGAAACGAGTCCGCCAGGCCGTGGCTGAACTGCAGGGCCATGTCCGGGTACATTACTACGTGTACCGTCTGGCGCAACGACAGGTGGTCCAAGGGATCTATCGTCCAGGTCCGGCCGCTCTCCGGGTCGGTTGCGTGGAACGTCGCCACCCCTTTCGTGGTGCGCAGCATCATGTGCCAGGCGAAGCGATGTCCCTCCTGGGTCCAGTTAACGTTGCCCGGATAGAGAAAGTGGCGCAGCGGCACCAACAATTGCACGGCTAGAAAGACTCCCAACAGCGAAACGACGATCCACTGGCGCGCCCGCAACCGGGCCGGCACGGCGGGGACATCTTCCTCTGGCGGCTCCCGATCCTCGCTCTCGGACGCCGGACGCCGCGAGCTCCGCCGGAGACCCCGCGAAAAGCCAGCGAACTTACGAGGCCAGGAAGGCGGCAAGAAGAGTGTTGTGGCGGCGATGGCGAACCACGGGAAGATTCCTATATCGAACAACTGCGCGTTCGTGAGGTGAAAGACGAGCGCCAACACGAAGGCAAAGAGACGCGTTCGGCGCCACAGCAGGAAGGGGACGATGAGCAGGTCGAACAGGAGACCCCCGTAGCTGAAGAGGTAGACCATCCACTCCTCGGTAAACAACGGCCCAACCACCGGGAAGTCCGTGTCTCTCGCCAGCCAGCGGCGCATCGGCTCGCCCCGCAGCCAGTCGCCGTTCAGCTTGGCCAGTCCCCCGTAGAAGTAGACGATGCCCATCTGCGCCGCGAGTATACAGAGGGCCCACGCCGGCACGGTCTCGGATCGAATCCCTGGTCTCAACAGGGCATCCAGCGAGAACGAGCGGTGCGCCGGGATAAAGATCATCAGGAAGCCGACCAGGACGATCAAGTAGAAGTGGTTCAAGTATAGCGCCTGATCCAGGAGAAAAACGTAGGTAAAGCCCAGAAAGAAGAAAACGGTAGCGACACGGTACCAGAGGCCAAGAGCGATGCAGGCCGCCATCACTCCGAGCGCGAGGAAGTGCAGGTACATGCCGTTCCCCGGCCACTGCTGCACCCAACCGAACCCGTAGTACGAAAAGTGGTAGGCGGGATCTATGTAGTCCAGCTTGATCCAACCGCGACTGAACTGGAGCCACACCTCGTAAATTACGATGATACCGAAGGCGATGCGGAAGAAGACGAGGGAGGCGATGTCGACCGGCTCGAAGAGGCGGCTAAAGAACGCGCCGCGAGCTACAGGAGGTGGTTCACCAACCTGGCTCGTCGCGGGCGAATGCGTAGGCTTGGACTGAATAACACTCCTCCACGCGCAGTCTGAGAAGGAGTTGGATCGCTCATTCTCCCGCGCGGCTCTCGAAGGTACCTTGAGAGGGTACTCGCCTCTCCAGAAAGGATTTTGGGTATTTTTCGGTACGCTGTCAAGCTCCGCAGCAGCGCGGGAGTGGCCAGATAGGAGCTTAGCTACCGGCTTCGAGGTCGCGGTGGCGGACGAAGAGGTCTATGGCAGGGCTGTCGGCGCCCTCCTCCTTGAGGTAACGGGCGAGGTCTTCGACGATCGCCACGGAGCGGTGCCGGCCGCCGGTGCAGCCTATCCCGAGGGTGAAGTACGTCTTGCCCTCGGCCGCGTAGCGAGGAATCAAAAAGGCCAGGAGGTCGTGGAGGCGGGCGAGAAACTCCTTGGTGTCGTGCTGGCCGAGAACGGCGTCGCGGACGGGCTCGTCGTGGCCGGTGAGAGGCCTGAGCTTCGGGTCGTAGTGGGGGTTGGGGAGGAAGCGGACGTCGAGGAGCATGTCCACGTCCAGGGGCGTCCCGTACTTGAAGCCGAAGGAGATCAGGCTGACCGAGAGCCGGTTCGCGTGCGAT
>Ga0136613_10001663_pt1 | contig 11547 bp, 13 predicted proteins | sample AntDrymUQ2722106_2_FD_106649 | JGI IMG/M metagenome (GOLD analysis project Ga0136613, IMG submission 106649) | Polar desert sand microbial communities from Dry Valleys, Antarctica - metaG UQ272 (21.06) | ecosystem: Environmental > Terrestrial > Soil > Desert | place: Antarctica: Dry Valley... | reverse complement strand
GTCACCCGCATTCACGACGTGGGCGCTTGCGTTCCGGGCGACGAGCAGCGGCGCGCCGACCTGCGGGTGCCGGATCACGATCGCGGCGGGGTCGTAGGCGGAGAGCGTCGACACGGTGTCCTTTAGCGACTCGCCCTTGTCCACCGCCGACCCGGTCGCCCTGATCGACATCGTCTCTGCGGAAAGACGCTTCGCCGCGAGCTCGAAGCTCGAAGACGTCCGCGTGGAGGACTCGTAGAAGAGCGTCAGCACGAGCCGTCCCGTGAGGGTCGGCAGCCGTTCCTCGATGCCGTCGAGCGCCCGCGCGGTCTCGAGCAGCCGCTCGATGTCGGCGCGGTCGAGGTCTGCGATCGAGATGAGATGTCTCACGCCTCCTCCCCCGAGAACCGCTCCTCCGGCCCGGGGACGAGGAGAATTCGATCGCCGCCGTCCGTCTCCTCGAGCTCGACCTGGATCCGCTCGCTGCGGGCCGTCGGGAGGTTCTTGCCGACGTAGTCCGGCCGGATCGGCAGCTCCCGGTGGCCGCGATCGACGAGCACCGCCAGCTGCACCCGCGCCGGACGACCGTGCGCGAACAGGGTCTCGATCGCAGCGCGGATCGTCCGGCCGGTGTAGAGGACGTCGTCGACAAGGACGCACGTCGTTCCACCGAGCTCGAACGCGAGGTTGGTGGCGTGGACGACAGGCTGATCCGGCCTTGCGAGCAGGTCGTCGCGGTGAAAGGTGATGTCGACGGCTCCGACCTCCACCTCCACCCCGCTGCGCTCCTCGATCAGCTCCGCCAAGCGCCCGGCTAGCGGAACCCCGCGCGTGTGGATGCCGACGAGCGCGACGGACTCGAGGTCGTCGTTGCGCTCGATGATCTCGTGGGCGATGCGGCTGAGGGTGCGAGACAACGCCTCGGCATCCAGCAGCAGCTTCTGCTCCGCCCGGAGGCGGGGGACGTGCGTGCTCATTCTGCTCCTTTCCGGTCTCGCTGGACCGAGTTAAAGGGTCGGCGCCGACCTTAACGGCCCCTCAGGACGTCGCCGCTCGGTAGCGCTTCACCGCCTGCAGGTGGTCGACGATCGGCTCCGGGTAGTCGCTCGGCCTCAGCAGGCCCAGCTTCCACGGCTCGTGGACACTGCCGCCCTCGATCCCGCGGAGCTCGGGCACGTAGCGCCGGACGTAGTCGCCCGAGGGGTCAAAGCGCTTCGCCTGAAGCGTCGGGTTGAAGATGCGGTGCTGCCTCGGGTCGACGCCCGTGCCCGCAGTCCATTGCCAGTTGCCGACGTTCGATGCGAGGTCGCCGTCCACGAGCAACCGGAAGAAGTGCGCCGCACCCAGGCGCCAGTCGACGTGGAGGTCCTTCGTGAGGAACGACGCCGTGATCAGCCTGGCGCGGTTGTGCATGAATCCCTCGCGCAGGAGCTGGCGCATGCCCGCATCGACCACCGGATAGCCAGTACGGCCCTCCTGCCAGGCGGCGAGGGCCTCCTCGTCGTCCCTCCACGCGCGCCCGCGCGGCGTGAAGTCCTCACGCGGCGTCCCCGGGTTGGCCGAGAGCAGCTGCGCGTAGAAATCGCGCCAGCAGAGCTGACGCACGAATTGCTCGGCCCCATTCCCATCGAGACCGTTCCCATCGAGACCGTCACGCTCGAGCGCCCGCTCCACCACCTCGAGCGGCGAGAGGCAGCCGAAGTGCAGGTAGGGGCTGAGGCGCGAGGTCGCATCCGACGCGAGGTCGTCGTGCAGCCGCCCGTAGTCGAGTACGCCGCGGGCGAGCCAGCGGGCCAGCCGACGCCTACCCTCCGTCTCACCGCCCTGCGGAAGGTCAAGGGAGGCTGCTCCGAGGCCCAGCTCCGCGAGCGCCGGCAGGTCGCCGGGCGCGACGCCCTGGGAGAAGGGAAGCCGGTCCGGCACGCGGGCGCGATCACGGCGCGGCTCGCTCCGCCACTGCCGCCAGTAGGGCGTGAAGACGCGGTAGTGATCCGACCCCGCGGGCGCGAGATCGCCGGGCGGCACGACCGTCACCCCCGGGAAGGGCCGCAGCTCGATTCGCTGCTTCTCGCAAGCAGCGCGCAGCCGACGCTCGCGCGACCGCGCGTAGGCGCTGACGTCGTCGCTCAGAAAGACGGAGTTCGCACGAGCCTCCGCCGCGACCGCGAGCGTCTGCTCGACGACGTCTCCTCTTCTGAGCGCGAGCGCGCCCCCGCGCGCGGCGAGCGAGGTGCGCAGATCGCCGAGCGCGTCGAGGAGGAACGCGACCCGGTTGGGCACGCCGAAGCGCTCGAGCACGGCTGGATCGAACACGAACAGCGGCACGATCTCGTCGGTCTCGCGAGCGGCGGCCGCGAGCGCCGGCTGGTCGTGGAGGCGGAGGTCACGCGTGAAGAGGACGACGGCAGTGGACATGGCCGGAACCGCTACCGGTCGAGGTAGCCGACCATCCGGTTGGTCAGAGCGGTGACGAAGGCCGGGTCGGGTCCGAGCGGGTACGGAAACTCGTTCAGATCCGCGCGCAGGTCGAGCGCGACCGACGGCGCTGTCCGCCTCGCCAGCCTCACCGCTGTCTCGAGCGCAGCCCAGACAGCTGCCGGTGCGGCACTCCAGACGAGCTCGAAGCGGCGGGCGAGGTCGCGCCGGCGCCGCTCACCGGGGAGTTCGCGGCCAAGGAGCAGGACTGACGAGCGCGGAGCGAGAACGACGACCGCCCACTCCTGCTCGAGCGCATCGGAGGCGATCATCGGTACCTCGGCCGGGCCGTCCGCCGGCGTTCGGGTCGTCGAGAAATCGGAGAACACCACGGCTCGCTGCGCGCCGCTGGCGAGATCTCGCCAGCGACCGCGGCCCGCGGCGAAGAAGCGTTGCTCCTGAAACACTCCCACGAGCAGGGCGCGCTCGGCTCGTGCGGAGGACTCGTCTTCGATCGCGTGGCTCAGAGCGATCATGGTGCGCTTGGAAACGACCTGGGACTCGATCCGAGACGGACCGTGGTGGATCTCGGCGAAGAACGAGCCGCCCGTTCGGAGCTCGTCCTGGCGCGCACGCGCGATCGCTCCCCCGAGGGTGCTCCCTGCGGCGCGCTCGGCGAGGACCCGGTGCACCAGCGTGACGTCCTCGAGCGTATAGCGGCGGTGACCGCCCGCGAGCCGCTCGGGCGCCGGGAAGCCGTGTCGCTGCTCCCACGCCCGCAGGGTCACAGCGCTGACACCGGTCTGTTCGGCCACGTCGGCGATCGACAAGTCCGGCAGGCGTAAGCCACCATCGTGATGTTTAGACATAGTGTCGAAGGAAAGTTATACACTCTGTCGATCAACCACTCCTGAGGAGGAAACGGATGTCGAAGGTCGAGGAAACGATCGAGCTCGAGGTGCCGGTGCAGACGGCGTACAACCAGTGGACGCAGTTCGAGGAGTTCCCCCGCTTCATGGAGCACGTTGAGGAGGTGCAACAACTCGACGACGAGAATCTGCACTGGCGGGTATCTATCGCCGGGAAGACCGAGGAGTTCGACGCCAAGGTGGCAGAGCAGATTCCGGACACGCGCATCGCTTGGACGAGCACGAGCGGCCGGCGGAACGCTGGCGCCGTCGACTTCCACCCCCTCGGCGACGACCGCTGCCAGATCATGGTCACGATGGATGCGGAGCCGGAGGGCGCGATGGAGAAGGTCGCCGACGCGGCAGGTCTTGCGCAGCGGCAGGTGCGCGGGGATCTCGAGCGCTTCAAGGAGATGATCGAGGGGCGCGGGAGCGAGACGGGTGCCTGGCGGGGCTCGGTCGAGCGTGGGTCGAGCTAGCAGGATCGACGTCGATCGATGACCCGCGCGCTCGAGCGCACCCTGGCGTGGACTTCCTTCGGCGCGTGGGCCTGGGCGGCGGCGGTCGCAGCTGACGACCGCCGCCACCTCCACGTCCTTGCTCCGGCCGGACCGCGCGGCGGGGGTGCACGTGAGGACGGGTCGACCGGCGAGGACGAGCTGGTCAGCGTCATCGTCCCAGCGCGCAACGAAGCGGGGCGCCTCGAGCCTGCGCTCCGCTCTCTCGAGCGCCAGCGTCACCCGGGTGTCGAGGTGATCGTCGTCGACGATGAATCGACGGACGGCACGTATGCCGAGGCTCGTCGTAACACGTCGGAACGGGTGCGGGTCGTGCGGGGCGCGCCGCTTCCCGCCGGCTGGATCGGCAAGACCTGGGCAAACCATCAAGGTGCAGAGGCAGCGTCTGGCGGGTGGTTGCTCTTCACCGATGCCGACGTCGTGCATGCGCCGGACGCGGTGGGAATGGCGCTGAAGCTGGCTCACCGCCTCGGTGGCCCGGGACTGACGGTGTTGCCACGGCTCGAGACCGGATCCTGGGCCGAGCGGATCGTTCAGCCCGCCGCCGCGGTGCTCATCCGCTCCTTCGTCGCACCGGGTCTGCTGATCCGCCTGCGAGCCGCCCCGACGGCGATCGCAGCCGGCGGCTTCATCCTCCTGCGGCGTGCCGCCTACGACAGCGCAGGAGGTCACGCGGCGATCCGCGACCGGCTGGTGGACGACAAGGCGCTGGCGGAGCAGGTCAAGCGCCATGTCGGGCAGCTGGCGATCGTCGACGGCGGCGGCCTTGTGCGTGTCCGCATGTACCGCGGCCTCCCCGAGTTGTGGCGAGGCTGGCGGAAGAACACCTCGGTGGGAGTCGCCGAGAGGTCGCCGCTCCTCGCGGCGTTCGCCGCGCTCGGGGGTGCGGCGCTAGCGCTCGGCCCGTTCCTGGCGGCGGTTCGCGGGCCCCGGCTGCTCGCGGCCGGTGGGATCGTTCTGCAGCTCGGCGTTCGCGCAGATGTGGAGCGGTTCGCGCCGACGCCGCCGGTCTACCGGCTCACGCTCCCGCTCGGTTGCCTGTTCCTCACCGCGACGTCGCTGGCTTCGTCGGTCGACCGCCTCCGTGGCGGGGTGACGTGGCGCGGGCGAACGTACGCACTTGATCGGAGCAGCTGAGTTGCCCGCTGAGCACGTCCTCGAGCGCACTCAGGTCGTCCCGGTCACGGTCTCTCAGGCGTTCGAGTTCTTCGCCGACCCCCGGAACCTCGAGGCGATCACCCCGCCGTGGCTGCGATTCCGGATTGTCGAGGCTCCGGTGCGGCTCGAGCTGGGCTCGTTCCTCCGCTACAGGCTGCGGCTCGCGGTCATTCCGGTGCACTGGCTGACGGAGATCGTCGATTGGCGCCCGCCGCGGGGCTTCACCGACGTGCAGCGCGAGGGGCCATACCGGCTCTGGGAGCACACGCACCGCCTCACCCGGGTGGAAGCGGGTACCGAGATCTACGACCACGTCCGCTACAGGCTGCCGGTGGAGCCGCTGGCTTCGCTGCTCCGCCCGTTAACCGTCGCGAGCTGGCTCGACCAGATCTTCGACTACCGCTCGCGAGCCGTCGGCGTCCTCGTGCGCTGAGCGGTCTCGGCCGCGACGGGCGCCGCTCTTGATCAGCTCGGGCACTCCCCGCTCCTCGAACGGGATCTGGATCACGTCGAAGTCGCGGGGCACCACCGTCCGGGGAAAGATCTCGAGGGCCTCCCGCTCCACGTCGCCGCCGAAGTAGCGCGTCGAGAGGTGCGTGAGGGCGAGCAGCTTGACGTCGGCGTCGCGGGCGACACGGGCCGCTTCGGCAGCGGTCGCGTGATCGGTCTCGCGAGCTCGAGCAGCCTCGTCGTCGCAGAACGTCGCCTCGTGGATCAACAGGTCGGCTCCGTCGGCCGCGTCGATCACCGACTGCACCGGCGCGGTGTCGCCGGAGAGGACGACCTTGCGGCCCGGGCGCGGCGGACCGAGCACGTCGGCGGGTGAGACAGTCCGGCCGTCGGCGAGCGTGACGGGCTCGCCCCGCTGCAGGAGCCCGCGCTCCGGGCCGAACGGGATCTCGAGCCCATCGGCGATGCCCACGTCGAACCGGCCCGGACGTTCGTGCTCGACGAGTGCGTAGCCGAGCGCGTGGAGGCCGTGCCGGACGGCGAAGGGACGCAGCAGGTAGCCGTCGCGCTCGAGCACGTCCCCGGGCCGCAGCTCGACGATCTCGTGTGGATAGGTGAGCCGGCCGAAGAGACGGCGCAACGAGCCCATCAGCTCCGCGAGACCGACCGGGCCGAAGAGGGTGAGCGGCAGCTCCCGACCACGCAGGGCGAACGTCTTCAACATCCCGGGGAGGCCCAGGAAGTGGTCGGCGTGGAAGTGCGTCAGGAAAATCTCCCGCAGCTCCACGAGACCCACGTCCGAGCGCAGGAGCTGCCGCTGCGTCCCCTCGCCGCAATCGAAGAGCAACCGCTCCCCGCCGCGCCGCACGAGCGTCGCAGCCGGTGCGCGCCGCGCAGTGGGCATGGATCCCGACGTTCCCACGAACACGACGTCGAGATCCATGGCGGGAGTCTAGGTCGAGTGGCCGCTCTCTATGGCAACACGAGCACCTCGCCCGGCACGATCGTCGAGCCGTCGAGCTTGTTTCGGCGCCGCAATTCGTACACGCCTTCCCTCGGATCGCCGTAGCGCGTCGCGGCGATCGACCACAGCGTGTCGGCCGGCTGCACGACGTACCGTTCCTCCGGTCCGGAGGCGTCCGAGGAGCGGGCGAAGGTTGCCCAGAGAAAGACGGACAAGACGACGAGCAGAAGAGTTCGAACGAACATGTGTTCCCACGCTACACGAACAGACGTTCGCCGTCAAGCGAGGCAATTACCCCTTCTCTGTATAGACGTGGCGCGAGACGGCGCGGATCGGGACGTGCGCTTTGATGAGCGCCCTGCCGGACTGGGCGCGAGGGCCTGGAGCGTGGGCGCTAGGTCGAGATCCGTCTCTCGAAGAAATCGACGATGCCGCTGACATGCAGGACAATCCGGTCAAGGCCTTCGGCCGTGACAAGGCGGTCGCCGACGTAGCCGATATCGAAGTCGGGTGTACGGCCCGTACCCTCGATGCCGAACTCTGTGCCCGGTGGCGGTGGCGGAACCTCGGAGAGGGGCATCTCGAAGATCACTTGACCGTCATTCAATGGCTCGGCCTCCGCAAAGTGCATGCGGTAGTAAGCGGTGCCTCCGGGATGCGCCATGCGAAGAGTGAGCGTCTGCATCACAGCGACGGTGACATGGAGATCTTTGTGCTTCTCATGGTCACTCACCGCGCGGAGAACGGTGAGTGGGTCGTTAACTGCTGCCTGAACTCCGCGGTGAAAGGGTTGCAGCTTGTCGATCTGTCTTCTATGTCGCTGGGCGACACCAGCAAGCATTCTCTCTCGATGCGACTTCCTTCCACCCTTTCGGTAGTCCTCTTCGGACAGGAAGATCGGAAACTGGGTTCTTCCGGTGCGAGGATTGGCACCACTGTCGATTGCGAGTTGGTAAACGAGGTAGTCGAGCGCGGAGCGAACTCCAGTAGCAATCTCGCCTGCGTCAACTCCCCAACTTCTGCGCAAGGGCTGTTTGAGTGTGAAACGCAGACGGGAAGTGTCGCCAGCTATCTCATTGGTGACCTCGTACGGGCGTCCTGCGATGTAATTGGTCGTGTCGAACTTGAGGGAGTCGAGCTTTTCCTTCGCTCTCGCCAGCTTCTCTCTACAACCGGTGAGGTCAGCGCGTGAGGGCGTACCTTGACTCATCGGCTACCCTCACCAGGTATGGCGGACAACGAGCAAGAGGCGCCCGTAGTCGCTCCGAAGCAAGAGACGCCCAAGGGGCTAGAGATTCCGGTGCCGAAGCGCAGCGACGTGATGGACGCATTCAAGAAGCTGCTGCGCCCGAAGCCCAGAGGCTAGACCGGAGGCCTCGTCGCGGCCGTGGCGAGCAGGTCACGGAACACCGTGTTCCGGTTGCCCCGGTTGTTGTAGCGCCAGCAGTACTCGTTCAGGTAGCCCTGAAGCCAGGTGTCCGAGACGCCGTGGTGGACGCCGCGGATCGCGTTCTTGAGCAGGCCGAAGAACCCCTCGACCGTCTGCGTGTGTGTGGAGCCGTCCACGTAGACGCGGTCACGGTGGCGGATCGTCCGGTGCTCATACGTGTCGCCGAGCGTTCGGTAGACGGAGAACTCGTCCGGGTAGAGGATCGAGCCGGGATCGACGTTCCGCGCCACGGTGGTGCGAAGCGTCGGGCCGGAACTATTCGGAATGACCTGCGCCCGCACGCGCCCGTCACGCTCGACGGCGGCGAAGACCATCGTCTTCTTCTCGTTGTCGTACCGCTTCCGATCCCACCCGAGCGCTTCGCGCTTGCGCCGCTCCGAGTTCCGCATCTTCCCGCCGATCAGCGTCTCATCGGCCTCAACCTCACCCGTAAGGGGCGCTCCGTCGTCGGCCATGAGGTACATGCGGATCTTGTTGAACATGCGCCACGCCGTCTTGTAGCGGATGCCCAGCTCGCGCTCAAGTTGCTTCGCGGAGATCCCGCAGCGAGTGCTGGTCATGAGGTAGAGCGCGTAGAACCACAGGTGCAGAGACGTGGACGACTTCTCGAAGATCGTCCCGGCCGTCGGGTGGACGTGGTGGCCACAGCCGGTACACGTCCACGACTGACGGCGCGTCGAGCACGCGTAACGCTTGAAGGCGCGAGCACGCTCGCACTTCGGACAGTAGGCCGTCTCCCCGTCCGCCGAATGGCGAGTCCGCCACAGCCATTCCAGGCACGCGGCATCGTCGGGGAACTCGCGCATGAACTCAATCAGGGTGTAACCCGACTCCGAGGATGCTGCGCGAATAGGCTTGAGGCGGTCAACCGGGGGCATGCGACGCTCCTTGTTGGCAAGAGCGCGTCGCGGGCTGGTACCTGCGGCGCGTTCGCTTTATCTGAGCCAAATCTTACTCGGTCGGTCGGACGGAGCTTCTACAGAGAAGGGGTAATTCCCTCAAGCGAGGAATCACCCTCTGCTCGGAGAGGACAGACGTTCTAGTATTTGACCCGTGTTCTTACGCCTGTGGAACCGAGCAAAGCGGCTGTACCGGTGGGTCAATCGGCCAAACTACGCCGATCCGGGCGGTGGGCTCGGATGGTTGATGTCGCCTGGCGACCGCGACGAGCCAGTCTGGCGTAGACCCACCAAATCCGGCTACTCGCTCATCTGGTTCATGCGCGAGTCCTGTCGGACGACGCGTACCCGGACTGCTACCCCCGCTCAAGCGCTCGAGCCCTCTGAGCGCGATCACGGATCGAGCGCGATCAGCTCCGGCTCGAGCTTTCCTCCGCCGATGACCAACTCCAGCATCGTCGCGTAGGGGGCGCGCCGCCGCTCGGTCGGGCTCCCCGGGTTGAGGATCCAGACGCCCGCGTGCAGCTCCACCTGCGGCGCGTGCGTGTGGCCGTAGACGATCGCGGCACACCCTGGGAAGCGAGCGAGGAGCCGAGCCTCCCTCCCCACCCGCGGCCCGGGGATGTGCACCAGGCCAATCCGGATTCCCGCCGCCTCGACGACGAGCTGCTTCGGCAGTGCGTTTCGCAGGTCGGGCTCGTCGACGTTCCCGTAGACCGCCTGAACCGGCGGGCCGAGCGCCCGGAGCTCCGCGAGCGATGCCGACGACGAGTGGTCGCCGGCGTGGAGGATCAAGTCGACTGCAAGCAGCCGCCGCACACACTCCTCCGGGAGCCGCCGCGAGCCGCGAGGCAGGTGCGTGTCGGCGATGACAGCCACGTTCAAGGGACTCCAGCTCTCCCGAGACTGCGGGGATCGGAGTGCGTCCTGTGTCCGAGACGGCTGCACTCGAGAGCGGCTCTAGGCAAGCGCCTCGAGGATCGCGTCGACGAGCCGGCGGGCGCCGAAGCGCACCGGGTCGTCCGCAGGCAACCCCGTCTCGGCCTCGGCAGCTGCGATTGCCTCGCGCGCGGGCTCTTCGTCGAGGAGGCGCGTGTTCAGCGCGATGGCGGCGACTGTCGCCGCCCGTGCCGGCAGGGCGATTCGCTCGTGCAGCTCGACGAGGGTGGCAAGCGGCGGGATCGGGTGTCCCGGATAGCCGTCGATCTCGGTCTGGCCGGCGAGGTGACAGAGCACGAAGACGTGAGGGGCGCTGCCGTGCACGAGGCCGAGTGTCACCCCCGAGTAAGCCGGGTGGATCAGCGAGCCTTGCCCCTCGACGAAGAGCAGCTCGCCGCCGCGAGCGTGCCCCTCCACGACGAGTTGCTCGGCGGCCCCGGCGAGGAAGTCCGAGACAACCGCGTCCACGGCGATCCCCCAGCCCGCGATCGCGATCCCTGTCTGGCCGGTGGGGATGAACTCGGCGGCAAGACCTCGGGCGCGCGCCTCACTCGCGAGCTCGAGCGACACCGTCATCTTCCCGATCGCGCACTCGGAGCCCACCGTCAGCACCGTGCGCACCGGTAGCTCGAGATTCGCGCCGGTCGGGACATTCAGGCCGGCGGGCGGGCGACGCAGGTCGCGAAGCTCGACTCCGTGCCGGCGCGCGAGCCCTGCCAGCTCTGCATCGTCGCCGAGGAACTCGTGCAGGCCGTTCTCGACGTGCAGGCCCTTCGCGACGCAGCTCTGCAGCAGCTGGCGCCAGGCCGGCGGGAACCGGCCGCCTTGGGTCGCGACGCCGACGAGAGCGACGGTAGGGCCGAAGCAGAGGGCGTCGTTCACCGAGGAGACGATCGGGATCCCGTCCTGCGTCTCCCCTGCGCGCGCTCCGTCGAGGACGGCGACGACCGGGCGGTGGCCGTACGCGATCACGCCGCGCGCAGTCTTGCCGTAGTGCGGGTCGCCGGAAAAGCCTTCGGCGAGGATCAGCAGCCGCTCCACGGGCTTGATCCTAGGGTGCCGCTCGTGATCCTAGGAGGCGGAGCGCAGTACCTCAGGCCCCGTGCGCCGGGGATCGCCGTCGCCAGGCTCTGCGGTGACGCTCAAGACTGGGTAGACCGCAGGGTCGACGGCGGCCGCGAACGTGACGTGGGAGCGACCCTCGGCGTCGGGATGGAAGGTGCCGGCAGAGATCCGGTTCGGCTGCTCGAGCGTGTCGCCCGAGCCGACGAACCAGAGCTCGTAGAACTCGCCCTTCGGCAGGATCGGCAGCTCGTCGGTGCGGAACTCGATCACGCGGTCGATACCCGTTTTCACCACCCTTGGCGTTGCCGGTGCCTCCAGAGCTCGGCGCCTCGAGCGTCACGAGGAGCTCGACCGGCCGCAAAAACAGTTCCCACGAGCGCTGCTGTGGCGAGCGTGGTCACCAGAGCGGGGCTCGTCGTCGTACGAATCTCCTGTCTCCTCTCGTCCGTGGTGTCGTCGACATCTATCGACGTGCACTTCGAAACGAGAGCGAAGAAAGGTTCAATCGGATTCGCGACGCAGCTGAACACCCAACCCCCGCGCCTCCGTGGGCACCTGCACCCCGTCCGCGAGCTCGACTCCAGGCCACGGATCGTCGGCGAGCAGCAGATTTCCGTCGAGATCGACGTGGTCGCAGAGCGGCGCCACGCAGCAGCCGGCGGCGATTCCGAGCCCCGACTCGATCATGCAGCCGAGCATCACGCCCAGACCGAGCGCGCGGGCGGCGTGCGCCATCCGGATCGCCTCGCGGATCCCGCCCGACTTCGACAGCTTGATGTTGATGCCGTGCGCGATCTCATTG
>Ga0136613_10001662_pt1 | contig 11547 bp, 9 predicted proteins | sample AntDrymUQ2722106_2_FD_106649 | JGI IMG/M metagenome (GOLD analysis project Ga0136613, IMG submission 106649) | Polar desert sand microbial communities from Dry Valleys, Antarctica - metaG UQ272 (21.06) | ecosystem: Environmental > Terrestrial > Soil > Desert | place: Antarctica: Dry Valley... | reverse complement strand
CGCACCCGACCTAGAGTACGCATCCGGATGACCCTGTCCGGCGACCTTCGCGAACGCGTCGCCGGCCTGCTGGCGATGCAGGCCGGCTCCTGCGGTGCCCTCGGATCGCCGCTCTACGAGCACCTGCTGCGCCGTGCCGCCGACGACGTCCGCGCCGGCGGGCCGGTCGGGGCGGTGTTCGACGCCGGCGCCGGCAAGGGAGTCCAGGACGCTCAGGCGCTCCGGCTGATGGCCGCCGTCCACCGCCTGGTCCTCGCCGGCGGCGCCCCCGCGCTCGCGCGGCACTACCCGTCCGCCGGCGGGACCGCCGACCCGGAACCCGCCTGGGCGGCGTTCCGGGCGACCGTCGCCGAGCAGGCCGGCGCGGTCCGCGGCCTGATGCGGCTGCCGTGCCAGACGAACGAGGTCGGCCGGACCGCCGCGCTGCTCGGCGGGTTCCTGGACGTGGCCGACCGGTGGGGGCTGCCGCTGCGGCTGCTTGAGGTCGGGTCGAGCGCCGGCCTCCAGCTGCGCTGGGACCGCTTCCACTTCCGCACCGGCGACGCCTCCTGGGGCGATCCCGGTTCGCCGGTGCAGATCCTCGACCACTGGACCGTTCCCCCCGCCCACCTCGACGCCGACGTCCACGTCGCCGAGCGCCGCGGCTGCGACCCCCGGCCGGTCGACCCGACGACCCCCGACGGGCGGGCGACGCTGAGGGCGTCGGTGTGGGCGGACCAGGTCGAACGGCTCGAGCGGCTGGACGGCGCCTGCCTGCTCGCCGGGCGGGTGCCGGCCATCGTCGACGCGGAGGGCGCGGGGACCTGGGCCGCCCGCATGCTCGCCACACCCGCTGGCGGCGTCGCGACCGTCGTGTTCCACTCGGTCGTCCTGCAGTACGTCGCGGAGGCGGAGCGGACGGCCTTCCTGACGGCGCTCGCCGACGCGGGGCGGCGGGCGACGGACCGGGCCCCGCTCGCGTGGCTGCGGCTGGAACCCGAGCGGCTCGACGAACTCGACCGCGGCACGCCGTTCTGCGTCCGGCTGGCGACCTGGCCTGGCGGAGCCGACCGCCGGGTAGCCAGCAGCGGGGCCCACGGCGCCTCGGTGCGCTGGCTGGCAGTAGGCTCGGAGGCGACATGAGCCTGCTCGTCCCCGCCGCTGAGCACCTGCCGGACGCCCTGGCGTCCGAGTCCACGCTCCGGCGATTCCTGCATGGCCTCCCAGGCGTCGACCAGGTCGGCGCGGAGGCCCGCGCGGCGACGCTGGCGACCCGGTCGATCAAGCGCGAGTCGAAGCGCTGGGCGCTCGACATGGCGGTCCGCATGACCGACCTGACCACGCTGGAGGGCGCGGACACGCCGGGCAAGGTCCGCGCGCTGTCGGCCAAGGCCGTCCGCCCCGACCCGTCGGACCCGACCTGCCCGAGCGTCGCCGCGGTGTGCGTCTACGGCGACCTCGCCGGCGAAGCCGCCGCCGTGGTCGCGGGCAGCGGCGTGCACGTCGCCGCGGTCGCGACGGCGTTCCCCTCGGGCCGCGCGTCGCTGGCGGTGAAGCTGGCCGACACCCGGGACGCCGTGGCCGCCGGCGCGGACGAGATCGACATGGTGATCGACCGCGGCGCCTTCCTGTGCGGCCGCTACGGCGAGGTCCTGGAGGAGATCGTGCAGGTGAAGCAGGCGTGCGGGCCGGCGCATCTGAAGGTGATCCTGGAGACCGGCGAGCTCGCGACTCTGGACAACGCCCGCCGGGCGGCGTGGCTGGCGATGGCCGGCGGCGCGGACTTCGTCAAGACCTCCACCGGCAAGGTCACCCCCGCGGCGACGCTCCCCGTGACGCTGGTGCTGCTGGAGGCGGTCCGCGACTTCGCCGCGCTCACCGGGCGTGCGGTCGGCGTGAAGGCGGCGGGCGGCATCCGCAGCGCCAAGGACGCGATCCGCTACCTCGTGATGGTCAACGAGGTCGCCGGCGAGCGCTGGCTCACGCCCGAGGCGTTCCGCTTCGGCGCGTCGACGCTGCTGAACGACCTGCTGCTCCAGCGGGCGAAGCAGCGCACCGGCGCGTACGCGGGTCCCGACTACTTCACGATCGACTGATGCCGGTCTTCGACTACGCCCCCGCCCCCGAGTCGCGCGACATCGTCGCGCTGCGGCCGGGCTACGGGCTGTTCGTCGACGGGGCCTTCACCGAGCCGGCCGACGGCGGGACGTTCAAGACCGTCAACCCGGCCACCGAGGAGGTCCTCGCCGAGGTCGCCGAGGCCGGCCCCGCCGACGTCGACCGGGCGGTGGCCGCCGCGCGCCGGGCGTTCGACGGCGTGTGGGGGCGGATGCGGCCGGCCGAGCGGGCGAAGTACCTGTTCCGGATCGCGCGGGTGCTGCAAGAGCGGGCGCGGGAGTTCGCGGTGCTGGAGTCGCTCGACAACGGCAAGCCGATCCGCGAGTCGCGCGACGTCGACGTCCCCCTCGCCGCCGCGCACTTCTTCTACTACGCCGGCTGGGCCGACAAGCTGCGATGGGCCGGCTTCGGGGGGGATCCGCGGCCGCTGGGCGTCGCCGGCCAGGTGATCCCGTGGAACTTCCCGCTGCTCATGGCCGCCTGGAAGCTGGCGCCCGCGCTGGCCGCGGGGAACACCTGCGTGCTGAAGCCGGCGGAGACGACGCCGCTGTCGGCGCTGCTGCTCGCCGAGGTGCTCCAGCAGGTCGACCTCCCGCCCGGCGTGGTGAACATCGTCACCGGCGCCGGCGGGACGGGCCGCGCCCTCGTCGCCCACGGCGGCCTCGACAAGGTCGCGTTCACCGGTTCCACCGAGGTCGGCAAGCAGATCCAGCGCACCCTGGCGGGCACCCGCACGAAGCTGACGCTCGAACTCGGGGGCAAGGCCGCGAACATCGTGTTCGACGACGCGCCGCTGGACCAGGCGGTCGAGGGCATCGTCAACGGCATCTTCTTCAACCAGGGCCACGTCTGCTGCGCCGGGTCGCGCCTGCTCGTCCAGGAGTCGGTGGCCGAGCCGCTGCTCGAGCGCCTGAAGCAGCGGCTGGCCACCCTGCGGCTGGGGGACCCGCTCGACAAGAACACCGACATCGGCGCGGTGAACTCCGCGGCGCAGCTGGAGCGGATCACCGAGCTCGCGGCGTCCGGGGACGCCGAGGGCGCGGTGCGCTGGCAGCCGGAGTGCCCGCTGCCCGACCGCGGCTGGTGGTTCCCGCCGACGCTGTTCACCGGCGTGAGCCAGTCGCACCGCATCGCCAGGGAGGAGATCTTCGGCCCGGTGCTGTCCGTGCTCACGTTCCGCACCCCCGACGAGGCGGTCGTGAAGGCGAACAACACCCCCTACGGGCTGTCGGCCGGGGTCTGGAGCGAGAAGGGCAGCCGCATCCTGTGGACGGCGCAGCGGCTGCGGGCCGGCGTGGTGTGGGCGAACACATTCAACCGGTTCGACCCGGCCAGCCCGTTCGGCGGCTACAAGGAGTCCGGCTTCGGCCGCGAGGGCGGCCGCCACGGGCTGGAGGCGTACCTGGATGCCTGACCGGCTGGCGGTGCGCAAGACCTACAAGCTCTACGTCGGCGGGGCGTTCCCGCGGTCGGAGTCCGGGCGGTCCTACGAGATCACGAGCGCCGAGGGCCGCTTCCTCGCCAACGCGGCGATGGCCTCGCGCAAGGACGTGCGCGACGCGGTCGTGGCCGCGCGCGGCGCCTTCGCGAAGTGGTCGGGCGCGACCGCCTACAACCGCGGGCAGGTGCTCTACCGCGCCGCGGAGGTGCTCGAGGGCCGGCGCGCCCAGTTCGTCGACGAGGTCGCCGCGTCCGAGGGACGCGACCGCGACGACGCGGCCGGGACGGTCGACGCCGCGGTCGACCGGCTCGTGTGGTACGCGGGCTGGTCGGACAAGATCGCGCAGATCGCCGGCTCCGCGAACGCCGTCGCCGGACCGTACTTCAACTTCAGCGTGCCCGAGCCGACCGGCGTCGTCGCCGTGCTCGCGCCGCAGTCCTCCAGCCTGCTCGGCCTGGTCAGCGTCGTCGCGCCGGTGGTCGTCTCGGGCAACACCGCCGTCGTCGTCGCCAGCGAGGACGCGCCGCTGCCGGCGATCACGTTCGGCGAGGTGCTCGCGACCTCCGACGTCCCCGGCGGTGTCGTCAACATCCTCACCGGCCGCACCGCCGAGCTCGCGCCCGTGCTCGCGTCCCACATGGACGTCAACGCCATCGACCTGCACGGGGCCGCCGCCGGCGCCGCGACCGACCTCGAACAGGCGGCCGCGGAGAACGTCAAGCGGGTACTGCGACGGCCCGACGCCGAGCCCGACTGGCGTGCCGACCCCGACCCCCACCGGATGCTGGCGTTCCTCGAGACGAAGACGGTCTGGCACCCGATGGGCGTCTGAGCGCCCTGGTCATTCCAACTACACCACTAGTGACGCGACCGGATCTTCGCTAGGCTCCGTTCCACGTCGGCATCAAGGACCTGACGCCGGCGCATCGCGGCCACGCCGCGGTTCCACGGAAGGGGAGACCTTGCGGACCAAGAAGCTGTTCCTGCTGCTGCTCGCTCTGGGCGTTCTCGCGACCGGCTGCACCTCCGACGACGGCGACGGCGGGGCGGCGGAGGATCCCGCGGGCGAAGGCGGCGACGCCGCCCTGCCCGACGCCACCGGCGCGGTCGGGGCCCCGACCGACGCCCCCACGGCCGAAGGCGAGACGACCCCGGCGGACACCGGGACGAGCGCGCCGTCGGCGGGTGGCGACACGCTCGCCGCCGTGCAGGAGCGGGGCAGCGTCATCTGCGGCGTGAACGACGCCGTCCCCGGGTTCGGGTTCACCGACGAACAGGGCAACTTCTCCGGCTTCGACATCGACTTTTGCCGGGCGATCGCGGCGGGCGTCCTCGGCGACCCCGAGGCCGTCGAGTTCCGCCCCCTGACCGCCGACCAGCGGTTCACGGCCCTGGGCTCGGGCGAGATCGACGTCCTCGTCCGCAACACCACCTGGACCGCGACCCGCGACGGGGCCGAGGGCGCGACCTTCCTCACCACCACGTACTACGACGGCCAGGGGATGATGGTCCGCACCGGCGAGTTCGAGTCCATCGACGACATGGCCGGCACCGCGATCTGCGTGCTGCAGGGCACGACGACCGAGGCGAACCTCGCCACCCGCTTCGCCGGCATCGACTACGAGCCGGTCACCTTCCCGGACAACGACACGCTGCAGGCCGCGTTCGTCGAGGGGCGCTGCGACGGCTGGACCTCCGACCGGTCCCAGCTCGCAGGCGTCCGGTCGAACTTCCCGGAGGGGCCCGAGGCGCTCACGATCCTCGACGAGGTGTTCAGCAAGGAGCCGCTCGGGCCGGCCGTGCGCGACGGTGACGTCGCCTGGGCACAGGCGGTCGACTGGGTCATCTTCGCGACCATCACCGCCGAGGAGCTCGGCATCACCCAGGACAACGTCGAGGAGATGGCCGGCGGCGACGACGACGCGATCAAGGCCTTCCTCGGCCAGCCCGTCGGCGAGGACGAGGCCGTGATCATGCCCGAGCTGGGCCTGGACCCGTCCTACGCCACGGACGTCATCTCCGCGGTCGGCAACTACGGCGAGATCTTCGAGCGCAACGTCGGCTCGGAGGGCCTCGGGTTGGATCGCGGCATCAACGCCCTGTGGACCGCGGACCCGCCGGGTCTGCACTACGCACCGCCCTACCGCTAGCTGCGAGGGGGGCCGAGGCCCTGTCCACGGCCCCCCGCACGGCCTAAGCTCAGTCCCACCCCGATCAAGGAGGGACCGTGGGGAGCGAGGCGCCCACGCTGCGGACGCAGACGCGACCGCCCCTGTGGCGCGACGTCCGCGTCCTGCGCGTGGTCTTCCAGGTCGCGTTCGTCGTCGCGGTGCTCGCCTTCCTCTACTACCTGTACGGCAACTTCCGCACGAACGCCCGCGCCTCCGGCCTCTCCACGAGCTTCACCTTCCTCGACCGGACCGCGGGCGTGAACATCCGCGACACCGACTTCCGCCGCACCCAGCCGGTCCGCGACGCCCTCATTGTCGGCCTGATCAACACCTTGCGGGTCGCGGCCGTCGGCATCGCCCTCGCGACCATCCTCGGGATCCTGATCGGGGTGGCCCGCCTCTCCACGAACTGGCTGGTCCGCAAGGCGGCCGCCGTCTACGTCGAGACGCTGCGCAACATCCCGGTCGTCGTGGTGATCATCTTCTTCTACACCGCCGTCGTCCTGAAGCTGCCCTCGGTGCAGGAGGCGTTCACCTGGTTCGGCCTGGTCGTGTTCTCCAACCGCGGCCTGAACGTCCCGTGGGGTGAGGGCGGCGCGCTCGTGCGGCCCTTCCTGGCCGTGTGCGCGGGCGCCTTCGTCGTCGCCCTGCTCGTGGCCCGCTGGCGCACGAAACGCTTCGACGAAACCGGGCAGCCGCACCGGCGCGTGCTCTACGGCACCGGCGTCCTGCTCGTGCTCGTCGCGATCGGCTACCTGCTCCTCGGGAGTCCGGTCACCCTGACGCTGCCGACCGCCGACGGCCGGCTCGTCGAGGGGGGCATCGAGCTGGGCCCGGAGTACGCGGCGCTGCTGATCGCGCTGGCGCTCTACACCACGAGCCACATCGCCGAGATCGTCCGCGGCAGCATCCTCGCGGTCCCCAAGGGCCAGAGCGAAGCGGCGAACGCGATCGCGTTGACCGCCTTCCAGCGGCTCCGGTTCGTCGTGCTGCCGCAGGCCTTCCGGATCATGGTCCCGCCGCTGGCCAACCAGTACCTGAACATCACCAAGAACTCGTCGCTCGCGCTGTTCATCGGCTTCTCGGACCTGTTCCTGATCGCGCAGAACGTCATCGCCAACGGCAACCCCGCCCCGCAGGTCTACCTGATCGTCATGGCGACCTACCTGTCGCTGTCGCTGGTGATCTCGCTCTTCGCGAACATCGCGAACCGCCGGCTGACGCTGGGGACCCGGTAGATGACCGCCGGGCCGATCCAGACGAGGACCGAGGAGCCGCTCCCGCTCCCCGAGGCCGAGACACCCCCCGAGCGCCGGCTGCCGCCGGGGATGTGGGTCCGCGAGAACCTGTTCAACTCGCCGCTCAACACGGTCCTCACGATCGTCTTCGGGCTGCTCATCGCGTGGGTCGTCTTCCGCGCCACCCGCTTCGTGTTCGTCACCGGGCGCTGGCAGGTCATCGAGCAGAACCTCACGAACTTCATGGTCGGGCGCTTCCCCCGCGACGAGCTGTACCGCCCCTGGATCGCGATCTACCTCGCCGCGGGCGCGGCCGGCGTCGGCACCGCCCTCTACGCGCGGACGCGGCCGCCGGTGCCCTGGACGGTCACGCTCCGGAGGGCGGCGCCGGCGCTGCTCGGCCTGGTCGTGATCCTGTCCCTGAGCCGCACCTGGCTCCCGGCGGCGCTGACGGTCGGCGGGTTCGCCGTCGGCGCGGCCGGCCGGCTGCTCGGCAACCGGCTGCCCGAGCGCGCGCGGCGCCTGCTGCCGCTCGTCGGTCTCGCGACCGTCCTGCTCGCCTACGTCGCCTTCACCGGGTTCGGGGGCGTCGGCTGGGACAACTGGGGCGGGCTGCTCCTGACGCTGTTCGTCGCCGTCGCCGGCATCGTGCTGTCCTTCCCGTTCGGCGTCCTGCTCGCGCTCGGGAGGCGGTCGAGCTTCCCCGCCGTGCGGGTCATCTGCGTCGGCTACATCGAGCTCATCCGCGGCGTGCCGCTGATCACGCTGATCTTCATCGGCGCGCTCGTCCTCGGCTTCTTCCTCCCGCCCGGCATGACCCGCCCCGGCCTGACGATGCGGGCGCTGGTCGCGATCATCCTGTTCGCCGCCGCGTACATCGCCGAGATCGTCCGCGGGGGCCTCCAGAGCGTCCCGAAAGGCCAGACCGAGGCGGCGAAGGCGATCGGCCTGTCCCCGGTGAAGACGACCATGCGCATCGTGCTGCCCCAGGCGCTGCGCAACGTCATCCCGGCGCTCGTCGGGCAGTTCATCAGCCTGTTCAAGGACACCTCGCTGCTCGGGGCCATCAGCCTGCTGGAGATCCTCGGCGTGAGCCAGGCCGTCCTCGCGCAGCAGGAGTTCCTCGGGCAGCGGGTCCAGGCGGAGGCGCTCGTCTTCGCGTCGTTCCTGTACTGGGTGGCGTGCTACTCGATGTCGCGGGCGAGCCAGCGGCTGGAGCAGCGACTGGGAGTGGGAGAGCGATGAGCGAGACCTCTGTACGCGCCGATGCCACGCAGGCCAAGGGCGGCGAGGCGATGATCTTCTGCGAGGGGGTGGACAAGTTCTTCGGCGAGTTCCAGGCGCTGGCCGACATCAACCTGCAGGTCGGCAACACCGAGGTCGTCGTCGTCATCGGCCCGTCGGGGTCGGGCAAGTCCACGCTGATCCGCTGCATCAACCGGCTGGAGAAGCACGACCGCGGCCGGATCATCGTCGACGGCGTCGAGATGAGCGACGACGTGCGGAACATCCAGGAGATCCGCAAGGAGACCGGCATGGTCTTCCAGCAGTTCAACCTGTTCCCGCACATGACCGTCCTGGAGAACATCACCCTCGGCCCCCGCCAGGTCCGCCGGTGGAACAAGCGCAAGGCCGAGGACCTCGCGACGGAAATGCTCGAGCGCGTGAAGATCCCCGAGCAGGCGGGCAAGTACCCCGGTCAGCTGTCAGGCGGTCAGCAGCAGCGCGTCGCCATCGCGCGGGCCCTCGCCATGCAGCCCAAGGTGATGCTCTTCGACGAGCCGACCTCCGCGCTGGACCCGGAGATGATCAAGGAGGTCCTCGACGTCATGGAGGAGCTCGCCGGAAGCGGCATGACGATGATCGTCGTCACCCACGAGATGGGGTTCGCCCGGGCGGTCGCCGACCGGGTGGTGTTCATGGCGGAGGGTCAGATCGTGGAGGTCGGGACCCCGGAGCACTTCTTCACCGACCCGCAGGAGGAGCGCACGAAGCTGTTCCTGTCGCAGATCCTGTAGCGACCCGCCGGCGGGCAGCGGCGCTCATGGGCGGTCGCTCCGCGACCGCCACCACCGAGGTCATGAGAATCGCCTCGGACGGGCCTCGGCGATTCGCGTGTCAGTCGTCGGTCAGCCACAGCATGCCGAGGCCGGGCAGGTGGATGCGGCCTTCGTGGAGGCCGAAGCGGCCGTCGGGGGCCAGGGCGTCCCAGGGCTGGCGCAGCCCGGCCCCCGCCAGGATCCCCGCGTCGCAGGACGTGGCGAAGTCGCCGAAGTTGGCCAGCCCCAGGAACGTGCCTTTGCGGGGGTGGATGCGCGCGTACGCGAAGACGGCCGGGTCGTCGGTCCACAGCGGTCGCGTGTCACCGCCCGCGCGGAGCGCCGGCAGACCGCGGCGGACCGCTCCCAGCTGCCGCAGCCCCTCGAAGACCATGCCGGCCACCGAGGCGGGGTCGTGGCGCCGCTCCGCCGCGGCCCAGTCCATCGCCGGACGGTGCAGCCAGCGGTTGTCCTGGGTGTGCTCCGGGTCGTCGGTGTACGCCGCGTCGTTGACCTGCGCGATCTCGTCGCCCATGTAGATCAGGGGGATGCCGCCGAAGGAGAACGCCAGGCCGTAGAGCAGCAGCAGCCGCCGGACCGCCTGGCCGAGCAGCGCCCGGTCGTCGAGCTCGAGGGCCTGTTCGATGCCGCAGAGCGAGGCGGCCATCCCGGAGATCCGGGCGTCGCCGGTGACGGGGTTCGCCTGGAAGAGCGCGCCGTGCGCGAACGACCCGGGGAACGACCCGGAGTAGAAGTCGTTGAGGAACCGGCGGTGCGTGAAGGCGTCGAGGCCGTTCGCGGCGGCGTCCTCGTCGGCGACCGCCCAGCCGATGTCGTCATGGCACCGCACGTAGGTGACCCAGGTCGTCGTCGGCGGCAGCAGCGCATCCGCGACAGCGCTTGGGTCAGGAGGCCGACGTCCCTCGACGCGGCGCTGCTCCAGCCCATCACCATGAGCTGGTTGTGGTACGCGAGCTCGCACTCCGGGCGGTGCCGGTCGTGGACCCCGAGGTAGCGGACCAGCTCGTCGGGGCCAACGATCGCCTCGGCCTTGAAGACCACCGCCGGCGCGGCGCAGCCGACCAGCCCCCGGAAGGCCTGGAGGAGGCTGTGGACCTCCGGCTCGTTCAGGCACGCGGTGCCCTCGCGCTTCCACAGGAACGGCACGGCGTCGAGGCGCAGCACCTCGACGCCCCGGTTCGCCAGGAAGAGCATGACGTCGAGCATCTCCCGGAACACGCGCGGGTTGGCGTAGTTCAGGTCCGACTGGTAGTCGTGGAACGTCGTCCAGACCCACCCGAGCCCGGGCACCTCCGTGAAGCTGCCGGGCGCGGTGTCCGGGAAGACCTCCGGGAGGGTGGCCGAGTACCGGTCGGGGAGCGAGCGGTCACCGAAGACGTGGTAGTAGTCGCGGTACACGGGATCGCCGGCGGCCGCGCGCCTGGCCCACGCGTGCTCGCGGGCGGTGTGGTTCACCACGAGGTCGATGCACAGGCTGATGCCCCGGCCCCGCAGCGCGGCGGCGAGCTGCTCGAGATCGGTCATGTCCCCGAGGCGCGGATCGACCGCGCGGTAGTCCACGACGGCGTACCCGCCGTCGTTCGGCGACGGCCGGGGACGCAGCAGCGGCATGAGGTGCAGGTAGGTGACGCCGAGCCCGCTCAGATAGTCGAGCTGGTCCGCGACCTCGGCGAGCGACCCAGCGAACCGGTCGGCGTAGCAGACGTAGCCCACCTGCTCCTCCCGCAGGTGCCAGTCCGGGGCGATCTCGCGACGATGGTCGAGGACGCGCAGGTCGTCGTCCCTGGTCGCAGCCGCGTCGGCCACGAGCCGCAGGAGGTCGGCCATGAGCCCGTCGAGGTCGCCGGTGGCGCCGTACACCTCGTCGAGGGCCTGGTAGACGTCGATGAAGCGGCGCTGGACGCGGGCGAGGAGGGCGGCCGCGTCGCGGGCGCCGAGCGACGCGCGGGCGTGCTCGGCCAGGGCAGGCTGGAGGCGCTGGAGCGCGCTGGTGGCACGGGCCCGCACCGCGGACGCCGGACGCAGCGCGCGCGGTTCGTCGGCCATCGCCGCCGATGCTAGGCGGCCACCGCCGTCTCGCGCGACGCCGGCCGGGTCTGCGAGTCTGACGGCGTCGGTGCCATGCGGGTGCCCCGGACGAGGTGAGGCATGGGAGCACAGGACACTCCGTCCCCCGGCGGGCGACGTGCGGTCGTCTTCGGGGAGGCGTTGATCGACGTCTTCCCCGACCGGCGGGTGGTCGCGGGGGCCCCGCTCAACGTGGCGTGCCATCTGGCCGCCCTCGGCTGGGAGGTCGAGCTCGTCACCCGGCTGGGCGCGGACGCCGACGGCGCACGCGTGCGCGAGACCTTGCGGGCACTCGGGGTGGGGCAGGCCCTCGTCGAGGTCGACGACGAACTGCCGACCGGCGTGGTCACCGTCGCCATGGACGGGACGTCGCACACGTTCGCCATCCACGGCCCCTCCGCCTGGGACCGCATCGCCGGGCCGCCGGCTCTGCCCGCGCACGACGTCTTCTGCTACGGCTCGCTCGCCGCTCG
>Ga0136613_10001661_pt1 | contig 11554 bp, 11 predicted proteins | sample AntDrymUQ2722106_2_FD_106649 | JGI IMG/M metagenome (GOLD analysis project Ga0136613, IMG submission 106649) | Polar desert sand microbial communities from Dry Valleys, Antarctica - metaG UQ272 (21.06) | ecosystem: Environmental > Terrestrial > Soil > Desert | place: Antarctica: Dry Valley... | reverse complement strand
CGGCACGAGAGATGCACGCCGAGGACGTTGACCTCGAGCACCTCCCACCAATCCTCGACCGGGACCTCCCACGTGTCGCCTTCCGGGCTGCCGATGCCCGCGTTGGCCGCGAGGAGGTCGATCGGACCGAGCTCCTTCGCGGTGCGCTCGACCCATTCCTCGACATCGTCTGCGCGCGAGACGTCGCCGACGAGCGCGAGGCCGTCGATCTCCGCGGCGACCGCCTCCGCCTGCTCGCGCGTGCGCGCCGTCACCGCCACGCGCATGCCCGCCTCGGTCAGCTCCCGCGCGATCGACGCGCCGATCCCGCGGCCGCCGCCGGTCACCAGCGCGACCCCGTCGAGCCGGTCAGACGACACGCGCTATCTCCTCGAGCGACTCGGGATTCTCGAGCGTCGAGAGGTCACCAGGATCCTCTCCGAGCGCAGTGGCCCGCACGGCTCGTCGCACGATCTTCGCGCTCCGCGTTTTCGGGAGGGCCGCGACGAAGAGCACGCGCTCCGGCTTGAACGACTTCCCGAGCTCGTCCGTCACCGCGCGAGACACATCCTCAGGTCCGACCTCTTCCTCCGACTCGAGCACACAGAAGAGCCAGGTACCTCGCCCTTCACCTCGTGCGGCACGCCGATCGCCGCCGCCTCGACGACCGCAGGATGGTTCACCGCGGCGGACTCGAGCTCGGCAGGCCCGATCCGCTTGCCCGCGATGTTGAGCGTGTCGTCAGAGCGGCCGTGCAGGAACCAGTAGCCGTCCTCGTCGACAGAGGCCCAGTCTCCGTGAGTCCAGACGCCCGGGAAGCGCTCCCAATACGTCTCGAGGAAGCGCTCGGGATCCCGCCACAAGCCGCGTGTCATGCCTGGCCAGGCCCGCTTGCAGACAAGCTCTCCGACCTCTCCACGTACCGGGCGGCCCGCGTTGTCGACGACATCCAGGTCCTGTCCCAGAGCGGGGAATCCCAGCGAGCACGGTTTCGTCGGCGCCATCATCGACACTCCGAGGAAGCACGCGCCGACCTCGGTCCCGCCGGAGATGTTCACGATCGGGATCCGCCCCGCGCCACACACGTGCTCGTTCAGCCAGTCGTAGGGACCGCGGTTCCAGGGCTCTCCGGTAGTCGTCACCGCTCGAAGCGACGAGAGGTCGGCAACAGGCTCGCCCTTGGGGATCAGCGCGCGGATAAGCGTCGGTGACACGCCGAGCATCGTCACGCGCTCGGATTCGACGATGCGCCAGAGACGGTCCGCGGGCCAGTCCGGCGCGCCCTCCATGTAGACGACGGCCGCCCCCGCTGCGCCGGCTCCGACGACGGTCCACGACCCCATGATCCAACCCATGTCGGTCGCGAAGAGGACGCGGTCGCCGCGCTTCAGATCCGACTGGTAGGCCGCCTCGCGAGCGATCGAGAGCAGGAACCCGCCTTGGACGTGGAGCGCTCCTTTCGGCTTCCCGGTCGTCCCGGACGTGTACGCGAGCAGGTACGGCGCCTCGCTCTCGAGCTCGAGCGCCGGCAGCTCGCCCGGACCCAACTCGACATTCCAGGTCCGATCGGCGCGTGACCACTCGACGACGTGCTCGACAGAAGGCGACGCACGCACAGCCTCGTCGATCGTCTCGCGCATGGGTATTCGGGCGCCGCGACGGAGCGAGTAGTCGGCGGTGATCACGACCTTGGCCTCCGAGTCACGCAGCCGTTGCACGATCGCCGGCGCCGCGAACCCCGAGAAGATCGGCACCTGCACGGCGCCGATGTGCGCGCAGGCGTGTGCGGCCACGGCAACCTCCGGGCACATCGGCATGTAGAGCGCGACGCGGTCGCCGGCGGTGACACCGAGCGCCGCCAGGGCCTCGGCCAGCTGCACGACCCGCATGGAGAGACCGGCAAACGACCACTCGTCACGCGTCCCGTCCTCGCCCTGGAAAACCGCGGCGAGCGCATCCGGTTGCTCGTCAGCCCACCGATGCACGCAGGCGTGGGCGAGATTGAGCCGCGCGCCTTCGAACCAGGTCGTCCACTCGATCCCTCGCGAGTCGTTCGAGACGGCGTCCCAATCCCGCGCGAGCGGGATCCGGAGATCGTCTCGCACCGCGCGCCAGAAGCGGTCTGGCTCTTCAACAGACAAGCGGTGCAGCCCGGCGTAGTCGTCGCAACCGAGCTTGCCGGCCAGGCGGACGACGTTCGCGTCCGCGAGCTGCTCCGCGGTCGGCGCCCATGCGTACTCATCGTGCGCGTGTGAGTTAGTAGCTGCTAGCTTAGTGTTCACTAACTATTCGGGAAGGGATCGCATGAGGGCTCGGATCTTCGCAGAGGAGAGACGCAAGTGGTTCACGCTGGCCGCTGTCTCGTTCGGTCTGTTCATGATCATGCTCGACAACACGGTGGTGAACGTCGCCCTTCCGTCGATCCAGCGCGATCTCGGAGCCGACCTGTCGTCGCTGCAGTGGATCGTCACCGGCTACGCGCTGACGTTCGCGGCGCTGATGCTCATCGGCGGAAAGGTCGCGGACGCCTACGGCCGCAGGCTGATCTTCGTCGTCGGGATCGCCGTGTTCACGAGCGCCTCGCTGTGGTGCGGCCTCGCCGGCTCGGGGGACGAGCTGATCGCGGCACGCGTACTCCAAGGAGCGGGTGCGGCTCTGATGAACCCGGCGACGCTCTCGATCATCGCGGCGACCTTCCCGCCGCACCAGCGAGGAACGGCGATCGGCATCTGGGCAGGCGTGTCCGCGCTCGCGCTCGCTATCGGCCCGCTCGTCGGCGGCCTCATCACCGAGCACCTCGACTGGAGCTGGATCTTCTTCGTCAACATCCCCGTCGGGATCCTCGCGATCGCCGCGAGCTTCCTCTTCATCGACGAGTCGCGCGACGAGACCCACGTGCGGCTCGACCTGCCCGGCCTGGCCACGTCGGCCGTCGGGCTCTTCGCTTTGACGTACGCGCTGATCGAGGCGAACACGTACGGGTGGACGTCGCCTCGGATCCTCGGCGCGTTCGCTGTCGCCGGCGCCGCGATCCTGTCATTCATCCTCCTCGAGCGCTACCAGCGGGCGCCGATGCTCCCGCTCGAGCTCTTTCGCAACAGAACGTACGCGGGAGCGAACACCGTCATGCTCCTGGTCGCGCTGGCGATGTTCGGAGTGTTCTTCTTCCTCTCCCTGTACATGCAGAACGTCCTCGGCTACTCCGCCGTCCAGACCGGGGCCGCGTTCCTGCCGATGACGATCCTGATCATCTTGATCGCGCCCGTCGCCGGGAAGACGAGCGATCGGTTCGGGTCGCGCGGGCTCATGACCGCGGGGATGATCCTGATCGCGGTTCAGCTCCTGTACTTCTCGCGGCTCGGGGTGGACTCGTCGTTCTGGAACCTCTTGCCTGCGTTCCTCGTGGGCGGCGTGGGGATGGCTCTCACGATGACCCCGAGCGCGGCTGCGGCGACGCGCAGCGTTCCCGTTGACAAAGCGGGGGTCGGCGCCGCCGTTCTGAACGCGTCGCGCCAGGTTGGCGGCTCGCTCGGCATCGCGCTGATCGGAGCGATCATGGCCATCGAGGCCGGTGGCGAGAGGACGCCCGAGGCGTTCGTCGACGGTCTCCAGACAGCGCTTCTCGTGGCCTCTGGGATCGCCGCTCTCGGCGCGGTCGTGGCGTTCACGACGGTTCGTCCGCACGAAGCCGCGCGGCGCGCCAGCCACGGCATCGCGGAGCCGGCTGCGTGACGGCGCTCCCCAGCGCGCGTCTTCCCGCCGCGGAGCGGCGCCGTGAGCTCGTCGAGGCAGCGTTGCGCGTGTTCTCGGAGGGGAGCTACGCGGGCGCGACGACTGCGCAGATCGCGCGCGAGGCCGGTGTCTCGGAGCCGATCCTCTACCGGCACTTCGCTTCCAAGCGAGAGCTCTACTTCGCCTGCCTGAGCGAGGCGTGGCAGCGGATTCAGCTACGCATCGAGGAGAAGATCGATGAGCTCGGCCCGGAGCTCGGGTGGCGCGCGATCGGCCCGGCGACGATGCGCGAGATGAAGGTCGTGCTCCCGAGCCTGTGGATGCAGGCGATCACCGAGGCCGGGGAGGATCCCGAGATCCGCCGCCACGTGCGGGGCCACATGCGCGAGGTGCACGAATTCTTCGCCGAAGTGCTCCGGCGCGTCCAGGAGCAGGGCGGCATCCATCCGGATCGCGACCCCGAGACGGAGGCGTGGATCTTCATCGCGGGCAGCCTCCTCGTCTCGGTCGCCGACCGCCTCGGCGGCCCCCTCAGAGCGGAGGACTTCGAGGCGATCAAGACCGAGCGCCTCCGCTGGCTCACGGGCACGAGCTCGTAACCGCGGGTGCCAGTCACCTGCGGTGACAGGCACCACGAGGTCTGATCTAAGGACTTTCGAAGCGAGCGGAGTCGTCGTCCCAACCGAAGGCCGGAGGGCGATTCACTCGCCCAGGCCCGACGCAACGTCGCTCGGTACCCAGAACAGAAGGAGGGGCACGTGGGGGAACCACGGGTTCCCCCACGCAAGAAAACGCCCCCGGCTGCGGCTCCGGGGGCGATTTCCGTTCGAGGCGACCCTTCCGGGGGCAACGAGCCGGAGAATCGTGGCTCTGCGGCCCAGCCACGTTCTGCCTGCGCCCGCTTGCGGATCCGGCGGTGGCGCCCGCGCATCCGATCTGGCGTCCGATCGGTGCGGTGTGGGCTGACTATATGAGCCATGTCCGAAAAAGTCAAGTAGCTAAATCAAGTGAATTTGACTACTCTTACTTGACCCAAAACGCGGGATCCGAACATCCCCCGCCCAGGGGAGCGCGCCGGGGCGGAGTCTGGGTTCACTCCGATGACATGACTGAAGTCGCCACGACATCAACGTCCGGCTCCTCACGTGGCCAGAGTGGCGCCCGCCTCGGTGAGCGCGTGCGCGCTCTACGCGTCGCCGCAGGGATGACGCAGGTCGAGCTCGCCGGCGGCCGCTTCTCGAAGGAGTACATCAGTCAGATCGAGCGCGGCAAGACCCGCCCGACCGAGAGCACGATCGCGTTGCTCGCCGAGCGGCTCGGCGCCGATCCGTCGTTCCTCTCGTCGGGGGTCTCGACCGAGGAGCGGACCAAGGTGGAGGCGCTTCTCACGCGGGCGGAGGCGTTGTCCGAGGCGCACCTCTACAGCGAGGCGATCGAGGCGTTCCACGAGGCAAGGCCGCGGCTCGCGACTGCCTGGGCCTCCACGCTCGAGCTGCGGGCGCTCGCCGGCGAAGCCTGGGCGCTTCAGCAGCAGGGCGATACCAGGACGGCGATCGAGCTTCTCATACGCGCGCGTGAGGTTGCGGAGAGCCCCGAGTTCTCAGATGTAGACCGGGCGGACGTTCTCTTCCGACTCGGTGTGTGTCGTTACAAGCTGTCGAGCATCGGCACTGCCGTCGCTCTCCTCGACGAGGCGCTGCTGCTCGCGGAGCGCTCGGGACTTCCCTGTGACCTGCTTCGCGCCGAGATCCTCAACTGGCGCTCCCGCTGCCATCGGCTGCAACGCGACTATGTCGCCGCGCACGAGGACGTCCAGCATGCGCTCGAGCTGGCGCAGGATCTGGGCGACCGGCGGACGATCGCCAACACGTACTTCATGGCCTCGCTCATCGCCCAGCGTCAGGGCCACTGGGTCCAGTCGCGTGGCTACGCGCAGCGTGCCAAGAACCTTTACCAGGAGCTCAATGACGAGCGAAACGTGGGCCGGCTCCTACTCGCTCTCGGTGGCTTGACGCTTCTTCTCGGTGACGAGGACCAAGCCGTCGAGCATCTGAAGGAGTCCTTCTCGAGGGCGCTGGAGAACGATTCACCCGCGGACGCCGCGCAGGCGCTCGGCGGGCTCGCCAGGGTGCACCTGCAGCGTGGCGAGTATGACCAGGCGGACGAGCTCGCACGCAAGGCGCTCGCTCTACTGGATGGTCGGGAGGACTACCTCCACGAGGTCTGTCCGTCGCAGCTCGTTCTGGGGCGAGCATTGATGGAGCGCGGGCGGTTCGACGAGGCGGGAGACTGCTTCCGGGCGGCTGACGCGGCTGCTGAGCAGCTGGCGTCGATCAGCCACCGGACGGAGGCGTGGGTTGCACTCGGGGATTTGGCCGCTCGTCGTGGTGACGACCGCGAATCCGCACGCCTGTACCGGAACGCCGCCGAGGCGCTCCAGGAAATCCGCTTCTAGTCAGAGAGGAGGTCGCCATGAAGCCGACGCTGATCCTTCTTCTCGTCAACCTGGCTTTGCTGGCGGCGTGGTTGGGCAACGTCGCCCCCATGTCCTGGCCCGACGGGTACTAGCACTTTCGAACGACTGCGGCAGCGCCGGTAACACCAGAGCCGGGTATGAAACCGGCGCTGCCGCCGCGGTACATCGCCTTCCGGAATCTTCGGGCGTCAACTACCGAGACGGTGTCACTACCCGGCGTCATTACCCAGTGTCATTACACTGGCTCGAATGCGCCCTGCGCTGGCACTGCTCGCAGTGGCGTGCCTGCTTTTTATCGGGTGCGGTGGATCCGGCGACGAGCCCGAGACATCTGCTGTGCCTGGTGGCGGCGACACGCTCGAGGAGCTCTGGCGAGCGCCGGGTGACGACGTGGCCGTCATCGCGGGGACCGAGAGTCACGAGCCGGGAGATGTTCGCGTATCGTTTCTCGTCGTCGACAGCCAGGGGGAGGTCTCATTGCTTCCCACTGCGCGTGTTTGGGTGGCGAGGGCGCTCGATGCCGCTCCGTTCCTGGAGTCGATGGCGCAGCTCGAGCGCATCGGCGTGCCGGGCGGGGCGGAGGCGGACGCGACGCACATCTATGTCGCGCACCTCCGACTTCCCGAGGCTGGCACATACTGGCTGCTCGCCGAGCCCGACGGTGGAAAGAAGGTGCAGGCGCTCGGCAACGTCGTCGTGTCGGCGGAAGATTCGGCGCCCGGTCCAGGCGATCCGGCGCCGCGGTCCGAGACGCCTACGCTTGCCTCCGCTGGAGGCGATCTCTCGAAGCTGACGACGAGAACACCGCCGGACACGTCGCTTCTCCGCTATTCGGTCGCGAGCTCGCTGCGAGCGAAGGTCCCGTTCGTCGTAACGTTCTCGACGCCGAAGTTCTGCTCGAGTCGCACGTGCGGGCCTGTGGTGGACGTCGTCGCGGAGACCGCACGGCGTTTCGAGGGCAAGGGCACCCGCTTCATCCATGTGGAGGTGTATGAGGGCAACGATCCCGCTCGAGGGTTCAACCAGTGGATTCAGGAGTGGGGTCTCGAGACCGAGCCGTGGACCTTCCTCGTCGGACGCGACGGAAGGATCATCGAACGGTTCGAGGGCGCGGTATCGGTGCGGGAGCTCGAAGAGGCCTTGAGCGCGGTGGTGGAGCCGGCGACGGGTTAGGGCTTGTCCGGAAAGTGGCTCAGGGCGCCTGACATATGCGACGCACCACGATGCAGCGTCCTCACTCGCCCCGATATGCCTGCATATCGGGGCTCCCTGCGTCCTTGCCTCGCGGCACGTCTCACATGCCATCCGCCGCGACCACCTTCCGGACAGGCCTTAGAAGGCGTCTCCGACTCGCTCGATCACGAGCTGCGGGACGCGGGCACGCGGGCTCAGCTTGAGCACCGCGCGGACGAGCTCGGCGACGTCTTCGACCTGGATCATCTCCTCCGCCGGCAGTCCCGTCCAATCTGTCATGCGGGTCGCGACGAAGGCTGGGCAGATCGCCGTCGCGCGGACGCCCGACTCGGCTTCCTCGCGGTTCAGGGAGTTCGTGATGGAGACGATCGCCGCTTTCGTCGCCCCGTACACGGCGAGGCCCGGCGTCGGAATCGTCCCGGCGATCGAGGCCAGCATCAAGATGTGACCCTTCGCTGCCCGGAGCAGCGGAAGCGCCTCGCGGGTCACGACCAGCGAGGCGCGGAGGTTCACGTCGAGTTGGAGCGCGATCGCCTTTGTCTCCTGCTCCGCGAACGAGCCACCGATACCAATGCCCGCGGAGTTGACGAGCACGTCCATTCCGCCGTAGCGCTCCGCGTGCTCGGCCACGACGCGGACGCACTCGTCGGCGTCCGAGAGATTGGCGGCCACCGCGAGGGCGCTCAGCTCGGCCGCCGCGTCGGCGAGCGGCTCGGGCCGGCGTGCCGCCAGCGTGAGCTCGTATCCCTCGTCGCGGAGCATCCGGGCGAGCGCGAGGCCGATGCCGGCCGAACCGCCCGTGACGAGCGCGGATCTCATCGGTGGCGAGTCTAGATGGTTGATTCCGAATAGGCGTGTACGCGGGGATAGCTGCGACCAAGCATGGCGCGGGGAGCGGTGACGGCGCGTATCGGTGGATACGTGTCGTCACCGATCGTGCCAGGCGCCGCGTCGCAGCCACCAGCCGCGCGTGCGGTTATTCGGAATCAATCATCTAGAGAAGCAAGCGGCCGCCGAGGGGGCGGCGGCCGCTTGTTGGGGGGAGAGGAGAGGGGGTCTGTCTCTCCGCGCCTCGACTTCGCCTTCCCGGGTCGGCTTCCTCCCCCACCTAGACTCTCGGGATGGAGACCATCGCGCTCACCTCACTCGCGCGCGCGGGAGGTTGCGCAGCCAAGTACTCGGCGGCACGACTGGAGACGCTTCTCGCAGGGCTCGTCCCGGCAGAGGCAGAGAACCTGCTTGTCGGCCTCGATCCTGCCGACGACGCGGCCGTCTACCGGCTGGACGACGAGCGCGCGATCGTCTTCACGGTCGACTTCTTCCCGCCCCTCGTCGACGATCCGCGCGTCTTCGGCGCGATTGCCGCCACGAACGCGCTGAACGACGTCTTTGCGATGGGTGGAGCGCCACTGCTGGCGCTCTCCGTTGCCGCGTTTCCAGAAGAGCTGCCTGTCGAGATGCTCGGGGAGATCCTCACCGGAGCGGACGAGCGCGTGCGAGCGGCTGGCGCGATTCTCGCGGGCGGGCACACCATCAGAGACGATGAGCCGAAGTACGGGCTCGCCGTTGTCGGTACGGTGCACCCGGACGGGATCTGGCCGAAGGCCGGCGCGAAAGCAGGCGACGCGCTCTTTCTCACCAAAGCGCTCGGCACCGGTATCGTGCTCCAGGCTGAGCGCGACGGCGCCGCTCCTCCAGGCTCGCTCGACGCGGCGATCTCGTCGATGCTCGAGCTGAATCGCCACGCCGCCGAAACGCTTCGGCCCTTCACTCCGAACGCGGTCACGGACGTCACTGGCTTCGGTCTGCTCGGCCATGTGCACGAGCTCGCGTCGCGGAGCGGGGTTCGCGCGCTGCTCGACGCGAGCCTGCTGCCGTTGCTCCCATCGGCGCTCGAGCTGGCCGAGCAGGGCGTGCGGACGGGCGGAGACCGCCGTAACCGGGACTACGCGGGCCGACACGTCGAGAGCGGGGCCGATGCGGCGCTCGAGGCGCTGGCATATGACCCACAGACAGCGGGAGGTCTCCTCATCTCGCTACCCGCCGACCGAGGCGCGGTGCTCGACACAACGTTCGCCTCCGCGGGACTCGCGATCGCTCGGGTCGGATCGATCGAGGCGGGCGCAGGAGTCGTGTTGGCGTAGTGATCACGGTCGCCGCACGCGTCCGCACCCTCTCTCCGGGCGGGTTCCTGCGGCTTTCGCTTGCCTCGTGCGCCGCGCTCTTCCTCGTGGTCACCTCGGGCGCGTTCGTGCGGCTGACCGGCTCGGGCCTCGGCTGCGACAACTGGCCGCAGTGCGGGGACAAGCCCTATCCCGAGCAGGGATTCCATGCCTTCGTGGAGTTCGGGAACCGCATGGTCGCTCTCGTCGGCCTGGCGCTGACGCTGGTTGCGTGGCTCGGTGCGCGCAGGGTCGTCGGCCTCCCGCGCGGGGTGCGCCTCGCGGCGCTTTCGGCGTTTCTCCTGACCGTGGCTCAGATCCCGCTCGGCGCAATCACGATCGCGCTCGACCTGCACCCGCTCGCGGTGATGGCGCATTTCCTGCTCGCGCTCGTGGTACTCGCGCTCACGGTGACGGTCGTGCTCGAGGCGTGGAGCAATGCCGGAGGTCTCGCAACCCCGGTCGGACCGGGGTGGCTGAGGTTCGTCGCCTGGATAGGGATTCCGGCCTGCGCGGCGCTCGTCGTGACCGGAGCCGTGGCGACGGCCTCGGGCCCGCATCCTGGCGCCGACGAGGACGTGAAACGCCTCGGGCTCGAGATCGTCGACACCGTGTACGTCCATGTGCGCGTCGCCGCCGCCTTCGGGATCGGCGTCCTCTTCATCGGCTGGTTCCTCCTGCGCACGCGCGAGCGCTATCCCGGATTGCTGTGGCTCTGGGGCGCGCTTCTCGGCACCCTCGGCGCGCAGGCCATCGTCGGGGAGGTGCAGTACCGAACGGCGCTCCCGTGGGGGCTCGTCCTCGTGCACGTCTTTCTCGCGGCCGCGATCTGGGCGCTCAGCGTTGCAGTGGCTTATGCGCTCTGGCGGCCACCCGCTGCGCTGACTACTCGTCAGTAAGCTCCTCCGCATGGCAGACGAGCTGCGGATCTTCGAGCGTCCGACGCTGGAACGGCCCGTCCTGATCGGCGCCTTCCGGGGCTGGAACGACGGCGGACAGGCGGCGACGCTCGCCGCCGGCTACCTCGCCCGCTCCTGGGAAGCGGAGAAGTTCGCGGAGATCGATCCCGAGCTCTTCGTCGACTTCCAGGCGACGCGTCCGCTCGTCTCGTTGGACGAAGGGCAGACGAGGAAGATCGAGTGGCCGGAGAACACGTTCTACCGCGCGCGCATCCCCGGCACGAACCGCGACGCGGTGCTCCTGGTCGGAGTCGAGCCGAACTACCGGTGGCGGACGTTCTCCGACCTGATCGCCGACCTAGCCGCCGACCTCGGGATCGAGCTCGTGGTGACGCTCGGCGCGCTTCTCGCAGACGTGCCGCACACGCGCCCCGCGCCGGTGACAGGGGCTGCCACCGATCCGAAGCTCGTCGACGAGCTCGGCCTACAGCTCTCGCGCTACGAGGGTCCGACCGGAATCGTCGGCGTCCTGCTCGATGCGTGCAGGCGCGCGGGAATCCCTTCGGTCAGCCTGTGGGCCGCCGTGCCGCACTACGTCTCATTGGCGCCGAGCCCGCGGGCCGCGAAAGCGCTCTGCGAGCGGCTGGCGGGTGTCCTCGGGGTGGACGTCGACGTCGGCGAGCTTGCCGAGGCCGAGACGTCGTATGTGGAACAGGTCTCCGAGGCGGTGTCGAGCGACGCGGACACGGCCTCCTACGTCGAGGAGCTGGAGCAGCGTGCGGATTCGCTCGACTGGCTCGAGGAGTCGGGCTCGCTTCCATCGGGCGAGGCGCTGGCTGCCGAGATCGCCCGCTTCTTGCGGGAGCGAGACAAGAACGGCGGGAGCCAGTAGTCGGAGTCGCAGCTTTTCGATGCGCGGATCAAGATCTGAGCCTGACCCTTACGAGCGCTGATCTCCGACGTGAATCTGGCTTGTTGCCCGTAGCTCGGCACCCGTCACGCAAATCGCAGTCACGACGCCTCGATACGGCAAGGCATGACTTCCGGGCGAGCGTAGATGAACGAGAAATTCCCATCCTTCTACACTAGCCCCCGCCCATCCCTCGTTTCGT
>Ga0136613_10001659_pt1 | contig 11568 bp, 8 predicted proteins | sample AntDrymUQ2722106_2_FD_106649 | JGI IMG/M metagenome (GOLD analysis project Ga0136613, IMG submission 106649) | Polar desert sand microbial communities from Dry Valleys, Antarctica - metaG UQ272 (21.06) | ecosystem: Environmental > Terrestrial > Soil > Desert | place: Antarctica: Dry Valley... | reverse complement strand
GGTCGGGTCCAGCTCCGCTGGCACCTCGCCCGACGGCCTACCTCGTTCGTCGGGACCTACCGCAACGGCGGCCGGGAGTACCAGCGCAGCGGTGAGCCGGTGAAGGTCAACACCTACGACTTCGTTGGCGAGGCCGGCAAGGCGGTCCCCTACGGCGTCTACGACGTCAGGGCGAACACCGGCTGGGTCAACGTGGGCACCGACGCCGACACCGGGCAGTTCGCCGTGGAGTCGATCCGCCGTTGGTGGAACCGGGCCGGCGCCCCCGCCTATCCCGGCGCGACCAGGCTACTGATCACCGCCGACGGCGGCGGGTCCAACGGCTCCCGGCTGCGGCTGTGGAAGACCCAGCTCGCCGCGTTCGCCACCGAGACCGGGATGGAGATCACCGTCGCGCACCTGCCACCGGGAACCTCGAAGTGGAACCGGATCGAGCACCGCCTGTTCTCCGCGATCACCATGAACTGGCGCGGCCGCCCCCTGCAGACCCACGAGGTCGTCGTCGAGACCATCGCCGCGACGATCACCAAGACCGGGCTCACCGTCACCGCCGCCCTCGACACCAACACATACGAACGCGGCATCAAGATCACTGACAGGGAGATGAGGGCGTTCGAGGCCCGCCACGTGCACCGACACGACTTCCACGGCAACTGGAACTACACGATCAAGCCCGAGCCGACCCTCGAACCGACACACCCGGAAGAGCCGAGCTAAATTCTGCGCGAGCCCTAAGGTGGGTTGGACGGCACGCCGACTCTCCGACCGACGCCTGTCACCGGCCCGCCCCGCAGCCAAGAGCGCTGGAAGATCGCGGTCGGCGCCGGACGCCGGTTGGCTCCCGGTGCTCCCGCTGCGGAAGAGAGAAGGAGGAAGCGCGTAGCGACCACCTTGTGACAGAGTCCGAAACACGCGAGTGTAGGGGCATGGCAACGGTGACGACTCTCGTCTCGGCCGTGGTGACCGGGATCAGCGACGCGAACGGGATCAACAACGCGGGTTCGGTGGTCGGCCAGGAGGACACTGTCTTCCCCTACATCTGGCAGCCCACGCAGCCGAACGGGACGTCCGGCACGCCGACTCGCCTGCCGACCCTGTTCACAGGCGGTGCCCCGGGTTCGGCCACGGCGTTCTCGGTCAACAGCCAGGACACGGTGGTCGGGCACTCGGAGGGGCTCGACGCCAACGGCAACGCGGTCACCCGGGCCGTCGTCTGGGTCAACGGGACGATCCAGGACCTCGGCACGCTGGTGCCCGACCCGTTCAACCCGGGGAGCTTCCTCGGCAACAGCCGGGCCATCGACGTCAACGACGCCGGCGTGGTCGTCGGCGCCTCCGACACGCCCGCGGGCGTCGAGCATGCGTTCCTGTTCGACCCCGGGGTCGGGGTGATGACGGATCTCGGCGCGCTCCTCGGCGGCACCGACCCGAGCCGGGCCACGAGCGTGAACAACAACGGCGACGTCGTGGGGGTGTCGGTGGCGAGCGGGGCGAGCGGAAACGTCGTCGACCACGCGTTCCTGCTGCCGGCCGGCACCACCACCCTGGTGGACCTCGGCACGCTGCCCGACCCGGCCAACCCGGGCGCCTTCCTCGACAACAGCTCGGCGTTCGGGATCAACGACAGCGGCGAGATCGTCGGAACCGCCGACGCCGGCCTCGATCCGAGCGGCAACGTCCTGACCGCGGCGGTCCGGTACACGGCAGGGTCGGGACCGGTGTCGCAGCTGCCGATGCACAGCGAGGGCTACGACGTCGGACCAGGGGGGCAGATCGTCGGCTCCCTCGACATCCCGGGCCGCGGCTTCCTGCTGGACGCCGCGACCGGGCTGGTGGACCTGACCGGGCTTGCCGGAATGTCGGTCGCGTACGGCTTCGGCACGAACGGGGCCGGCCAGATCATCGGGTCGGCCGACGTCGGCGGGTCGCCGGTTGGCGTGCTGATCACTCCCTGAGCCGGAACCGGCTCCCTCCGGAAAGGACTTCTCGTCATGGTCGAAGCACGCGGACCGGTGTTCGCCGCCGGGTTCCAGCACGTCACCAAGAACAACTACACGATGCTCTTCCTGCCCGACGTCGCCAACGACGAGCTGCAGCGCGCGGGGAAGGCCCCGGTCTACTGGTGGCTGCCGAACAACGTGCGGATCGCGCAGAAGGAGAACGGCGACTACAAGTTCCGCTTCCTGCACTTCGTTGGCGTGCGGGGCAGCGCGACGCACGTCGGCGTCGCGGGCAGCGAGGAGGTGTCCGGTGGCCTGCTCGGCTTCTCGACGACGACGGCCCCGCCGGGCGACGTGCTCGCCCAGGCCACCGACGAGCTGCTCAACCGGTTCCGCGGCAACGACGACCACTACTGGGGATGGCGCACGCCCGTGACGCCGATGTTCCGACCGGTGCCGATCATCAGCAACACGACGACGATGACGAACCTCAACCCCGGTCCGGACGGCACCGTCCCGGTCGTCGGCGGCCCCGGCCCGGCGGGTGGCAGCCGGAGTGCACCACCGCGTATCACCTCGGGGGTGATGTCGGGTCCGCCCGCACAGGCGCGTTCGGTGTCCCAGCGCGCGGCCTCCCGTGCGCAGCTGCACGGCTGGTACTTCAACATGCAGGGCCAAGGCCCCGGTTCCATCAACCCGCTCGCCGAGAACGCCTACTCGGGACTGGTCGGCAGCATCCCTGCCGCGATCATCTGGGCCGGGTTCCACGGCGGCGACAGCGGTTTCGCCGTGTGGCAGAACATGCGGTTGAAGGTGTGGAGCCCGGCGGTGCACATGCTCATCGAGGGCAACTGGGACCGCGTCCAGGACCACTTCTCGGCCGCGGCCCACTTCGGAGGGTGGTTCTGGTCGGGTGACATCAAGGCGCAGTTCAACAGCATGGTGGCGGACGGGACGATCACCGCGAAGGTCAGTGTCGACACCACGATCCCGGGCGCCGACAAGATGCAAGCCGAGCTGGAGAAGCGCAAGGACCTGATCTTCACGAAGTTCATGGACCAGGCCCAGAAGACCATCTTCGACCCGGCCCCGTTCAACGAGAAGCCCGCGGAGTCCAGTGGCGGCTTCCTCGGTCTCGGCGGCGGGTTCGCCCTGAAGCTGCGCACCGACCGCTCGCACCTGCACCTGCGCTACGAGGAGACCACGGAGTTCGCCTACGCGCAGGAGTACCCCATCTCGGGCAGCCTCACGGGGCTGCACGACGTGATCGCGGCCGACCCGGCGAACGAGAAGAAGTACTTCACCACGCTCTACCTCGGCGACTGGGAGCGCAAGGTCAAGCGCACCGTGAAGCCCGTCGTCAACTGGCCGGACCCGGCCAAGGGTTGGGTCGGGGAACCGGTCGCCTTCCTGTCCTGCCAGGTCGGGTACCCGAACACCGAGGGCGTGGTGCAGTGGGACGGTCACATCTTCCAGGCCACCGAGGGGTCGGACACGATCTGGAGCTCGTCCACCGAGATGAAGGCGGCGGCCGACGTGCGCAACGCCCCGCCCGGATGGACACCCGACAAGACCTTCCTCAAGCGCAAGATCCACTTCTTGGAGCCGCCGAACGAGGCCGAGAACCAGTTCGTCCGCATCTCAGTCGAGCGGGAGGTCGTCGACCTCGATCCCGGTGAGCTGGGCACGCTCGGCAACGACATCAACACCGAGCTGCGGGTGGACCAGGCGGGGGTAATGGCCGTGGGACCGATCGATCTCAACGTCGATCTCGAGGACGCCAAGCAGGCCGTCGAGGTCACGTTGCAGGCCGAGGGCAGAACGCTCGACGGGAACCCGCGGAACGCGGCGACGCTGAAGTGGCGGTTCGACGACCAGAAGACCGAACGGTTCTGGATGATCTTCACTGGCGATCCCGGCTACGCGCCCCGGTTCACCTACCAGGTGCGCGTCATCGTCAAGGGCACCATCTTCGCCCACGGCATGGAATGGACCGGGCCGCTGAACACGGTGGCCAAGAACGGTGCGCTGACGATCTCGGTCCCGACGCAGGAGGAGGCGATCTCCACCCGGGCGCTCCCTCGGTTCGGGATGGCGGCGCCGGCCGTCGGCGCGGTCGACCGCCCACCGGCGATCGGTGCCGGCGGACCCCCCGGCGGTCGCCCGCCGCGCGACGCCGGGAAGCCCGCGGCGAGCGGGGTCACGTTCTCCGGCTGGTCGGCGCGACCGCCTGCGCCGGCGGACTCGCGGGCCCCGGGCTCGGGCGGCGGCGAGTACGCGGACGACCCGTCCGAGGTCGCGTTCGAGAGCTACAGCACCACCCCGCCGCGGTAGCCACGATGACCACGCAGACCCGATTCCCGGCCGCGCACGCGGAGGCGGCGACAGGACCCGACCCGGCGCCCGCCTGGCCGGTGCGGATCGCCGTGGCCGGGGGTCGGAGCCTGCTCGTCGTCGAGCGCGGCTTCGTCCCGGCCGCGCCCCGCGTGGCCAGGACGAGCAGTGGCGCCGCCGAGTGCCGGTTGACGGTGCTGCTCGGCGCCGCGCCCCGTCCCGGGCAGGCGATCGCCGACCTCGTCGTCGCCGGTCGGCTGTCGGTGACCCTCTCGCTCGCTGCCACCGCCGCCGAGCAGGAGGAGGTGGCGGCCTGGGCGGGAGGCGGCCCACCGGCCCGACCCCTGTTCGCGACGGACGTCGCCGTCGGCGTGCGCCGGGTCGCCGCCGTCGCCGAGGACGCTGAACCCGACATCCTGCTCAGCGGGCGCGGCGCCGGGGCGGAGGCGTCACTGGTCCTACAGCGCCCGCTCGCCCGCGACACGACCGTCGACGCGCTCGACCTGTTCGCGGGGGTGGACCGGGGCTGGACCGTCGCCACCCGGGTGCAGCACCGCACCGCGGCGCAGGACACGACGGTGCGGCTGACCGGGCGCTACGCCGACGTGCACCGCGCACTGGCCGACCTCGCCCCGGCCGACGGAGCGTTCGACGAGGCGGGGCTCGACGCCGCCCTGCGGGCGGTCCTGGCCGGCCCCACGCTCACCTGCCACCCGGCCACGGCCGCGGACCAGGCGGAGGTGGTCGTTCCCGTCCTGCGCTCCGCGGTGATGTTCCTGTTCTCCCGGGGCGAGGACGGCCGTCGCACGCTGCGGCCGGCCCCCGGTGGCGGGATGCCGCTCGACGTGTCGAGCAGCCTGCGGGTCGAGGGCAAGTCGGTGATCGTCCTGGACGAGGTCCCGCTGGGCCGGCTGGTCGCCGAGGCGATGGCCGGCACGACGCCGGACGCGCACGTCGACCTGGTCGTGGTGGGTCCGGCCGGCCCGGAACCCTCGCCGCGCCTCGTGGACATACCCGCCCGCGCCCGGACGGCCGGGGCGCCGCGCAACCGGTCGACGCTGGTCGCGCGGCCCGAGCTCGGGGTTTCTCTGGCGTTGCTGCTCACCGCCGACTCGACCGTCCTCCCGACGGCGGCGGCGCTGCGCGGCAGCGACGCGGTGCAGGTGCTCGACGTGGGCCTGTTCGCCGCGGACGACGTCCTGGTGCGCGATGCCGTCGCGGGCGGTCTCGCGTCGTTGCCCCTCGTGGACGACCCCGCCGCCGACCACTGGCCCGACGCCGCCAACCCGGCCCGGCTCTGGTACCGCCCGGACCTGACGCTGAGCCTCCCGGCTCCCACCGACGACCCGGCCACGAGCCCGTTCCTGTTCCTGGTCCGCAGCGGGAGCCCGACCGTCGACGCGAGCGGCGCCCTCGGCACCGGACTGCTCGGCACGATCCGGATGCGGGTGCGCCTGAGGATGCCCGAGGCGCTCGCCTCCATGGCCCTCCTGGCCGGGGAGTGGCTGGAAGCGGTGCCGATGGGCAACCTGTCGGTGCAGCTCGACGTCCCGTTCCGGACCCCGGGCCGGCCCGACGTGCAGCGCCAGCGGTTCGCCGGCACGGCCGTGACCCACATAGACGGCTCGATCACCTCGACCTTCGAGCTGCTGGACAACTGGGTCCGGCTGGCGTACGGCTCGATCGCCGTTCCCGGCTTCCAAGCCGAGCCGTCGCGGCTCCTCGTCGGCTACGCCTACCGCGCCTACCGCGCCCACCGCTCGTGGGTGGACGACGTTCCGACGGACCCGGACGTCCCGTACCCGAGAATGCTGCCGGACCCGCTCGAGCTGGTGGTGCCGATCAAGGTTCCCTGGCCCGGCCCGGAACCGGACCCGCTCCTGGTGGAGATCGACCGGTTCCAGGTGCCGGTGTGGCGACGGTTCCGGTCCTGGCAGACGACCCTCATCGAACACACGATCGTCGTCGAGGTGCCTGTCGACGTGAGCGTGCCGTGCCGCGACCACCCCACCGCCTACCGCACCGGCGTCCTGGCCGACTCGACCTCCGTCGGCTGCCAGGACGCGTTGCGGCTGGGCGAGGCGACCAGGGCGCAGTTCACCGAGCTCACGACGCTGGGCACCGACCGGATGCGGGTCTTCCGTTCCCTGCAGCAGCCGAACCGGGTGCTCGTCCTCCCCCGCGCGTACCGGATCACCCGGTACGGCCCCGCGGAGCGCGACCGGGCATATCGACCGGTATCGATGGTCTACGCCACGCTGGGCGACGCACCGGCCGAGCACCGCTACTTCCTCACCGCGACGCTGCAACCCGACCTGTCCGTCCACGAGTGGCGCGAGCTCGGGGCCGCGCTCTCCGCGGCGGCACCCGCCGGCGACCCACCGGCGCTCGAGCTGGCCACCGACCCGACCGTCGGGGCCGAGCTGTCCTACCGCTGGGCCATCCCGCCCGCGCTCGAGACACCCGTCGTGCGGCAGCTGTGGGACACCTTCCAGATCAGTGTCTCGGCGCGGCTGGCCGACGCCGTCCTGCTCACGACGTTGATCGAGCACGGCGGCCTCGCCGGTGACGTCACGTTCGCGCTGCCCGACGGCACCCGGCTGACCAGCGGACTCCTGCTGGACACCCGCATCGTCGGGCCGTGGGGGCACGGCCCGATCGAGCTCGGCTTCGCCGGCGGGCAGCTCACCCTGACCAACCACTGCGAGCGCACGGTCGACGTCCGGGCGGTCACGGCGCGAACCAGCCCCGGGGCGGCGCCGCAGCGGACCTCGCTGGAGCGGACGCTCACGCCGCGCTCATCGGCGACCCTCGCGTGGTCCGGTCCGACGCTGGACGCGTGGCCGGTCGCCGACGAGCGGGACGGACCGCTGAGCCTGCAGGAGATCGAGGTCTTCGTCCAGGACGTCAGCACCGTCGTCCGCTTCGTGAACCAGCTCGACCTGGCGACCCACGGGCTGCGCGAGCTGACCGTCGAGGTCCGCCTGCTGGGCCGCGACCACGTCGACGCCGTCGTCGTGCCCGGTGGGTCGACCGCCTCCCTGTCGCTCACCCTGCCGCTGACCGGATACCTCGCCGCGCACACCTTGGACCTGCGCCTGCGCCTGGTGCGCACGGACGGTCAGGTCTCGACCACCGCGTGGCGCAGGTGGGCCCTCGCCACCGACGGGGGCGTCGTCGCCATCACCGCGGGCTGGTTGCCGTGACCGGGCTGACCCGGAAAGGACCGAGGACATGAGCAAGGGCTACTCCCTGCACATCGGGCTGAACCACGTCGACCCGGCCGGCTACCTGGGCTGGGACGGCGAGCTCACCGCCGCTGTCAACGACGCCCGGTCGATGGAGGCGATCTGCGCGACCCAGGGGTTCGACACCACGGTCGTCACCGACGGTGACGCCACCGCAGACGCCGTGCTGGGTCACCTAGGGCGGATCGCCGCGACCATGCACGCCGGGGACATCGCGGTGTGCAGCTACTCCGGGCACGGCGGCCAGCTGCCCGACGTCAGCGGCGACGACGAGGACCACTACGACGAGACGTGGTGCCTGTGGGACCGCGAACTCGTCGACGACGAGCTGGCCGCGGCCTGGACGGACTTCCCGGCCGGGGCCCGGGTCCTCCTGCTGTCCGACAGCTGCCACAGCGGCACCGTCCTGCGGAAGAAGCTCTACGACCAGCTGACCAGGTCGACCGAGCTGCAGAAGGCGCTCGGCCGCCACGCCACCCGTTCGAAGGGGAAACCGCTGGTCTGGAGGGAGATACCGCCGCCGATCCAGGACCGGGTATACGCCGCGCACAGGGAGCGCTACGACCGGCTCCGCGACGACGCGCGCGCACACGTCCGCGCCTCGGCCGCCGTATCGAGCAACGGCGGCCGGTCCACGCGCTCGGGCCGGGAACGGCCGCTCACCCAGCGCGACATGGCCACCACCACCGCAGCGACGGTACTGCTCATCTCGGCGTGCCAGGACTCCCAGCTCGCCCTCGACGGTGACGACAACGGGCTGTTCACGGGCACGTTGATCGAGGTGTGGAACCACGGCGCGTTCGCCGGGTCCCACCGTGAGTTCACCGACGAGATCACGCGCCGCTCGCCGCCCACCCAGTGCCCGAACATGGTCGTGGTCGGGGCGCCGAACCCCGGCTTCGAGCTGCGGCGGCCGTTCGAGGTGGCCGCGCCGCCGGTGCGCGTCCCGTCGGTGTGGGGGCCGCCGTCGTGGGGGGCGAGCGAGGGGCCACCGACCTTCGACGTCGACCTCGCGGGCGCCGCCGCAGCGGTTCTCGAGATCACCTCTCGACCCGAGTACCTCGACGGCGGCCGCATCGACCGCGAGGGCGCCCCGGAGTTCTGGGCGTCGTGGCTGGAGCCGGACGGCCGGTTCAGCGGTGAGCGGTACCGGCTGCCTGCAGCGGTATGGACCCGGATGTGCCGTCACGAGAGGCTGTGGTTCCGGATTGGCACGACGGCGTCACCGACCGGCTGGGACGGCTGGCAGGTCTCGACACCCGACGGGCACGGCGGTTCGGCCCCGAGCCTGGTCGTGCGAGCCGACGCGGCGCCGGCCGCGCCGGGCGTGTTGTCGATCCGCGGCCCGCGCGAGGTGTCCCGGAACACCGGGCCGCCGGAGTTCGTCGTCGACGTCGCGGGCGGCTACGGGATGCTCGAGATCACCTCGAGGCCCGAGTACCTCGACGCCGACCGTGTCGACCGGGAGGGCGACGGCGCGCACTTCTGGGCGACCTGGCTGAACGGCGCACCCCGGATCACCGGCACGGCCCATCGGCTCGACGCCCAAGCCTGGGACCGCCTCCGGTCCGGTGAACGCCTGTGGTTCCGTGTCCTGAGGGCGGCCGGCGCCACCGGATGGGCCGACTACTCCACCTCGGTGCCCGACGGCCACGGCGCCGACGCGCCCCACATGACGATCATGCCCTGACTCCTGACCACGACCACGACAATCCCGCGGAGGCGACATGCACGACAGCGTGAGAGCCGCGTTCATCCCGTTCAGTTAGCCCCTCGAGGGTCGCGTCCGGTTCATGTACCTGGACGTCAAGAACCTGGTCTCGACCGGCGTCGGGAACCTCCTCGACGCTGACGACCCGGGGGCGTTGGGCAGCAACCCGAACCCACTGCCGGACATCTTCACACTCGCCTGGTTCGACAAGTCCTCCGGAGATCCTGCCACGCACGCCGAGATCGAGCAGGAGTACAAGAACGTCAAGTTCAGCGGCACGGCCTTCGCCACGCTGGCCCAGAAGGAAGCCATCACGCGGCTGCGCATCAGCGACGGCTCGATCGACACCCTGGTGATGGGGAAGCTGGATGCATTCGAGACGGCGCTGCGGAACCGGAACCCGTTCTCCGGGTTCGACGGCTGGCCGGCAGACGGGCAGCTGGGCCTGTTGAGCATGGCCTGGGCGATGGGCGCGCACTTCTCGTTCCCCGCGTTCCAGAACGCCGCCGAGGCCGGCGACTGGCTGACGATGGCGCAGGAATGCCGGATGACCGAGGCGGGCAACCCCGGGGTGATCCCGCGCAACGTCCGCAACGGGCTCCTCTTCACGATCACCGGGTGGATGGCCACCCTCCCCCGGGCAACTTCACGCAGCTCGTCTTCGACCCATCGTTGACGCTCGCCGACAACATGAGGTCCCCGAACATCCCGGTGGCGATGAACCTCGTCATCGGGCTGCAGATGGCGTTGGAGGTCCTCGGCTTCGACCCGAACGGGATCGACGGCGTGTTCGGTCCGGGCACGCGCACCGCGCTGACGAACTTCCAGCAGGCGAATGGGCTCACCGGCAGCCCGAACGCGCAGTCGATGTCCGATGTCCCGCAGGAGACCGTCGACGCGATTACCCAGCAGCTCGACGACGCGGGGATCACCAGATTCCCGTGACCCGGATCCACCGCTCGCCTCGCCTTGCTGAACGCGCGCTGAATACCGGCTGGGGCGGCCTAACCCGGCCAGCACACTCCGACCGCAGACCGATGCCTGGCGGCTACCCACCGAGGAACCCGAGACCCAGCAGCTGACCACTTTGCCGGGGTGGCGGGAGTTCACCACGCGCACCACGGCCGCGCCGATCCTGCTCCCCGACCGTGGGTGGCAGAGCCTAGGCTTCACCACGGTGTTGTACTTCACCTCGGAGGCGGAGGCGCGCGAGGGCGAACGCAAGGAGCCGCCACCAGAACTGAAGGCACAGATGGAAGAGATGGATGCGCTCAGCGCCGAACCGCCCAGGTTCTACGACCTCAAGCGGCCCTGGTTGTACTCCCCGGAATGAGGTGAGGGGTAATCCACCGCGGCGCAGGGTAAGACGTTGAGTGTGTGCCCGATGCCTCGAAGACGAACGGTAAACCGGCCGTCGATCGTCAAGGCCTTGAGGCGGACGCTACAACACCGCACCGGGACCGCGCCGGGTGCACCGGCCGTAGATCCCGGGAGCCGGGGATGTGGGCGCAGTACGACTTCGTGACGCCCCCCGGGTCGGTGGCGGAATCAACTGCTCACCGAATCGGTCATGAGCACGTATCACGCAGCGATCACGTCCAGGAGGTGGGCGCGAGGTGGCGCCGGTGCCGGGAACATACCCGAGTCCCGCATCCGGTTGAACAGGTCGCCGGCCCGCTGGAGGAGGGCGATGTCCTGCTCCAGCTTCTCGGGCGGATCCAGAAGGTCTATGCGGCGCACTGCGGCCCGAAGGATCGCCGAGTCGGCGGGGGCGACTCGGTAGACGACCGACCGCAGAAACAGCGGCATGCTGGAGTGCCGGTCTGTGGGGTCGATGGGCTCGCCACGCCAGACGCGCGCCCGGTCGCGGTCCTCTGCTGTCACGGCCTCGAAGCGGCGGCGCGCGTCGTCCCCGACGGCTTGATGGAAGGCCACCGATATGGTCGCGGGGTCCTCGGCGCGGGCGAGAACGTCCGCGAGTGCGGATGCGTGGTGGAGCGAGAGGGATGCGCCGAAGGCGAATGTCGGGTTGGTGTGGCACAGGGCGTCGCCGACGAGCACCAGTCCCGGGGCGACCGGGTGGCCGTCGCGGACGGGATGGCGGAGCGCGTTGCGGAGCTGGCCCATGGGCAGCACCGGTGTGATCGGCTCGGCCACGTCGGGGTGCACCCAGGCCGCCATCCCTGGGAGCAGCGCTGCCACGCGGGTGAAGACGCCAGGTTCCCGGACGACGTGGGCTGCTGCACGGCCCGTTCGCTGACGCGCTGCCCCCCGGCGTGGCGGCGGCGTGCTTCAGCCATCTGCTGAACCAGGACCCACCCGACCACACCCGGTT
>Ga0136613_10001657_pt1 | contig 11574 bp, 9 predicted proteins | sample AntDrymUQ2722106_2_FD_106649 | JGI IMG/M metagenome (GOLD analysis project Ga0136613, IMG submission 106649) | Polar desert sand microbial communities from Dry Valleys, Antarctica - metaG UQ272 (21.06) | ecosystem: Environmental > Terrestrial > Soil > Desert | place: Antarctica: Dry Valley... | reverse complement strand
GCGGTAGCGCGCCCAGGGGTCGTGGCCCAGCACCACGTCTGGGCGGACCGTCCGAATGACCTCGCACACCCGGGCCCGTTCCGCCCGCCCGTTCTCGAGCTCGCCGTCGACGAGGTCGAGGAAAAGCACCTCGGCGATACCGAGCACGGCCGCCGCCTTCTCCTGCTCGCGGCGTCGCTCGGCCACCAGGGCGGCCTGATCGGCGTCGGGGTCCCACGAGCCTTTGGAGCCGTCGGTCAGCACGAGGAAATGGACGGACGCACCGGCGGCGGACCACTTCGCCAGGGTCGCGCCGCAGCCGAACTCGGCGTCGTCGGCGTGCGCCCCGATCGCCAGCGCCGTCCCCGGCGCCGGCAGGTCCACCGAGAACTCCGCGCTCACGACCAGTCGCGGACGCGGAGTTGCTCGAGATCGGCGGGTACGTCCACGTCGAAGGCGAGGTCGGGGTCGCGCACCACCCGCACCTCCAGGCCCAGCCGGTCCGTCTCGGCGATGTGGCGCAGGAACGAGCCGGGGCCGTAGGCGAACCGGAACGGCACCGCGACCGGCACCGAGAGCACCGGCGTGCCGTCCTCGCGGTGGCAGGGGACCAGCGTCACCACCGGCTCGTCCCGGTCGCCTGCGACCCCCTCGAGCGTACGGGCGAACGGGAGATCGGCGTGGGCAATGACCGCCCGCACGCAACCACGCTCGGCCAGATGAGCGCGCCCGTCGGCGGCGGCGGCGTCGAGGCTGCCGGGGTCGGCAATCGTCGCGACACCGAGCTCGGCCGCCCACGCCTCGACTTCGGGCGCGCTGGTCACGACCACGACCGGGAGCTCGCCCGCGGCCGCGACCACACGATCCGCGAACCGGCGAGCCAGGTCGGTGCGTTCCGCGGCATCGAGCCGCTCGGCCAGGCGGGCGTTGCCCAGCGCGAATGCCCGCACCGGGACGACCACGCCGGCGCCACTGCTCATTCGAGGACTTCGAACGTGCGCGTCACCGGCTCCTGTCGAAGGAGCTGGCGCACGCGCACCAGGGACTCGGTGACGGCCCGCGAGCCGAGCGCCTTGTCCATGGCCGCGGTCGACGGCCAGCGGGAGATCACCAGGCCCTCGACCAGCCCGCCGGCGTTGGTCTCGGTGCTCACGAGGAGCTCGACCGACTCGCAGCCCAGCTCCTCGAACGCGGGCTTGATGTCCTCGACGAACATGCGCCGGACCTCGTCGCTGTCGGCGGGGTCGACCGCGGAGTAGAAGAAGCGGACGAACACCGAGCTCAGGCCTGCCAACCCGATTTGGCGAACATGCCCTTGAGCTCGGGGCTGGTGGCGAGCCGCAGCTCGTCGCGGTCGAGCTGGCCCGCCAGCCGCTCGCCCTGCCCGGGGTACCGGAACGTCACCCGGATCACCTGGTCGTCGATCTCGATCACGTTGTACGACGGGCGGACGAACCCCCGTAGCCGGTGCGACGACACCGTGCCCGAGTTGACGATCAGCACGCCGTTCAGGAGCCAGACGAACGGGACGTGCTTGTGCCCCGATAGCACCATGTTCACGCCGCACTCGGGCAGCAGGGCCAGCACGTCGCCGGCGTCCCAGACCGTGTTGCGCTCCCGGCCGGTACCGGGGACGGGCACGAGATGGTGGTGCAGCGCCATCACCTTGAGGTCGACGTCCGCCTCGAACTGCTTGCGGATCCACGAGTAGCGCTCGCGTCCGATCTCACCCTCGGCCAGGTCGGGCTTGGTCGAGTCGAGGGCGACGAGCGTGACCGAACCAGGCGCGCGTGGGAGGCCGGTGGTCAGGCGGAGGACCCGGTCGCCCTTCTCCTCGACGTCGCCGACACCGAAGGTGTCCCGGAAGTGCAGGTAGCCCACGTTCTTGGCGTCGTGGTTGCCCGGGATTATGACCGTGGGCAGACCCGACGCCAGGATCGGCTCCAGGTGGCGCTGCGCGTCTCTGAACTCGTGCGCGTACCCCTCGGCGGTGAGGTCGCCGCCCACCAACACGACGCCGGGAGCGAGCGCCATGACCTCGCTCACTGCCGCTTCCATCAGGTCGGCGTCGAAGTAGGGCGAGCCGCAATGGAGATCGGAGAGTTGCGCGATGACGAACGAGTCGCGACGCATCTACCTGCATATGCTACTGCCGTGGAGCTCTTGTACGGCCTCGCTCGCAACGCCCTGCTCCCGCCGCTCCACTTCGGGATCCGCTGGACCGTCGACGGTGCGCAGCGCATCCCGGTACGAGGGCCCGCGATCCTCGCCAGCAACCACATCTCGTACCTCGATCCGCTGGTGCTCGCCTACGTCGCCGACCGCCGCCACCGGAAGGTGCGTTTCCTCGCCAAGGCGGAGCTGTTCGACAAGCGCGGCCTCGGTTCGGCCCTGCGCGCCATCCACCAGATCCCGGTCGAGCGGGGCAAGAGGGGCGCCGCCGGCTCGCTGACGCACGCCGTGGATGCGCTGGAGCGCGGGGAATGCGTGACCGTGTTCCCGGAGGGAACGATCTCGCTCGACCTCGAGCCGATGGTCGGGAAGTCGGGAACCGCCCGGCTGGCGGCGGCGTCCGGTGTGCCGGTGACGCCGATCGGCCTGTGGGGCACCCAGCGCATCCTGTTCAAGGGGCGCAAGCCCCGGTGGCGCGGGGGCGTCGCCGAAACGGTCGTGATCGGCGACCCGGTGCGCGTCGGTCCGGACGAGAACGTGTACGTCGCCACCGACCGGATCATGGCCGCCATCTGCGCCTGCGTCGCCCGAGCCCGCGAGCTGTACCCGCAGCGGCCGCGCCTCGGTGACGACGGCTGGTGGGTCCGCCCACCCGAGACCGCGCGGGTGCGGTCGGCACGGAGCCGAGCGGCATGACCCGCGTCTCGGTCATCGGCGCGGGGTCGTGGGGCACCGCGGTCGCCGCCATCGCGTGCGGGAACGCCGACACCGTCCTGTGGGCCCGCCGACCCGAGCTGGCCGAGGCCATGCGCGACCGGCACGAGAACCCCGACTACCTGCCGGGCCTGCCCCTGCCCGAGTCGCTCGGGTTCACCGCCGACCTCGAGGAGGCGTGCGCCCGCGCTGAGGTGCTGGTGCTCGGCGTCCCGTCGCACGGGATGCGGGCGGTGCTCACGGAGGCCGCGCCGTCGATCGGTGCCGGCGTGCCGGTGGTGAGCCTCTCCAAGGGAGTCGAGCAGGGCTCGCTGCGGCGGATGACCGAGGTCGTCGACGAGGTCGTCACCGATCACGACGCCGGTCAGGTCGGGGTGCTCACCGGCCCGAACCTCGCCCGCGAGGTCGCGGCCGGCCAGCCCGCCGCCTCGGTCGTGGCCCTGCGCGACCCCCACGTCGCCACTGCGCTCCAGTCGTTGTTCATGTCACCCACGTTCCGCGTCTACACGAACCCCGACGTCGTGGGCTGCGAGATCGCGGGCGCGCTCAAGAACGTGATGGCGATCGCGGCCGGCATCGCCGACGGCCTGGGCTACGGCGACAACACCAAGGCCGCCCTGTTGACCCGCGGGCTGGCCGAGCTCACCCGCCTGGGTGTCGCGCTCGGCGGTGAGCCCCTGACCTTCTCGGGCCTCGCCGGCATGGGCGACCTGGTGGCGACGTGCACCAGCACCCAGAGCCGCAACCGCACCGTCGGCGTCGAGTTGGGCAAGGGCCGCTCACTCGACGACATCGTGACCGAGATGAAGATGGTCGCCGAGGGCGTCAAGACGACCGCCGCCGTCCTCGAGCTCTCCAAGCGCGCCGGCATCGAGATGCCGATCGCGTCGTTCGTGGGCGCGGTGCTCTACGAGGGTGCGCAGCCCAAGGATCTCGTCCTCGGGCTCATGCTCCGCGAGGCCAAGGCCGAGCTCCACGGCATCAGGTGATCATCGGCACGCTGGGGTCGCCGAGCCGAGCGCGGGTCGACGCGCGCGGTTCTCTCACCGTGGAGCGGGCGCGCTGGGAGCTCGACTGGTGGATCGGCGCCGAGGATCGGCGTCACGTCCCTGCCGACGAGGCGGCGGTGCGCCAGACTCGCCTCGGCGCGGCCCCGGTCGCGCAGACCGCGATGCGCGTGCCGGGTGGGGACGCGGTGCAGCGGGTCTACGCCGTCGGTGGGCGCGACGACGTCGTGGTGATGGAGGTCGAGAACGCGTCGCCGGTGCCGTTCGCGGTCGGGTTCGTGGCTCGCGGTCGGCCGGAGCTGCTCCTGCCCCGGCCACCGTTGCGGCGGGAGCCGGACGATGGCGGCGAAGTACTCGTCTACCCGGTGGCCCACCGAACCGTGCGCCGGATAGCGGTCTCACTCGGCGCGCGCTCGAGTTCGGTGGAGGTCGACGCCCTGCCCGGTGCCGACAGTGTGGTCAGGGGCTGGGAGGCGCAGCTCGGGCGGGGGATGCGGGTGGAGCTGCCCGACGAGCGCGTCCAGCGGGCCGTCGACGCCGCCCGCGCCGACGCGCTGCTCGAACGCGATGCCGCCGCGCTCGAGGACTGGGGCTTCGACGACGAAGCGGCCACGGCCTGGGCGTCGCTCTCGTTCCGCGGCCGGCGCCGGGCCCGCCGTCGCCCGGCGCGCCCGCCCGGCTGGGACGACGTCGAGGCGCTGCTCGATGGGACGGGCGCCGGCTTCCTGCTCGCGCTGCGGTCCGTCCTCGTGCACGAAGCCGGCGACACGATCTCGCTGCTTGCCAAGCTCCCGTCGTCGTGGCGCGGAGGCAATCTGGAGGTCCACGAGGCACCGACGCGTGCCGGCGGGCGCGTCTCCTACGCGGTGCGCTGGCACGGCGAGCGCCCGGCGTTGCTGTGGGAAGTCGAGCGAGCGGGCGTGCGCCTGCGGGCACCGGCGCTGGACCCCGAGTGGTCGACCACCGAGCGGCGGGGTGAGGCGCTCCTGGCTCCGGCGAACGCGGCGGTCTGATGGCGACCGCTGAGGAGCTGAGCTCAGTCGAGCCGTAGCGTCGCGATCTGGCACGGGCGCAGCGACACCGCGCCCTCGAACGGCTCGACCGGCCGGCCCAGCAGGTCGACGACCCATCCGGTGGCGGGGGCGCCGTCCCGGTCGAGCTCGGCGGCCACCGGCTCGGGCGCGGGGTTGAAGATCCGAACGAGCAGCCCGCCGGGCTCACGTGTGACCGCAGAGACCTGCGCGTCCCGCACCGCCAGCGCCTGCCCGGTCGGGGTCCGGGCGGCGCCGGCCACGCCGCCGCCCCGGGCGCGCTCGAGCGGGACGAGGAACTCGTCCGCAGCCTGGTGGAGGTCGGCGGCGCGCCAGTCGCCCGGGTGCGGCAGCACCGCGTACTCCAGCGCCCGGGCACCCTGCACCTGTGCGCCCTCGACCGGCATCGGTGGGCCGGCGGGGTCGGGACGGAGCGGGAGCGCGATGCGCGACAGGTAGCCGGTCGCGCGCATCAGCGTGAGAGCGAGCTCGTGGCTGTCGTCGACCACCTCGTACTCGAGCAACCCGTCGTGGAGCAGCGCCAGCCCGGCGCTCCCATCGAACGCGTCGACGAAGCGCCGCGACACGAACGTCGGGAGGCCGACCTCACCGGGACCGCCTTCGACGGTCAGGCTCCGGTGCACGACCGCGAACGCGCACTCGGCGTCGGACCCGTCGACCGCGCCCGCCAGTGGGAAGTGCGCCCGGAGGCGATGGTCGCGGCAGATGTTGTCGAACTCGGTGCGGACCCGGAGGAACCGCTCACCGGTGCGGAGCTCGAGCGTCGTCCGCACCGGCACCAGAACGGTTTCGTCGCTGCGGCGGGAGCACGCGATCGCGTCGCCGACTGCGTGCGTCGGCCAGCGGTAGGTGGCCTCGACGAGCACCCGGGCGCGCACCGGGCCGGTTTCGAGCGTGGTGACCGTCACTGACTCGGGCCGGTCGACGAGGAGGTCCTCCTCGGTCGGGGGCGAGTAGTTGTAGGTATCGCCCCCGTCGCCGCCATCGACCAATCGGCCCAGGTCGGGGAGCGAGAGCCCGTCGACGGAGTCGACCGTGAACGTCGCGGTGGTGCGGTCGACCGTGACCGTGAGGTGCTCGTTGGCGAGGGCGACGGTTCCTTCGCCTGTCCTTGGAGAGGTGGCGGGACCGGCGGTGACAGCGGTGGCGGGGCCCTCGCCGTCGACCGGCCGGTACGAGCGCCAGCCGAAGCCGGGGACGGCGTCGGCGGCGAACACCACGTCGCGCGCTCGGGGCAGCTGCACCCGGAACCGCACGGTGGCGCCGGCCTCGCCCAGCGCCAGCACCTCCTCCCGCACGGCCTCGAGGTCGGCGGCGGGCTCGCCGCGCGGGACGCCGTCGAACACGAACTCGACGAGCCCGTCGTCGTGGTCGACCCGCTCGTAGCCGCCGACCCGGGTACCGGCGAATTCGGGACCGCGCATCATCTCGAGCACCCACCGCACCTTCTGACCGGTGACCGTGGCGGTGAAGCCGTCGCCGCCGATGACCCCGATGACCTGCGCCGGACAGGCGGCGCCGTCGTCGGTCGCGGCGAAGTGGACTGGCCCCTCGCCGGGCACGAAGCCCCGGATCAGTCCGCCCCGATCGGCGGGGGTCGGGTTGGCGACCACCGTCGACGATGCCGGCGCGTCGATCTCGGCCGCCAGGGCGTGGAGTGCGTCGCGGGTGAGCGCGTCACCGATCTGGCGCGCTTCGTAGTAGCGCACGAGGACCTGTTCGACGACCTCGTCGTCGCTGCAGGCGCACGAGGAGTCGTGGGCGCTGTTGAGGACGAGGTTGCGCCACGCGACGTCGAGGAGCCCTCCCGGGTAGTCGTCGGCGGGAAGGAGCAATGCCGATAGCGGCTCGGCTCGCCGCTCCAGCGCGCGTTCGGCAGCGGCGCAGGCCTGGTGGACGTCGACCCGGTTCGACGCCACTCCCATCAGCACGTTGGCCCGAGCACCGGAGCGCAGCTCGCCCAACCACGTCGTGAGTTTGTCGGTCGGCTGGTCGGCCAGGTACTCGGGGAGCGACGTCACCACGAACCGGTAGTCGTCCTGGATCTCGTTGGCCTCGGCGACCACGCGACCGAGCCAGGGCTGGGGGAGCTGGTGGTCGGTGCCGTTCATCAGAAGGAGCGCGCCGCCGGGGAGCGCGGCCAGACCGAGCTCGAGCTCGTAGCTGCGGGCGCGGGCAACGAGGGCCTTGGCGTCGTCGGGCAGGTCGCGGCCGTTCGAATACGAGCCGTACAGGTACTCGGCCCGTACCCGCGAACCGTCCGGCGCCTCCCACCAGAACGCGGTCTGGGTGACGGCCGACGGCACGCCCCGCCACACGACCGCGTGCTCGAGCCCGGCGAGGCGCAGGATCTGCGGCATCTGGGCCACGTGCCCGAACATGTCGGGCAGGTACCCGACTGGCATCGCTCCACCCAGCTCGGTGGCGCGCGCGACCCCGGCTTGGAGGTCGCGCACGATCGTCTCGCCCGAGACCATGAACTCGTCCATGAGGATCATCCACGGGCCCACCGACAACCGGCCGCTCGCCGCCAGTCTCCGGAGCGCGGGAGCGGCCTCGGGCCGGATCTCGAGGTAGTCGTCGAGCACTGCGGTCTGGCCGTCGAGCATGAACCGGGCGTACGACAGGTCGCGCTCGAGCAGCGGCAGCAGCTCGTCGAGCAGCCGGACGAGCTGCACCCGGAACGCCTGGAACGGCGCGTACCACTCGCGGTCCCAGTGCGTGTGCGGAACGATCCCGACAGTGCGGGGTGCGGAGCCGGACATCGCCACCAGGATACGGGCGCTCAGGTCGAGGTCCCCGCCCACTCCCTTGCCATTGCGCTCGGGCGCACTTTGTAGCCCATCCGCTCGAACCACCCCTCGTCCATGGCGACCTCGAAGCTGTGCTTCTCGATCGCGGCCGGGGCGGGCACGGTTGCGGGTGTCACGGGCACCGGCGGGGTCGGGGGCGGCAGGGGCGGCCCGCCGTCCTGGGTGCAGATCGGGGACGGCTCGCCGATGGGGACGTCGAGATCGAAGCCGACGTCGCGATCCGGTTCCTCGCCCAGCAGGCTGGCACCGAGGTTGCGGGCGTTGCGGTCGCGCGACGTGAGGAACCAGGTGTCGCCGTCCTTGCCCGGCCCGCGCGCCGGCGCCCCCAGGAAGCGCCACTCGAGGAAGCGCAGCACCGAGGTGTGGTCGTACAGGTGGTGGTCGACGAAGCCGCGCCGGGCGTACGGCGACGCGATCACCGCGGGGACGCGGAATCCGGCCTGGCCGAAGTTGTCGGCGTCGACGGGGTTGGCCAGGTCGTCGGGGAGGATCGGGGGTGGGACGTGGTCGAAGAACCCGCCCCACTCGTCGTACGTGACGATGAACGCGCCCCGTTTCCAGTGCTTCGACTCCGCGAACGCCTGGAACACGTCGCGCAGGAAACGCTGCCCGGCGCGGATATCGGCACGGGGATGGTCGTCGGTCCGGTTGGCGGTGAGAAAGGCGGGGTCGACGAACACGACGTTGGGGAGCGTTCCCGCCGCCGCGTCGCTGAAGTAGGCGTCGATCGGGTTGTTGTAGGCGAGCAGTCGGTCGCCCCAGAGTGCGATGACGGGAAGGTCGGTGCCGTAGTACTTCGCCGGAACGCCGGCTACGCCCAGCCGGTCCCAGATCGACGCGAACGGGTACCCGGCGGTGTCGGCGGGCACGACGTTGACCTTGTAGCCGCCCGACTGCGCCGCATGGAGGTAGGCCCGGTTCGGGTACGTCGGGCCCAGTACCGACGCGTGCCATTGGTCGAAGACGGTGAACTCGCGGGCGAGCTCGCCCAGGAACGGCAGCGCGTCGCGTTCGTAGTAGCTCAGGGCGTAGATGTCGTTCGCGGCTCCGGCTCCGAGGAAGCCGAAGTCACGCTGGGCCCGGCCCTGATCCCATTGGTGACCGGGATCCAGGTGACCGCAGCCGCGGTAGGGGTTCGGCTCCCCGGTCTGGGTGAGCCACGGCGCGGTCTCGAAGACTGAGCCGTCGGGGGCGGCGAACTCCTGGCGCTGGTTGCCGTCGACGCGGAATCGGCGGCCGTAGCGCTCCTTGCCCCGCTCGACGTAGCGCTCGTCGTCGGCCAGCCAACCCAGGTAGTGGTCAAACGACCGGTTCTCCATCATCGCCACGACGACCGTGTCGATCGGAGCGTCCTTCGCGGAACCGTCGAGCAGACCGCGCGGCTCGTCCTCCCCGCGGGTTCGTCGGCCACCGAGCAGGGTCGGCCCGCCCAGCAGCAGCCCGCCGCCGAGGAGCCCGGTGCGCTGGAGGAACTCGCGGCGGTCCATGCGGCACGTTTTCTAGCGCGAACCGAGCCGACAGGCTCAGCGCTCGGCGGTACATTTCGCGCAATGGCCGCATCCGCGACGCCGGTTGGTCGCGTCCGCGAGGAGGGCGGCTACTTCCTCGAGATCCTCGCCCTCACCGCGTTCGCGTTCGCCCAGCCACTGCTCGACGTGTTCGGTCGCAGCCCGGAGACGTTCGTGTTCCGGGGCGCCGGGCCCCGGGACATCGTGTTGTTCGCGCTGGTCCTGGGCCTCGTTCCTCCGCTCGTTGTCGGCGGGTGCGCCGTCCTCGCCAACTGGTTCGGCCGGGACGTCCGCGCGCTTGTGCAGGCGGTGGTCGTGGGCGCGCTGTTCGGCGTCCTCCTCCTCGTGGTCGTCAAGAAGCTCGTCGATGCGCGCGGCAGGTTCCTCGTGGCGGTGGCGGTGGCCGGCGCCATCGGGTTCGGCGCGCTCTACCGGCGAGCCGGATCGGTGCGAATGTGGTTGCGGTACGCGTCGGTGGCGCCGTTGGCGTTCGCGCTGCTGTTCCTGTTCGCGTCGCCGGTCTCCCAGCTCCTCTCGGTGGGTGGCGGCGCGTCGGCCGACGTCGGCAGCGCCGACACGCCCGTCGTCGTGCTCGTGCTCGACGAGTTCCCGACCAACTCGCTCATGCGTACCGACGGGACGATCGACGCCGAGCTCTTTCCCGGTTTCGCCGAGATCGCCGCTGACGCCACCTGGTACCGCAACTCGACCGCCACGGCGCTGCGCACCTCCTTCGCCGTCCCGGCGATCCTCACGGGCCGGTTCCCCCACGACAACGTGGTCCCAGTGGCGAGCACCTATCCCGCCAACCTCTTCACGCTCCTCGGTGGCTCCTACGACGTGCACGGCGGAGAGGCGGTCACGCGGCTGTGCCCCGCCCGGGTCTGCGGGGACGCCTCGCACGGCGAGGTGATCGGGCCTCTGCTCGGGCAGGCGTGGGATGTGTGGACGGAGCTGTCGTCGCCGAGCGGGGTCGAGTCGGATCCCAACGAAACCCTGGTCGAGGAGCCCGCCGGCGGCCACTTCACCGAGCGCGCCGACGCCGACCCCCGCTTCGACTTCAACAAGAACCTCCGCAACACGACGCCGGCGCGCTTCGAAGAGTTCCTCGCCGGCATCGACGGATCGGGCAGGTCACTGGACTTCCTGCACCTGATCCTGCCCCACGGACCGTTCCAGTACTACCCGTCGGGCGTGCAGTACGAAGACGACGACGCGCCCAGTGGGCGCCGGAGCGCGGCCGACCGGTGGACCACCGACGACGCCGTCGTGCGCCTCGGCCGCCAGCGCCACCTGCTCCAGGTCCAGTACGTCGACACGCTCGTCACGAGGCTCCTCGAGCGTCTGCGCGACCAGGGTGTCTACGACCGCGCCATGGTCGTCGTGACCGCCGACCACGGCATCGCGTTCCAGCCCGGCGAGAGCAGCCGCGGGGCCGACAAGGACCGGGTGGAGCCCTCCTGGCCCGAGATCGCCTACGCTCCCCTGTTCGTCAAGCCGCCGGGTCAGCAGGAGGGAGCCGTCAGCGACGAGAACGTGACGAGCGTCGACATCCTGCCGAGCATCGCCGACTATCTCGGGATCGAGCTCCCCTGGGACGTTGACGGACGATCGGTGCGCGGGGAGCCGAGGCCCGGCACCGACAAGGTGCTCTACACCTCCAACACCGCCACCGGTCGCGAGGAGCCCGGCTCGCGCTACGAGGTCGACGGGGCCGAGGGCGCGCGCGTCGTGCGGGCAGCGGGCGTCGACACGCTCCGGGGTGCCGGCGACGCGCAATGGGCGCTGTACCGCATCGGACCGTTCCCCGAGCTGGTCGGCCAGCCCGTCGCCGGCCTGACGGTTGCAGCGGACGCGGCCGGGCCGGTCGACCTCAAACAGCCCGAGCGGTTCGATGCCGCCACGCCGACCGAGGGGAGAGTTCCCGGGTTGATCTTCGGCAACCTCGACGCCGGCGTCGAGCCCGGCGCGCCGGTAGCGTGTGCGATCAACGGCACGATCGCGGGCGTGTCGTCCCGCTTCAGCCGTTCGAGGTCAAGCTTCGGGTTGCTGCCGCCCGACTTCCTGTGGCGCGATGGGCAGAACGACGTCTCGTGCTACATCGTCCGCACCCTCGCTGGGAGCGTGGAGCTGGTGCCGCTCCGCCGGTCGTAACCTGGGTTTGTGAAGGTCGTACTGGGATCGGACGACAAGACCCCGCTGACCGACGCGGTGGTCGCCGACCTCTACGAGCGTGGCCACGACGTCATCCTGGTGGGTCCGCCGGCCGGCGAGGCGAAGGAGTGGGTCGAGGTCGGCCGCCGGGTGGGCGAGATGGTGGCCGGAGGCG
>Ga0136613_10001656_pt1 | contig 11578 bp, 11 predicted proteins | sample AntDrymUQ2722106_2_FD_106649 | JGI IMG/M metagenome (GOLD analysis project Ga0136613, IMG submission 106649) | Polar desert sand microbial communities from Dry Valleys, Antarctica - metaG UQ272 (21.06) | ecosystem: Environmental > Terrestrial > Soil > Desert | place: Antarctica: Dry Valley... | reverse complement strand
TTTGTGCAACCTCTGCCTCCGGGGTGCCGCCAAGGAGGCCACGATGCTCCACGACAGGGCGCTCACAAACAACGGGACGTTAACGAGCCCGGCCAAACCGGCCATCACTCCGCACGCAAGATCAAGCGCCCTGTTGTTGGTCCCAATCTCCATCAGCAGGAACGTTGCAAGCGCGGCGAGGAGGACAAGCGACAGCTCACGCGGAAGCGCAGGAGGCATCAGGGCATAGACCGCATTCGGGGAGGTGACGACGAGGTCGGCCTTGCCGATCGCCTCCGATGGGGTCGTGACGAAGCTCGCGTTCGGGCTCAGCCATCCGAAGCCTCCGATGAGGCCGGCCGCTGCGGCCCCTGCCCATCCGGCGCGCCGGTCGAGTCGCCGGGCAATACACGCTGCGCCGAGCGGGATGCCTGCAACCACGATGAGGTGAAGCGTCTCGTGGGCAACAAGGACCGTGGACCCTGGGACCAGGCGAACGGCCGTGGCAAGCACCGCATGCCATCCCCACGGATAGGCGTTGCGGCCGAGCTCAGGCGCAGGCCCAAGGGGCACTGCCTCCCCTCCGAGGAGCTGCTCGGTCCAGCCGAGATGCCATGGCGGATCGCCCGAGCGCACCCCAGAGCCGGCGACCACAGGGGGGACGACGTAAAGCGCAACCAGCAGCAAGGCGATGGCCGCGAGCGGGACGAGGGGAAGGGTTCGAGCGTGCAGCGCCGGCAGGGCTCGCACCCGGCTTGCCACAAGCACCACGGCGGCAAGCGGGATCACGGCGGGGGTGCCGAAGACCGCGCCGCCCGTGACGACATTGGCCACCATAGCGAGGGCCGCAAAGGCAACGCCACCTGCGATCGCGGCGAGCGCCCTCTCCGGAGCGCCGGCCGACCAGGCGGGGGCACTCACCTGTGCCCGCCTCAGCAGCACGTCGCCGGAGGCGAAGCCCACGAGCCCAACGGCGACGAGCTGTGCCGCCAACCCCATGAGGGTGCCCGCAGTCATACCGGAGCGCCCGGCCTCACTCGAGCACGACGAGGGGCCGGCCCGCCGCGACCGCCTGACCGGGAACCACCTCAACGGCCGCCACGACCCCTGCGCTTCGGGATGCCACCGCCGTCTCCATCTTCATCGCCTCGATCACCACGAGCGCCTGCCCGGGCTCGACCGCCTCCCCGACGGCAACCAGAACCTTGAGGACCGTCCCCTGCAGCGGAGCAGCCGCAACCATAGGGCCGGCGGGGGCCAGAGGCTGAGCAGAGCCAGGGCCTTCCATCGGCATCGAGCCGGCCGGGGCCGCCCCTGCGGCCGCCCCTGCGGCACCTGCCATGGCTGGGTGCCACAGCCGGATCGGCCGGCCGCCGGCCGTGCCTCCACTCTCCCCCTGCGGCTCGGTCACGGCGAGGTCACTAAGGGTCGAGTCGACGGTTGTGGTTGTGTGGGCCCCTGACCTGAAGGCGGTGCCCCCGAGCAGCATCTGGAGGGCCGGAGCCGTCGTCGCCACGCCCTCCACGACAAGCTCTCCAAGGGCGCGCACCATCGCCGCGCGCGCTCCATCCCGGTCGCTCCCCCACGTGATCACTTTCGCAATGAGCGAGTCGTAGGCGCCGGGAACCTCGTCTCCGGCGACATAGCCGGAATCGAACCTGATCCCCGGCCCCGCCGGCACGATGAGCCGGGTGATCACACCGGGATCGGGCAGGAAACCCCGGGCCGGATCCTCGGCGTTGATCCGGCACTCGATGGCGTGGCCGCGCGCCACGATGTCGCCCTGCGAGAACCCGAGCGGGTCTCCCGCCGCGACGCGAAGCTGGCAGGCAACGAGGTCGAGGCCGGTCACGGCTTCCGTAACCGTGTGCTCGACCTGGAGCCTTGCGTTGACCTCGAGAAAGTAGAAGGCCCCTCCGTCGTCGACGAGGAACTCTACGGTCCCTGCGCCGGTGTAGCCGCAGGCCTTGCACATCGCCACAGCGGCAGCGCCCATGTCCTCTGCTCGCTCGGCGAATCGCGGAGGCGGGGACTCCTCGACGAGCTTCTGGTAGCGCCTCTGAAGCGAGCAATCCCTCACCCCGAGCGACATGGGGTCACCGGAGCTGGGAGCGAGCACCTGGACCTCCATGTGCTTGGGATCTTCGAGCCAGCGCTCGACGTAGACGGCGTCGCTCCCGAAGTAGGCGTGCGCCTCACGCGTGGCGGCCTCGAAGCCGGCTGCGACCTGCTCGGGCGAGCCCGCCACCTTGAGGCCCCTGCCCCCTCCGCCGCCGGCCGCCTTGACCGCCACCGGGTAGCCGTGCTCGGCGGCAAATGCGATTACCCCGCCGGGATCCTCGAGGGGCTCGAGCGCACCCGGCACCACGGGGACGCCCGCCGACTCGGCCGTACGGCGCGCCGAGACCTTGTCGGCCACGAGCCTCATGGCGGGCGGAGGGGGCCCCACCCACGCCAGCCCGGCGTCGATAATCGCCTCGGCGAAGGCGGCATCCTCGGCCAGGAAGCCGTAGCCCGGGTGGATCGCCTGCGCGCCGGTCGCGAGTGCAGCCTCGATCACTGCCTGTCGGTTCAGGTAGGTGTCTCCCGGCGCAACCCCGCCAAGAGCCACCGCCTCGTCGCTGAGCTCGACATGGAGCGCGCCCGCATCCACGTCCGAGAACACAGCGACCGTTGCGACGCCGAGGTCACGGCAGGTGCGCGCGATGCGCACTGCGATCTCCGCCCGATTGGCGATCAGTATCTTGTCGAACATCCGGGGCACATCATCGCTCGACCCCCGGGCGCCCCCGCCCACCGGCGCGCGGCCCGGCCCTGAGGACCTTGCCGGGTAGCTCTCCCTCGACAAAGCCCTGGGCGATGCCGGCGGCCGCGATGAGCGCGCCGAGGTCGACACCCGTGGCAATTCCCATGTCGTCGAGCATGTGGACGAGATCCTCCGTGGCGATGTTTCCGCTCGCCTCAGAGGCGAATGGGCTCCCCCCCATTCCGCCCACGGCCGCATCGAAGTAGTCGACGCCGAGCTGCAGCGCGGTCACGGCATTGGCAAGCCCGGTCCCGCGCGTGTCGTGGAAGTGCATGTTGATGTCGAGCCCGGGGAGCCCATGGCCGCTCAAGGCCTCGACCAGCTCGGCAACGCGCCGTGGCGTGGCCATGCCCGTGGTGTCTCCGTAGGAGATTGCGCCGAGGCCGTGATCGAGCATCCACCTCGAAAGCTCGAGCACTCGCTGCGGCGCAACGTCGCCCTCGTCGGGATCGCCGAACGACGTCGAGATCGTCGCTTCAACGGGAACGCCTGAGTCTCGTCCGAGCTCGGCGACCTCGGCGACGTCGTGCAGGGACTCGGCCACCGTCTTTCTCACGTTCTTTAGGTTGTAGGAGTCGGTCGCCGCTATGAACACCTGCATCCCGTCGGCGTTCGCATCCACCGCCGCCTCCGCCCCCTTCCGGTTGGGGACGAGCGCCGAATAGAAGACCTCGGGGTTGCGCTCGATCCCGGTAAGCACAGCGCCGGCATCGGCCATTTGCGGCAACGCCCGCGGTGACACAAAAGAAACCGCCTCGATGCGACGAATGCCGGTGCTGCTTAATGCATTGATCAAACGGATTTTGTCGGCGGTCGGGACCACGGCCCTTTCGCTTTGAATCCCGTCGCGCGGCCCGACCTCGCGCAGCCTGACCGATTGCGGATAGCTCAGCGGTTGCTCCAGCGCGGGCCCCTCTTGGCGTTGAAGGCGGCGATTCCCTCAACGCGGTCCGCACTCGACACCGTGGCGCGCCACGCATCGTTCTCCGCCTCGATCCCCTGTTCGAGCGGCAGGCCCAAGGCGGCATCGATGGCGCCCTTTGCGGCCCGCAGCGCGACCGGCGAGGCCCGGCAGATGGCATCGGCAAGGGCGAGGGTCTGGGCCCTCAGCTCCGAACGCGGAACCACCTTCGCAACAAGCCCTGCAGCCAGGGCCTCCTCGGCCCCAATGCGCCTGCCGGTGAAGATGATCTCCTTGGCCCTCGACGTGCCCAGCGCCCGGGCCAAGAGCTGGGTGGCGCCGCCCGCCGGGACGAGGCCGACCCCGGCCTCCGGGAGCCCAAGCTCGACGTCGTCGGCCGCGACGATGAGATCGCAAGACAGCGCAAGCTCGAAGCCGCCGCCCAAAGCAAAGCCGAACACAGAGGCGACACTCGGCTGCTGCAAGCCGCGCAGTGCGGCGAACATGGCGCGCATGGCCACTCGATTGGCGTGCCAGTCGTCGAGCGAAAACGACGCTCGCTCTTTCAGGTCTGCGCCAACGCAAAAGGCGCGCTCGCCTGCGGCGGCAAGCACAACAACCCAAATGTCCCTATTCGCCGCAATGCGCGCCGTTGTCGCGGCGAGCTCCTGTGCAAGTGCTCCGCTGATCGCGTTCAGTGCCTCGGGGCGCTCGAGCGTCACAACGGCGACTCGCCCGCGCTGCTCGAAGGAGACGAAGTCGCCGTTTACCTCCTGCGCGTGCTGGTCGGTCACACCGGCGGCACGCCGTGACGGCGCTCGGAGAAGTGCCTGTCCTTGGTCGCTGCAAAACGAATTCGGCCGGCCACCTCGGCCCGAAGATCGTCGGGCTCGACAACGGCATCGACGACGTCCTCGGCCGCGAGATGCAAGATGTCGATGTCCCGTTCGTATTCGGCGCGTCGCTCCGCCACGAAGCGGGCGCGCTCGGCCGGGTCCTCAATTGCGGCAATCCTGTTGTAGTAAACGGCGTTTATCGCTGGGTCGGGGCCCATGACCGCTATGCGCGCGGTCGGGAGGGCGATGGTTGCGTCCGGCTCGAAGCCGGGGCCCGCCATTGCATAAAGCCCGGCGCCGTACGCCTTGCGAACAACGACACAGAGCTTGGGCACGGTTGCCTCCGAGATCGCGGTTATGAGCTTGGCGCCGTGGCGGATCATCCCTGCGCGCTCGACCGCGGCACCGATCATGAACCCAGGCACGTCGGCGAGGAACACAAGCGGGATGTTGAAAGCGTCGCACAGCCACACGAAGCGGGCGGCCTTGTCGGACGAATCGATGAACAGGACGCCGCCCTTCTCCGCAGGTTGATTGGCGACGATGCCGACCGCGCGCCCCTCGATGCGCGCAAAGCCGGTAACGATCTCTCTTGCAAACGCCGGTTTGATCTCAAAGAAAGAGTCCTCGTCGGCGATCCCGGCGACGAGCGCGTAGATGTCAAAGGCGACGCTCTCGTCTCGAGGAACGATAGACGCCAAGGAGCCCTGCAGCCCGGGCGGGCGCGCCTCGACCACAGGAGGATCGGTACGCCACGACTGGGGAAAGTAGGTGAGATAAGCGCGCGCCGCCTCGATCGCGGCCTTGTCGTCCGGCACCGCAAGGTCACCCGTTCCCGACACCTCACAGTGGAGGCGCGCTCCGCCCATCTCCTCGAGCGTCACCTTTTCGCCGATCACCTCCTCCGCCATTCTGGGCGAGCCCAGATACATCGAGGCATTGCCCTCGACCATGAACACGACGTCGCAAAAGGCGGGGATATAGGCGCCTCCGGCAGCCGATGGGCCGAACAGGCAGCACACCTGCGGGACCTTGCCGGACGCCTGCACCTGGTTGTAGAAGATCTTGCCGGCCCCGCGCCGTCCGGGGAAGAGGTCGATCTGATCGGTGATGCGCGCCCCGGCGGAGTCGACGAGGTAGACGATGGGATGCTCGTGGCGGCGCGCGAGCTCGATTATGCGGATGATCTTCTCGACCGTGCGCGCCCCCCAGGAGCCGGCCTTGACCGTGGAATCGTTGCCCATCACGGCGACCGGGCGACCACCGAGGCGGCCCACCCCGGTGACGACGCCGTCGGCGGGAAGGTCCCCTGCGAGCGCATTGACGAGCAGTCCGTCCTCGACGAAACCTTCGGCGGAGTCGAGCAGGAGCGCAAGCCGGTCGCGCACGAACAGCTTTCCCTGCTCGGCGGCCCGCTCGTGGTAACGCCGGGCGCCTCCAGCTCTCGCCCGCTCGATCGCGGCGGCAAGGTCGAGCCCTTCGTGCCCGCTCACGCCGGCTGGCCCCGCCTGGGGGCGGCTTCGAGTCTCACGCAGAGAAGCCTAATGGGTGTGTCTCCGGCCCGGCCGGAGCCTCGGCCGCCGGGCAGCAGCGGGCTTACGTGCCACCATGAGGGCATGGCAAGCAGCTCGACGGCGCCGGGTCCCGGTCCGTGGCGACGCTTGAGGTGGCCCGCCGGGCTCCTCATCGCCGTCGTCGTCTACGGAGTGGTCGGCTACATCGTCATCGAAGGCTGGAGCTTCCTCGACGCGCTCTACATGACGGTGCTCACGCTCACCACGGTGGGCTTCAAGGAGGTCAGGCCGCTCGACGAAGCGGGCAAGTGGTTCACGATTACGGTGCTGTCCCTGGGAGCGACCCTGGTGCTCGTGACGCTGTCGCTGGCGGCGCAATCGATAGCGGAGGGCGGCCTGGGCGAGCGCGCGAGAAGGAGACGGATGAGCAAGCGAACCGAAGACCTGAAGGACCATTTCATCATCTGCGCCTACGGGCGCGTCGGGCGGACGGTGGCGCGCGAGTTCGAGTCTGAGGGTGTGGCATTCGTCGTCATCGATGCCGACGAAGAGCTCGAGGAGGACATGGTCAACGACGGCGTCGTTTATCTCATAGGAGATCCGACCTCGGAGCCGCTTCTGCAGGCGGCAGGTATCGAACGGGCGCGCGGCCTCGTGTGCGCCATGGACTCAGACGCCGCCAACGTCTACGTCACGTTGTCGGCGCGCTCGCAGAATCACGACATGATCATCGTTGCGCGGGCGGCACAATCGTCCACCGATGAGCGCCTCTACACAGCGGGCGCCGACCGGGTCATCTCCCCCTATGTTGAAACCGGGCGGCACATGGCGCTGCAGGCGCTCAGGCCAGGTGTCGTCGACTATCTCGAAGTCGGCTCCGCCGCTCAAGCCAAGCTACGCGTAGAAGAACTGGCAATCGACAGTGACTCCGAGCTCGCAGGACGCGCGCTCGGCGATGTCATCGGCCGGACGACGGCCCTTGCCGTGAGAAGGGCCAACGGCGACGTCGTCACCAACCCTGCGCCCGATCTCCGCCTCGCACAAGGCGACCTGCTGGTGCTGCTCGGAGAAAAAGACGCCCTTCGCCCCGTCGAAGAAGAGACCTAAGCCACAGCCTGCACTCACGATGGGGCCGATCACACAGGCGCCGGGGTGTACCTACTATTTCTGCCGGGGAAGCGGCTGCGCTGAGCGGTAGTGCGGGGATCTCTCGTCATATGTAGGCCACATGAATCCCCACACTAGGCCGGGTTCGCCCCTTTCAGGGGGACCACCGGCGGGGGGCGTGAGGGCAGCGGGACGAGGGAATGAGCGATCGGGAGCAACTCGGCCGAAGTCATGGCCGTCGCCTCGAGCTGAATATGGATCCCTGGAGTTGGAGTTGCACCCTGGAGCGGTCGTCGAAGGAAGACTCGCCGATCATCGCTTCGCCCTCCCCCCGCCACATCACTCGAGGATCCTCGGGCATGGGAGAAGCGGACTCCCGGATCCACAGGTTCGCCGGGCCGGCGGCCTCTTCCATTGTGTAACCAATTGTCACCGGCAAAGGGACCTTGTGGCGTTGCCATGCCGGAAAGATCATGGCATCCACATCGGTGCTTGGAGCGTGCTTCGGGACGAGCACGGTGAAGGCCACCGCTTCCTGCAACTCGTCGAGCGTCACGTAGCGCGGCGTCTCCCGCACTTCGAAGGACTCCCCGGGGGGAGGATCGAGAGTGAAGGTCCCGGGGGGGAAATCCTCGTCGAAGGCGACCTCCTCCATCTCGAGCACGCGCCACGGGTAGCCGCCCACACGCGCCTCGCTGCGCAGCAGCACTCCCCGTTCGGCATCAACGAGCAGCTCATACTCGTCGGCCCCCCAACCGAGACCCTCCAGCTTCGCGGTGTCACCAGAGACGGGTCGCGCCGCCACCACCAGCGCCCGCCGGTTCAAGACGTGCGACTCCCCCACGAGCTCAAGCTCGACGTCCGCCAGGATGCGCGCCGAATGGAGCAAGCACTCCCCTGGTCCTGGCCCGTGACTGCTGTGGGGATCACCGTCGTTGGTCTGGGCCCCGGCCCACGCCGAGAAGCTCCACCACCGGGACCCCTCGATGATTACGGTCACCCGTTCGGCCCCGGCCCCGAACTCGGCGCGGGTCCGGTCGGGCCCGTCGACCCACAAGCTCCACGGCTCCCGTGCCTCCACGGGGGAGCCGCCCTCCCCGGGTGGCGGGATTCTTGCGTTCCTTGCCTAAGGCCCTGTTGAAGGCCAAGTAACTCCGTTCGTGGTGCCGCCATTCGAAGCCGGAGACCTGCGCCGTGCGCCAGCGCGTGTCCGCTGTATGGAGAAGCTCGAGAAGCTCGCCAAGCTCACTCACCAGCGACCTAGTCCTCGGGGCCGAACGGCGAGCCGAAGAGGTCGCCGGGCAGCTCCTCGTCGAACGCAATTTCCATCACCTGCATTGCATAGCCCTTTAGCACAACGCCATGCTCGAGGTCGACCGTGAGCTCGAGCGTGTCACCGGAAGAAGGGCACCACCATCGGTCGGTTGCCTCAGCGTCGGCCCGGCCGTGCCCCGCAAGCGCATCCCGGGGCGGCCGGCATGCACCACGCGCCCGAGGGGTTCTAGGAGCGGCCCGCCGAGCAGCTCCGTGGGATCGAGCAAGGCCTCTTCCGGCTCGGGGCCAAGGCCGAGGCTTGGGGCCCCCTAGTTGTCTTGCAGGCCATGGCGGGGATGTGACATCCACCAGCGCGCGCCGGCCCTCACGGCAATGGCCTTCCCGCCCAGCAGGTCACGCTCGACACGCACCTCGTTGGGCCGCCTCACCCACATCCGCCAGGCCTCCGATCCCGTGCTCCCCGACGCCGTGACCTCACTCCAGGACCGGTGACTCCCATAGATCGCCTCGAGAACATCGCCGAGCTCACTCACCATCCCAACCTACCCAGGCAGGGCGCCGAATGGCCGTTCGGAAGCACTCTCTCCCTTTTCGGTTTGGCCCGGTTGCCACTTGCGTGGGTTATTTATTACAATGCGTTGCAATAAGGGACCGGCGATGGGGAGGTCACGTGCATATCCCGGACGGCTTTATCAATGCAGGTACCTCGCTTGGGGCCGGAGCGGCCTCGGCGGCGGGGATCGGGGTTGCCCTGCGCAGGACGGGTGATTGGCTCGAGGACAGGCAGGTTCCCATGGCCGGCCTCGTCGCTGCGTTCATCTTTGCGGTCCAGATGCTCAACTTCCCCGTGGCTCTCGGTACGAGTGGCCACCTCCTCGGGGGGGCGCTTGCCGCCGTGCTTGTGGGGCCGTGGGCGGGGATGATCTGCGTTTCCGTGGTGCTGCTCGTGCAGGCGCTGTTCGCCGACGGAGGTCTCACCGCACTCGGCCTGAACGTGTTGAACATGGGCATAGTCACGTCACTGGTTGGCTACGGGACGTTCGTGGCTTTGCGAAAGGTCCTTCCTGCGACCAAGCCGGCGGTGTCGGCCGCTGCCGGCGTCGCCGCCGCGCTCTCGGTGGTTATCTCGTCCGTCGCTTTTGCCGCCGAGTACGCAATCGGCGGCACCGGCACTGCCCCCGTGGGAGCGGTCGCCGCCGCCATGGTCGGCGTGCACGCGATCATCGGCATCGGCGAGGGCCTGATCACAGCGGCCACCGTGGGAATGGTCCTGAGCGTGAGGCCCGACCTCGTCTACGGGGGCTGGGGCGTCGCCGCTCCGCTTGATGCCGGCCCGGCAACCCCCGCCGCTCAGGAGGCGAAGTAGCGGTGCGGCCGGGCACCAAGCTCTTCATTGGGGCCGGGCTGATGCTCGCCCTTGCCCTTGCCCTGTTCGTGAGCCCCTTCGCAAGCTCGAGCCCCGACGGACTCAACAAGGTCGCCATCGAAAAGGGCTTCGACGACACCGCCGAGGATCACGCCCTCGACGGTAGCCCCCTTGCCGGATACGCGGTCAGAGGCATCACCGACGAGCGCATAAGCAAGGCGCTATCAGGGCTTATCGGAGTCCTGATGACCTTCGGCGTCGGCCTCTTGATATTTGGCGTGGTGGCGAGGCGCAGAGAGAAGGAAGGGCAGCCGCTCGGGGAATCAACCTGAGCGGCGGGCACGCTCACGGGCTCTACCTGGACGGGCACAGCACCCTTCACCGATTGCATCCGCAGAACAAGCTTGCGGCCGACTTCCTGTTCGTTTTGTGTGTGGTGGCGACGCCGACGAAAGCGCTCTGGGCTTTCGCTTCATACCTGCTTCTGATTGGGATTGCGGCCCGCCTCGGGGAGATCCCACCGCGCTACCTGCTCAAGGGGCTCGTCATCGAAGTCCCGTTCGTGCTCTTTGCGGTTGCCCTGCCGTTCGTATCGCCCGGGGAGCGCGTTGAGGTGCTCGGACTCGACCTCTCGGAAGACGGTCTGTGGAGCGCCTGGAACATCCTCGCCAAAGCCACGCTCGGGCTTGCTGCTGCTTTGATCGTGGCCGCCACTACCCCGCTTGCTGCTCTGCTCTATGGCCTCGAGAGACTTCACATGCCGAGGGTCTTCACAGCCATAGCGGGCTTCATGGTCCGCTACGGGGACGTCATCTCGGGTGAGATGTCTAGAATGCGGATCGCACGCGAGTGCAGAGGCTACGAGCCCCGTTGGATCTGGCAGGCACGGGCGGTGGGCGCATCGGCCGGCTCGCTGTTCATACGTTCGTACGAGCGCGGGGAGCGCGTTTATCTCGCCATGGTGTCGCGCGGCTTCGACGGTTCGCTGCCCTCCTCTAGGGGGGCCGAACCCGGTCTCGGTGAGTGGGCGGCTTCGATGGTGTGGCCTGCAATCGCTGCGTGCGTTGCCGCTGCGGCGTGGATCTTGACTTGAGGGACTCCGCCCTGGAGGTAAGTGACCTCTCCTTCGCCTACCCGGACGGCCACCAGGCGCTGTTCGGCATCGACCTCAGCCTCGATCGTGGCGAGCGCGTGGCGCTGCTCGGCCCGAACGGGGCCGGAAAGACAACCCTGGCCCTGCACCTAAACGGCGTGCTCATTCCTCAAAGGGGGGATGTCAGCGTCGGCGGTCTCGAGGTGAAAAAGAAGAACCTGAAAGAGATCCGGCGCAGGGTCGGTATCGTCTTTCAGGACCCCGACGACCAGCTCTTCATGCCGAACGTGGCCGCCGACGTGGCCTTCGGACCGGCCAACATGGGCATGGTCGGCGACGAGCTCGACGTATGTGTCGGCGAGGCCCTCGAGGCGGTTGGCATGTCCGCTTACGCAGACAGACCGCCTCACCACCTCAGCTTCGGGCAGAGACGCAGGGTGAGTTTGGCAACAGTGCTCGCCATGCGGCCCGAGATCCTCGTCCTCGACGAGCCGACCTCCAACCTCGATCCGGCCGGCCGGCGCGAACTCGCCGAGATACTCGAGACTCTCGAGGCGACGATGCTCATCGTCACCCACGACCTGCCCTACGCGCTCGAGCTCTGCCCTCGCTCGGTCGTGATGAATCACGGCGCCGTAATCGGTGACGGGGCGACGGCCGATGTCCTTTGCGATTCGCAGCTAATGGCGGCTGCGCGCCTC
>Ga0136613_10001654_pt1 | contig 11582 bp, 11 predicted proteins | sample AntDrymUQ2722106_2_FD_106649 | JGI IMG/M metagenome (GOLD analysis project Ga0136613, IMG submission 106649) | Polar desert sand microbial communities from Dry Valleys, Antarctica - metaG UQ272 (21.06) | ecosystem: Environmental > Terrestrial > Soil > Desert | place: Antarctica: Dry Valley... | reverse complement strand
TGTCAAGGCGGGGGCTGCGGCGTATCCGGCCTCCGACAGCGGACGCCGTAGGCGTGTATCGGCGCCCGGTTCCTCCATACTGCTACACTGCGTAGCAGATGGCTGGTCGCACGATCCCGCAACGCGAGCTTCGCAACAACATCTCTGCCGTCCTGCGGGCAGCGGAGGCGGGTGAGGAGTTCACCGTCACCGTGCGCGGACGCCCGGTGGCGCGGCTCGGTCCTCCCGGAAGAGCCGACGAGCCGCGGGTGAACGTCGACCGCGCGACGATCGCCGCGCTCATCGCAGAGCCGCTCGACGCTGAGCTCGCGGCCGAGCTGGACGCCGCCGAGGCACCGGTCGGCGACCCGTGGCCCGCGTGAGCGGCGCGCTGCTCGACACAAGCATGCTGATCGCCCCACTCGCGCCGGAGCGGGCAGCCGAGCTGCCCGCGACCGCGGCGATCTCGGTCGTGACGCTGGGCGAGCTTCATGCCGGGGTGCGGTTGGCGCGCGGAGCGGCGCGGCACCGGCGCCAGACCCGCCTCGAAGCGGTTCGCCGCGCTTTCATCCCACTGCTCGTCGACGAAGCCGTGGCCGAGAGCTACGGCGAGGTAGTCGCTCTTGCGCGCTCCAAGCGTCGCATCGCGAAGGCGACCGACCTGCTGATCATCGCGACCGCGCTGGCCACGGACCGGCGCCTCGTGACGCGTGACGTCGCTCAAGCGCGTCTCGCGGAGGCGGCTCGGATCCAAACCGACCTCGTCGTTTGACGATGCCGTCAGGCTGAGATCGTCACGCGCACGCGCTTGTGTCCCGTGCGCCGTCAGAGGCCGCGGCCGCCGCGGCCGCTGCCGCCGCGGCCGCTGCCGCCGCGGCCGCTGCCGCCGCCGCCGCGGCCGCCGCCGCCGCGGCCGCTGCCGCCGCCGAACAGCGCCCCGAGGGCACGAAACGGAGCGGTGACGAGCGTCATGATCGCGTTGAGGATCCGGCTTATGATTCCCATGCAGCGGCCATACCCGGTCGCGCAGCGGGGTATGCGAACTGGACGAATGGTGGAGATCTCCTGCAACGCAAGACCCTGACGTGCTCGTTCGCCTCGTGACCTGCGACCTTGCGTTGCTCGACGCGGCGATCAACAATCGCCCGGCGCTCGGGCGGGCGCTCGGGTGCGAGGTCGCCGAAGACTGGGATGTATTTCCGCAGGCCCTTCGGCGGACGCGCGATGCTGTCGCCGTCGACCCCGAGAGCGCGCGCTGGGGAACGCGATTCTTCGTGCTCGCCAAGCCTCGCACCCTGGTCGGGTGGGGCGGCTTCAAGGGCCCGCCACGCGACGGCGTCGTCGAACTCGGGTACGCGGTCGCCCCGAGCTGGGAGGGCCGCGGCGTGGCCACCGCCGCCGTGCGTGAGCTCGTGCGCGATGCGTGGGCCGTGCCCGACGTGCACGCAGTTCTTGCGCACACCCTGGCCCAGGCCGGCGCGTCCGGGCGCGTCTTGGAGAAGGCGGGCTTCGCCTACGAGGGCGAGGTTTGTGACGAGCAGGTAGGTACGGCGTGGCGCTTTCGCCTTGAACGCCCGCGCGCGTGAGACACCGGGCGCCGACGCGGCGCCCGCCCGTCAGCGGACCACCCGTGCGACGTAGCCCTCGCGGGCGATCACCGCGAGCACCTCTTCGGCGTGCTCGCGCCCACGGGTTTCCAGCACGAGCTGGACCGCGGTTTCACGCACATGCAGGTCGACGCCCTCGCGCACGTGCTCGACCTCGACGAGGTTGGCGCCCGCGTCGCCCACGCACCCCAGCAGCCGTGCCAGCGAGCCCGGGCGGTCGGGCAGGCGGGTGAAGAGCACCAGTCGCCGCCCGGCCTGGGTCTCGTGGCGGCGTGCCACCGCGGCGAGCAGTCCCGGATCGACGTTGCCGCCGGAGAGCACGACCAGGGTGGTTCCTCGGGACGCGGGCGCGACCAGGCCGCCCAGCAGCGCCGCGACGCCCACGGCGCCCGCCCCCTCGACGACGAGCTTGCTGCGCTCCATCAGCAGCACCATCGCCTCGGCGACCTCGTCCTCTCCCACCGCGACCACGTCGTCGAGCCAGCGCCTCACGAGTCCGAGCGTCAGCTCACCCGGCCGCTTGACCGCGATCCCGTCGGCGATGGTCAGGGCGGAGGAGACGCCGACCGGCTCGCCGCGCCGCAGCGACTCAGCGAACGCCGCGCAGGCACCCGCCTGCACGCCGACCACCTCGACCGCGGGACGGGCCGACTTCACCGCGATCGCCACGCCGCTGGACAGCCCGCCGCCCCCCAGCGGCACGACGACCTTCGCGAGGTCCTCGAGGTCCTCGAGCAGCTCGAGCCCGACGGTGCCCTGGCCGGCCACGACGTCGGGATCATCGAAGGGGTGCACGAATGCCAGCCCGCCCTCCTGCGCCCGCGCGGTCGCCGCCGCGAAGCAGTCCTCGAGCGAGTCACCGCACAGGCGCACGACCGCGCCCAGCGCCGCGCAGCCGTCGACCTTGGCGATCGGCGCCTGGGCGGGCATGAACACCTCGCAGGGCACCCCCTGCGCCCGCGCCGCGTCGGCCAGCGCCCACGCGTGGTTGCCTGCGCTGCCAGCCACGACGCCGCGCTCGCAGCCCGCTCCGAGCGACGCCAGCTTGCTCAGCGCGCCGCGCAGCTTGAACGAGCCGGTGCGCTGCAGGTTCTCGGCCTTCAGCGCCACCCGGCCGCCGCAGCGCTCCGAGAGCGTCTGCGACGGCAACACCGGCGTGTGGCGGGCCAGGTCGCAAACCGCTGCGCGCGCTTGCGCGACGTCCGCGGCGACAACGGTCATCGGCCGCCGAGCGCCAGCACGGCATGTATCTGCGCCATGTCGGTCAGGCTACCTGCAGCCTTGGGCCAGGGGTGGGCACGAGTCGGCCGCCCCCTGGCCTCGGGTTATCGCGAGATGACGATGTAGGCGGTGTTGGCGCCAGGCGATCCGAAGATCAGGTCGGCGCGCCGGTCGCCGCCGGTGTCGCCGGCGCCCGAAGCCTCGCTGTGAGCGTCGTGGCCGTTGCGTAGTCCGCGGTAGGTCATCGTGTGCCGTCCGTTCGAAGAGAACAGCCTTGCATTGACGGTATCGCCGCGGAAACCGTGGGTCAGGACGAGCACGTCGCGGCGGCGATCGCCGGTGACGTCGCCGGGCACGTCGACGCAGACGCCGGTGGGTCGGCGGCTACGCGAACCGACAAGCGAGATCCTCCGCGCGTTGCGGCGAGGGACGATCCACGCGCCGCCGCGGCCGGTGAGCCTTCCGCGCGGACCGAGCGGAGCGCCGGCCACGAAGCCGCGCCCGAAGCGCGCGACCGAATAGCCAAAGCCGAACGCCATGCGGGGACCGCGTGTCTCAAAGCCATCGAAGCGCCGTCCGTGCGCGACCCGGATCTCGTCGCCAGCCGCGCGCCGGCCATAGAGCACGAAGACAGCGCCGCTTCCGAGCCTGCCACGCGTGCTCGCGCCCGGCATGGGCCTCATCCAGAGACGGTGAGGCGCCCAATCGCACGACGTAGCCGCCGGAGCCCAGCGACGTCAGGTCGACCGGCGCGCTGTCACGCTTGCCGAAGACGACGAAGACAGCCTCGCGTCCGGTCACGAGCAGGTCGTCGAGACCATCGCCGTTCACATCGCCGGCGCCGCCACGCGGCTACCTGCGCCCCGCCAGGATCGACGCGGCTGTCCGGCAGGCCGCGCGGTCGCGCCGTCGATCCGGAAGCGGCGCGCGCCCAGCCTGCCGAGCCGGACGCGTCCGCGCGGCCCGCCCCCGAACACGACGTGGGCCGATCCCGCGTCCCGGCGGCCGGATGGATCGGCCAACGGCGCGCCGACGATCACGTCCGGCGCGCCCGTCGCCGTTGACGTCGCCCGCCGAGCCGACGGAGCTTCCCGTCAGATCGTCACGATGCTCGCCGGCCAGCACGACCGAAGCCCGTTTGGGCAGATCGATCGTCCTCGCGCTCGCGGCGGACGGCAGCGCGACCAGCGCACCGGCCAGCAACATCGCCAGCGCGCCGCCGCGCGTGACGGCCCTCATGTGTGTCGATGAAACGGTCAAGTCAGACATGGCGCTTCCAATCATCAGGAGGAGTGAAGCCCGCTCGCGCCGCACAGCCGCGACGGGTCAGTGCCCGGTGAACGAGTCCGGCCCCACGAAGGTCGCGCTCGCAATCCGCGCAACCGCCCCCAGCGGACCACCCCCCTCCGTCATCCGCTTGAACTCCACCGACCGCGACCTACGCACCGCCGGCCGCTACGCCACGTCGCCTGGGACAGCAAAGATCGCGTGCAGATCGCCGTTCGCCGCGCTTCTGACTCGACCGCAACCGCGAGCCACCGGCGCGCACGGCACCCCGTGCTAGCCGGGCTCAGCCTCGATGACCTCGCGCACGCGCGGGCGCTTGGCCGCACCCGCCTCGTCGAGCCGGCGCACCGGGGTCGTGTAGGGGGCGTTGCGCGCGATCTCGGGATCTTCGGCGGCCTCCGCGACGATCGCCGCGATCGCATCGACGAACGCGTCGAGGGTCTCGCGCGTCTCGGTCTCGGTGGGCTCTATCAGCAGCGCCTCGTCGACGACGAGCGGGAAGTAGACCGTCGGCGGGTGCATGCCGTGATCGAGCAGGCGCTTGGCGAGGTCGAGCGTTCGGATGCCGAGCTCGCGCTTCATCGGCGCGCCCGTCAGCACGAACTCGTGCATGCATCGCTCGCCAAACGCCAGCGGCAGGTGCTCGCCGACCTCTTCGCGCAAGCGCGCGAGCAGGTAGTTGGCGTTGAGCACGGCGACCTCGCTGACGTCCTTGAGGCCCTCCGCGCCGAGCGAGCGGATGTATGCGTAGGTGCGCACGAACACGCCGTAGTTGCCCTGGAAGCCACGGAGCTTTCCGATCGACTTCGAACCCTGCCCACCGCGCTCGTGGTCGAGGTCGTAGAGCGGCGCCGCGGCACCCACCAAACGGCTGCCGTTGGCATCGTCGACCAGCGTTGTTGTGCCGTTCGGTGCCGCCGAGTCGCGGCGCACGACCTGCGGCCGCGGCAGGAACGGTTCGATGCGCTCGCTGACCGCGATCGGCCCCGCCCCCGGGCCACCGCCGCCATGCGGCTGGGTGAACGTCTTGTGCAGGTTGAAGTGGACGATGTCAAAGCCCATGTCGCCCGGCCGCGAGTAGCCCATGATCGCGTTGAGGTTCGCCCCGTCGTAGTAGAGCGTCGCGCCGGCTTGGTGCACGATCGACGCGATCTGCTCGATGTTCGGGTCGAAGATCCCGAGCGTGCTGGGGTTCGTGAGCATCAGGCAGGCGACCTGGTCGTCGGTCTTCGCGCGCAGGTCGTCGAGATCGACGCCGCCCGCCGCGTCGAGCGCGACCTTCACGACCTCATAGCCGGCCATCGTCACCGTGGCCGGATTCGTGCCGTGCGCGCTGTCGGGCGTGAGCACCTTCGTGCGCTGCTCGCCGCGGTCGGCGTGGTAGGCGCGCGTCAGCAGGACGCCCGCGAGCTCGCCATGCGAGCCGGCCGAGGGCTGCAGCGAGACGTGCGGCAGCCCGGCGATCTCGCCCAGCGCCTGCTGGAGGTTGAACATCAGCTCGAGCGCGCCCTGCGCGCGGCGCGGGTCCTGCAGCGGATGCAGGCGCGCATGGCCCGGCAGCGCCGCGACGCGCTCGTGCAGGCGCGGGTTGTGCTTCATCGTGCACGACCCGAGCGGATAGAAGCCCGAGTCCAGGTCGAAGTTGCGCTTGGAGAGGTTGACGTAGTGGCGCGCGATCTCCGGCTCGGACGCCTCGGGCAGCAGCGGCGCCTGCGCGCGCCGGCTGGCGTCGGGGATCAACCCCTCGACCCGCGGCACGTCGAGCTCGGGCGCGACGAACGCGCGCCGCCCCGGCGCGCCCTTTTCGAAGATCGTCGTCGCCCGCTCGCGCTGCTGCGCGGTCGCCCCGCCCTCGAGCGCGCTCATCGCGAGAACCTGCCTTCCGGATCCACGCCGGCCGTGGTCGAGCAATGACTCGACGTCATGCCGTCGCCTCCGCCGCCGTGCGCTCGGCCGCGACGGCCTCGCCGAGCACGTCCGCGAGGCGGTCGATGTCCGCGCGCGTGCGCTGCTCGGTGATCGCGACGAGCAGCCCGTCGGGGTGCTCGTCGTAGGCGCGCCCGAGTGCGAAGCCGGCGTTGATCCCGTCCGCGGCGCAGCGGTCGAGCACGCGATCGACGGGCGCCTCCAACCGCAGCGCGAACTCGCGCACGACCGGCCGGTCGTGGAGCTTGTGCACGCCGTCGAGCGCGGCCAGCGTCTCGCGCGCGTAGTGGGTGCGCTGCAGCATGAGCTCGCCGAGCTCGACGATCCCGCGCCGGCCGAGCCAGCTCAGGTAGACGAGGCCCCCCAGCGCGTTGAGCGCCTGCGAGGTGCAGATGTTCGACGTCGCCTTCTCGCGGCGGATGTGCTGCTCGCGCGTCTGCAGCGTGAGCACGAAGCCGCGACGGCCGTCGGCGTCGGTCGTCTCGCCGGCGATGCGCCCGGGCATCCTGCGCAGGTGAGCCTCGGTGGCGGCGAAGAAGCCGAACGAGGGGCCCCCGAAGTCGAGCCGGTTGCCGAGCGTCTGGCCCTCGCCGACGACGACGTCGGCGCCCTGGTTGCCCGGCGCCTGGAGCACTCCGAGCGTGAGCGGGTCGGCGGCGCAGATCACGAGCGCGCCGTGCTCGTGGGCGGCAGCGGCGATCGCCTCGACGTCCTCGATCGCGCCGAGGAAGTTCGGCTGCTGGATGATGACCGCGCCGACCTCCTCCTGTGATGACAGCGCTTGGCGCAGCGCATCGAGGTCGGTGACGCCATCCTCGAGGCCGATCTCTGCGACCGTCGTGCCATAGCCGGCGGCGAGGGTCTGCAGCGTCTCGCGGCTGTGCGGGTGCACGCCGCGGCTGACGAGCTGGCGCGCGCGCTTGCTGGACAGCTTGGCCAGATACGCGGCCGCGCCGACCGCGCTCGGTCCCTCGTAGAGGGACGCGTTGGACACCGGCAGCCCGGTCAGCTCGCTGATCGCCGTCTGGTATTCGAACATGACCTGCAGCCCGCCCTGGCTGATCTCGGGCTGGTAGGGCGTGTAGGGCGTCAGGAACTCCGAGCGCGTCATCAGCATGTCGATGATCGACGGGACGTAGTGGTCGTACATCCCGGCGCCGAGAAACGTGATCTCGTCGTCGGCGCTGACGTTGCGCGACGCGAGCTCGCGCAGCTCGGCGAAGACGGCCTGCTCAGGCAGGCCCGGCGGCAGGTCGATCGCCCGCTTCAGCCGCAGCCCCTCCGGGATCGACGAGAACAGCTCGTCGATCGCCCCGACGCCGATCGCGTCGAGCATGACCCGCAGGTCCTCGGGTGTGACCGCCGTGTAGCCGCTCACGACAGGCTGCTCTTGTATGCCTCTGCGTCGAGCAATGCGTCAGCCTCGGCGGGGTCCGAGAGCTTGACCTTGACCATCCAGCCGTCGCCGTAGGGGTCGTCGTTGATGCTCTCGGGCTTGTCGGCGAGGCCGATGTTGACCTCGACGATCTCGCCCGACAGCGGCGCGATGACGTCCGAGACCGCCTTGACGGACTCGACCTCGGCGTAGAACTCGTCCACCGTCACCGACGAGCCGACCTCGGGCGGATCGAAGAAGACGACCTCGCCCAGCGCGTCCTGCGCGAACCATGTGATCCCGAACGTCGCGATGTCCGGCTCGTCGGGATCGAGTCTGGCCCAGTCGTGCTCGAGGTGGTACAGCAGGTCGTCCGGGTAGCTGGCGTCAGCCATCGGTCTCCTCGTCGTGGCGGTAAAGGGGTTTGGCAGCGACGACCGCCGCGCGCGTCCTGCCGCGCACGTCGATCTCCAAGGACTCGCCGACGGTCGCGCGGTCCGCCGGCAGGTATGCCATGCCGATCCCGACGTCAAGGCTCGGCGACATCGTCCCGCTCGTGACCTCACCGCCGCCGATGACGGCGTTGCCCTGGCGAGCGATGCCGGGGCCGGTCAGCTTGAACGGCATGAGCTTCTCCGACGGACCTGCCTCGCGCACGGCGCGCACTGCCTCGGCGCCGATGAAGTGAGTCTCCTCCTTGCACGCCCAGCCGAGGCCGGCCTCGATCGGTCCGCGCTGCGTCGAGAGGTCGTTGCCGTAGAGGTGAAAGCAGACCTCGAGGCGCAGCGTGTCGCGTGCGGCGAGCCCGCACGGGAGCGCCCCGCGGCGCAGGATCTCGTCCCACAGGGCCGGCGCGTCGGCGGGATCCACGAGCAGCTCGACGCCGTCCTCGCCGGTGTAGCCCGTGCCGCAGACGAGGGCGTTGCGGCCAAGGATGATGCGCGGCCCCATTTGCATGCGGTCGGGCAGCGGGCTGTCGGAGATCGCCTGCACGATCTCCCGCGCGCGCGGACCCTGGACGGCGAGCATCGCGTAGTTGTTGAGCGCGTCGACGATCTCGACATCGAAGTCGGCGGCGTGATCGCGAATCCAGGCGATGTCGCGCTCGTGATTGGAGGCGTTCGTGACCGTCAGATAGCGGTCAGGCGCGAGCCGGTAGGTGAAGAGGTCGTCGAGCACGCCGCCCTCGTCGTTGCACAGCAGCGCGTACTGGGCTCCGCCGATGGCGAGTTTCGACACGTCGTTGCTGAGAACACGCTGCAGCAAGGCCTCGGCGTCGGGGCCGCAGACCTCGACCTCGCCCATGTGCGAGACGTCGAAGATGCCCGCCGCGGTACGCACGGCGACGTGCTCGGCGCGGATCCCGGTCTCGTACTGGACGGGCATCTCCCAACCCGCGAACGGCACGAGCTTGGCGCCCAGCTGGCGATGCGACTCGAACAGGGAGGTGCGTTTGAGCGTCGGCGACGGCACCGTTTGCAGGTTAGCCATGTGACGTCGTCCGAAGGTCGTCGGTCCCGACGACCGGCGGACGAAACCTATTTGCGCCTGCGCAGCGCGCGCTCGAAGCCTGCCATCAGCGCGAAGCGATCGTCGAGCTGACCGAGCAGCTCGAGCGTCGACACGCCCGAGCGCAGCGGGTTTGAGAGCAGCGTGTCGGCTGCAAGGACCGCCGCGAAGTCGACCTGGGGATCGGCTCGCTCCTCGCCGCTCGCTGTGTAGAAGCGCACGCCGATCTGCTTCATGACCTTGATGCACTCGTGCGCGATCAGGCCGTAGCCGATGGTCGTCGGATGGACCCCGTCGAGACCGACGATGCCGCCGGCCTCGATGCCGTTCGGACCCGATCGCAGGAACTCGGTCGTCGGCGTGTAGCCGAGTGCCTCGGTCAGCGCCGGCGGGAAGTCGTACGGCGTCCACCACTCCGGCTGGGCCTCGGGCTGCTCGAAGTAGCGCCGCAGAGCCATCCGGTCCAGCGCGCCGGAGAGGTCGACGACGTGCCAGTCCAGGCCGGCGTTGCGCGCGCCGCGGACCGTGTCGCAGATCGCCTCGTTGTACTGGTCGATCGCACTGTCGACGGCGCGCGCCTGCCCGGCGGTCAGATGCGGGTAGCGCGATGGGTCCGCCAGGAAGCTGTCCTCCTTGACCCATGGCCGCCCGTAGAAGCGGAAGTAGCGCGACCGGGCGTCGACCTTCCCGCCGAAGCCGCGCGCGAGCGGCGCGATCGTGACGTGCGGAACGGTGATCCACAGGACGTGTCGCGCGCGGATGCGCCTGACCGCCTCGTCGACGGCGCGCAGCTCGGCGGCGAAATGCGTCGGGCGCCAGACCGTGTAGGCATCCTTCGCGCCGAGGCTCGCGTAGTCCAGCCGACTCCACCTGACGTCGAGCGTCAGGACCGTGGGCAGCGCGTTGTTGGATCCGAGGAAGACGATCAGGGTCTCGATGCCGTCCTCGTCTGCAAGCGGCGCGCCGTCGTCGCCGATGGCTCCGGCGCTGCCGAGCTGCGTGGCGGCCTCGAGCGGGGTCAGCGCCCGGCCGCCCGCGTCGCGCGCGCTGTCCAGGACGCGCAGGGCGGCGAGCGCGGCGCTGTTCTCGGGCGCCGACGGCCACGGTTTGTCGCGCACGTCGACGAGCTCGTCGCGGCAGTCGTCGGCGTCGCGCGAGAGCGTGTCGCGCAGGTCCCAGCCGAAGATCGCGAGGTTGTGGTTGATCTCGGGCCCGCGTGCCGGGCGCGCCGCAGGGCCGCGCTCCCAGAAGTCCTCGTGCGCCTCCAGCAGGCGCCGAGCGGCGAGCACGGTGCTCACGGCCTCGCCCCCCTCGAGCTCGGAGCCGAACTCGCTCTCGAGCTCGCGCAACAGCCATTCGAGGTCCAGCGGAAGGCCGCCGGGACCGTCGTAGAGCGGCACGCGGAACTCGCGCTCCCAGCCGAGCTCGCGCGCGATCAGCGCGGGATAGGACAGTCGCGTGTCGCGGATGGCGAAGTTCTTGAAGCCCTGCGTCAGCGAGTCGCCGATCGCGACCAGGCGATGGCGCGGCGTGCCGCTCGCCGGACGCGCCACAACCGGGATGGCGAGCATCGAGTCGTCGACCGGTCGTCGCGCCTCGCGCGTGACGTCGACGTCCGCCGGCGTGCCCGGGTCAACGATCCCCGCCTCCATTGGTGCGACGCTACCGGCGTGGCGCGGGTCGGGGGGAAAGCTTTGGGGCGAACAGCATCGCTGATGAAGGCGGGGGCTGGGTTGGCGCTGTAGGCCCGCGCGGAGCGAGGCCGGGGGGTGTGGCGATCTGGCGCCCTACAGGGGCGCTCAATCGCCACACCCCCCACACACCGGGTCCGGGGACCGCAACCACCACCGGGCTACGAGCCCGGTTCTCTTTCATCGATGCAGTTCGCCGGGTACACGTCCACGACCCACGGTCCACCGAACCGCCAACCCGCCTAGCGAAGGAAGCGGGGGATCTCGATCTCGTCGTCGTCGATCTCCAGCGATGAGCGCTGGCGGTCGTCGATGCGCGGGCCGCGATCGGATTCGCGCGCACGGTCGCGGACGTCCTCGCGCGCGGTCCGCGGGCGCGCGCGCCCGTGGTCGAAGCCGGTGGCGATGACCGTCACGCGGACGTCGTCGCCCTGCGCCTCGTCGATGACGGCGCCGAAGATGATGTTCGCGTTCTGAGCCGCTGCCTCGCGCACGATCTCGGCAGCCTCGTTGACCTCGAACAGCCCGAGGTCCTTGCCGCCGGTCATGTTGAGCAGGATCCCGGTGGCGCCCTGGACGTTCTCCTCGATCAGCGGGCTCGAGATCGCGATGCGCGCCGCCTCGGCGGCGCGGTTCTCGCCGTTGGAGCTGCCGATGCCCATCAGCGCCGAGCCGGCGTCTTGCATGATCGTGCGCACGTCGGCGAAGTCGAGGTTGATCAGGCCGGGAATCGTGATCAGGTCGGTGATCCCCTGCACGCCCTGGCGCAGGACGTTGTCGGCCTCGCGGAAGGCGTCGATCATCGTCGTGCGGCGCTCGACGACCGACAGCAGCTTCTCGTTGGGGATCACGATCAGCGTGTCGACGACCTCGCGCAGGCGCTCGATGCCCTCCTCGGCCTGGCGCGTGCGCTGGCTGCCCTCGAACTCGAACGGCTTCGTGACGACTCCCACGGTGAGCGCGCCGATCTCATTCTTTGCGATCTCC